>OLSX01000471.1_pt1 | contig 40686 bp, 50 predicted proteins | sample 1673141 | NCBI WGS metagenome assembly OLSX01 (sample SAMEA3136759, study PRJEB25190) | human gut metagenome | biome: human gut; feature: human-associated habitat; material: faeces | place: Austria | collected 2013 | reverse complement strand
ATAACGCCTAAAAAGTAAGTATGTCTATAATAGCAGCCGCAGGCTGGGAAATCCCCAACCTGCGGCCTCGCTGCGGCAAAATCACTCTGCCGCAATTTCCCATTCTCTCAAATTGAACTCACTCAGCGGATAAATTTCAGAAGCAGATGCCTCAAAGCCAAGCGTGATGTCTCCGTTGCTATTGACGCCCTCCAGGACACGCTCGATAGCGCCGTCATCATGGCGCAGCAGCATTCCGACTTGAATTTCTGCACCATGCTTGTCGTAGTATCTCAGCCGCATTACTTACCTCCAACAGCCGCCTTATCGTAATAGTGAACATAGACATTGTAATCCCGGGACCGGGTGATCATCCGAATCCAGATATACAGGTGGTCGGTTTCGGAATAAAGGTTGAACTCTGTTGCCACGCTGGTCGCCTGCGCGTACCTGCAGAACCGCCGCATGGTGTCCAGCGTCTTGAAGGCCGGCAGCTTGAACAGGGCGTTCTGGAACTCGTCGATCTCCTTCACCAGCTCCGGCGATGTCGTTTTCCCAGGCCCATCGTGCCATGTTGTCCACCACTGATAGCCGTCATAATCCGAGCGGGAGTAAACGACCTCGCTGACCGGTCGGCCAGTGGGCTGCATGGGCGGCGTATCGGTGTGCTGGAATGCTTCCTCGAAGGTGCAGGAGGTCTTCAGATAACAGACACGCCCTTTTGCGGGTGCCGGAAGTCTATCGTGCTTCACTGCATCCCAGTCTGTGAGGGGCAAAGGGGCGTGGGCGGCATCCCGAAGGGCCTCATCCATGCCGCAGGCTTCACAGATCTGCACATTCGCATAGCGGCTAAGTGCATTGACCATCAGGTGGGCTGCCAGAGGGGCGCCGCACCGCAGGCACTGGGGCGGCTCTGCGGTGTCGCCGTCCGCGTACAGCTTTTTGTCCTGGCCCCAGGCCGCTTCTAATAAATCCTTGGGATATAATTTGATCTTCATGCTTTAGCACTCCTTCTTCTGGATTTCTTTTTTGCCGCCTTCTGGCGGACTTCAGTTGTTACCATAAATGTCTGAGCAAGGGACGGGTCATGCCTTGCGTCGCTTTCTCTGCGGCGGGCTTCGGACCAGGGGATAGAAGCGGGCAGCTCGCCCTGAAACAACGCCAGCAGATCGGTGGCCATATCCTCCCGGCGGCGATACAAACTGCTCCGCGCAAGATTGGTGTCGCAGTCTGTGATCGTAGTCCGCAGGATAATTCCGCGCTGCTCAAAAGTGAAGCGCCGGTGATGTGCCGGATCTTTGGCCTCGATCCGCAGCGGGGCCGCGTCATTGGAATTTTGCAGCCTGCGCCACCCGCTGTAATCGGTGTAGCAGAAATCTGGAATGTGGTTTGCCAGCCGCTGAAGCGCCTGATAGAGCCGCTCATATTTCCGGCCAAGTTCTCCCTTTAAGCGCCGTTCATAGTAGGTATAGCCGTCTGGGTCCAGCTTTTTTAGTTTTTTGGCATTGAAGAGGTATTCCACATATTCTACGCCGTCCTCCAATCGAACCTGGCCGGTGCGTTCCCCCAGGCCATTGCGCTTGATCCAGGCGTAAAAGCGTTTGCCAGCGGACCTGATATTGATATATCCACAATCTTTGGGACACAGGCCGCCCAGATTGACCGTGAGGCTGTCCCAGAATACCAACTGGCCGAAGCTTTCCTGATAGAGCTTGATGGCAAGATTGCCTTCCGGATAGGTGGAAACTTTGAGGGTCAGGGCATATTCCGTTCCTTTCATACTAAAGGGTATTGGTTTCATGATTTCCTCCAAAAACAAGGGCCAGCAGGCCGCAAAGAGCAGCCTGCCGGTCCTCGTGATAGGCCTGCCGGTAAGGGCAGTGTGTAGGGGTGTCCAAAACACCCCGTTTTCTTTGAACTCTAAATTGATTTTGGGGCGTTGCCTACCGGCCCCTTGATGCAATTAGGCCGCATCGCTGTCAAACAGACGGCGCAGTTCAGCGGCCAGAGCTGTGCGGTTCCGGCACGATATGCGCTTTACTGTGCCGCAGTTTCCGCCATTCTGATCCATTTTTCCAACAGTGATGCTCAGATCCCTTCCATCCTGTGTGATCCAGAGACGCCGGCTTGATGCAGGGTCTTCCGCCACAATCCACAGCGGCCGCTGGAGCGTCATGTAAGACTGCCAGGGGGCCCGCCATCCGCTGTAATCAGAAAAGCGGAACCCCGGGACATCTATCTGTTGCTTTTCCAGTACGTCATAGATTTCTCTGTACTTCATGCACTGCACCTCCCCGTTGCAAGAGGGCAGCCATCAGAAATATCATCTGTCAGGCCAAGTTTCCAGCACAGGGCAAGAACCTCGGAATCAGAAACACGATAGAGCTGCCTCTTGGCGTACTTGGGGCGAAAACAGAAAATGCCATCATCGAACAGGAATTTTCCGTCCTTACTGCCATAGGTGCAACTACAGCCCGCCAACAGGTATTTCATCCGGTCAGCATCTTTTTTGATTTTCTCATGGTCGTACCAGATGCTGTACTGGACGGCAACATCCAGATTGCGGTTTTTCCGGCAGCGGTGTTCCAGAAATTGCAGCAGCCGCCAGCAGACCTCGGCACGCTTTTCCACGGTCTGATTCTCATTGAAACTCAATGTAAAGTAGGAGTAATCCCGTCCGGACAGACCACAGCCGTGGATCGTATTGCTGAAACCATTGCACCAGAAGAAGAGATCCCACTGACAGCTCCCGAAAGGCGCCGGCTCGGTATCCTCATACTGATAGCAGACGAAATTTTGGGCGATGGCGTCCATAACGGGCTCCATAATAGAATTTCGTACCTCAGCAGCCATAACCAGGGCTTGGCCCTCATCAGCCGCTGTATGCGCACGGCGGTTGGCTTTCTTCTGTTCTTCCGTATAGACAAATTGAAAGCGCACGGAATGAACATCGTACATAGCGTAGCCCCGTTCGACCCATTCCGGTCCTGAAGGCGAAATATAGGACTTGTCATGCCATAAGTTCATATTTATCTCTCCCTTGTGGTAATGGTTAAAATTCTCTCCATCCGGTTGTTTTTCCGGTCTTGTTGTGCCGTGCCATGATCAGGCGGGTAGTCGGTGCTGAGGGCTGTACCACCAATTCCCCTTGCTTGTAGGCAGCTTCGGCTGTTTCCAGCGCATGGGAAAGGTCATAAGCCTCCACGGGAAACTCCTGAACGATCTGTTCTTCAATCGTTACGGTGTATTTCCTCAGCATTGGGTGAGATGGTTTTTTCTTCATATTCTACTCCTTTATAAAGAAAGGGACCGGCAGACCGTAGCGGTACGGTTTGTCGATCCCTTTGTAATGATGCCCTCTGCCTATTTGGCAGAGCATTTGGCTGGCGCAGGAAAGCTAAGGCTGTGAAGCCTCCAAATCCTCGGATTTGAGTACACGGCCCTGTTTCTCCCGCAGTTGGGCAATATGTGCCTTCCATTCCTTTCGGGCCTGTTCTGCGCGTTGCAGTTCCACGACCTGTTGCTCCGGTGTGAGAGCGGAAAACTCATATTCCCGTTTGTCTGATTCTAAATCACGAATGACCTTCCGCACAATGGAGAGCGCCATTTCAGAGATGGTGGGAGGATGGTTTTCTATTGCTTCTCTGCCACGGCGGAACAGATCTAAATAGGCATGATACTGTGCCTCAGTGATGAACTCCCAGCCGTAAGCATCCTGAATTTCCGCCTCGCTGTGGTACTGCATGGCGGCTTCAAAGTCAGCTTGCCTTGCGGCGGCCTCTTTATCGATTCGCCGCTGCAGTTTGGCGGATATGCGCTCCAGGTCTTTGAGGATCAGGGAGCAGGCCTCCGCCTCCTGTAAATAGCCGTGAGCCTCGCTGCTCAAGTATTTTTGCGGCCGCTTCATGCCGCTTCCTCAGACGGCGCAGGCACCTCATAAATAATCTGCACAGGAATCAGTTCTCCGGGGCGGATATGCTCCGCAAGCTGCCATTCCCCGTTCCGCAAGACCTGTGAAGTGACATCATTATAGATCTCCGGGGGAGTGTGGTAGTCATTCATACACTCCGTAGGAACATACAGGCAGAAAAGCGGCAGGCTGAACACATGCAGGCTCTGCAAAACTACTTCACGGAGCTGCCTTGCCAGTGCCGCGATCTCATCCATGTCCTGTCGCTCAAAGGCGGCCTCGGAGATCTTTTTCAGGTACGGAGTATCTTTGATTGCCTCATTTATGTATTTCACGGCCTCGTCGCCGTAGCGGCTCTTGACGCGGATACCACCGAGGGAAATGTACTGAGTGTATGCGGTGGCAGTCTTACAGATGTTATCTTTCAGGTCTTTGAATGGCTTTGTGTATTTCGCTTTCAGATCTTCCATCGAAACGACCTCCAGGTTGCGCCGGAGCGTATCCAGATGGAATTCCAGGTCTTCACGCAGTTTCTTTTCTTTTTCGTCCATGTAGTCAAACCTCCAATCTATTATGATTTATGTGTCACAGCGTCAGCAGGGGCTATGTCCTGCGGATTGCTGGCGCAACTCTTTCAGCAGAGTGCGTGCCACATCGGACACCGCCTGCCAGTAAGCCTCACCGTAGGCGCAGCTGTGTTCCAGCTGGTTGGCGATCCGCTGCGGCAAATTGGGAGAACGCAGTAGTGCTTCTTTCTGTGTGTCAGAGAGCTCTTGAAAATCGTCACAGTTCTCAATATGCTCCCTGAAATCATCCCGCAGGCATTCTGCGCGGTACAATTCTGCCGTGCTGCGGCAAAATGCAGGGGAAAGAGGCAGCGCCCGCTGTTCCAGCGCAATCGAAAAATGGTTCTCACAGTATTCGCCGTCCAGATAGCACTCATAGCTGTTGTCAGACTCTTCTTCGACGAATTGGCTGCTTTCTTTCCAGCGTGGAATGCTTCCAGCCAGAAATTCTTCCCGAAGATCATTGTGAAATTGATGTAGGGCATCGGTGCGCTCCGTGAAGATCGCTTCATAGGAACCATACTCCCCATCGGTAGCCCAGTGGACGGCGACTACATAGAGCGTCCCTGTGGGATATACCTGGGCAGGATGCTCAAGGGGAACAATCATTTCAGGCCCCATAATGACCATATCCAGGCCCAGATCCTCGATGTGTTTCTGCTCACGGTAAAGCTGTGAAAAGGTCTGCTCCAGCGCAAGACGGTCCGCAGAGAGCACCGGCGCTTCAAACGCGCAGTAGATGTCCGGCGTGTCGTTGTCAGTCTCCCGGTCATCCTCGGTGCGGATTTCAAGGATATTTCCGAAGAGCCCTGCGTAATCGCTCGCTTCATTGGCAACAATGCGTCCGCCGACTTTGTAGCAGACACCCTCATGCCAAAATTCTTCTCCAGGCTGATGATAAATCATTTCATTCTCTCCTTTGATGCACGGGTCCAGAGCAGTATCTGAACCCACCTAATGGATTGCTGTCACCCGCGCCGGAAATGGCGGCACTGCTCATACACATAGCGATGCGCGGAAGCAAAAGCGCGATATGCCTGCAGCCTGCCAGTTTGAGGGTCAGGCCGCCAGCAGGATCGGCTGGAATTGATGCCTTTGGGCGCTTTCTTAGTCATCATCATCTTCCCAAGGGGAGTCTGTGTCATTTGCATCAGCGTCCTTTCCTGAAATCGAGTGTTTGGCGTTCAGCTCACAATCGCTGCGGGGAATGGGGCCGCTTGTCGAGCCGGAGCCTGAACGGTATCCTAAAATGGTAAATGTGTTCCAGCGCCCACAATGGGGGCAGGCAATCTGACCCATATAACTACGGTCGATCTGCTCCTGGGTAACAACTCCGGGTTTAGGGCAGCATTTCATGCGCACAAAGACAATGTTTGCCGCATCCCAAATCTCTGGCCGGTACCGTTTATTAAAGGGTAAGTATCCGACCCACTGGGGGTTATCGAAAATCCGGCTTGTATGGAGCTGCAGGGCTTCTCGGCGTATTTCAGCAGCAGAGGCCCCGGTGAAATTGTGTTCCGAACACCACTGAATCAGCTGTTTCAGCAGATCTGTTTCCCTGGCGTGTTCAATGGCGGCTTCCGCCAACCGGCACCAATTGCGCTCTTCAATCTCTCCAAGTTTCGTCTTTGCGCCGCGCCACGGAAAATACTTTTTGTCCCGGCCAGCGCCAGTGCTGTTGCAGCGGAACACCCCATATTGCCATTGGATGTCCTCAAATGTAATGGTAGAGAGATCTCTGCCGCCGGGCAGTTTATAGTCCTCATGCTTCATATCTTCTGATCCTCATTCGATTGCGTCACAGATGACGGCAAATCTCCGCTCAAAACCAAGGGGAGTGCAGCACTCCATATCCTCAGTGGGATCGGCTGGCGGTCTATTTCCCGCAATGCTTCATCCATCCAGCATTTTTCGCAGATATAAACATGAGCATATCGGCTCAATGAATTGAGGAAAAAGCACCTGCCGGTATATAGCTCATGAAGGCCGCACCTCGGGCAGAGAGTCTGCTGCTCTGATTCCTGAAGCGGTAAAAGACGCTCCAGATACTTCTTGATTTCATCTTCGGAAATGTTCATGTTGTAATCTCCTTTGACTGCTCTATTCACACCAGTTCGGACGGCGCCGGTATAGGGTCAGGCCATTGATATGGTGGCTCTCTTTGTCAGTGGTGACGCGGATGAATCCTTTTTTATAAGCCACCACTTTGACTTCCTCGTTCATTTCAAGGCAAAACACCCATTCTCCATTCATTTTTCTGAGTTCCTGCGTGGTAAGAGGAAGTTCAGCAGTAGTTTTGCCTTCGGGCTGTGAGAGACCAGCCATCAGCATCTGCATCGCAGTCCGGTAACCGGATTCAAAGGCTTGCTCGGTAACGGCGCCGTGCTGCTCCCCAACAGCGAGCTGATATGCCTCAAACGCTTTCACAGCTGCCGGAGACTGCTGTAGGACATCCCGCAGGGCCGCTTCGGCTTTGGAAACCGCCTGATTCAGTTCCTTTTGCCTGTTGCTCTGCTTCTTGAACACACTCGGCTCATAGTCGCCGTAGTAGAGGTCATGCAGAAAATTGGGCTCAGGGGTGATACCCTGCGGTGAGGCTGTTTCTGTGTGGGTAAGGCCATCGGCAATGCGCTCCAGAGCCTTGATGAGATGGGGCAGCTGGGTGTCAAAAAAGCGGCGGCCGCATATCGTTTCGTGAAAATTCAAAGATTGCACCTCCTGTCAATGAAAAGCCCGCCGGCGGCATATGAGCTGCGGCGGCTGTTGATTCAGGCCCCGATGGGGCATGGTTTCTTTCTGGGTCAGTCAAAACAATCGTGCTGCATAGCTTTTTCACAGGCCAGAGCCAGGCCATCCAGCAGTTGCGGAACAGCCTCCATATACTGGGCCGTAATGCCCAAAGCATCAAGAGTTTCCTGCACATCGCCGGTATAACTGTACTCATGGTTCTCCAACTCCTGGAGGAACATATCACAGATAAAACCTTGCCCGGTTTTGTCGCCGGCAATGGCATCTTCCAGCTCTTTTCGGTGTCGGGTGAACATTTCATTCAGTTTTGCGACATCGCTTTTACGGCAGTAGCCGCCTCCAAAAATGCTGCATACCTGGCGGGTGTCCGAGGGGGACAAGCCCAGCTTGCGCATTCCTTCAGCAAACTGCTGTTTATTAAAAGCGAAGAACATGGGAAATGCGTTTACTTCCGCCTGCTGGCGGTTGCGCATCTCCTGGTATTGGTTGGTACTCATGCGGCACTCCTTTCTTCTGGTGCGCCTGCCGCCAGAGGAATTACCCGCCATTCCTCCGGCCGGCGCTGGTTTTGGCAGACCTTTTCTAAAATTTCATGTTTTCCGCAGATAGCGTACTGTACCCAGCATCGACATGGACGGCAGCCTGTTCCCTGCGCTGAAAAGTGTTCCAGTGCATACATCATAGGCGCCGCCTCAGTCCAGAAGTGCCAGCTGACGAAGATCATGCAGCAGGCTGCGGTTGTTCTGTTCATACTGGGGCAGGAACGGCTGATCCAGGTCGAAGTTGTAATAGTGATAGAACAGGATCTTGAACACAGATGCCCGGCGCAGTTCCTCTGGTATGCGGCGCATCAGCTTGCCAATTTCCGGGATGGCCCGGTACTGCTGCTTCAAGAATTCCTTATCTTCCCGGGGAAAGTTGCGGTACAGCCAGTCTTTGACAAGCACCTTCCCGCTGCTGAAGTGATACTGCTGGTTATCATCAAAACAGAGGCAGTATTCAAAATCCCGGCCGCGCTCACCGGGCCCCGCCGAAAATGGGTAAAGGCGGCAGGTTCGAGGGCGGGCGGCATAGATACTGCACTGGTTGCCCTGCAGAAAAACACAGGATGCTTCTGCTCCAACCGTTTTGAGTGTGTAAATGGGATACCCTTCATCGGTGAGCGGTGTGGGCTCGCAGTATTGGAGAAGCACATCATCCGTACTGCGGACACCGCAATGCTGCTCTCGAAGGTGTTTTGCCATCCGGTAGGCGTCCAGGCTTTCCACCATGACACAGCCCTCGATGCGGCGGCAGCAATGGCCGCATTGGCTGCACTGGTATGTGACAAACTCCTTGGCGCTTACGGAAACAGCAAGGGTTTTGGATTGTTCCATACATTCCTCCATAAAAAAGGCCGCGGCAGACAAGTGCGCCTGCCACGGCCGGGACCTATGGGGCATTACCCCTTATTGTTTTGACTTCTCTACGCGCACGCGGCCAGAACCGTCGGGAGCGGGCTGGCGGCCGCCAGCGGGAAAGGGTCCATCGAAAGGAAGTAGTTGGAGTTGAGCGTTTCGAAATGCACCAGATCCCCGGACTGCTGATGGATCGCCACAACGGGCGAGGTCCGGTAGTCGGAGCCGTTGGCACGCAGGAAGGCGCAGTGGCCGAGAACCAGCGGGCACAAAAGCATTCCGTGCATAACAATAGATTTTTTCGATTTCGTCATAATAATCAGCCTCCATTCACTTTTAACTTTGACCTGCCAGGGACGACAGGCATCTACTCATAGCACAACTCCAGGAACACCGCGCGAACCTCTTCCAGAAGCTCCTTGATACGTTTCATGGGGAGTTTTTCGTGGCTGGCGATCTCACGGATGCCGTAGCCGCAGCCCTTCATGCGGACGATATTCATTTGCTGCCTGGAAACACGGCCAGCCAGGTCATGGAGCAGCTGCTTCATCTCAAATTCCTGCATCAGATCATCCTGCGCCGGCAGCATTTCCTCCAGGGGTACGCCGTCCGGGTACAGGCCGATATGAATGCTGAGGATTTCAGCGTTGCGCTTGCGGCGAGCCTGCGAGCGAAAGTGATCATAGACACACAGACGCATTCTGTGGCGGGCAATCGCTGCGAATGAATAGCGTTGTGCCGATTCATCTGAAAAATAATCCTGCACAGCCTTCAGGTAGGGAAAAATGACCACATCATAAAATTCGTCATCTGGCAGATGGTTGTCATTTAAAAATTTGTAGACCAGGCCGTGATGTTCAGCGGCAAACTCCTGTTGCTCCTTTGTTAACGGTACTTCACATAACATATATATTTCCTCCAGTCTAAAGCAAAAAAGGGATACCCCCGGCGTGAGCCGAAGGTATCCCTTGATGACATGTCATGCGGCTGAGGCCGCAACAAAACTCATTACGCGGGCAGCTTCTCGTAGTTGCCGTTGATCTCACCGACCACATAGCTCCCATCGGGGCTGTCGGGCGCCGTAGCGGACTCCGGGATCACATAGTCGCAGTCGTTGGTACGCTGCTCCTCGTTGATCAGGGCCCGCTGGATGTTGATGGCCTTGATCTGCTCCTTAAAGCCATTGGCATAGGTGCGGATCTGAGCCAGTTCCTCGCCCTGGAAGTCGCGCACAAGGCGGAAGGTGGCAACGCTGTAGTCGTTGCTGCCATTGTTCTCCTTCTTGAGCCCAATCTGGATCAGGCTGCCATAGGTGGCGCGCCGGCGGTAGACAAAGGCCCGGTTCAGGAACTCCTTGAACGGCTTGATGCTGGTAGGCGGCAGAGAAATCAGCAGAGGCATATACTCGCCGCTGCGCAGCAGGTAGATGTCCCGCATATTCTTGCAGGCCTTGCCGCGGCCGCCGTCTCTGGCCGAACCGTATGCGTTCATCGGGCAGGTGGCGCAGGCGCCGCCCGGTTCCCCAATGCCCGTCTTGCCGTCCACAGAAGAGCAGAGAGGCTTGGTGTCCTCGTCATACTCGCTGCCTTCCGGCCACAGGGTATAGGCAGAATGATTGTAGAGAATGACTCCTTCCAGGGTCCGGGCATAATCCGGATTGTCGGGGTCTTCCGTGGGGATCTCGAACTGCAGGGCGCCGCCGGCGGGAATTTTCACCCGCTGGAAACTCATCATCTGCAGGCCGTCCGCATCCTCCGCGATCTCATCGCTGCTGAAATCACCCTCCACCATCGCAGGGAGCAGGAAAGTGTTCCGCTCAGGAGTGTTCATCATAGAAGTGTTCTGTTCGTACATAGTTCGTTCCTCCTTAAAATTGGATGGTTGGCAGCCACTCAGGCGGCCAGCTGGTTGATACGGCTCCACTGCCTTGCCGGCATGGAGAGAATGTTGTAACCGATGCCCTCCAGTGCAGTCGCCCGGTCATAGTCCGGGACATCCTGGCTGTGGCGGGTCACCGCATTGGACAAACCATAGAGCGTCAGGTCATTGCCCTCGATCAGCCGCTGCAGCACACCGGAGCTTTCCTCATCGGTGATGTGGAAGTCTCTGCTGACCAGCTTGACAATGCCGGGGACATCGGTAGTATTCATGCGGGCGTCCTTGGCCTCCCGCATCATGTTGACTACACGGGTAAAGCGCACCTCGTCTACCACAGCCCGTACCGTGTCCTGAATCTTCATGGCAAAGGCTTTGTCATCAGCCTCCAGCGTCTTTTCCGAATACAGCTGATAGTTCTCCGAAGCCTCGTTGACACGGCCCACATGGTTGCGGCGCGTCTGAGCATCGTTTACGACCATTCCGTTACTGCACACCAGCCGATAGACCAGCGGCTGGATGTTCACCGAACCGAGTCCCACCTCGCTGTTGCTGATGATGATGCCAGACTGAACGATGTCGCCCGGCACGACCTCAGCTTCCAGGCGGGTGTTGACTGCCTTGATATACATGCGGCTTTCCGTAAGCTGACAGCTCTCAAAGTGCATACCCTCCATATCCTGAAGGACGGGAAGGACGATGCTCGCAATATCAAGGTTGTCAATGCGCCGGTAGCGGTTGCTCAAAAATGCCCGTGCCGTACCCTCAATGGTGCGGACCATACGGACAGAGGGCTCCCGTTGGAACCAGGCGTTCACATTCTGCGCCAGCAGTTGGGGATACTCCTCCAGCATCTTGTCATAGTAGGCCGCCGGGATCTTCAGGTGTGTTCCGATCTGCCGGTGGGCGATGGAATTGACCTCCAGCGGCTCAAGCGCCGGGACACCGGACTGGTCATAGGCGTTGAGATACAGCTTCGAGTCAAAAGGCTCCAGACGAAGGCTGCGGGTGTCCAGCACATAGTCGGCTTTCAAATCGGCCTGGCGCTGGATTTCCTTTGCCATGTCTACAAGACTGATCCCTGATTTCATAGTTGTTTCACTCCCCTCTCTGAGCGGTGGCGGTCACCAGGAGACCTGGATGCCCTGCGCCGTAGTTTCGGCCGAAAGGCCCTTGCTTTCAAACACTTCCACCAAGCGGGGCCAGTAGACCTTCGCGGGAAAGTTCGCAAGATGTTCCTGCGGCACCAGTTCATCGTCCTGCTGGATGCAGATGTCGCCGTTTTCCCGCAATGTGAGCTTGCTGTGTCCACGGGAATTCAGGTCGGCGATCAGTGTTTCCATGACTTCGCGCCCACAGTTTTCGTACCAGATGCGCGGGTCAATGGGCTGCTTGTTGGGCGGGATATTGGTCTCATCGCCCTGTTCTGTGCCAGCCTTGGACAGAGGCACGATTTTGAGCAGGTCACACTTGATAGTCGCGTCCTGGCCGAATGTGATGTCTGCATGGTCGAATCCATCTACATTGTGAAGTCGGATGCGCCCAGTGCCATTGGTACGGATCAGCTCTGCCGGCCGTTTCTCACACCACTCAAAGCAGGCGTCAGAATACGACGAGCGCAGATAGGCCAGAATCCGGTGGTTGGCATAACGGAGCAGCAGGTCGTCTGAAACAGGTTCCTCCAGTTCCGGGACCTGGAATGTGCTCTGGGCAATGCCTTCAGCGTGTAGCTGGCGTTCTCTCTGCTGGCGCTGCCGGCGGCGTTTGGCCTGCTGCATATACGGGAGCAGGAGGATCAGAACGACCCAAAGCCCCCAAAGGGTGAATACCCCAATCAGCAGCCACGCCTGCCACGGTCCGCGCACCAGAGCCATGATGGCGATGACAGCACCGATCAAGATGGTGATGCTGCCGCTCAAAAGTCCTTTGTCATTACTCATTTCTTTACCGTCCTTCCTTTAGAATTTTGCCTGAAAACAAAAAAAGAGGGACCGCACCAAGCTTCAGATCATTCTGAAAACTTGATACGGTCCCTCTTGGATGCCGGGAGCTATTCCGGCAGGGGTTCACGGTCGCCATTCATCACCTCGGAAGGTGACGGAACAGGCGCCGCTTCGTCAGGGTCATGCTGCTCACTTGTGGATTTTGCTTTGGAGGACTGCCCGGGGAGAAATCCAAAGTCCGTCAGCCATATTTTCAGCTTCTTGACTGTGGTTCCGTCCTTTTGGCGAACATCCACCAGTTTTTGCGATCCGGTGAGCCAGATCATGCTTCCCTTTTTGACCTTGAGCCGCATGAGCCGGGTAACATCGTCACCGCGGGCCCATACCTGGTAGTAGTCCGGCGGGGTGTTGCCGGAACGCTCCATCAGGTCGAAACAGACATATTGCTGTTTTGACTGGCCCTCTTTCGGGACAAGCTCGTGCATGACTCGGCCAAATACAACGATTTGTGCCATAACACTTCCTTTCTTCGCCTCTGGCGTTAATATCTATATATAAAAAGTGCCAGCAGATACCAGCCCCGAAAGGGCGCGGCAATACCACTGACACTTGATACAGCATACAACCTTGACTGCGTGTGCAATGCAGATTTTTAATCTGCGGTACAGAAGCTAAGTCTGTATCCCACAAGGGGAAACGCACAAAAATCAATTACAGGATAAGTGTAGCACTATATCTTGTGTTTGTCAAGCAGTATTATACTATATATAGATATTTGAGCGAAGCGAATCACAATATATGGTTCATGTCGCGGTAGTAATCATCCAGCAGATAGAATTTGAGTGCTCGGGCTGCCGGCGTCCCGTAGCTGAATATCAGACGATAGAGATTGCCTGTCCCATCCACGCCGAAGGGACCGAGCCAGTGGGAGATGGTGTTGCCATCGAGATACCAGAGCTGAATATCCCGGTAATCATCTTCACTGACAAGCCCGGAAGAAGCCAGACGATAAGCGTCTTCCTCGTCGATCATGGGGTGGGAAAGAAAATGGCGGTAGAGCTTGTCCGACAGTCCAAGGGCCTGCTGGTATGTCAGGGGATTGGGGTGGTCCAGCCACCAGCGGGTAATATCTTCAAAGGTACGCAGACGCGGTTTGGGATTGAGGGACCGGAAGCGCCGGATGAAATCTTTGATTTCTTCCGGGGCGGCCGGCGGCGGGAGCGGGATCTCACGCACTTCGTCATCCAAAAAGCCGAAAGCAAGCTGCTCGCCGGTTTCATCCTCCAGCAAGAGCGAGGTGCGGGACAGCGGTGAGACCAGGAAATGCTCCATCGCAAAGGTTTCGTCCAGAAAACGCTGGATTTTGTATTGCTCAATGGTGTGGGGCTTATACATTGGGATGGACCTCCTTTTAAGTATTCCGCCTATTAAATAGGAGAAAACAGCGCAAATTCTGCAGCACATCAAGAATTTTTTCTTTTTCGTTAATAAATAAGAGGCAGTTTGGGTTATTCGTTGCGCTTGTTCACGCTGTATTGTATAATAGTCAATGCTATGGCTGAAAAAGCTCAACCAATTATTATGGTGCGTAAGATCGCAGTGATTTTAAATCAATCTGATATTTTACAACGAGAAATCATTTGTTATAATGCTAAAGGAATTCTCTGTTTGAGGTATAAAGGATGGAACGAATCTTAGTGGTAGAGGACGACCTGGCCTTGAGCACAGGTCTTTGTTTTGAACTGGACAATGCAGGATATTTGACCGTAGCCGCATATAACTGCGCCAAGGCGCGATATTTGCTGGAACATGAACAATTTTCTTTGGCGCTTCTTGATGTGAACCTGCCGGACGGGAATGGATTTGACCTGTGCCGGGAGATCAAGGCCCAGAAACCGGAGCTACCGGTGATTTTCCTCACGGCCAACGACCTGGAGCGCGATGTGCTCAGCGGATTTGATATGGGAGCCGAGGACTATGTGACCAAGCCCTTCAACATGCAGATCCTCCTGCGGCGGGTGGAGGTGGTCCTGCGCCGGGCAGGTGTCAAACAGCCCGCGCCCCAGGCTGACCGCTGGAGCGACGGTTGGCTGACGCTGGACTTCTCCGCGCTCACCGCTCAGCGGGGCGAGGAAAAACTGGTCATTACCCCCAATGAATATAAGCTGCTCAAGACCCTCACGGAGCACAGCGGCCAGATTCTTACCCGGCAGGTACTGCTGGACCGCCTGTGGGACAGCGACGGCAATTTCATCGACGACCATACGCTGACTGTCACCATGAACCGGCTCCGGGCCAAGATCGAGGATGACGCCCATACCTATATCAAAACCGTGCGTGGCATGGGCTACATCTGGACAGGAGGAAAGGCATGAAACACCGCAGCATGACAGTCCTGCGCGCCGGGATGTTCCTGCTCTCGGCGGCGCTGTTTGGGGCGCTGGTGTGGCTGCTGTGGCAGACCATTCCCTGGGCGGCGGTGCGCTGGGGCATCCTGGGGCTGTGCGCCGCCATCTTCGCCGTGGTGGGCCTGTGGGCCTGGTACCAGCGGCGGCAGGTGAGCCTGTTTGCCGACGACCTGTGCGAGACGCTGGACGCCCTGATGTCCGGCCGGATGGTGGAAGGCTACCAGCCCTATGAGGACAGCCTGACCGCCAAGGTGCAGGGCAAGTTGATGCAGTATTTCGACATTATGAGCGAGGGCAAGCGCCAGAGCCAGCGGGACAAGGAGACCATCCAGGGCCTGGTCAGCGATATCTCCCACCAGGTCAAGACCCCCATCGCCAACATCAAAATGTTTACCGGTATCCTCCGGGGCCACGACCTGCCGCCGGAAAAGAGGGCGGAGTTCCTGGCCACCATGGACGGGCAGATCGACAAGCTGGACTTCCTGATGCAGTCGTTGATCAAAATGTCCCGGCTGGAAACCGGGACATTCACCCTGCATATGGAGGAGGCTCGGCTCTCCGATACCATCGCCCAGGCTATGAGCACCGTCTGGGCCAAGGCGGAGGCCAAGGGGATCGACCTGTCGGCGGAGTGCGACGGCGCCATTACGGTGCAGCACGACCCCAAGTGGACGGCGGAGGCCATCGGCAACATTCTGGACAATGCCGTGAAGTACACGCCGTCCGGCGGCAAAGTGGCGGTGACCGTGCGGCCCTGGCAGTTTTACACCCGAGTGGACATCACCGACACCGGCATCGGCATCCCGGAGGAGCACTATAATGATGTATTCCAACGGTTCTACCGCGCTCAGGAGGTGGCCGGGCAGGAGGGCGTGGGCCTGGGGCTGTACCTGGCAAACGGCATCATCACCCGGCAGAAGGGATATATCAGCGTAAAATCGAAAGCCGGGGAGGGGACCACATTCTCGGTTTATCTGCTGAGCTGAAAATGTGAAACACGGAGGAGCATGATGAAAAGGACAAGTGAAACAAAGACACTTATGCGGGAGAAATTGGATATGAAAAGAGTGCTCTTTTTTGAACCTTGGTTTTTCCTCTTCTTTGGAGTATTTCATTTGCATCGTATATGGGGCCTGATTGACCGTCACAGCTATGCACGTTTCTGGTTGGAAGTAATGGAGAGCAGAAATTTGTTCTATTATTTCTTGATGGGCTTTCTCAGTATTTTGTGTATTTTCGGAATCGTCACCTTTTTTCAAAATCGAGGCAATAACTATTGGTGGCGGTGGATCTATTTGTTTGGCGGCGGATACGTTCTGTTTGACCTTTTTGCCATTGCTACCGGATTGAAGTTTTGGAATAGACTTTTGACACTAATGTTTGATACTAACGCTTGGTACTGGAACTATCTTTGGTCCTTTTTTATCCTCATGGGGGCGGCCGTGTTTGCTCTGGGGTGTCATGTTTTCCATATGCGATGGCCAAGAAAGAGGACAATATTATAAAAAACAGGCTTCGGTGTCGAGGTTTCATGAAGTCATAACGAATATGGAGAAAATCTCAATGAATCAACAGATCATTTACGGCAGCGAATACGGCACTACCCGCCGCTATGCCGAGCAGCTGTCCCAGCTGACCGGCATTCCTGCGATGGACTATACTTCAGCAAAGAATTTGGATGGCTGCGAATTGGTGATCTATCTGGGCGGGCTGTATGCGGGAGGCGTCAAGGGGCTGAAGCATACAGTCAAACGGCTGCCCACTGGAGTTAAGCTGATTCTGGTCACTGTTGGTTTGGCGGATGTGACGGACCAGGAAAACATCCGCAACATTCAAAATTCCGTCCGCAGACAGCTTCCGACCGCGCTGTTTGACCAGACGGCGCTGTTTCATCTGCGGGGCGGCATCGACTATGGCCGGCTGAGCCTTGCCCATAAGACCATGATGACGCTATTATATAACAAAGCCCGGCATCTCCCGGAGGAGAAGAAGACAGCGGAGGTCCGCGCCATGATCGACACCTTCAATCAAAAGGTCGATTTTGTGGACTTTGCTTCTTTGGAGCCGGTTGTGAACGCAATTCCCAAACAATAAGCGAGGAATCCACCCATGAACATCGTAACGGTACATAACCTGAAAAAATATTTTGGCAAAGGGGAAAACCAGGTCAAGGCCCTGGACGGCATCGACTTGGAGATTGAAAAGGGCAAGTTTACTGCCATCATCGGGGCCTCCGGCTCCGGCAAGACCACGCTGCTGAACATGATCGGCGGCATGGACGTCCCCGACGAGGGGGAGGTCATCGTGGACGGCGTGAACCTGAGGGGCCTGAAGGAGAAGGAGCTGGCGGTGTTCCGCCGCAGCAAGGTGGGGTTTGTGTATCAGAACTTCAATCTGGTGCCCACCCTGACGGTGAAGGAGAACATCCTGTTTCCCCTGAGCCTGGCGGGCAGCACCCCGGACCCGGCTTTCTTTGACGAGATCGTGGAGCTGCTGCACCTGAAGGAGCGGCTGAACGCCTACCCCGGCGAGCTCTCCGGCGGCGGCCAGCAGCGGGTGGCCATCGCCCGCGCGCTGATCGCCAAGCCCGCCATCCTCCTGGCGGACGAGCCCACCGGCAACCTGGACAGCAGGACCGGCCAGAATGTGCTGGGCCTTTTGAAGCTGTCGGTGGAGACCTACCGGCAGACGCTGGTGATGATCACCCACAATCTGGAGCTGGCGCAGATGGCCGACCGTGTCGTTCGCATCGAGGACGGACGTATCCGTGTGTAAGGAGGTCCGGCTATGCTTGCGAACAACAACCTGAAGGTCTGCTGGACCCTGGCGAAGCGGGATTTCCGCTTTCACCGGGCCAAAAACTGCATCCTGGCTTTGGCTGTGGCTCTGGTCACCGGCCTGTATGCCTTTATGTTCCTGCTGGGCGGGGCGGTGGAGGACGCCTACTTGCTGAACTACCAGTACACCTACGGCTCCACCAGCCACATTCTCTATACCGGCCTCACCGAGCATCAGGCGGCGCTGCTCTCCCAGCATCCCAATGTCAAAAGCGCGGTGCGGCTGAGTACCGTGGGCACCCTGTCCGACCCCATGCTGGGGCAGCGGTCGGTGAAACTGGCGGTCACGGACGGGGACTATGCCCAAACGGTGCTGTCCATCCCCACCACCGGCCGACTGCCGGAGCAGCCGGGTGAAATTGCCCTGGACGAGTTTACCATGGGGTCGCTGGGGGTTTTACAGGAGATTGGCGCCCCCGTCACCCTGGAGTGGACGGATGCCGCCGGGAACACACATACGGATGCCTTTGCCCTGTGCGGCTGGTGGGCCAGCCCCACCAACTTCACCGAGGCCTGCGCCTGGATCACGGCGGATACCGCCGCCAGCCTGATGCCGGATTACGACAGCGAGAATGCCGCCAATCTGACCCTGGGCGTCACCCTGCACCAGCCCCGCAGTTTGGAGGAACAGGCGGCTGAAATGCTGTCTGACCAGGGCCTGCCGGAAGTGCCCTTTACCACCAATCTTGCCTACAACGACGCCCGCATGGAGACAGCGGACCAGCAGGCACGGCCGTACTACGCGCCCGCCGTTCTGGTGTTGGTGTGCGGCTTTTTCATGATTTACGCTATTGTGCAGGTGACGGCGGAGCAGGACCGGGCCTATTTCGCCGGACTGAAGGCCCTGGGCCTTTCGCCCCGTCAGCTGCGCCGGTATCTGCTGGAGAAGGCGCTGGCGGTGGCGGCGCTGGGCCTGATTCCCGGCTTCCTGATTGGATTTGGGCTGAACCTTGCCGTCACGCCCCGAGTGGTGGTCGGGATGGAGCAGAACCCGGCCCTCTATTTTTTGAGCTGGCAGCCCTTCGCCGTGGCCGCGGTCTGTTCGTTCCTGACGGTTCTGCTGGCCTACCTGCTGCCGTCCTGGCGGCTGTCCCGTATGACCCCGGCCCAGACCCTGCGGGTGAATGCGCCCCGGTCCAGCCGCAGGGGCGGAACGCGGACGGGGATGGTTACGCTGCCGCGCATGGCCCTGCGGACCTTTGGCCGGGCCAGGGGGCGCACCATTTTGTCGCTGGTCACCATGCTGGCGGCCGTCCTGCTGCTCACCGACATCCGAATGCAGTATGTGAGCTTGCGGGAGGATCTGTACCTCTCCGCCATGTCACCCTGGGATTACTCTATCACAGACGCCTCCGCCGCGACCCCTTACCAGCAGTACAATGAGAACAACCGGGGCGTGACAGAGGAGATGGTGAAAGAATTGAGGACCCGCCCGGAGGTTGACTCCGTGAGCGCGCTGAAAAGCCGGGAGGTGCTGCTGACGGCCTCCAGCGAGCTGCGAGAGCGGGTGGTGGATTACTACAACCAGCCCTATGACGAGACCATGACCATCAAAGAATCCCAGGCGGCTTTCCCGGACTGGATGGCGGGCATCGACCGCTTTACCGAGACTGGCGAATACACCGCCATTGTGGTAGGGCTGGATGGGGCGTATCTGGACTATGTGCTGGAATACTGTCCCTTCACCAGCGGCGGCTTTGACCAGGCTGCCTTTGAAAGCGGCGATTATGTGATCGCCGGCGGCGCGTACCATGAGGGCGTCTCCTGCCTGGCGGCGGGCGAAACGCTGGAGCTGGAGGGACGGACCTTTACCGTGCTGGGCTCCCTGATGCACGACAATGCCTATCTGGAGGGGACCAACAGCCCGGAATCCTCCTTCACCTTCTACTATCTGGTGCCGCTGACCGTGTTTGACGAGCTGTTCCCCAGTCAGAGTTACCGGCAGCTGGCGGTGGACATCGACCATAGCCAACAGGCGTCCTTTGAGGAATACCTGGCCGGGTATGAGCAGGGCCTGAACCGGGGCATCAGCATCACCCTGCGCAGCGACTATCAGGAGAACTTTGAAAGTGCCCGGCTCAACATGGTGCTGGTGCTAGGCCTGGTGGCCGCGGTGCTGCTGGGAATCGCCGTGCTGAACTTCGTCAATCTCCTGGTGGTTAAGACTGTGAGCCGCCGCAGGGAATTTGCCGTGTACCAGAGTCTCGGCATGACCGTCAGCCAGCTGCGCCGCCTGGTTCTGCTGGAGGGCGGCTTCTACGCCCTGCTGATAGCGGCGGTTCTTCTTCCGGCCACCCTGGCCTTTGCCCTCTGGTTTATGCCGGGCGTGATCGCGGACCTGTCGTGGGTGGCCGTCTACACCTTTGATGTGACGCCGCTGTGGATCATCCTGCCGGTGATCGTGGCGCTGGCGCTGCTCACCCCGCTCCTTTGCCTGTACTGGATTACCAGGGGCACCATTCAGGAGCGGCTGGGAGTTGTGGAATAATGAAAACGCGAAAACGCGCCCTCCTGCGGGAAGGCGCGTTTTTTTGCAATGTCACAAAAATGTACCTTTGCTGTACCTGAAATGAGACATTGGCCTGCTATGATACAGACAAAGAGAAGGGAGGACTTCTCAAAAGAACGAGGAGGTACGGCTTATGGAGACCATTTTGCAGGCCAGAGGTCTGAAGAAATACTACGGCAAAGGTGAGACGCAGGTGCGCGCCCTGGACGGGGTGAACCTGGATATTGAGCGGGGAAAATTCACCGCTATCATCGGAACATCCGGCTCCGGCAAATCCACTCTGCTGAATATGCTGGGCGGCCTGGACACCCCCACTGAGGGTAGCATCCGGGTAGGCGATACCGAGCTTGCCAAGCTGAACAGCGAACAGGCCACCATCTTCCGGCGCAAACAGATCGGGTTTATCTTTCAGAACTACAATCTGGTGCCGGTACTCAGCGTGTGGGAAAACATCATTTTCCCCATCTCTCTGGATGGCCGCAAGCCGGACAAAAAGTTCATCATGAACATCGTGAAGCTGCTGGGTCTGGAGAAGAAGCTGGATAGTCTGCCCAATAACCTCTCCGGCGGCCAGCAGCAGCGGGTGGCGATTGCCCGTGCCCTGGCCTCCAAGCCCTCTATCATTCTGGCCGACGAGCCCACCGGCAACCTGGACTCCAAGACCAGCGACGATGTGATCGGCCTTCTGAAGATGACCAGCCAGGAATTTCACCAGACCATCGTGATGATTACCCACAACCCGGAGATTGCCGCCACGGCCGACCGGGTGGTCCGCATTGAGGACGGGCGGATCGTGGCGCAGTAAAGGGGGCGGACAGCATGAAAAATCAAACGGTGTTTCGCCCCATCCCGGTCCTGACAAAGCGGATGTTCCGCACGAACCGGGGCCGGAATCTGGTGGCGGTGCTGGCGATCCTGCTCACTACTATGATGTTTGCCACTCTGTTTACCCTGACCCAGAGCATGAGCCGCAACCTGGTGGAGATGACCTTCCGCCAGACCGGCTACAATGCCCAGGCCTCCATGCGGGGACTGACCGAGGAACAGGCCGACCTGATTGCCGGTCACCCGGATGTGGTGGAGCTGGGTCGCAGCATTGTGCTGGGCCTTGCCGAAAACCAGCAGCTTACCGGCCAGTCCGTGGAGATCCGCTGGGCCAATGACGCCTACGCCCAGCACTCCTATGCCGCCCCCACCACCGGGCAGATGCCCCATGCGGTGGACGAGATCGCGCTGGATACCAGCATCCTGGACCGGCTGGGGATCCCCCACGAGCTGGGGCAGACTGTGACTCTGGAGTGGCGCAAGGATCTCAGTGGTGACGAAGTGACTGCATCCACCTTCACCCTCTGCGGCTTCTGGGAGGGCAATCAGTCCAGCTATTCCTCAATGGCCTGGGTCAGCCGGGCCTATGCCGATGCAGAGACCCACGGCGTCATTTCCACCGATGAAAGCCAGGTGCTGGGCCTCTATATGGTACAGGTCAATCTGGCGAGCGACCAGAACATTGAGGGAACCATGGACCGCATCCTGGCGGATACCGGGCTTACGGGTCTTGCATACAATGTCAACCTGGCCTATTCCCCGGAGATGGGGGCGATGGCCGCCCAAGAGAGCATGCCCATGTATCTGGGCATGGTGCTGGTATTCATTGCCGGATATCTGATCATCTATAACATCTTCCAGATCAGCGTTACCGCCGACGTGCAGTTCTACGGGAAGCTGAAAACCCTGGGCACCACCACCCGGCAGCTGAAAAAGCTGATCTACGGGCAGGCCAACCGGCTCTGCGTCATCGGCATCCCCATCGGCCTGCTTCTGGGCTGGCTGCTGGGCAGCGTGCTGGTGCCGGTGCTCATGGGGACAATCGAGGGCGAGGCCGTGGTTTCTGCGAGCCCCATCATCTTCCTCGGTTCGGCGCTCTTTGCCTGGGTGACAGTGCTGATCTCCTGCCTGCGGCCCGCAAGGCTCGCCGGAAAAGTATCGCCTATTGAGGCTCTGCGCATGAGCGACGCGGATGGCGGCAGCAAGAAGAAAACCAAGCGTCATCGCGGAACGGCTTCTCTTGCCTCCATGGCCTGGGCAAACCTGTGGCGCAACAAGAAGCGCACCATCACCGTCATCTGCTCCCTGACGCTGGGGCTGGTGCTGCTCAGCAGCTTCTACGCCAAGAACGCGGCCTTTGATATGGAAAAATACCTGGCTGATCTGATTCTGGCCGACTTTGAGCTGTCCGACGCCACCAGCGAGGATTACATGAACCTGTATGATCCTCACGGCATTACCCTGACCGATTCTTTGGTATCCCAGGTGGAAGGGCAGGAGGGTGCGGAGGCGTCCGGCCGCCTGTACTCGGCCCAGATCGACTGGCAGATGGACGAGGGCACCCTGCAAAATGTGGCGGCCTTCTATACCGAGGACAAACTGGCCGATTGGGAAACCTACGACGCTGCTGGTGCCCAGCAGCTTCGGGATGTCCTGGAGACTGGCGACGGCTCTGCCATCCTGTACGGCCTGGACGGCATCCCGCTGGATGCTATCACCCAGGAGCAGTATGTGCTGGAGGGCAGCTTTGACTCCGCCGAATTTGCCAGCGGGAACTATGTACTGGCGGTGGGCCCCAGCCTGGAACTGGGTACAGACTACCCGGTGCTGCCGACCCCCTCCGCGGGCAGCACCGTGGAACTGAACGGCCGCACCTATACGGTGATGGCGGTGGTTTATCCTCTGAATCCGGTGACCCAGCTGACGGTGCAGCAGGGCGCGGGCGACAAGTTTAATCTGAGCTTCATCATCCCCAGCGAGGTGTTCCGCGAGCAGTGGCCGGACCACACCCTGCGCAAGCTGTTCCTCAATGTGGATGATGCCCACATCGACACAGTACAGGCGTTCCTGGATGACTATGTGGAGACGACGGACCCCGGCCTGCCGGTGGCTTCCCGCCAGACGATGGCACAGCAGTACGAGGCCCAGACCCGTTCCTCCGCCGTCATGGGCAACGCTGTCAGCGTGGTCATCGCGCTGGTGGGTGTGCTGAACTTCATCAACTCGATGGTGACCGCCATCGTATCCCGCAAGCGTGAGTTCGCGGTCATCCAGAGCGTGGGCATGACCAAGAAGCAGCTCAATCGGATGCTGGTAAACGAGGGATTGTTTTACGCGGTTTTGACGCTGGCGGCATCGTATCTCCTCAGCAGTCTGGCCGTGGGCGTTGTGGTCCGGGCAATGGTAGAGGGAGGATTTACGACCTTCCGCTTCACCCTGCTGCCTCTGGTGATCTGTACGCCGATCCTGCTGATCTTCGCGGTACTGATCCCACATCTGTGTTTCCGCAACCTGGAAAAACATAGCATCGTGGAACGGCTGCGGATGGAGTAAGCCATCGGGAGGTGATGGATTGGGAAAATTCGTAATATTGTCTTTCAGTGATGGCGAAGAGAAAGCTTTAGAAAAACTTATTTCTACACTTTCTGCAATTTCGGATTTTTCTACACTGGCGGCCTCCGAAGATGTACCACTATTGAGGAACTCATTGGAAATTCACCCTCGGCATCAACTGGTACGGCTGTTCGGTATGCCAGTTAAGCTGACGCCGATGGAGTTCGACATTCTTCTCCTGCTGGCCCGTCGGCCAGGGCAGGTGTTTTCAGCCCGCCAGATCTATGAGGCTGTAGCAGCAGACTCCTTTGACGCCAGCTGGACAGGGATCTCCAGCATGGTCTATAAGCTCCGCCGCAAACTGGGGGCTGACATCATCGAAACCGTCCGAGGCCACGGCTACCGGATGAGAATAACAAAATAGAGGGATACGGCACTGAAGCTATGGCTTTGGTGCCGTATCCCTATTTCTTACTCATGGGGTGTTTGCTCCATATCTTCAGCACAGGAGGCTGCGTCCTCCAGCGCCTCGTATCCAAGAAAACTATTGGTGGAGAGGGCAGCGTCCAGATAGTCGTTTCCGACGGCAGGCCGGCTCCCTTTTTGAAAATAAAAGCGGTAGCGGGCACCGATCTGGAACTTGGCAGTTTTGCTCAACAGCAAGGTGCGCTCCGCACCCTGTTCATCAATCAGCTGGATCTTGCGGTAACGACGCAGCATAGGGGTGCTGACGCCGGCGCAGATCCCTTCCACCACTTCGTACCGGCCCCGGGCGGCGGTGCGCCACAGGCTGCTGCCCAGCACCAGAGAAGCGGCAAAAATAAGTCCACCCAGCACCAAAAGGATGCGGTCTGCGGTGACAGTGAAGATCACAAAGCTGACTGCTATGCTGGCGATCCCGGCCAGGAATGTCAGCAGGATCTTGCGCCGCAGGACAAAGGGAAATTGACTCCATTGGTTTTTCATGTGCTGATCCTTTCAAAAATGATTTGCTGGCGCAGATACAGGTTGGCAACGGCCAGCGTTACCGCCTGGCTGCTCCGGCTGTTCTTCATCAGGCTGGCGATGTTCTGGCAGGTGGTCTCGCTGTCGCCGTACACCTTCTCCATCAGGACCCGCTCGCTGGGGAGGGAGAAGATATCCTGCTCCACACATTTGATGATCTCCGCAGTGGAAAGCAGGGCCTGCCGGGAAAGCCGCATGACGCGGGATTCATAGTCGGTCCGGCGGTCTTTGCGAAACAGCTTCAGCGCCTGCCCGACTGAAACCCGACGGCTGAATACCAGCTTCATAAACGATACGCCGCGCACCAGGGCAGAGCCGCTGGTGGGGATGATGCCCAGGGAACTCAATAGATCATACAGCGCATCGTATTCGGTCTCCCCGCAGCCGGAAACCAGCAGGCCGCAGGTAAGCAGACGGTTCACACAGGCGTCCCAGGGCCGGCTGACAGCACCGCCCATAGACGAGGCCAGCCTATCACACTGAAAAGAAATGTCCTCCCACTTGGAGATCCGCCAATTCAGGGCAGTCCAGACAACCAGCTCCTGCATATCCACCATGTAGGGCTGACCGCCAAGGCGGATGACCGGACAGGACCGGCCGCAGCCATTTGTTTCCCGCTCCAGACGGCCGATTGCAGTATATAAGGTTTTCTGTTCCATCGATCAATGCCTCCTTTTATATATCCTTTACTGCGGGAAGGCCGTGGTTTTCAACAAATTCAAAGCAGGCTTGCCAGAAAGCGGGGGTCGCTGCGCAGTTTGGCGACCGAGCGCGAGATCCATGCACCCACATGGGAGGGCGGAACCTGGTAGAGTTCCGCAATATCCGTGACCCGCATTCCCTGGAGTTTGAGCGCCAGGGCTTCAATTCCAAGCCGGGCCACACCGTCATAATCCTGCTTGCTGGCCTCCAGAAGCGACAGCGTTTCCATCAGGGACACCTGGGCGTCAAAAGCATCGGACTGCGGCTCCAGGGCCTCGCCATCGGCGGCCAATTCCCCATGCTCCCCAATAATGAGCCGGCTGAACATCTTGCCCCTGTTGCAGATCGTCCGGCAATAGGACAGAAGCCCGTTTTTTACGACCGTTTTGGCGTAGGTGGCAAACTGTGCCCGCCCATCGTCCTCATAGGTGGCCGCGGCTTTACAGAGCCAGACGCACCCCTCTTGGAACAGATCGCTGTACTCCAGACCACAAATAGTTGGATTCACATGGATATAGTCGCAGATCACCCAATGTACCACCGGCAGGTTTTGAGCAACGAGTTCCTGCTGCTGTTTCGTCAGGCTGGTCATTTGCTCACCTCCCGTCAGGCTGCCGCCTGTCCGGCGGCGGGAGGAGCTGAGGCCTGCCTGCAGAGGCGGACGACCTCATCGCACATCCATTCGGAGAACTGGCCGATATGGGTCTGCCGTTCGTCCAGCCCAAGTTTTGCCTGGAGCCAGATGTAGACCTCCCATTTTTCCATGTGCCGGCTTTGCCGCAGCTGCTCCAATGCCCGGTGCGCCAAGATACGCTTGTGCCGGAGATCTCCATTTGCCAAAGTTCCCATAGGCCGGTGCGTCCTGTCATGGGCGCTCACATAGGCATCGCAGGCGGGCCAGCGGTCGCAGAGATAGAGAAATTTTCCCTGGGAGCGGCGGTTCAAGCCATAAACCACACTGGCCGGACGGAGCGAGGCATTGGCATGGCAATAAGGACATTTGATCGGTTTTTGCTTCATCATAAAATCATCACCTCCAAAGACGCGCCAAAGGCGGCGCGATGGCGTCTTTCTGTGTAAAAATCAGCTGTTCTGGCTGCAGCTAGGGTCCAGACAAAGCTGCCTGAGCGTACATGTGGAAGGGTCCGGCGCATGCCATTCGATGTACTTGGAAAAAGCGGCGTCAAAAGAGCGGTGCGACAGGACGGCGCTGCACTCGGCGGGCTCTACTTCCTCGCCGGTCAGTTCATGGATGGTTTCCGCAGGCAGAAGCATGACCTGCCCGCACTCATCCACTGTCAGCAGGAATCCGGAACAGGGCTTCTCCCAGCCATACATACAGGCATCGCAGCCACAGCTGACAAAGATGGCATTGCGCCAGTTCCCACGGACGGCCCGCAGAAAGGAATAAAATTTGCAGGATGTTTTCATCCTCTACCTCCAATAGTCGTTTTTTGAGAAAATAAAAAAGCGGGGACCAGCTGTGGATGTCCACAAGCTGATCCCCGCTGACGGCATTTAAGCGAACAAGCCCTTAGTTGGCCGCGCCAAACAGGCCCTCGATCTCCTGCGTGATCCGGGGGATGACCGTATCGTTGAAGATGAGGGTCAGGGCCGCCAGCAGCAGGGCGCCCAGCACAACGGCGATGATGATTTTGACCGCATCAGAGATGTAGAAATCGCCGCGCTGGTTGGAGAGCGCCATACGGGCCCGAAGCGCGAGGCCGTTCGCTTTGCTGCGGATGCAGCTGGTAAACTTCTTCATGGAAATACCTCCTGTAAATGTGATATTGGATTTTGGTATGGTTATGGCCGGTCAGGACCGGCGGATAGGCTTGAGCAGGCTGTTTTTGTTGGAGCGGGGCCTGTCCGGATATGCTTTCGGCTTCTGGCGCAAAAGCCATCGGAACCTGCGCCGCCGCCCATCTTCGCCGTCAGGCGGAATATACTTTTTCTTCGACATGGATTTCTCCTGTTCAGACGGTAGGTTCAGGGCCGGCCTGGGAGCAGGCCGGCCCTGGGGAAATGGATGGAAGGCAGCCGGCATAGCGGCTGCTATGGGAACCCACTGCGGTACAAAACATCACCCCCATCGTAGATTCGCCCCGGGTGGGAGCGGGTATATGAAAAGCCCACACCAGAGGCGTGGGCGGATACCTATCAGCCGAAGAAAGCGCCCAGGGAACTCATGACCTCGGTGCAGAGGACCACCAGATAGATGATCATAATGCAAATGAGCATCATCATGGAGTAACGCTGGATCTTCTTGGGGCGCTTGGCTGCTTCTTTTTTCAGATTGTTCTGCTCGATCTGCCTCATGTCAAAGCAGATCATCTTGAAGTACATCCGCTGGTCATCGCCGCGCAGCACGCCGATCAGGCCGCGGATCACATCGGACAGCATGGGGCTGCCAATGCGGGTCTCAAAATGGATCAGGGCATTTTCATAGTTGCCGGTTTTCATATCGGCAATGGTCTGGTCCAGTTCCGCGCCGAAGTCCTTGCCCGCTACCCGGCGGTAAGAGGTCAGGATCTTCAGCACATCCCGGTCGTTCTCCAGGTTCTGCCCAATGGTCAATGCGAACCGGGGGATCTCGCTTTCAATGAGCTTGCGGCGCTTCTTAACAAAATCAAAGACGCTGTAATAAGTTGAGAACCATAGCGCCACCGCAAGACCGATCAGCACGGGAACCATCAGCGGCACCAGAAACACCATCAGGATAGAGCAGAGGCCGACAGCGCCTGCTGTGACCCAAGCCCGGGCCGTGTAGATCTCCGGCGTCAGTTCCAGGCCGGCAATATCCAGCGCCCGCTGCAGCTTGTTCCGCTTGAGCTTATCCAGCTTCAGATACGGGGCAATCAGTCCGGCGATTTTAGTGGTGTAGACATCCAGCAGTTTCTCGGCCTTTACGCCCTGCTGCTTACGGGCCAGCATCATCATGCGGGAGGTCTTCTTTGTGGGAATATCCACAAAGGCGCAGGTCAGGTTGTAGGTGGCAAAACCAAAGAAGATGATCGCCACAAGTGCCAAAAGGGTCATGCGCCGTCACCTCCGTATTCAATGGGCTTGCTCAGCTTCATGATCTGCGTCAGGGCAAAGAGAATGATAGCCGCGCAGATCGCCAGGGCGATTTTGCCGGGTGTGGTGAAGATGAGCGTATGGAACCAGTCTTCATTGAGGAAGTAAAGCAGCGGCACATTGGCGACCACCAGGAACATCATCGTGATGGCCTCACGGCGCGGCCCCTGCATCATGGCCTCCAGTTCAGACTGCACCACTCGCACATCGCTGAACTTCTGGGCGATGGTGGGCAGCGTGTTTTTCATGGAGCGGTCAGACTGGCACTGAATGAGGATGTTGCACCACTCATGAAATACCCGGTTGGGGACCTTCATCTTCAGCGAGTTGATGGCGCTGGTCAGGTTGGCGTTGATCAGTTCCGCCTCGTACACAAATGCCTCGAAGTTGGCCTTCACCGGCTCATTGATGTAGGGCAGGTTTTCCTTGACCGCCCGGATCAGGTCCTCCGTGCGGAGATATGAGGTGGTGATGATGGAGATAGCGGTCTCCAGCTCCTCATTCAGATGCTTCTTGTAGCTGGCAGCTGTGCTGCGCAGATACCAGATGGGGGCCAGTGAAAAGCCAATGCCCAGGATCGGCACCATATACACATTGTTGATGAGCAGCGCCAACACAGCGCCCACCGCAAACAGAATCAGCGACAGCCGTTTGACCGCTTCATAGCGGTCGGCGCGGCCGGTGCCTTTTAAAATCTGCTTCAGCTCATAGTCCTGGTTGAAGAAGCCCTTGGCGGGTGTGCCCATCAGGACATTGAGTTCGTCGGAGAGGGTGGCCGCTTTGCGGCGGGAGCGGAACAGGGCGTCGATGAAATCACCTGGCCGCACGCCAAACAGAGCCAGGAGGCCCGCGCTGATCAGCGCAAAGCAAATTATGTAGATCCACTGCAACCTTTAATCCACCTCCTTCGGGGCGTCCATGAACTCCGCCAGCTCTTTATTGGAGATGCCGTTGTCAAGGAGCCGTTTTTTCAAAGTATCCGAGATCAGGCCCACCTTCCGGTGATGGCCTACCACATGGATCTCGCCCTTTTCATCGGTCACATTGTCCTCCACCTCAAACTTGTAGAGCGTGTGGGAAATGAGCTGCCCGTCCCGGTAGTCTTCGCCCTCCAGAATCTCCATGATCTTACGGGAACGGTCTTCCAGCTGCTTGGTAAACACCACGATGGGATAGGCCTCCACCATGATCTCCATGAGTACGGCGTCATCCATGCTGTATTTGCGCTTGGCAAGGGTCATCATCCTGCGGTAAGTGCTGTTGCAGGAATTGGAGTGGATGGTGGTGCAGACGGTATGGCCGGTGCGGGAGCTCTCGGCGGCCGACAGGCTTTCCGCGGCGGACCGCATCTCGCCGACGCCGATGACATTGGGGTGTTTACGCAGCACCCGCTCTAAAAGGAAGTCCTGGTTGATATTCAGCGCCGGATTTTCGCTGGGCCGGGTCAGCAGGTGGATGACGGAATTTAAGATATTCCCGTTTTCATCCCGCTTGACCAGATCAAACTCGCGGCTACCTTCCTCAATGGTGATAAGGCGCTGGTTGTTGGGAACATTGGAGAGCAGCCATGCCATGATGGTGGTCTTGCCGGAGCCGGTGGAGCCCGCGATACACACGCTGACGCCATACCGGATGCAGGCCATCAGGAAGTGGAGCATCTCGGCGGTGGCGCTGCCGGAATCCAGCAGCTTCTGTTCGGAGACTGTCTGCTGGTTGACGATACGGATGGAGGCATTGATCCCCACATCCGGGTCTACAATGGGCGTCTTGTCCACAGAGATACGGATGTTTTTGTCCAGAAAGCCCACCACACTGGGCATGGTGTCGTCAATGACCATGCCGCAGGCGTTGAGCATACGGCGCACCACATCAATGGCGTGCTGCGGGGAGGAAAACTTGTCCGGGATCTTGATGCTGCGCCCGCCGGCCTCGATCACTTCGATGTCGTTGTAGGCGTTGATGTTGACTTCCTCAATGCCGGGCTTGTAGATCCATTTCTTGAGGAAGGAGTAACCGGCCATATCCTCATAGAGCTTTTCACACAGTTCTTCGGTAGTCAGCCCTTCGATGGCGTATTTCCGCTTGACAATGTACTGCACCATCAGCTCTTTGAGCAGTGTGGTGGCCCGCTCGGCGTTGCCCTCGCCGGCCTCAGCAATGGTGGAGGCGTGATTTTCAGCAAAATACCGCTGCACATCCTCCAGCACCTGGTCATAGGTCAGGTCCTGGTTGGCCGCCGGCGCGAAGAATATGTCGTTGAGATTATTCATCGGCGTCATCCTCCTCGAACTCGTCCTCGTCGTCCGCGTCCTCTGCCGCCTGCTCGGCCAGCTCCATCTGCTCCAAAGCGTCCAGCACCTTGTTGAGCGAAGCGGTGTACTTGGGATTGCAGTATTTGATGGCCTGGAACATCCCTCCTTCGGTGGCGCAGCGGTCAATTTCCTTGCCGTAGGGCAGCAGCCCATCCCAACCGCCGATGATATAGCCCATCTCATCCAGAGCGTGGAAGGGGCGGGCCATGCCGGCAAAAGTTATGTGCCGGTCATAATGGAACCGGCCATCTACCAGCAGGGGCTGATGGGCTTTCAGATAGTTGACGCCCTTTAAGTCGGGGGTAAGCAGGCGGATGACCAGATCACCGGACTCGATTGCTGCCGGAGTGAACACATTGGTCATGTTGGAACTGCAGTCCAGGATGACGAAATCCACCAGCTTTGCGGCAGCGTTGACCAGCTGGAGTACCATAGCATATTTGACTTCCGGATAGCTCAGCGGATTCTCACCGGCGGAATAGCCCATCAGGCCGATGAAAGGATAGCTTTTGAGCACCGTAACATGGCTTGCCACCAGTGTAGTGTCGATCTCCACGCTGCTCAGGACCTGCCCCACCGAGGCGTTGGTCTGGATGATCTGCTCCGGCAGCCAGACCGGGAGCATGGGGACGCTGATCTCCGCGTTGATGATGATGGCTTTCCGCTTGTCGCGGGTCAGGGCTTTTGCCAGGATGCAGGAAAACATACTTTTCCCGCTCCCCGGGCTGCCCCAGACAGTAATGACTTTTCCCATAGGAAACTCCTTTCCCAAGGGTGGAATGCCCTTGACTTTTTGCAAAACAAATGTATAATATAAGATAGATTATCATAAAATGAATTATGATAAAGGAGGCGTTAACATGAAGTTTATCGGCAGACAACGAGAACTGGAGTCTCTTGAAAGGGAATACCAAAAAGACAGCAGCTTTGTTGTGATTTACGGCAGGCGGCGTGTAGGAAAAACAACGCTGATTAAAGAATTTATCAAGGGTAAGCTGGCATTCTACTTTCTCGCAACGGAGGAAGTGGAATCACAAAGCATAAAACGGCTGTCTGGTGTTGTGTCCCGGGTAACACAGAATCCGTTGCTGCAGCGTGCAGCCTTTTCCGACTGGCTGGATTTGTTCCATATCATTGCGGAATTCCGGCCGGAGGAAAAGAAAGTCCTGATTATTGATGAATTTCCTTATCTGGTTAAGTCCAATCCGGCGTTCCCGTCTATTCTGCAAAACGCTTGGGACGAGGTTCTCAAGGACAGCAATGTGATGCTGATTCTTTGCGGCTCCTTGATTGGAATGATGCAAAAACACGCGCTGTCTTATGACAGCCCCCTGTATGGCCGCCGGACTGCACAGATCCGGTTGGCGCCTTTGTCGTTCCCGGATGTGTATGCCGCTCAGCATCTTTCTTTTGAGCGTGCGGTGGAGCAATATGCGATTACCGGCGGCGTACCCAAATATCTGGAGTTTTTCAACGATCAGGAAGGACTGCTGGAACAGGTGGAGTCTGCGGTTCTCTCGAAGAACGGTTTTCTGTATGAAGAACCAAACTTTCTGCTGAAAGATGAAGTGGTATCCGCTGTCAACTATTTTTCCATTATCCGCGTGATGGCGGATGGAAACCACAAGCTGGGGAAAATTGCGGGAGCTCTGGGGACAGAAACTTCCGCGCTGACGCCATATCTTTCCACGCTCAGCGACCTTGGCTTTGTCGTGAAGGAAACGCCGGTTACGGAGAAAAATCCGGAGAAGTCCCGTAAAGGCCTTTATTTCATCTCTGATAACTTTGTGCGTTTCTGGTTCCGGTATGTCTATCCATATAAAGGGGAACTGGAACTGGACAATACGCAGATTGTTCTGGATGAAATCCGAAAAGACTTCGTACAGAAGTTTGTGGCCTTCGCCTATGAAGATATCTGCAGATCCATTTTTGCAGACCTTTGCAGGGAAGGTGTCATTGACTTTGTTCCCTCGCGGATCGGAGCTTACTGGCTGAATGATTTGGACAGCGATACGGAAATTGATGTGATGGCGGTGGACCATCAAAACAAGCGATTCTTTGCAGGCGAGTGCAAATACCACAATAAGCCGGTGGATGCGCCTGTATTTTTTGCTCTCCGCGATAAGGTGCAGGCTTCTGGTGAAATCCAAAAGGTATGGAAAGGCTATCAGCCTATTTTTGGGATATTTTCTAAAAGCGGTTTTACCCAGCGTCTTGTTGACTTGGGCAAAGAAAATCCACAGCTTTTCCTGATTAACGAGGATCATCTTTCTAACCAGCAGTGAGGAAACGGGCGGTGAATCTGTTCACCGCCCATTTTTATTCGCCGTCTTCCGGGATGTTGTCCGCAGGAGTTGTTTCCGTACCGCCTTCCGCCCCATCGGAGCCGGTCTCGCCTGTGGACTCGCCATCTGCGGCGCCTTCAGCGGCTTCTCCACCATCCTGGCTTTCAGCATTTTTCTCAACCAGTGTTTCGGGGAAGTAGATCTCCTGAAGCGTCTTGTCCTGCTCGGCCAGCAGTTCCTCGGCCAGCTGGTCGTTGTTGCGGGAGATCAGCGCCACATGGGCCACGCCGTCATTTTCCATCTCAGTGATGATACGGGCCTGCTCCGGGCTTGCCAGCACAGTGATGGTGGCAGACTGCTGCGGCTCTTCGTCCTCGGTAGGCTCCTTGGTGTTGTCCACATTGATACCGTCAGAGTCGGTGACCGACAGCACCTTGACAAAGCGCAGCTCCGGCACCTCTTCCGCCGTCTCCAAGAAGTGATAAATGCGGATGATGTCGCCCGGCTGCAGCTTATCCGACAGGCCGGAGGCCAGCGTTTTCACAGTCAGCGAGATGGCGACCTTGCCGGAGGGGATGTCGTTGAGCGCCACATCCGAGGAAACAGGGACGGTACTGACCTTGCTGGTAAGGATATAGTCGCCCTCTGCCAAATCAGCGGTAACATACAGTCCCTCCACATCATCCATGCTGTGGGCCACATTGGAAGGGAGGTTGTACCCGCCCACTTCTACGACTTCGGCGTTGTCGCTGGTGATTGTTTCGCCTTTCAGCACCGGCTGGGTGATGCGGACGATCTCCGTCTTGCCGTTGGTCTGCCGGGCAATGGTGGGCAGTGCCACAAATGCGATGACCGCCGCCAGAACCAGGGACAGAATGCCGAAGATAAATCGGTTGTTGAGTTTCATAAGCATCTCTCCTGTCATAAAAATAGTTCAGCCAGCGTCGCCACAGAGCAGCCGCAGGCCAGAAAAGGTAAAAACGGGATCGCGGTGGGCTGTTTGTCCCGCAAGAGCCGCCGGTACAGCAGCACCACCGGCATGGCGAAGCCGGCGGCTACCAAAAATACCAGGGCCATGCCGGAGGGACCATAGACCAGACCCAGTACCCCGCAGAATTTGATATCCCCGCCGCCCATGCCGCTGCCGCCGGTCGCCATAGCAGCGGCCAGTGGGATGCAGAAGCCCAGCAGCGCACCCACCAGCGCCTCGGCCACAACTGGCCAGATGAAAATGGGCGTCCGGCCATACTCCAGAATGAAGTAGACCTGGATCAGCGGGGCCAGCGCGGCCAGGGGGATAAAAAAGACGAGCGCCCGGTCGGGCACCCGCCTGTATAGGATGTCGTAGACGGCAAAGCCCGTCACCACCAGAAAAACAGTGAGCAGGTAGGCCATCCACACATTACTCTCGATTGGTGTACCAGTCATCATAGAGGCTCCCATCAATGGAAACATAGTCATTCAGGTTGATACTCAGCATCCCGTCCGGCGTCCAGGTGTCCCAGACCTGGGTGAAGACGGTGTAGTTCGTCGCATCCGGGAACCAGATGGGGGTAAAATGCACTTCCCGGCTGTAAGTCGAGAACTCATTGGGCTGGAAGGTGAATTTGGCGCTCCGGCCGCTGGACACCCGCTGCAGGAGGCGTAAGTATGTTTCGTACTGGAATTCGGGGAACACGGAAAAGGCCGTCTGCGGATGGGTGATGTGGCTGGTGGGCGCGTCGGTGGAGAGCGTGGCTGTCACATCCTGTTTGACGCCGTACCCGCTCTTCATGGACTTTCCGGAGGCCGTCGGCACAATATCGTCCGGCATCAGGGACATAACGCCGCTGATGGAGGCAGAATAGCCGGTGTACTCATATTCCCAATAGCCTTCATCGACCCAGTGCCCGCCGTCTTCCCCATGGTCGCACCAGACCCATACCGGCACCCAATAGCAGCTCCAGACGCCCCAGTTGGCGGTGAGCTTCTGCGTTTCGTTGGGCAGGGACGGTACCGTATAACCGGGGTTGGTATCAGTCGCCACCGGGTCAGGCGGAATATGCTCATTCAGGTCCACAATTTCCGCCACAAAGGTATCCTGGGCGGTATAGGCCCCGCTGACGGATACCGTGATGGTGACTGTCTGCGGTGTGGTGGGGGTATGCCACTTGACCCAGACCACCTGGCTGTCACCTGCGGGGATCACCACATCGTTGACTCGGTAGGTGGTGTCAAGGATGTGGAAGGTCACCGAAGCGGGATTATCCGGCGTCAGGTCGGTATCTGTCCGCAGGGTGACAGAGGTAATGACATCGGTATCTACCCGGTACTCCACATCGGGGGCCTCAATATCCCCCTCGGGCGGGGCTTCATCAAACCAGACGATGCCGACGCCCAGTGTATTGATGATGTCGGAATTGTTCTGCGTTCCGGTGGTGTTGCCGGTCCAGGCGGAAATACCAAGGTCGCTGAACTCCAGAAACATGGACAGCGGCAGGTTCTTATGGGTCAGCGAGGTCATGGTCCGGCGCAGATTGCCGCCGGACATCTGATCGTAAAGGCCGGCCTCGGTGGCCGTCATACAGTAATATTGGCCGTTGTGGGTAAAGTAGGCGATGGGCTCGATCAGCAGCTTATATTCTCCAGCGATCATCTGCTCATAGTCCACACCCGCAGCCTGGGCGACCATCATGCAGGCATATTCCGAGCAGAAGTACCGCTTGATGGCGTCAATGTTGCTCTGGCCCTTGCTGCTGACGATGGTGGGCATGGACTGCGCGGGCTTGATGCAGGAATAGGCCACCCCGGACTGGAGGGAGAGGCCGGTGCAGCTCAGGTACTGCAGTTTGTTGACTTTGCCAAAATGAAGGATGCTGCTTTTCTGCGTCCGGTTGGAAAAGTCGAGCGGTGAGGACACGGCAGCACCGCTTGCTGCGTCTACAACCGTGATACGCACGCCATCGTTGCCGGGATTCCAGAAGTTTGAGGATGTGCCTTGCCCCATCCCGCCGCCGCCACCGTCAATGTTCCCGTTGCCTCCTGATGCAAATGCCGTGGAAGGGACGAGACAGAACACCAGGGCGAGGCTGCATAAGAGGGCGAGAAGTCGTTTCAAATACATCACGCTCCGTTCTTCTTGAAAATAAGAAGGCCGCCACAATCCTGTGACGGCCCTTCAGGTCCATATTCAGTTGTAGGTGGTCAGCCGCCCATGTTGCCGACCTGCTTGTTCAGGTCACCGTCGCTGTCGCCGGTGGACTGCTGCACATCGCCGGGGACTACCCAGCCAAATACCGGATCATAGACAGCGCCGCTGCCATTGCTGGAGCCGGGGGCCGGCTCATTGCTGGAAGTGGATTCCTCTGCGGGAGGAGCAGTGACTTCCGGTACTGCCGGGTCGGGATTGACCTCATGCTCTTCGCCGGGGTCTTCGATCTCCGTCTTGCCTTCCGGCACAGGGGGAGGCGTTTCTTCCGGCTTCTCCGTATCGGTAAAGTCGATTTCAACCTCGCCCTCAGATTCTGAGGTCACCTTGGGATATTCCTCTTCGGCGCTGGAAGACTGGCCGGGCGCATAGGCATCTGCGCCCCCGCCTCCGTCGCCAGACTGCACACCGCCATCCGACCAGTCGCTGCTGGTACTGCTGGGAGGAGATTCATCCGGACGGAATTCATCCGTGCGGTCCCGGCTCACGAACCAGCAGATGCCCAGAATGGCAACGCAGAGGACGGCCAGGGCCGAAACAATAAAGCCTTTGGATTGAAAAAACTTCTTCATGTGTGTCCACACTCCTTTTTGCTGTTATATAAAGCCTATACTGCGGAGCTGACTGGAATTTCAACAGCGCCGCTAAAATTTGGTGTTGTGGTAGCCGGTCAGCTCCACCCGCTGTGTGATGGTGGGGTAGCTGTGGCCGAACATTCGGATGTAAAAATCTACATCACAATAGAAAATATATTCCACCCGGTCGCCCACCACATTGAACTCCAGGCTGATGTCGGATACCTCATAGTCCTCGGTGGAAAGCGGGATCTTCTCCGCCAGGCCGCCGGCGACAGTGGCCTCCAGCATTTCCGTATAGTCATTGCTGGAATAGAGGGTGCGCAGGTACTCCTCGAAGTTGGTTTCCCGCTGGGAGCGGTAGGTGTCCGCATAGATGGTGGCGCTCAGGTTGTTCAGCTCCATTTTGGCGCCGTTGCGGATGTTGATGCAGGTGATCCGCACCGAGGCGTACAGGAGCAGGAAAGAGATGAGCATGACGACCCCGACTACAAAAAAGCAGGCAAAGAAAGTGATCTCGCCCCGCTCGTTGCGAAGCGGCCGGCGCAGCCGTGAAAGAAAACGCTTCATAGGCCACCTCACTTCCAGTAGTGCTCGCTGACGCCGGAGCCGCGGGCAACCACCGTGATGTTGACCAGATCCAGGTTCCAGAAGCCGCCCAGCTTGGCCTCGCCCTCAATGGTGATGTAGAAGGGCGTCCCCAGCTGGATGGCCCGGGACATCCCGGACGGCGTAGGCGTCTTGTATGTGGCATCGATGGAGTATGTGATATTCTCCGCGCCCTCAATCTCCGAGCACAGGAAGTCAAAGAGCGAGTCGGTCTCGCTGTTGATGCCGCCGGACAGCTGGATCTGCTTGACCATCTGATCTGCCGCATGGTCTAACTCCTGTTTTGTGGAGATGATGCCGAACAGGTCGATGATAAAGGCCAGCAGGATGACGGCGATGAAGATGAACACCACCGTGGAGAAATAGTTGGCCTCGCCCCGTTCGCTCTTCAATGTCCTGCGGACTTTTTGCAGGAAAGTATGAATGTGAACCACCACCTTTACTTACAAATGAAAACAGCCGTCCCGACCGGAACGGCTGCATTACAAAGTTTTGACTGTACCAAGTATAGCAGATTTGGATTTACGGCGAAAGGGCAGGACTGCGCCAATGTATGGGCAATCCTGTGCCAATTCAATGTGTTGTTAAAAGCAGGAATGACAATCACACATCATCTTATTTAAAAATAATGTGTGATTGTCGAAGCAACGGAGGCGAGTTCTATACGGTCTGCATGATGCTCACGAGAAATCCTACGCACAATTACAGCAGTGATTCAACCAGTTGATAGATGTCGGTGAATGGATTAACGGCAATCCCAAACGGTTTATTGCAGTCATTTTGAATATGGTATTGTTCTACACGCTTGGCGTTCTGGATCGCATCAGTTGTATGTTCAGATAACTGCGCATACATATCGCCGGCTTTTTCATAATCCGGGAGGTAGGCGGTCAAGGCTGTCTTCACTGCAGGGTAATCTTTGAAAAATTTTGTTGTGTACTGGAAATGCAGCAGATACCAAAACTCAAAGCAAGGATTCGAGATCGCAATGTGAATTCCCTTTGCATCTGCCAGTTTCCTTGCTCTGGAGAGCAAGGTGTCCTTGGCGGCGATAGGATCAGGATTATTATAGTTTACATCACCGTCAGCAACGACCCACACCGCATCCCCATTTGATGCAGAAATCTGATTTTTACTTTGATATTCCACGGCTTTCCGAATTAGGCCAAGGTAATCGGTTTCACCTCCTTTGGTGCGGCTGCCGACCACACGAATGTCAATATTGGTCTGGCGGCTGCGATAATGTTCAAAATATTTCGGTTCAGTTTGAGAACCCTCCGTCACAATCAGAATGACAGGTTTTAGTTTTCTGCGCCGCTGCCCACGCTTTTCAATTTGTCCGCGTGCCATTTTACAGCCCTCCCTTGATAAAGGGAATCGCACCAAAACGGCCGATCAAATAACCCTTTTCTACTTTAGTGTCTTTGCGAACGGAAAAATCGTAAAGGGAGAACAGATCGGTGGCTGCTGTCTGTTCGTCTTTTTCTGTGAACCAAATTTGATCTCTTCTCAACAAATCCAGATCAAGAAGATTGGTGCTGTGAGATGTGAAGATCAACTGAGCACCCTTTGGATTGAATTCTGTGCTGTCAAACAGGGATACCAGATGTCTGGTCAATAGAGGATGAAGATGTGCGTCCATCTCATCAGCCACAAGAAGCGTTCCCTGGTCTAAAGCCTTTTTCACAACGCCAATCAGTTTGAAGTAACTGTTGGTGCCGTCAGATTCCTCTGCCATATTTAACGCATAGGATAACGCATTTCCATTGGTATCCTGTACCGTGTGAATGGCCTCAATATTTGTAAAGCTGTCACTGTGCTGCGATGGAGCAGGCTCTGCATCGCGCATTTGCAAAGCCTGTATTCCCAAATCGGCAACACGCAGCATAGATGCGATCACGCGCCGGTAATCATCATCTTTCAACTGCTCTGCCTCAAGCCCATAAGCGTCCGCCACGGAATTCTTCGTGATGATCTGACAAGAAGCGAACCACTCCAAAACCGGAATCACTTTAGAGTAACTCCAGTTTGATGCAACTGACAAATAGAGTTTATTCGCAGAAGTGCGCTCCTTGAGCGTGTTTTGTTCATCTATATCCACCGTAAAACGAAAATCTTTGGTATTTTTTCTCTCAAAAATAAGCGCCTGTCTGCCGTTGGGATAGTAATATAGGTATTCTTCTGTAACAGCCTTATCTGTCACAGAAAAACCATACGCATATCGGATACCTTCAGTGGTAAAGATGACCTCAAAGCTGCTGGGGCGCGTTGGCGTTTCCGGATCAAACTTGAAAGGCGAACGGTCAATGGTCTTATGAAGCTGCTGGTTATGTGAGGTCAGCACATAGTTTACCATGAACCAGAACGCGTTTAGGACATTGGACTTCCCCGAAGCATTGGCTCCGTAAATGACAGCAGACTTCAAATAGCTTTTGTTTCCATCCACGATAAGATGCTCTGGATGCTCATTATCCTTGCTGGCCAGCAGGGATAATACAACTTTATCTTTGATAGATAGAAAATTCTCTACACTAAATTGAATCAGCATAAGCGACCTCCTAAACCCTTACTTTTATATATTATAACCCGGATTTTGTGAAAAATCAACGCAAACACAAAATAAATTCTTTGAAATGGGGATTTGAAAGGAAGCCTATGTGATAAAGATATACAGTGGTAGATCTGATAATGACAAAAAAGAAACCTGGAGAGCAGTTCGTCACTACTCCCCAGGCACTTTTGCTTTTATAGGTTCTGCCGGATGATCCGCGTGATGATGCCCACGGCCACGCCACGCTCCATATCCAGGCAGGTGATGGCAGATGTCATGGTTGAAGCCATCGACTCCTTGCTGTAGTTGTTAGGACAGGGGATTATTAGACTTGATAGCCAATTATGAGCGAACAAAGGAAAGGTTCTTCTCAATTCACCATAAAATCTCAAAAATTTTTTCTTATGGTGTCCAATTTTGGCGCTTTCACTCGTTATAGTGAGCAAAGAGGTCAACACCAAGAATATATCAGGATGGTGATGGTAACAGTGAAAGTATTAGTAAGGAATCTGCTTGCACTGTCTGGAGATTTGTGGAGGCAGCGTATGAAAATCAACAGGTACCGCGCATAAACTCATGAAGCGTTTTGTCAAGTGCTTTTTTGAGTTATTGACGCAAATTATAGTGAAAGTGCGAAAGTGCAAAGTGCAAAGGGTCTGCGTTTTGCACTTTCAGCTTGCGGGTTCGGGTGGCTGCTTCTTCTTGATGAAGTTGTACCATTGACCGCCGACGCGCCTTGCGCCTAAAATGCCGCCCATGTTGCGCTTGGCGTTCTGTACCGTCCTCTCGGATATTCCGGCTTCGGCTGCGGCCTTTACAATGTCCTCGCTGG
>OLSX01000465.1_pt1 | contig 40929 bp, 30 predicted proteins | sample 1673141 | NCBI WGS metagenome assembly OLSX01 (sample SAMEA3136759, study PRJEB25190) | human gut metagenome | biome: human gut; feature: human-associated habitat; material: faeces | place: Austria | collected 2013 | reverse complement strand
GAGGATGAAATAGCCGTATGGCGGTGTCGGTTATTAGTATATAAAAAATACGCTTACGGCGACAGATTTTCCCGCGTCAGCGTGTCTTATATATAGCGAAAAAGACGGTGGTTCCGTTGAAGGAATAAAAAAGCCCTTGCAAATCATAATTGAGCAAGCTCATTGCCATTTGGCAATGCAGAGTTGCAAGGGCTAAACATGAATATACCTGTTCTTGCCCAAAACTCAAAGATTTAGATATGGCGATTAGCCACACTATACAATCACGGAGGATAGCTTTATGCCAAATAAACCCAATAAGCATCGATTGCCCGTAGGGACCTTAGCTTTAGTTGTTTTATTGCTAATCCTGTCTGCCTGCCAGCCTACTCCTGAAAAAGAACCTGTTGTTGTTAAGACGGAGGACTACGTAGCAGAGGCTATACAGCCGAAAGATGGAACTCAATATAAATACGATGCACCGAATAACGTGGAGTTCCATAATGAAATAAGCGGATTAGATTTGACTATAAATGCGCCTGTAGTTATACCTCAAACAGATGTATATCCGGTTGCGGAAATTGAAAAAGCGGCATTTGATGAAACATATTACCGGAATGTGATGCGATTCTTTTATCCGGACGAGCAGTGGGTAGAAACTCCCCAAGAAACGAAACGGGATATTCTTGAAAGAATGTCTTATTTGACGTCTTTAGCGGAAGAGAGCGATACTGATATAGCCAATGAACTTATAGAATTGCAACAACGGTTAGCAACAGCTCCCGATGACAGTGCAGCTATTCCCTTCTCTTTCAATGATTTGCCGGGAAAGACTTTTTTTGAAGCATATCACTACAATGAAAATACGGCGACATACGCTGTTTTAGTTGCACAGATGAATGGCAATACCTATCAATATAGACGTGATAGTGATTCATACTGGGTGCGAGAAAGTAATGCGGAGACTTTAGAACAGAAAAATGATTTTACATCCACCAACCCCAAATTGGAAAGCGAATCTGCGATGGGAATTGCCCAAGATGCTATGAAAAATTTAGGCGCGGACTCAAACATGAAGTTTTCTTTTATGGAAAAGGCGATTGCATATAACGACAAAGGCCTGCAAGGGATCGGATGGATAATTTTCTTTATTCGTGATTGCGGAGGATTACAGGCTACCTACATGGATGAATGGCGAATATGGAAAGGCAGCCCGCCGCCAAGCAATGCTGCGCCTTGGGAAAGCGAGTATATGTATATTATTGTAGATGAGAATGGTAAGATCGCACAGTATGATGTTCGTGGAGCTGGCAAGCAAGTAGCTATTATTGCTGAAAACACCCAGCTTATGCCTTTTGATGATATTTTGGATCGGATTAAGCAGCAGCTTGTCTATAATCATGCTTATCAAGAGAATCACGTGGAAGAGTATTCGGTTATGGTCAACAAAATCCGATTGGCGAGTGCGTTGATAAATGTTAAGGATCGTCGAGACATAGGTCACCTCGTTCCAACGTGGGAAGTGATGTATGAGTTTCACGAACGCCTTAAAGGAGAGAATGAGCCCACTGTTTACCACTGCCGTGTTTGTTTGAACGCAATAGATGGTAGTTATATTGAACCCAAGGCATATATCGGCAGGATAGCACAATGACTGCTTGGATTCAAATGCATTGATTTGATCTGGAGGAGCAAATAGTGACAGGCAACCGAAAAAAGGCAAACGCGCGCCATGAGCCAGTGGTGGATAAGCGCCCTTGCGGCCTTCGCAGCTATCGCGATAATCGTCGCGGTGATTGTGGTGAGCAAGTTTGCAAGGATGATGAGGATGAAATAGCCGTATGGCGGTGTCGGTTATTAGTATATAAAAAATACGCTTCTGGCGACAGATTTTCCCGCGTCAGCGTGTCTTATATATAGCGAAAAAGGATGTGGTTCCATTGAAGGAATAAAAAAGCCCTTGCAAGTCATGAGTTGGACAAGCTCATAGCTGAAAGGGCGATGTAGATATGCAAGGGCATAACCAAATTGTAGCTGCTGATTGAGAAAAAGACAACTAAGTTACTTGAAAGGAGAAAAACATGAAGAAGATAAGATATACTGCCCTAATTCTGTGCATGGTAGTTATACTGGCGTTTACAGGGGCGGCTTTTGCATATAGCGCCTCAAGCATCTCCTCCATGTATGATTTTTCTGCAGGAGTAGTTAATGCTTATGCCAGAAACCACAATACAAATTGCAGTCAAGATTTTAAAGAACAATGGGTGGCCGGTGAAAGCGGATGGACTCAGAGTTCCAGAACAGCCTTGAGTTCGATTGCAAACCGTGTCCCGGGTTCTTGTTATTATCTTTCCACAAGTGCATATAAAGCATCCAATCCGAGTCATGTGGTATATCTGCGCATTAGGCCCACATCCGGCACAATTACCAATATAAACGGGTATGCATTTACAAGTTCTTCCATGAGCTGTCCTTACGGATCTCACGCTAAATAAGCATTAAATTTTGGCACAAAGGGTGTCAGTTAAACTTGACACCCTTGCTGAAATGCAAGGAGGAAATTATGTTATTTCATAAGAGAGCCATCACTGCTTATGGTATTTTCATATGTGCGCTGTTATGCGCCTGCCAGCCCACGCCGGAGAGCAGCATTGTTGTCGGCAGCGAGCCGAACTATACAAGTGCGGATGCCAAATGCACGATTGGCGAGTTGATCATTCCTGAAATTTGGATTGAAAAAGATATGGAAACATCAAAAAAATACCGCATTTCGGCTGATGCATGTATAGAAGTTCCTCACATTACCGAATGTCGCAATATAATCGTTAAACGTGCCCCGTTTGATAGCACAAAGATAGAAAAAATAGCTAAATTATTCGTTGAAGATATGTCGCAGATATATATGCGAGATATTAACCTTACGAAACAGGAAATTTTAGAGATGATCATTGCTTATGAGCGTCAACTTGCCCAAAAATCAGAAGAAAGAGACATGTCGCCAGCAGAGATAAATACTATTCTGAACGATTTGTATACGAGGCTTGAAACTGCCCCGGAAACCAAGCAGCAAGGAATCCTTAGTTTTAATTCTAAATCAGAGGGTGATGAGTATATAGGTGAATTTTTGCTGAATAACAGGAAAACTATCATTTTCGGAATAATGAACGGGACGTCGTTATATATAGCGCCCGGCGGGGTAACGCAATATGAGGGATTGGATTGGGGCGATGGAATACTTAAAATCGACGATATAGGCATCAGCGAACAGGAGGCCGCCGATATAGCGGAATTATTCGTCAGCAGTCTGCCATGCGACAATATGGCGTTAATCGATACAAAAAAAGCACAGCTTGTAGAACCAAGCAATGAATATATAATACCGCTTTATGTGATGGTATACGGCAAAACAAACAATGGATTATCAACGGTTGACGTGGGCACGGGTTATACTGTATACCCTACTACTGCGGCTTCTGAATATGCTGCGCCATGGCCCCAGGATATTATCCTGGTATATGTCAGCCGCGATGGGGTCATAGGGTGTGAGTGGAACGGCGCAAGCGAAATAGACTACGTTGATAAATCCGAATGCGAGCTAATACCATTTTCACAAGTACAGACTCGGATAAGAGAGCAGATGAAATATCGCTATTCCTATTTAGAGGATGAAAAATACGCCCGTATTGATCCGATTGATATATGCATTGACAAAATAAAATTTGGCTATTGCATTACAGGAGTAAAAGGAAACGCCGAAAGAGCCCGGCTTGTGCCGGCATGGTATGTTTTGTATAGGGAGTTTGCAGAGGAAAACGGTGAAGGAACCGAGGCTGTCATGGTTCTGAATGCAGAAACAGGCGCATTGATGGATCCGAGAATCGTAAGTGACGATAACTCAACCGCGGAATAAGCAAATGGGTAAATAATAATTCCAGCAAAGGAGCAACATCCCCATGTCCCATACCCTTACTGCCAGCCTGAAGCAGGCTCTTTTAAGCCTTGGCTTCTTAATCGCCTTTACGGGTGTCGTCGTGGTGCTTTTGTTAGCGGCTTTTGAGGATGTGCAGCACTTTTCATTGAAAGAGGAGATTAAGATGAAAAAAATTATAAGCACACTATGGTTGGTCGTAAGTTGTATATTATTATGCGCCTGCCAGCCCACGCCCAGCATTTCGCCCATCGTTGGCGAACAGGACGGAAAGGATAGCTTAATAATCAGCGGACAAGGATCAGACGGCAAAAAAGGTGAAAAGGCCAGTGCGGACAGTTTCCCGCAAAAATATAATGACCAAATCGACTTCCCGAAAGCCAATATGATAATTCGCTACGATGCAGATATCAGCGCAGAGGGAATTGAAGGAGCATCCATATATACCGTGCAGAGGCTTAAACGTTCAGACGATGAAAATATTAGGCTCGTTAATATGTTCTCACAGGGCGCAAGCCTATATGAGTATGCTCAGGCGAACAAAGCATATTGGGCAAATGTACTGATAAAGCTTAAGCAGAAAAGCGCAAACGGGGATTATGACGAACAATTTGATGTGAACTCGGTCGTTCGTGAAATCGAGGAGAAAATCAAGAACTCACCTGAGTCCACAGGAAGGACAGCATTCGGCTGGGAAAATCATGACCAAAATGAACTGTGTATAGTGGACTTTGAGAATGACGGAGGATGGGAGCAAGCCCAGTTTGTGAGGAACGGAAATTACTTTTACTATGCAAAATACCCTGATTCCGTATTGCAGGCGGAGAGTATGGTTCAAGCCGGAGATGCCATAAGCGGCGAACCCGCCGGAACCACCATATCGGTAACGGTATCCGAAAAGGCCGCGGCAGACCAGGCGGATAAATTGGTAAATGATATTTGCAGCGGGTCGTATAGCCGCACCGATTCCAAAGCAAGACTTGTCACGCCATATACGGGGGAAATAATCACTAATGGCTGGCTTTTCACATACGCAAAAAGGATAGGAGGGCTAACGGCCTATTTGATAGGCAGGGATTGCAGGATAAACAACGGCGTTTCCCCAGCGTTGGTTGCACCGTGGGAAAGCGAGCTGATAGAGGTTTTCGTTGATGAGACAGGCGTTGCTGTGTTTGATTGGCAAGGAGCGGTCGAGGAAATCGGAAAAAGCGACAGTGGGAGCTTGGTAAGGCTTGACGAGTTGATATCTATCGTTACCAATCAAATGAAATACTGCCATGCAAATAAAGGCAATCCTGAGCATCAATGCGTAATAACAATAAACAAAATATGTTTGGGAACCGGCTTGTTGGCATCGGCTAATACAAATCAAGAGCAGGGACAATATACCCCATCGTGGTATGTATTCTATGATCTGCAAATAGACGGCATCCCGGAGCTCTATTTTGAAGATTGTATGGTGTTTTCGGCCATTGACGGCAGATATGTTGAGCCTCGAATGACAACACGGCAGTTAATGGAGATGCAATGAACTTGGAAAGCAGGATATGAATCGGTTATTAGCGAGTATCAATAAAGCATAAGCTGGGGCGCATGCTTGCGTATGCGCCCCGAAATCCTGCCTTTTGGCAAAGGAGACAAGGAGATGAGTAAATGAAGAAGGCCATATACCTTTTAAGCGTCTTTTTTTGCATTATTGCTATATCTGCCTGCCAGCCCACGCCCGAAAAAGAGATAGTGGTGCATAAGGCGGCGGAACAATTAGAAGCTACACTTGTTGAAAGCGATGATAAGGAAGCTTACAGCACCTTTATTTGCCCAAGTAAGTTGAATGAAGAAATACAAATGCCACATTTCAGGTTTGTGGCGGATACGGATATTGAAATAGGCCAAGCTGGAGGCTTTCATGTGTATGAAGCGACGCAAGACAGGTTTGGCCAAACCCGCATGGATGAAATAGTTTCGTACTTTTCCAAAGACCTCATCGGAGCGCGCTCCGGTGAAATCACGAAAGAAGATTTGGAAGAACTCATAGTCATTCTAAAAAGAGGAATGCCGAAAAAACAGCAAGACGGCTCCGTTCTGTATGAGCCATCTGCCGATAGCGCAGAAATAATCGAAAGCTTATCCGAAGAATTGCGAAATGCACCTAACGAGGAATATATTCCCATTGCTGATTATGATCCGACTTTCCCATGCAATGTGGTTTTCAAAAACAGTTTGGAACAAAATGTTTATGTGTTTGCCGATGAAAATCAAATAGAAATTTTCCCGAAGAACGCCGGAACCATACAACTACAATCATGGATAATAAAGAACGGCGGTTGGGACGGAGAAGGTCCTGTTGTACTGGAACCCGTTTTATCCAAAGAAGAAGCGTTGACAATATCAAAAAACGTATTGAATGATTTGAAAATTGAAGGCTTTGAAGCGGCACATATTGAAGCGGCGCGTATGTTGGATGGATTCTTTGGCTATGCTACGGTCTCGGTGGGCTACCAAATAACTTTTTGCCGTGCAATCGATGGGCAAATTCCGTTTGACAGCAGCATATTGACCCCGGGGGTTTTGGGGTTTGAGGATGAAGCGGACTATATCAAACCCTGGCCGCAGGAAAGAATTGTGCTTATGGTGGATCAGGAGGGAATCCGTTTCTTTCATTGGGAGTATCCCGTTATTATAACGAATAAGTTAGAAAGCAACATGAAGCCTTTATCATTTGAGGCGGTATGGCAGCACGCGAAAGACCTGCTTATTCTTGGTTCCTCATGGGTAGCCGATGCTACCACAGTCGAGGATAGACACATTACGCGAATTATGCTCACAAACTGCATGGTTCGCTCTACAAAGGAAAGGAACAAGGTTTTCCTCATTCCGACATGGCTATTCATTGTACAAAAAGAGAGCGCCTTGGACGGGCATATTTTACCATCCTATATAGCAATCAATGCGTTAGATGGATCCCGTGTTGAAATGCACAATAATTTTTCCTAAGAAATATATTGAATGGGAAAGATAGCCTCTTTATGCCGGCGTGTTCAACATATTGATCTGATTTGGCGGAGCAAAAAGTGACAGGCAACCTAAAAAAGGCAAACGCGCGCCATGAGCAAGTGGTGGATCAGCACGCTTGTTGCGTTCGCGGTCATCGCGATAATAGTCGCGGTAATTGTGGTGAGCAGGTTCACACGGATGATGAGGATGAAGTAGATGGGCCCGCCGCAACCGCAGCGAAAACCCGAAAAGGAGGAATAACAGATGAACGCAATTAAGCCCGGCACTAAAACGCGCCTGAGAATACTTTTTTCTGTGCTTCTGTGCGCAATTATTATCGGTACAACCCCGAGGGTAATGCGTGAATTCTATTATCGCGGGGCTTTTATCCATTATCGAGGTATATTAAGGCTCGTATTGCTTATTATGCTTCCTCTTTTGCTGCTGAGCTATATCGCTTTTATTTCGGAATTAAAACAATCACAAAAGAAATTGATGCTGAATGTGATCCGGTGGTATGGTGTGATACTTTACTGCGCCATATTGGGCTTTGTATTTTTCGGGGGAGACCGTCGCGATTACGACTATTCAGGCTTGACGCCTAATTATATTCCTTTTTCGTCAATAGTAAAATCCATCAGGGGATTCCAAATAGACGGCGATTGGAAAAATTTGATAGAAATATTCGGAAATCTAGTGCTGCTTTCTCCCTTTTCCTTTTTATTGTCATTTAAGGTGCATCCCGAAAAAAATATACGTTTTGTTTGCGCTGCTGATTGCGTTGGTATGCATAGAGACAGCGCAGCAGGTTTTGATCGTCGGGGTTTTTGATGTTTATTATACTGGATTTTATCGGAGCAGGGTTCGGCATCCTTGCCCAAACAGCAGCCGCGTGTTTTATAAAAAAACGAATGAGAGAATAGCCGTGTTCATAAGCCGACGGCGGATAAGCGCACCGCCGGCCTTTGCGGGTATTGCCATTATTGCTGCGCTTATTGTGGTCGGCAGGTTTACCCGGATGGTGAAAATGAAGTAGACCCGTGGGTCGCAGCAGATATTTACTGTATGGCGAGTAGTCTTATTGCTTAAAGGGCTAAGACACGGCAAACAAGAATCATTGCTGTGTATTATCAAAAATGTGCGAATGGCAGGTGTTTTGTGGACTGCTATATTAATGCTTTTCTATCCACCTCAACAGTTTACTGGTTAATGCCGGAATTACTGTTGGGTTTCTTAGGATGGTAATCGAGTCCGTATCGTACACGGGCAAGATTAGACAGCCGGTTGAAGAACCAATAGCATCAACTGAATATCACGAACGGAGCATGATGGTATCGATAAGAACCAGGCATGCTCCTTTTATATCTATTCGGGCTCCTCCCGCCCCGTTTCAGCAACCTTTTCACCCACGACTGAAACGGAGGAAACATATGATAGTGATCAATCTCCGGATTTACTATCCGGTGTTATATAGGCAGGACGTTTTCTGCGAGGTTCCCGAGCAGGTAAAGCTGTTATTGGAAGAATTGAAGCGGCTTGAACATGCGCAGGATGAACGGCGCAGATACCACGGTGAGTGCTTAGCATTTATTGAGGCTGTTACCGATTTGGAGATGGAGCTGCCATCCTTGGAGGAAATATACATGAAAACGCAAAGGAATGAAGCTCTCTATAAAGCAATGCTGAAGCTGCCGGTCAAGCAGATGCGGCGGATATACGCGCATTTCTTTCTACGATTGAGCGAGACTGAGATTGCTCGTGCTGAAAGAGTGAGCATCGCGGCGGTATCCGCTTCCATCGCACAAGGGCTTCGACATCTTAGACAGTACTTGAGCAAAGAGTGATAACGTACAGCGGGCGTTAGCATGGCAGTGCCGACGCCCGGTTTCTATTCGTAATACCGGGCAATCACGTTTTCAACCGGAACGAACGGATCGACCCAGAGCCGGGAATCGATTGACGCATCTATATTGTCACCGAGTAAGTAAAGCATCCCGCAGGGTACTGTTTCAGGTCCCTTCCACGTCCACGCCGCCTCGCCTGCAACGGCCGCCACTCGTTTGACAAGCACTTTTCCGTCATGGCTGAACACTATTATGTCCCCCACATTCGGCTCAGAAGACCAATAGGCCATTCTGGCGGCTACAATGAAACTCCCCTGCCGGATTGTTGGCTCCATCGAGCTTGTAGGCACATACCCCAAAAAGAAAAAGACCCTGAACAGTGTCAGGGTCATAATACAGCATAGCGCAGGAATAGCCATGTGTTTTATAAAACGCTTCATACTTCCAGTTCCGCTGCAAAACGCATGAACTTTACATCGAGTCTGAGTGCTTTACGGGCTTTAGAAATCCAAGCAGTGACATTGTTCGCATTCGTTCCATACATTTCTCCAATCTCACGGCAGGTGAAGCCTTCGCTCATGAATATCATCGCATCTATGCCTTTACGGGTAACGCCTTTGAGCCTATCCTGAGCTTCACGGAGGACTTTGCGAAGCTCGTGTGCTTCCGGAGTGTCCATGGGGACTACCGCAACTGGCTCGTTAGGGAAATCGCTCTGTTTCTCCCTTTTGCGGCGATATGTGGCGCGTGCAAGCGCATTGTAGATCCGGTTGCGTATTGCTGCAAAGGCATAGGTCGAAAACACGGCGCGCCCGGGTTGGTATTCGATCACAGCTTCGCATAAGGCAATGCATCCAATCTGGAAAAGGTCATCATATGAATAAATGCCGGTTGAACCGGGGCTGCTCACGCAACGCGAAAGCACTGCTCTTACAAGCCCCAGGTTTTCTTCAACGATACGTTGTTGTTTAACAGTCAGCGTCATGCCGATTCATCTCCTATATTGATTTGTGGCCTCATGCGATTTTCATTGCTTTTGGCCTGTTGCCTATTTGCCAGAATTGCCTTGCTCTGCCGAATTACCTGCTCGCAGTAATACTCCCGAAGATACCCGATATGTGCCTGCGAACGAGGCGCTTGAATCATGCTTGCAAGCCACGCATAGGCTTGATCCTTTGTCATAACATCGGTCAGGTACAATCTGTTGAATGAGTCGTGCGCTTCCTTTCGCAGCTTTCTAAGCCTATGGTCGGCGAGGCTGCCCACAGGCTTGTTGGTCCCTTCATGGACGCGCACATAAGCGTCGCAGGCCGGATATCGGCTGCAAACGTAGAGTTTTGTATTCGCATGATTTTCTTTGTAGATACCATCCGCCGAGCGCAGAACAACAGGGCTGTCGCAGTAAGGGCAGCGCATTGCGCTCATACCCGGGATTCCTATAAAGGGGTTGTTCATCTTATTCTTCTTCAATATTCTCACCAGCCTTTCTGTCGTCAACATCCACCTGAAGATGGATGAGTACAAAAAGCCGGAAAGCTGCCAAAACGACATACAGAGCCAAGGTGGCTGAAATAGTGGTGTCGCATCAGCCCATTGACTCTGTAATATGTTTGGTGCCTTCCGGCTATTCAATTCTCTGCTTGCGCCGTATGGATCGGCTCAATGCACCGTTCCGTAACTGCTCCATACCCTTCTGGGTATGTGTTGGCGGCCGGTCGACTTCGTCCGCGCAGAAAGCCTAAGCGCAAGCTTTTCTACACGAAAAGAGTAACATATTTTGCTCGCAAAGTCAAGCATAAAAAGCCAGAAAAGTGCCTGTTTTACTGGATATTTTGCTATCTCAGTTCTACGGAAAGCGAAGTCAGTTCTACAGCTTATTCGTCATCTTCATCGTCATATTCACGATGCTTTTTTACGATCCGTATGACGATAAGCCCTCCGATACATAGCACAGCCCCTCCGATGAATAGCACAAGTTGAAGAGTGGGGATGTTCTGTCGGAATTCATCTGCCGGCGTCTCAGATTCCATCTGTGGCTGTTTTGTCAGATCAGCGGTCGGGTGCTGTTCATTTTTATTTGCCGGTGCAGGCTCGCTCGGCTGCACCAGATCCGTAGCAGCATATATAGGGCCCTCTGTGGACTCGGCTGCTTGCACATTCGACTCATGCAGCTCTGGTTTGGGCGGCGTTACTTTGGAATTCAAGCAGGAAAGTGTGAATGTGGAACTGTCGCTGAGTTCAAGCGCCAGCACACCCGTGTTATCGACCACGATCGTGCCGGGATATTTACCTACGTCCGTCACCAGCTCGAATTCCACGCCCGCCCAGTCGGGGCCAAGCTGTAGCATCAGCTTGTCTGCGATCGTGGTCTTTGTGGGTTCTGCGTCTGGCGTGGCATACGCTACCTGCGTCCACGGCAGAATGCTAACAGCGCATACGATCAACGCCATGGCCAGGATGAGCATCTTTTTCTTATAACGGGTCATACGAATTACCTCCTCAAATGAGTGAAGGCCGCCATGTAGACGGCCTCCCGCACAGGCTCTATCAGTTATGCTTCGCACGGCGCTTATCGACGGCCGGCTGCTTTTTGCGCAGCAGATACCACGCGCATCCACCGCCGCCGAGCACGCAGACCGCAAGCAGCGCAATGCCCCACCACGGGAAGCCGTCAACGCCGGTCTGGGCGGCGGGAGAGTTCTCCACAACGTGCGGTTCGGCCGGGTTTTGATAGGTTTCGTTGATCTCCACAGTGACCAGCTTGCCGTTGACCGCATAACCGCTGGGCGCTTTCAGCTCCTTGACGCTGTACTTGCCCCATGACAGCTTGGTGAACTGCACGAGGCCGTTGTTGTCGGTAGTCAGGGTCGTGAGTAGCTTATCGGTGCTGTCGTAAAGACCGAATTGTGCGCCGGGGAGCAGCTTGTTGGTCTTGGTGTCCACTTTCTTGATCACGATGTTGGCAAAGGGATCCGTCACAATGAGCGTTCCGGCGACTACGCCCTTCTCGTCGATCTCGAACGCATACGCCGTAGGGTTGAGCGCATAGCCGCTGGGGGCTTTGGTCTCCTTGTAGGTGTACTTGCCGGCGGGCAGATACTTCACGGTCAGCTTGCCTTCCTTATCGGTCTTACCGTCGAACACCTTTTTGTTCTCGGCATTATAGACCTCATATGTGGCGTCGGCTACCGCCTTCTTGTCCGGGTCAAGCTTCGAGATAACGACCAGCGTGGGGACATTGACGAGCTTGGTATCGCCCGTGACCTTGCCCTCGGCGGTGATCTCAAAGGGGTATTCTTTGGTTTGAAGCACATATCCAGCAGGAATCTTGGTCTGCTTGAGCGTGTACTTGCCGGGCTTCATATAACGGAAAGCCAATTCGCCCTTTTCGCCGATCATGCCTGTCTGCACCTCTTTGCCATCAGCGTCAACGATGGCGATCGCACCGCCGGGAAGCAGCTTCTCGGTCTTATCGTCCAGCACCTCCACATCGGTCACCAGAACCAGCGTGGGCTCGTTTGGTATCTCGGTCGTGCCGTTCACGGTGCCGTCGTCAGCCTTGGTAAAGCTCCATGTCTTGTCCGGCAGCTGATAGCCCGCCGTCACCTTGGTTTGGGTGATGGTGTACTGCCCAGGATACAAACCGTTGACCTCAACCGTGCCTTTCTCATTGGTCGTGCCGGCGAAGACAGTTTTCCCGTTCTTGTCCGTGAGCTTCAGCTCCGCGCCGGCCAGCTTATCGGTCTTATCCAATGCGTTCACCACGGTCAGGATGACCGGCGGGTTTTTCACGGGCGTGGGAGCTTCATCTTCGTTATCGTTGAGATTGATGTCGGTCTTGGCCATGCCGTCCGGCGTTGCGACGGTGATGGCCTTGCCCTGCAGCACCAAAGACGCTGATGCGGCCACGGAACTCACCTTGAAGGTCAGCTCCACATCCGTATGCGCGCCGGGCTCAATGGGCTGGGTCAGCGAAAGCTTGCCCTCGGGGAGCTTGGCTGCGGTGGCCTCTGTTGCGGTTAGCCCAGTGGGAACGTTCAGGGCAACAGTCGGAACTGCCGCTTGATTGCCTTTATTGGTGATACGAAGCTGATAGGCGACGGTATCGCCATACTTGGCTGTGATGCCCTCCGTCACAGGAGTGTCGTTGACCTTGATAAGCTGTACGGCAAGCGCCATATCGTAGGTCTTCTTCACGAAGGGAATGCGAATCTGAGCGGGCCATGTACTGAATTTGCGGCCGTCCATCAGAACCGATTCGCCCTTGGGGGAAATGTAGTCGGGGTGTGCTTTAACCACCTCCCAAGCGTGCGTGCCGGGGTCAATCACAGCGGCAGTTTTGCCATCAGCGGAGGTGTCGGGCAGGTTCTCATCGTCGAGGCTGAAGCCCACGCCCGAGAGCGGATCGCCGGTAACGGCGTCGACTGCCACCAGCTCCACATCCGCACGCACGGTGACAGTGCGGGTGTGCGTGCCGGTAAGGCCAAGGATGTCGGCGACGGAGTACACGACCTGATATACGCCGGGAACATCGGCATTTACGTTGTTGGATGTGATCTGCACCTTGCCGCTGAGGTCTCCGTCCTCGGCGTCGGCTGCACTGACGTTGGCCTCGGGGTCGAACGCTCCGCCGCGGTTCATGACCACATCGGGCGCGGTGATAGCGGGCGCGGTGTTCGGGCTGATCTTCAGCGTGAAATACTCGAAGCTGGAGGTCGATATCACCGAGCAGTTATGGCTTATGAAACTGCCGAATGGGCCGTAGCCGCTGCCAACGGAGTCGTCGATAGCCACGTTGCTGAAAATCGCCGTCTGGCCGCTTGAGAAGCCGGCATCATCGTACTTATAGAACGACAGTGAGCCGGGACTGACCTGTAATTTCAGGTACCAGGTTGTGCCTGCCGAGTATGCGGGCTTGGCCTCCTGCTGGATGAGCGTCACGCCTGAAAGCCCGGTGAACTGGGTGGAGGCGAGCGCGGCCATGCTGACGTTGGCAAGCTTGTAATAGCCTACATTGCTCTGTCCGAACAGCACGGCATACCCATTGAGCGTGTTCCCGTCCGTGACAGCGTTGAACACGAAGCCGCTGCCCTCGAGAGTATGCCAGTCGGTATTGCCTTCGGTCAGGTGGAACGTAAAGGTGCGGTAATCGCCGTCCTGCGCCGGGCGGAACAGAAGGGTGGTAAACGGATCGGTAGGATGCCCGGAAAAACTGACGGTATCGCCGCTTGCCGTGGCATGACCTGTGCGGCCGTACTGTGTCCAGCCTGCGTCGCCTTCTGCGGCCAGCGCCTGCATGGGTAGCGCCGCGATGAGCAGCAGCGCCATGAGAAGCAGCGGCAGGATACGTTTGCGAATGAGTTTCATGTGAGATTCCTCCTTGATTACTGAAAATAAATAAGCCCGGTTTAGCCGGGCTTGGGCGCATAGAAAACGACCTGTGCAAAAGCATGGGTCGTGAACATAAAGGTATATGGGGTTTACTTAATGCGAAAAACCAATCGTGTCCCGATCATCTGGGAGGAACCGCCATATCGTACATTTGACGGAATGCACGGATGATTGTTTCCCACTGAATATCGGCGGCATAGTCGAAGCTAGTTCTGTAGTTCTCCCATAGAGATTGCAGTGCAGAACTGTTCTCAATCTCGTCTATGGGGAAACGGCAAGCCGTTCCAGAAACCGTTCCATGACATAGTTGCGTATGATGATCATAGCCTTGTTGCTGTCGCTTTTGGACATATTGCGAACTAAGGGCTTTCAACTGTCTTGCCGTTCGGATCATTAGAGTAACACCTCCATATACTGCCTGATAACACTCTCGATTGAAAGCGCTTTTGCATATCGCATGAGTCGCGGAGTGTTTTTCGTTTTACTTCGCGCATATCCTTTGACCGCTCCTTGCAGCGTTTGCGCTTCAATACATCGACGGCTTCGCACAAGATCGCAAATCGTGCGTTCCATATCATAGCTCCGCAGCGTATGCCCTACGGGCGAGGCGGTCTCCGAAAGACCCATCTCAAATAGGTCTTTCTTGATTGTGTGTACTCTTACGCCCTGCTTGGTGAGGCCCGCAACATTTGTGCCGGCTTCAAGCGTAACAGAAAAGCGCAAGGGTTCACGTTCCGCGGCTCCCAATAGGTAGAGAGCCGTTTCGTGTGAAAAGACTGCCTTTGGATACCGTACCTGAAGCACATAGAGAGCATCAGGCCACGCTTCTTTTGACATGTAAAGCCCATGCGCCGTGCGCTCCAAACCGTTTTCTCTCACATAGGCAGCAAGCGTACTCTTTGATACACCGGCTGCAACGGCATCCGATGTACGCAGATATCCTTTATTTTCAGACAGCAACTGATCCAATCGCTCAAACTTACCCATGCCATCACCACACTTTCACGCTATTATTGTAACCCAAAATAGCGTGAAAGTAAACCTGTAATCACAAATCCTTTCAAGAAAGCCCAGCGATGCCAGACTCAAGGACATAAAAGGCCGTCTGCTAATTAAGCAAACGGCCTTTGTGCAATGACTCGGCGCATTTATCGCTGCTGTTTTTTGCATTTCGGTCTGCGCAGCGAGAGGATACCCGCCGCAGCCGCGCACAGCAGTCCGGTGATAACCAGCGCATACCCCCACCACTGGAACGAGAACACGCCGGTCTTGGGAACGGTGGATGTATTCTCGACCACGAACGCTTCCTGATTGACATAGGTGGACGTCACCTCCACCGAGATGACCTTGCCGGACATCACATAGCCCTCAGGCGCCTTCAGCTCCTTGATGGAATACTTACCCGGGCTGAGTTTGCTGAACACCAACAGGCCGTCCTTGTCGGTTTTACCTGTCATCAAGAGCTTGTCCTCGCTGTCGTATAACCCAAACTCCGCGCCGCGTAGCGACTTCTTGGTCGCGGAGTCGACCTTTTTTACGGTCAGCTGCACGACCTCGTCGGTGAAGATGGTATCGCCATGGATCGTCCCATCGGGCTTGATCTCAAAGTTCATGGTGTTGGGGTTAAGTGCAAAGCCCTCCGGCGCCATCGTCTCCTTGAACGTGTACTTCCCCGGCGCAAGCGTCATGGTGCTGATTTTGCCATCCTTATCCGTGACCGCCTTATACACCGACTTTCCGTCGGCGTCGAATATCTCCACCGTAGCGCCCGGTATGGGCTGTTTCCCGGTGATGTCGGTCTTGGTGATGACAAGCTCGATTCTGTTGTTTTCCATCGTCATGTCCCCGGTGACTGTGCCGTCGGCTGCAACGGTGAACTTCTTGACCGTCGTGCTGAGACCATAACCTTCCGGTGCTTTGAGCTCTTTGTATGTATAATCGCCCTCCGCGAGGTAGATGACCGCCAGCTCGCCGTTCCCGTTGGTTACGCCGGAGAATACCTCCTTATCCTTGACGTCATAGATGGCGATCTCTGCACCCGGAAGCTTTGTGCCGGTTGACTTGTCCACTTTGGTAATCACGACACGGGTAGGCGTGTTGACGATTTCGGTCGTGCCGGTAATCTCACCGTCCGCTGTGACGGTAAAGGTAAAGGTCTGATCTGTCAGCACATAGCCCGTCGGCGCTTTCAGCTCTCGCACCGTATATACGCCGGGACGCGGCATGGGGAAAGCGAGCTCGCCCTTATCGTCCGTTTCACCCGAGGCGATGATCTCGCCGGCCGCGTTTTTGACCTCAAGCGCAGCGCCCGCAAGCAGCCTGCCGTCTACGGAGCTGACCTTAGTGATGTGTACCTGCTTGGGCGAGTTCTTGCACACATACTCCAGAACCTCATCGGAGTCTGCCGTAATGACTGCCTCGTACTCCTGCCCGCTCAGCTCGAAGCCCGCGGGCGCTTTGGTCTCGCGGATGACGTATGTGCCCACGGGCAGCTCCGGAGAGAGCGCTTCGCCGTTTGCGTCCGTGGTCAGCTCTATGGATACGCCCAACTCTTTATTGGATACCTCGAAGACCGCTCCCTTCAGCCTGTAGTCGGCCTCGGTATCACCGCCGCCGAAGATGCGTTGGAGGAGGTTTGGAGCTTTATAACGTTCATCAAGCTTGAGGAGCCTGATCTTTCCTGTCGCAAGCTCGTTGAGAATGGGCTGCCCATCGTTGGCGGCAACCTTGATGCAGCCGACCTCGGAGCCGCCGTAAACAAGCTCCACCGGGTAGGCAGCCTTGGAGATGACATAGCCCTCAGGTGCAGCCAGCTCTACAAAACGGTACAAGCCGAAAGGTATTCGACCTTGGATCCGGAGAAAACCATCTGAATCCGTGGAACCCACATTCACAAGAGAATCCTTAGGTAGGACCGCAGTGCTTACGCCGTGGATATCCTCATCCGCATATAACCCAAACACGAAGCCTTCGCCGGGCGCCATATATATCTCGGCCTTTTCGGCGCTGAACTGCTCCGCCTGCTTCTCCAAGGTCAATTCCACAGCAGGTGCGTCATCTCGGATGCCTACCTGCGCAGAGACGATGGCAGTGTACTGGTCTTTATACCGAAGCGTGACCGCGTGCGGTTCTGTATCCAGCAAATACCCTTCGGGCGCTGTCGTTTCCACGACTTCGTATTCGCCAAGATACAGCGCCTTGCTGACGGCGCTTCCATCGCTGCCCGTGGTGACGGTGTCGGCGACCTCTCCGGCGCTGAGCTTCAGCGTGCCGTCCGGAGTTTTGATATCGGTCTTGGCGCGGATCTCAAACACCGCGCCTTCGAGCGGGATATCGGTATAGGTCGCAGTTTTGATCGTTCCGTACTCGCTTTCGGTTTCGGTCACGCCGGTGAATGCAGAGCCGATCTTCTTAACCGTAATTTTCCCCATGACAGGCGTATTGGCGCACTCCACCACGACGGTCTCGCCGTCTTTGCCAACGCTAAAGGGGATGGGGGATGCGTTGAGCAGGTATCCGACCCCCGCCTTCACCTCATGCAAGGTGTAATCGCCATACAGCAGCGGCTCGGGCAGCACCAGCGTCCCGTCAGCGGCCGTTTCAAACACGGTTATATCCACAGGGGAAGGATAGAGCTGACGCTGTACGACCCAGTTGCCGTCCGCATCCTTAATCCTAAACTGCACGCCGGCAGCGGGGATGATTTTGCCGGTTTCCGCGTCCAACTTAGCGATTTTGACCTCACTTTGGAAGGCCTCATCCTCCAAAGCATAAGCAAATACCTTTTCGTCAACGTCAATGGTCACATCGAAGGGCTCCACCAGCTTATGACTGTCGATGCCCTTGATCTCTGTGACGGTGTATGTGCCGTACAGGAGCGTATCGGACATGGCATAGCCCGACGCATCGGTGGTCAGCGTTTCAATCAGCTCTCCGTCTGCCTTTCGAGTGATGGTGAACTCGGTACCTGCGAGCGGGCGTGTCTCCTTGTTGCTGCCATATCCGAACTCGGCGTACTTGATGATGCTGAGCCTGCCGCGTATGACGGTGTTCTCTACCGTGACTGCTTTCTCAACGATCTCGACTGTCTGCCCGGCGTATTCTATGACCACCGGATACTCGTTTTCATTGAGGGTATAGCCAAGCGGCGGCGTTTTTTCCCGCACCACATAACTGCCAAGGGGCAGCTCAGGGCTCGTCACCATATCCGTATCCGCCGTCAAGGTGTGCAGCACATTGCCTTCGGTATCGAGTATCTCGAACACAGCGCCGTCGAGCGTGGCTTCGCCCTGCGGTTCAGCCCCGGTCTCGGCGTCCCGCTTGGTTATCGTGATCGTTCCGGTCTGGGGCTTGTTCGGTACGGTGACGGATTCATATACCACCTCGATGGTTTGACCCGCATAGGCCAGCTCCACATCGTAGGCAGCGGTGTTCAGCACGAACCCCTCGGGCGCGGCCTTTTCCTTTATGATGTATGCGCCAAGGGGCAGCAGCTTGCTGACCGCCTTGCCGTCGGCGTCGGTGGTGAGCGTATCCACAACAGTATCGCCGCTGTAGATCTCAAACACCGCGCCGGAGAGCGCATAATCGCCCATGTCCGAATCCGCGTTGGTCTTTTGCACGGTGATCTGGCCTGCCTGCGGCTTATTCGGGATGTTCACATCACTATATATCACGGCGGCGGTCTGGCTGCCGTATGAGATGGTGACGTTCTTCGGGGTCGAGTTCAGTACGAAGCCGTTAGGTGCAGTGATCTCATTGACCGAGTACGTCCCCAGCACCAGCTCCTTGCTCTCGGCCTTGCCTGTGTTATCGGTGGTGATGGTATCCACCAGCGTCCCCGCGCTGTCACGCACCTCGAACACCGCGCCAGCAAGGGAATGAGAACCAAGTGAGTCATCGGCGTTGGTCTTCTGCACCCGCACCTTACACATTTGAGGCATATTGGGAACGGTAATGCTGACGTTCACCACGCCGTTCACGGCATTGGCGGCCGTAATATTCACGGTCTGGTCGGCTGCCGCGACAAATCCCTGGGGCGCCGTGATTTCCCTCACGGTGTATGTCCCAAGCGGCAGCGCTTTGCTTTTGCCCGTGCCGTCAGCGGCTATGGTCACGGTATCAACGGGGGTGCTGCCGCTATAGATGGTGAACACAGCGCCGGTGAGCGGATAGCTGCCCTTCGTTGGGTCTGCGTTCGTCTTTTTGATGGCGATATACCCCTTGATGCTACTGTTGGTAAGCGAAAGCGTCGCGGTGCTGGCAAGGCTCACGTTCACCGTGTGCACGGTGGGATCGAGGTTATAGCCGCTAGGTGCACTGATTTCCTGTACATAATACGTTCCGGGGTCGAGGCCGTCCATGCTGCCGTAGCCCCGGGAGTTGGTAGTGATTGTGCCGATCTGCCGGCTGCTTGCGTCCTTTACGCCGAATACCGCTCCGGCAAGCGCCGCGCCGTTGTCGCCGGTCTTGTAGATCTCGATCCCGCCGGAGTCGGGCGTGATGAGCGTCAGGCGCGTGGTGACGGCGGGCTGTTCAAGACCGTTGCCCACCATGACGACCTTCTGATCGTCGTTGCTTGGCGCGTACCAGGCATAGTTGGCGGTGCTGCGGCTGTCATAGCCGGTAAAGGTGATACTGAGCTGCTGACCCGCCATACTGGTGGGAACGGATATGGTAAGCACATCCCCGTCGTTGCCGGTGAAGCCGGATATCTGCACGCCGTAGGGCGCGTCATAGGTATATCCGCCGTTGCAGTTCTTAAGACTCACCCGGGTCTGTCCAACGAAATAGCTGCCCTGTTGGGTCATATTGATCGTCGAGGGGTTGACCTGTATAGAATGCTGCAGCGTCATCCCGTTGCGGGCTTTATTGAGCAGATCCATCGAATACGCCCACATGGCGGCCGCCGTGCTGTTGCCGCTTTTCGGCCTTGTGTACTGGTTGGAGCGGGTAAGGTTGGTGAAGTTGTATTGCTGGAAGTCCATGCCATACACTTCCTGCGATTCCGAGAGCCAGAATCGGATGGCGTTGGCTGTAGCGTACCGTGCCTTCTCTGCGGAAAGACCGCCCGTACCGCCCGCGGGATAACCGAAGGTCAATATGGAGTAGATACCCTGATATACGGCATATGGGTAGGCATCGGTGGGATCGAAGCTCGAATAGGTATCGCCTCGTGGTGTGCCGTTCTTATGTTCTAGGCAATATGCAATTTCACCTGTCTGTGTATTCCAGTGATGAGGCGTTTTCAGCGCCTCCCATGCCCCCGCCGAGGAATAATACTCATACAGCCGCACGGAGGACGGTTCATCCTCCGTGCCGACCGGAGCGTAGGCCGCAAGCGCTGTCAGCGGCAGCGCGCAGATCGTAAGCAGCACGCACAGCAGCAGCGCAAAGAATCGTTTTCTCTTGTTCATATTCCCTCCTGAATGGATAAAGGAGCCGATCACTCAGCTCCTTTGCTTTCTGGTCTTGTAATACCGAATGCCGATGAATCCTGTGGCGCTCAGCAGCAACGCTCCAACCCCGTGCCAAAGCGCGCCGCTCTCCACACCCGTCTGCGGGATGGGCTTTATGACCTCAATCTTGGGCGTGGCGGTGGGCGTGGCGGCCGGTGTTGCGCTGGGCTTGGGCGTGGTTGTCGGCTTGGGCGTTGGGGTCGGCGTTGGTGTGGGCGTAGGTGAAGCCTTGGGTTGGTTGACAATGTCCTTCAGCCCGCTGACCACACCCTTATCGCTCACGGTGAGCGTATACTTGGTGCTGTTTACTAGGTAGCCTTCAGGCGCTGACAACTCATAATAGGTATAGCTCTCGCCTGCCTTCAAGCCGTTTACCGTAACGAGACCTGAAGCATCGGTCTTCCCCGAAAACACCTGCTTTTGCTTCGTGTCCAGCACAACGATAGTCGCGTCCGCGAGGGGATTGCCCTTCTCGTCCACCTTCTTGATGGGCACGGAGGTCGTGATGCGGGCATTGCTGAAGCTGAGCGTGCCGGTCACCTCGCCAGTGTCGGAAACAATAAAGGTGTATTCATTTTGATCCAACAGATAGCATGGTGGCGCTTGGAAATCCTTATAGGTATAGGAACCTGGCGCAAGACCCGCAATAACCGCATACCCGTCGTTGCCGGTGGTATACTGGCCAACGGCAGCGCCGGACGCGGTCCTGACCTCGATCTTGCAGCCGGAAAGGCCCGCTCCGGTATCCGCACCCAGCTTTCGGATGCGCGCTTCGCCGGTGACAGGCGGCGGTGCGGGGCGCTTTTCATTGGTCAGCGTCCAGTATTCGGGGTTGCTCCCGGTGGAGGAGAGCCGCAGGGTGTGGCGTGTATCGTCCAACTCATATCCATCAGGCGCTGTGACTTCAAAGTAGGAGTAATCCGTATCGTACTTGAGCTCTACGTCCGTAGAGACAACGCCGTTATCGGTCATGCCTTGGAAAATCGTTGCGCCGTTCCCGTCAACGATGCGGATCACTGCGCCGTCCAGAAGCGCCTGCGTATCTGCATCTATCTTTTTGAAGCTCACTCGTTCGCCTGTCGGTCTGGGGATAGGCGGCGCAACGGCGGGCAGCACCAGCGTATCATCGGCCGAGACCCGGTTGGGCGTGCCGCCGGTACCGACGGGTTGCAGCTCCGCCGCCTGCTGAGCGTCGGCATGGACATACATCCGGCCTCGGTCGCTCCGGGTCAAAGTTAGGGCATCCGTAGTCTTGGCTTTGAGCGTGAGAGCATCGGAAGGTCGCGCATCCGTGCGCACATAGTATTCCTGACCTGCACGCACAACGCTGAGCGCCGTCCCCGCTGAATCGGTCACGCTCGCATTCACACCGCCCGCATCTATGATCAGCTCGATCGTTCCGGCGGAAAGCATATCGGAGGAAACGCTGAATGGGCCGTAGATGTAGCCCGCACCGTTCTGAGCAGGCGTCAAGTCTGCGGGGTGCTCGATCGAAATGTTGTCGCCGAAAACCTTGCTGCGGTAGTTGGTATATTCGTCCCGCTCTTGTGTAAGATACTCATACAGTAGCTTGGTATCCTGATGTCCCTGAATGAGCTTTGCGCCGATAAACCGCTCCGGGTCGTCATTGACCTTCGCAGGCTGATGATGCCATACTGCCTCCTGAATCGTAGCGTACACGATGGTTTCCACCAGCTCGTCAAGCTCAGCGGAGGACAGCCCGCCCTGGGAGGCAGCAATCTCAGTATACAGCCGGTCGTAGTCTGCGCCTGCATCGTGCATCATGGTGCTCATAGAGATAGCGGGATAGCTGTGCTCGATAACCCAAAGCATTTTATCGTATACGGCGCCGCTTGGCCAAGCGGTGGTGACGAAATTGTCCGTCTGCACCACGCTCTTGCGCCAGAAGCCGTAGATCCAATGCCCATCGTCACGGGTCAGTTCATATCCGTCCGCGAATGTTGCACCGTTGATCTCAAACTGAACACGCTCATCATTGTTAAAAGCGTCCAGCATAGTCTGGTCAACTACCGTTGTGGACAGGAACCTGAAGGAAGTGATATCCCCGTGAACGGCCATGAGATCGCCAAAGCAGGCGGAAGTGTTTGGATCGGAGCCGTTGGCTGCCGTGTCGCCCGCTTTCAAAGTTTGAACAAACAGACCAAGGAGCATATCGCTGTCCTTCACATATAGCGACTGTTCGCCCGTGTTTGAAATGGTTGGAGGATAATGGCGGCTCATGTCGAGGCAATACGCAGTAAACTGCTGCTGATCAGTCGTAGCAACCCAAATCTTCATGACATTGGTAAGCCCATGAATACCGCCTGACTGCTCTGTGCCGCTGCTATCCATAACGGAGAAGGTATAGCTGCTGAAATCCAGTACCATGTCCGCTTTGGTGTAAACCGTTACCACCTCGCCAATCTCTGGCACACGGGTCGGAGTTTGAGCAGTGAATGCAAAAACGGTCATTGGCATAACCGCCTGTACAATGCACAAAAGCGCTGCCAGAAGCAGCGCCCACTTAGACCTTTTCATTATGATTCCCTCCCAATATGTTGTTTTGTTGTATAAAAAAAGAGCGCAGAAGCGCTCTATCGTTGATTAAAGTAGCTTTTGCTTACTTCATATATCTTTTCAGCTCATCGTAAAAGTTTTCGCGCGTCCCGGCCATAACCACGACGATAATCTTCTCACCTTCGTATTCCACCGTATAAGCAAGTTCATAATTGGTCTTGTTATAGTAGATATCATACCCGTATAAGCCGGCGAGATCACCGGTCTTAGGTTCTCCAATCGTGTAGTCCTTGCAAATAGCGTCAATGGCAACTTTATACAATTCTTTCAGCCGCTTATCCTTGAGCTTCTTTAGATACTTGGCTGCAGGAGGAAGGAACCTGACTTCTGCCATACTCACTCCCTCACGCCAAATACATCATCATAAGTGGAATACTCACTGCTACCCTTTGCGGCATTTTCCGCATCGGCCAGCATGGCCTCTACAGCCGGCCGAACTTTTTTTTGCTCAGCCTTAAATGCGGCGAGCAGTTCATCGTTGGATAAGCCCTTTGCAATCAAATCAGCAAGAATTTGCTCGGCAAATTCTCCACCGCTTACGGTTTTAACAGGCCGTAGAACGATTTCGTTCCCTCTCATCAGGCACTCGGCTTCATTGGTGAATCCAAGTTTTTCATAGTATTTCTGCGGAATCGTAATCTGCCGCTTTTCTGATATTTTAATTGTTTTCCGGTTCATAGCCACACCACCCTTGCTCAACGCAGACTCCATATCTCTTACTCCTATTCTATGCAATTGCCAAAGAAATCATACAACAAAATATCCTTGTTTCCTTGTTCATTGTAACATTAGGGGTACTGTCTGTCAAGGTGGTAATGACGCGGTGCGCCCTATTATACAGCGGCATAAGAGTCAGTATAAGCGGTATTATCCATTTCGTAAGTATGGCCTCCTTTTCGTGATACTGGATAATACCGCTCACACCCTATATTTACGACGAGCTGCGGGTCTGGATGGTCGAATAGCCGCGCTGCGCTTCGCTCAACGATCGGTAAAGTATCTCGAAGAAGCGTTCGCGGGTCAGGGGCGCATCCAGCCAATGCGTCGTCCGGTATGCATAGCAGCCTATGCCGGTATCGATCGTGTGCCCGCCAAGTACGCTTGCAAGGTTGAGCTTGTTGACCTTATCCTTATCGTGGATCGAGATCTTCCGCTCCAGATAGCGCACCAGATAGATGACCATCAACGGATGCAGCTCGGAAAAGGATATCTGCAAATAGAAATCCTCAAACATCATCATAAGGCCCGCGTCGTCCTCCTCCTCAATAGCGAGCGACTGCTTTACCATATTGCGGGCCTCGTCGGAAAGGGTTTTCCTGCGGCGCGTCTCCTCTATGGATAACGCCTGTACGTCATATTCCATACTTTTCTCCCGATCAAGAATACACAATAGCGCCCCAGAGCCTAAGCCGCTCCAAATCCACGCCCAGTATCCTGACCGTGACCGGCGAACCGATGGCGGGGCGCTTGCGCTTGGGGAACTGGCAGAGACAGCTCACATTTTCAAAAGAAACGAATACACCCACCGCTGTGATCATCGTGACGTTTCCGACATAGATGTTGCCGACCTTGAAGCGGCTGATGGCCTGCTTAAAAGCGTCCTCGCCCGCCTGTTTCACCGAGAGCTTGAGGCTGATATTGTTTCGGTCACTTCGGTCAAGCTCCAGTATTTTCACCAATACCCGGTCGCCTACGCGGAAGTGCGGCGTAGCGTCCACCCAGCGCAGGTAGCTGAGCTCCTCCAGCGGAATAAACTGTTCTATGCCGAACAGTTCCACAAAGGCGCCGGGGCGTATGACCGAAACCACCCTTGCTTCGGCGATGTCTCCCGCCTCCAGCTGATGGTGGCCGTTGCGGTCGGTGTCAAGGTAATACTCGCGTCTGCGCTGGCGCATGGCCTCCAGGCGGCTGCCGGCCGCAACACCAGCGTCCGTTTCGATGCCTTTTACCACATAGTCGATCTCAGCGCCCAGCCTGCGGGAGAGCGTTGCGCCGCGATAGTTATCCGCAGCATCCTCATCGAACTCAAACATCTCGCTTGCGGGGATGATGACCTTGAACGCGCCATGATAGACCACCGCATACGCGAGGTCAGGGCTCTCATCCATGTGCTCGATGCCTGCGATGGTGCCTGTAATGACGCGCCGGCTTTTCATAGACTCTGAAAGGTCGATGATGTCCTGCCTGCGCCTAGCTTCGGGGGTCAGCTCGCTGCGCTGGCCGTCAAGGGATACGACTGCGCGCCTGCGCGGTCTGCGTGTGGGCGAAGTCTCTAGGACAGGTGCGTCAGCGGCCGGTTCATCGGATTGCGGTGAAGGCGTTACCTGTATAACAGATTCAGGCTCAGGCTTGGAAGCGCTTCTTCGGGACCTCTTGGGCTTTGGTTCGGGCGTTTCCTGTACAACCGGCTCTGCGGCTGTGTTTTCCGGCCTGTCTTCAGGCGCCTGAGGAAGGTTTGCGGCTTCTTCGGTTTCAGTTGTGGGGGATGGTATTGAATCAATGGCTTCGACGCCATCGTCTGGTGCAATATCCGCTTCGGCCGTTTCAGTCGTAGGGGACACCGTTTCATCAGGTTTTTCGACAATCTCCTCAGCGGATCCCAAGGCGATTTCACTGATTTCATTCTCAGTCATGGACACAGCGGTGTCTTCGGCTGTACCGGGCGTGGATAACTCCATATTCATCGTTTCAACGGTTTCGGTTTCGGATGTTTTCTTAGGCATACTTTTATTTCCTCCTATCAAAAGTTTTCGGGTGGGGTGGCTGTTTCGTAAAGGTCGCCAACGCTGGGCGTAAGCGGCGTGTACTGCGGCTGCACTGCATACGGCCGGCTCATGGGCTCTGAATAATCGCTCGCCTGATAATCCAGTATGGAGCAAGGGCGCAGCTGCTTTGCCGCGGCGAGCCGGGTATAATCCAGCTTCTTGAGACGCAGCATTTTCTGGCCCCTAAGCGCCACGAGCATCTCGTCATGCGGCAGGCGCAGGACTTCATCCGGCGTGAGCAGCCGGCGCTTACCAAGCCCCTCGGAATAGCGGTACTGCGGTATGACCTGCGCTACAGCGAAGGTTTGCCGGGTGGTCATGGTGGAGTTCACGTCGATGGTCATGTCGCCGCTGCGGGTGGATACATACGTTGCCGTCACATCATCTGAACAGCCCAGCATGAGCTGCGTATCACAGCAGCCCAGTATCTCCGCCCAAAGGTTGTTGCCGTATCGGTTCTGGAGCTGGGGAAGGCTTTGCAATGCCAGTACCAGCGCGACCGAGCGCGACCGAAGCGTGGCGGCCGAGCGTGCGAAATCCCGGCCGTTGTTCCCGCCGATGGTGCCGATATTGGCAAACTCATCGAGTACGAAGTTGACCGGCACAGGGCAGCGGCCGCCGGGCGAGCTGTCCGCCAAGCGGGTCAGCCGTATGAACAGGAACGAGAAGAACAGCGAGGACAGAAAGTTCATGGTGCTGTTCTGGTCGTCCAGTATCACGAAATAGGCACACTTCCTTTTAGCGGGCGCGGTCAGGTCGATGTCGCTGCGGCTGAGGATGCGCTTGACCTGTTCGCTTTGCAGGGTTTGAAGCCGCGTACCAAGACCGAGGAGGATGCCCGAGCGCACCGTATCGCTGGATTGACGAAACAGGTTGTAAGGCGCTCTCGCCGGGTGCTCTATGGGCAGCTTATCGAACAGCGCCGATAGCTGCTTCTCGTTCGTCTGGGTCAGAAAGCGGTACACTTCGGGCAGGTTGCGCCGCTCCGCGCCAAAGGCGGTGGTGTGGTCGACATACAGCACCAGAGCCTTCAGCAAATTGGATTCGCCATTGTCCCAGAAATGGTCGCCGCGCTCTCCGCTGGTGTTAGAGATGATGACGTCGCTTAACACCTGCGCAAGAAGCGTATCCTGCTGCAAATCGGCCATGCAGTTCCATGAATCGCTATGGCGCGGGTCAACGAGATTGAAAACCTTCACCTCATACCCGTTATCAATGAAATAGCCCGCCATATCGTTATACAGTTCCGATTTACTGTCTGTCACGATCACAGATTCCTGACGCTTGACGCTTTGTATGAGGTATGGGCGAATCACAGCACGGCTTTTCATGGTGCCCGACGCTCCGAAGATTAGAAGGTGCCTGTTGAGCTTCGTATCAACAGGCAGACAAACCGCCTGACCATTCAGCTCTCCAAGGATCGTGCCCTGCGCCTTGTCCGGCGGTGCTATCTCGAATACCGTTTTGACTTCCTTGGGTTCCATCCAGCCTGCCGTGCCGTATGCGCCGGATTTCGAGCGGGTGAAGTTCCTCGCGTCGTATTCCTTATTTCCGAACTTATCGTGGAGCTTGACATACAGGATGACGCCGCCGATGCCAAGTAGAATTAAAAGCGTACCCTTGAGGCCGCTCGCGGTGAATGCGCCCGAAATGCAATCGAGCGGGCTGGCGCTTATCTCGACCATGAGCACGCCGCCAGTCATACCGTCCTGCCGCATCCATTCTTCGTAGTTGTAAAGCAACTGACCCAGCAGCCCGCCGAGATACAACAGCAGAACTGAGCCAAGCAAACAGGCCAGCAGAATGCCGGCCTTGCGTTTATCCAATATGGGTCACCTCCCTTGTAAGGCTGCGGCGATGCGGGCCGGGTCGATCAGTTTGAGTTCTATGCGCTCACCGAGAAACGGTTTCACGTATGCAAGCTGCCAGGGATAGCAGATAGCCTCGTACCGACGCTCTTTATCCTCTATGGCGGCAAGCCGGAAGCGAACAAGCCTCGCAAGATCGCCGTCCAAGTGAGATAGAATGTACTTCCCGCCGTCAACGGCATCGCAGTCGCATTCCACGAATCCGTTCACCTGAAGCCGCAGTGGAAACAGTACGCTCCTGAGACATGACTGAAGCGCTGGTATCGTGAGCAGCCGTAGCAGGCTTTTTCCATCATCGTTCAATGGCACGAAATGCACCGCCGTGTAGATGTGGTCAATGCGGCAATCCCTGCGGCCAGCTTTGTTGGTTTCCATGAGTGTATCGAGCGCCACGCTGCCGCTCCTGCCGAACAGGATCGCGCCACAAAGCGCGTCCACGCCGGCGTTGCGCCTCGCCAAATCCTCACATTGCTGCATAGCTTTGAGTTCTCCGTCGCCGTGCCATTTCATAACGGCGCTGCGGGTATTGTATACTGCGAATCCTATGCCACGTTTCAACAGCAGCCCTGTCATGCGGGTGAAGCCAGTTTTGTTCATGGAATCCCCATCCAGCTTTTTGATGATGCGGCTATGATAAAAGCATGGCGTGTCGCCCACGATCGATTCTATGCGCCCGGTCTGAAGCGGCGGCAGCATATATGGCCGCATCTCAATGCCTGTGGAAAGCATCATGGCCAGCGTTTCGCCGATCCGATGGTTGCGCTCTATGTCGCCCCGCTTGCCCGAAAAGGTGTGGTTGCGGTATGCAGACAGATAGTATTCCAACGCCGCCGGATGCAACTCGGCCAATATGGGTAATGCGCTTTTGTGAAGCCGGATATTACGCATAGGGCCTCGTTTTCCGCTTATAGACAGCAATCGGGCGCAGTATCGTTTCCCGCTCCAGCTCGCCTCGATCTCCTGCCGGTCTTCTAGCCTGTGGATAAGCTCCCGCATGGTGCGCGGATTTCCCAATATGGAAAGTCCACTCATGGGGAACTCACCTGCAACGGACAGCAGTTGAAGCAGCTCAAGCACATGCGCGCCCGAGCGAATGTATATCATAGCGTCACGACCTTTCTGTTTGGCATTTAGTGCTTCTGACTGCTCTCTTCCCCTCAAAATCGGTAGGGCACTTTGGAAAAAGCGCCCTGTTTATCGGGTTTTCCCGTGCTTCGCTACATACGGGTTTCAAGAAGGCCGTTTTTGGCCTCGAATGACGTATGTTTTTTCGGCATTTTTGGGTTTATGGGAACAGCGGAAGCAGCGTTTGCGGGTCGGTTTTGATGCGCTCATAGCAGACAGGGAATTCAGATTGCGGAACGAGCAATATCGTTGTTGCGTCCCTGTCGTCCGTAAGCGAGCAATAGTGGTGTTCACAGCGAAGCGGAGCGTCATCGTATAGCGCATACAGGGCAAGCGCATCGATGATGGCGTTCAGTTCGATGTTGTCATGGTCACGGTATTCCCGCTCCGGACGGCTCTTATCATACCTGTGGCACACGGTCAGCACGCAGTTGTCGATCCGCAGCTTCTCGTGGGATTTGAAGTATTCGCCCAGAGCAAGGTACAGGCTGTGCCGGATGTATTCAGCGCCGCCATGTTCCTTTTTTGGCAGAAGCGCAGGCATATCTACGCCGAACCAGCCCTCTGCGGTATAGCCTATGTGAAGCGGCAGCACCTCTTTGATCTGGCGCTCCATCTTCGGCCTTGCGGAGGGCGATCCGGTCAAAGCAGGAAGCGACCTTGCGAGCAGTGTGAGCCGTTCCGCGTGGTATGCGAACTCGAAAGCGTTCCGATAGGCTTCCTTCAAATCGCCCGTGTCGTATGCTTCGCTGACATTTCCTAGCACCATGGAAGCAAGCTGCAGCCGCTTGTAGGCGCGGTCTATATCCCGCCTAAACGGGGACGGTGTTTTCTTTTCCATGTTGACCTCCGTTATAGAATGTAATGTGCGGTTCTTTGCCGTCCGGCGCGTCCTTCAGCACCGCAAACAGACATGGCGCATGAGGAATCCGCAAGCCCTGCACCATAGCGATATCCGGCAGCACGATGATGTATTTGATGTCGTCCTCCGGCTGAAGGAGCTTGAGCAGATGCCCTTCCTCCGCACCTATAACAATGATCTCGTATCCGGTCTGCTGCTTCAAAAAAAACAGCTGCGAGGGATAAGTCGCGGGGAAGTGCTCCATGGGCGCTACTTCGGTTCCATATTTGAGCAGCACCCACACGGCCGCGATGGTCTTTGGGTCGGGGCGGACGGTGGGGTCAATACCCAGATATCCGCCCTCGATATCCGTGACGTAAAGCCATCTCTTGAGATTGCGTATGATCTTCTCCGCAGTCGATACCGGTTTGTTCAGCAGGCGCAACACCTGCTCATATTCGAGCGCCCCGTATTGGGATAGCCATTTGATCACATACTGTTCATCCTGTAAAAGCAAGGGCGAACACCTCCTTATACAAAAGCGTTTTTGATGCCAAAAACGTATTCCTTCCCTTTATGCGTTTTATAGGGCGCATGACAAGCAAGAATCCCCGTAAACACAGGCGTTTTTGTGAAATACGTTTATTCTTCCGAAAACGCATTTCCCTCCGTTTGCGTTTTCTGCGCCCGCTGCCGTTCCTTGAGAATGGCGGCAAGCTCACTGCGGTCGGTGGTGATGAGCTGCTGCTCCACCTTGGAAGCGCGCACCAGCACCGGCACTTTGTTGTTGTTGGAACTGATCAATGCCTCTCCGCGCTCGAACTGGGTGATGCTGCGTATCTCCGTGCGGGTGAGCTTCAATGTCTCCCGCACATACTCGGCTTCGTCCGGCTCCAGATTGAGGATGATCTTGGTCTTGCTGTTGTTGATGATGGCCCGGCCGTATTTGCCGTCCTCAAGGGAGAAGAAGTCGGATAGGTCCTGGCTGGCTGCGATCGCGGCCGCGCCGTAGCCGCGTGCGATTTTGAATATCTCCTGACAAAACTCACCCGCCTGCCGATTGGAGGACGCCCCGATGAGCTGCCAGATCTCGTCGATATAGATGGCCTTGCGCTTCGTCCTGTCCGACTTGACCTGATCCCAGACATAGTCGAGGCCGATAAACATCCCGACCGGCAATAGCTTTCCCTTTAGCTCGCTGATGTCGATGACCACATACTTGTTTTCAAGATTCACGTTGGTCTGCTGATTGAAGCTCTGGGCGCTGCCCGTCACAAAACGGCTGACGATGATAGCCAGACGCTGCGTTAAGGGGTTTGCTTCCAAGAGTTTGTGCAGATCGCCGAGAATGGGCATCCTCTTATACCGGGTATGCGCTTTATCGGCATACAGGGAGTCGTTGTCGTGGGTGATGCCGAATTGGCGGTAGGTCCTCACCAGAGCCTCATCCAGCATCTGTTCTTCCTCGTTGCTCATATCCGGTATCAGGAGGCTAAAGAAGATCAATAGCTGTTGAATCTTTCGCGACAGCAGTGAATCCTCGCTGTTGTAGTCCATCTCGTCGATCAACTCCATCTCCGGGCTCAGCGTCCTTCGTATCTCCATGACGTTGATGCAGTTGGTGGAGCCGGGGCTTATCTTGATGTAGGTTCCGCCGACCGCAGCGCAGGCACGCTTGAATTCATGGCCTTTGAGCGGCGCAAGGATATAGCACTGGATTCCGCGCATTCGCATCCTGAGCGCAAGCAGCTGCATGGTAAAGGTCTTGCCCGCGCCGGAGGTGCCAAGCAAGGTCACGTTTGCATTTTTGTTTACCTTGGTATTAAACAGATCCACAATGCACAGCGAGTTGTTGTGCCGGTTGATGCCGAGCAAGACACCTGAATCATCGCTCATCTCAAACGAGGTGAACATATATGTGGACGCCGCGCCGCTTGTGAGGATGTTCCGCTGCGCCTTCTTCTCGATGTTCGGGTCGATGCAGAGAAACGGCATGACGGAGCGCAATGCGGCCTCCTGCCGGAAGTTACATTCGTTGATGTACATATCCATCGACTTGAGGAGATCCGTCATCTGCCCCCTGCGCCAAAGAAGTTCCTCATATGTACGGGCCGATATGGTGATGAACACGGACATATAGAACAGATCCTCGTTGTTGTTGGCGATGCCGGACTTGATGTAGTAGCCCGACTGTATGCTGCCGGTCAGTTCCTCATAATCGGTGCTGGTGTCCTGCATGCCCCGGAGCTTGGTTCTGTTTAGCCGTATCCTCTGCGCCACTTTATCCAGCGTTTTGCCACGGTTCTCACGGCGCAGGTGAACGTCGATGTCCACGCCTTCGCCGGCGTTGATCAGACTGGACATCCAGCCTCCCCGCACCGTATGCGGGAAGCCGTTCCTTCGGATGTGCATGACCGAATAGTACATACCGTCCATCACCACGAAGTTATAATGTGAAAAGTCGATCCCGCGGGGCGCGATGAAGTTGGCAGGGCGTATGTGCGGCACGGCGTCAAGCCCGATGATCTTGCCCTTGGCCTGCATGGTGTCCACCACGACCCGCTCCACGCGGCTCTGGAACGGTTCGTTGACGCAGGAGGAGCGGTTGAAGAACATATACAGCATCTCGGCGGTAAACGCGTCCTCATCCTCTGGCTGCACAATGGCGTTGCCGCACTGCATGAAATAAGTCTTGGCATTCTGTACCGCCGTCTGGATCATGCCGTAAATATCCGCATAGCTCTCGCCGCTGCTGCGCTTGCCCGCCGGGGGCTCGTACTGGAAGATAAGGAAAAAGCGCCTCGACAGCGCTTCCTTGTTGCCAACGTCCTTTATGAGCCGGAGGTATTCCTCCCCAAGCTGACGGCATTGCTGGTTTTCTTCCCGCGAGAGTTCTTCCCGCACCATGGCCACATGCTTATCGGAATCCGCTTTGCGGCTCACCGACTTGAATTGCAGCTTCATGGGGCTGATCTTCAGCCATGTTGCAAACGATGAGATAATGTTGTATTGCTCCTCGCTGCTGCGAAGCAGGAAGTTGATGGGCAGTATCTCAATGATCTTCACATAGCGGTCGTCGGTGGTTTCGATGATCCCGTTGCGGATCTCCCTGACGGGCAGGAAATCCTGCACAAACTCACTTGTTTTGCTTCTTCTTTTTCTGCTTTTTGTGGGTTTCTTTTGCGCTTCCATACTTATATCCAATCCTTCTGTAATGCAGTTTTCTGCGGTTCAAGCCGAACCTTACGATGTGGCTGAGGTATTGCATCAGGCTGTCGCCGCCGATGCCCATGAGCGACACGACCCCGAGCGGGATCAGCGTCACCGTCATGATAACCACCTTCACGGTGGTATCCACATGCAGCCATGCGACCTCCGGATACCCCATCAGACCGAGCATGACGATGGCTTCGATGGTGTTTCGCGTTTCGAGCATTCCGCCCAAGAGCTTGCCGCTGTCCGTATAGTTCGCCGGTATGGCGTAGGTATTGTTGAACTCCTTTTCGTCCATGTGCGTTACCGTCCTATCCGATAGAATGTAGCTTCAGCCCAATAGCGTCCAAGCCGCAGGGCTTGCTTATGATCCTCAACGTAAATATCCACGCGGGCGATATCGTTCTCAATGCCGCTGCCGCCTCGATCCTCCACGGTATAGACCTCGCCGTTGATGACCAGCACCGTGCCGAAGGGATAGTGGCTGGACATTGCCACCATGCCCGGCGCCACGCGCTTGCCGCTTGCGGTAATACCGTCGGCGTTGCTGCCGCAGCACTTGGAGCAAGCGCAATAGTGCGTTACATTGACCTTAAGCGTATAAAGCGGTGTGCCGAGATCGCCTGTGCCGCCGCCGGCAGGCGAGCTGTAGTCGATCCCGTTGGGGCGGCGATAATATTTCACATAGCTGGGCGTATTGAGTACCACGCCGCCGGCAGAGGAGGAGCAATGCACCCACTGCCTTTTGCCGTCCGAGGTCAGTCCCACATACATGAGCACATGGTTCGTACCGGGGTCGGAGGGCTTGGCCTTGAAGCCAAGATCGCCGGGAAGCAGCTCCGATGCGGAGATCTCTGTCGACTTGCTCCATTGATTTGCGCTGCCCGTGCCTATGGACTGGCCAAGCGCGGTCTTGTAAACCCAATCCGTAAACCCGCTGCAATCAAGGCCGTAAGGGCGGATCGTACCGGAGGTAACGGAGCCGGAGCCCGTCACCTTCTTGGGCTTGCCCCAATCGTCGTTCCAGCCCGCCGGGCTTTTGCCGCCCCAGAAATAAGAGACCTTGCCCACAAGGGAAAGCGCCGTTTCTATCAGCTTCTTTCGGGCGTCGGTGGTATTGAGCCCGTCCACGATGCCGATAAGCTCCTCGCTTGTAAGCTCCGGAATGTCGCCTGCCGCAAGCGTGCCGTAGAGCGTCATCTTCAAGGCGTCTGCCATGGTTTTGATGGCAGCGCCGTAGGTCGTGCCGGTCGTCTCCTCATATATGGCGTCCGGGTCTATATCAAAAGCCGTATAGATAACGCCCTCATTGAAGGGAGCTATCGTGCATTCGGCGTATTTCACGATCTCGGTATCCGGCGTAAGCGTCTCCGCATCGCTCGCCGCATAGTACGTTTCGGAGCTGACGCCCACGATGATACCACGGGAGTATACGGGGATATCCACGCTGACAGGCGAATAGGCCGTGCGCTGTATCTCCGTTTCCGTTATCCCCTCGCCGGAGGGGACGTAATAGGTTCGCGTGGCCGTGGCGTAGCTGTATTTCGGCACGCCGTTGACCTCGCCGATCTTGGTTCTGCCTGTCACAACTGTCAGCGTGACGGGTGTATAAGTAGAGTATGTCAACGGAATGACCCGCTCAAACTCCTTTTCAACATACGTTACCTTGAACATCTGCTCTGCTACGGCGTCCAGTTTGCGCCGCATATCAGCCTCGCTCGTGCCGACCTGACCCATGGAAGCGGAGTAGGCGGCGAATACATAGCAGACCTCATAGTCCGGGTTCAGGCTGCCGTAGTTGATGAGCGCATCCATGGACGTTTCGTAATCGTAGCCGTTCTCCTCGATGATTTGCTCCACGCGGGCCAATGCCGTGTCATAGCCGTTCTGTATACAGGCCGCCACCACATCCGACATATCATCGGCGCGCTCGATCAAGTCCACCGCGCCGTCAGGGTCTACCGTGGAGGGGTCTGTATGAAACAGGTTATTGCTGATGATGCTGGGCAGCGTGACCACCGCCATGATAAAGAACAGTATCACGAGGCCAATGCAGATCAGCATCTTGAATATGGGTTTACGAAGCGCCCAGGCGGCCGCGATGATCGCGCCCCATGGCCCGCCCGCCGCGGTGCCTGTCGCCACCTCCGCTACGGCCTTTCCGCCTTCTACGCCTGCCTGTGCAACGGCGGCGGTGGTGTTGGCGGTAGCCTCGCCCGCAGCGGCCGCCGTTTTCTCCGCCGCCGCTTTTCCTGCTTCCTTGATGGCCTTAGCGGTCTTTTGCGCCGCGTCCGCGTAATTGGTTGAACCATCGCCCAACTGCTGCTTATCCTGCTCCGACACCGTTTCACCTCCTCCAAAGGAAAAGGAGCGCGGCCCAATATCGGGTGCGCTCCATTCGTTACATCAGTCTTACTGCTTGCGCTTCGGCGGTTTCTTCTCGCTCATATCCCGGGGTTGGGGATCGGCGTACCGCGTCAGCGTGCTCTTGTATCGTATAGCCTCCACCTGCGTGGTCTTGACCTGATCGCCGTCATATACGGGCTTACCGCCTTCGTATACGGGCCGCCGCTCCACAACAGGCGTGCCGGGTATGGCGTACCACTGACCGCCTCGCTTGTCCTCATACACGGTATAGTCGCCGCGAGGAGACTGGAACTGGGTATGGTCGTAGAAGCGCATGGCGCTGCCATCCTCGTGCCGCACGTCGATAACGCCGTCCATTGCGCGTGATGTATCCACATACGCGGGCTGGGTTTCATAGCCGGGCATGAAGGACTGGAACTGCGCCTGGTTGTATGCTTTTGCCTCCTCAGTTGGCGGTTCAAACTGCGGCACATCGTTGTGCGGCTGCATGGCATACCAACCGACGCCGTCCATGGACTGGATGGTATCGTGAGGAGCATCCGGCTCCTGATACATGGCGCTGTTGTACCACATGCTTGTACCATAATCCGGATGACTTGCCTCCAGCACGCCTTCTTCCGGATGCCCCACAGTGCGAAGCGTTGTACCATCGGCTACAGAATCGCCGAATGCCGCGGTTACCTGATCCTGCGAAAGCGTTTCTCCCACGCCCATACCGGCAAATGCCGCGGGTGTATAGAAGCTGCCTGCGCCATCGCCGGTGGCCGTCTGATACCACTGGCTGCCGTCCTTTGCGGTAACGGTGGAATGGGGCATGGACGGGCGCTCGAACTGCGAAGCGTTGAACATCTCAACCTCGGAGGTCTTGCCGTCTGCGCCGGTCGCCATTGTCGATATACGACCGCCGGTGATATCAGTGCTGCTCAGGCTGTAACCTTGAAGCTGCGGCATATAGTTCGCCGCACTTCGGTCGGCGATCTCACCGGTGATCGTGCCGGATACATTACCTGGTCGAGCCGCCACAGAAGCGATGGATTCGCTTGAGAGTGTTGCACCATTGCGGGCAGCCATGCCACCGAATGCACGGGCGACAAAGCCAGCGCTGCCGCTCGCGCCCATGCGTGTTCCACCTTCCACAACAGCGTCACGCACATACGAATTTGGCTTAAAGCGGCTTGCAAAGCCCGCGAAGAACCCGCCGCTTGTTGCTGCTGTTCCTGATGCGCCCGCAGTACCGTTTGCTCCGCGGAATACGCTACCGGCCGTCTTAGCTCCGCCGGAGGCCACGCCGGATATCACACGGGCCGCCATAAGGAGCTCCATGCCCATGCTGCTGCCGGTTTGGGCCACATTCAACCCCATTGCAGCAAGGTAGCTATCGAACTTCTGCGCCGTCTTCAGAAAAGCCAGCGCAACGAACATCCAAAGAAATATGCTGCCCTGTCCGGTGGAAAGCGCGCCGCCGTTACCGATGAACTGGCCGACAGTGGAATTGAATGCTCTCAGGAACCATACGTTTAGGACAAGTAACAGGAGTTGTGAACCCACCATGCGGGTCCAGCCCTTGAACACATTATTCGTTGTTTTACTACCGCCCATTGAAAACGCCAGCGGTGAGGTATAACACAAAACGCCCACGACCACATATCGCTCAACACATTCCAGGAGCATTTTGAAGTAGTTCCAGCCCAATGAAATCATGAGGATGATGGTCAGTAGCGGGCCGACCACAGTGATTGTCGAAACCATTGTGCTCAAGCCGTTTGTAAGAACCTGCTCCACCCCGGCAAACGTAAAGCTGCCCGGGTCCATTGTGGCGTCCATAAGGGCGGTGTACGGAGCGCGGGCAATGTCCAGCGCCAGCAGGAATATCGGCTTAGCATAGCCTATCAATATAGCGAAGATAGCGCTTCGAGCCAGGAGCTGCCATGGGTTTTCCGCTTCGGTCACGGGCCCGCCGAACACGCGAAATAGCTGCCAGACCGTTATTAAGAACAGCAGCGCCCATGCTGTGTACTGAAATATGAAGAATGCCTCGGTTACGAAAGGGAAATACTGCTCCATGGCGGTCATGTCCGTCCCCAAGGCGTTCAAAAAGATGCCGGAGACAGCGTCCATGATGCTTGTTACGATGGACGCTACCCAATTCACGATACTTTCAAAAATCCAGCTAAGATCCAACGACGCTCACCTCCTTGCCGCCGGATATCAAAGTTTTACTCATTACCCGTTATACATGCCGCCCTGGATCAGGGGCTGCAAGTATGCTACCGCGAAGCCAAGCGTATTGAGTACCAGCCATGTGACGATGATTCTTTTCAACCAACTCGTCGCTTCATCCACGGCACGCTGATTGCGCGAGATCATCCTGATGAGCAGCGCTACAGCGGCTGCCGTAACGGCCACAATGGTGGATATCCCGACCAACTCGCCGTATACATCCTTCATGATGGTCGAGAATCGCGACCAGATGTCATCCGCAAGCACGGGCTGCAACGAAAGGATGAGTGCGCTGACAATGCCGACAATGGACCAGTAGCCCCGCACGGCACGCTCCTTGAGGGTTAGCTTTTCTGTCATGTAGGTTCCTCCTTGATGAAGTTTAGGTATGAAAAAAAACGCCTTCTGCGCTTTGCAAAAGGCGGTGAAATTGCCATACCCACTATTCGACGCTACAATCTTACCACGATTCGATTTCCTTGTCATCGGCGGGTGCCTGCCAGGAATATGACAGAAAACCGACCATAGACAGCATTACATATTCACATTATTATCAATAGTGTTTAGGGCTTTTTCATCTTCGATTCTCTTAATAATTGAATTATACATTGCCGCGGTTCTTAGTTTATTGTCAAATATATGTTCTTCAATCCTATTTTTCCATTTGCGAATTATACCTTTTACAATGGATGCTTTTGTAATATAGAAGTCTATTACTTGGATACCCACTTATATAAGCTCTGCGACGAAGCGGGGATCAAGCACTTTTGTATGCACGCTTTACGCCACACCTACGCCACAAGAGCAATTGAATGCGGGATGCAGCCGAAGGTGCTGCAAAAGCTGCTTGGTCACGCAAGTATAAAAACAACGATGGACAGATACGTCCATGTCACATCTGGATCCTTGGATCAGGCTGTGCGGCAATTTGAATCAGGCAGGGTTTCCTAGCATATAAGTCCATGCGAAAATGGCGTAAACCAAACGCGCCGGATTCCGGAAGCCCTTGAAAATCAAGACATTTTGGAGATAGAGAAAACTATGAAATTAGGTATCGGAAGAATTTGACCTGATTTCATAAATCTATAAAGAAGCATAAATGCCCGTAAATCCTTACGGGAACAAGCTTTTTCAAATTTCAAGGGGCATAAAACTCCACGCTGTTTCATAAAGCTGCACGCCAAAATGGTACAGTCGTGGTACAGTAGATTGAAGTGACGAGAAAAGCCCCTATGCAGAAATAATTATACTATGACAATGAAATGCTAAAGCGGATGTCCGAGGGAAAGGCCTCAGACATCCGCTTTTGTTCTTATAGATATGCTTTTTCCCTCTTCGCGGCAAGGCAAATGGAATCCGTGAAATATTTACCGATTTGGAAGCCAAGTTGCACGAAATCGTGTGCCGCGAAACTGTGAACACGGAACGCTGTTCAGGAAAGAATCTTATGGAATCGGACTTAATCCCATGACTTCGTGAACTGGAAAATATGCTGATTCGATCAATGTATCATATTCGGTTCTCAGAATTTCCCAGAACGGAAATTTCGCTTTTCAAATCTGTCTACATGGATGCTAGACAGAACGAATGAAAATATGCCGTGATAAGGGTTGAAAATCAAGGATTTTCTTCGCTGTAAGCAATGCAGGAAAACTTCCCCCTGTGATGATATTCCTTGCATGGATTTGGCGTTAGAGCGCAAATAAGTGTTGATTTTGGCGCTGTTTTGAGGCCATCGGAGCACAACGGATAAGCGCTTTTGCGATGCCTATTCAGGAGCTGACAGGGGTTTCTTTGCGGGCATCGCTAACCCCCTATTGATTGATCCCGGTTTCAAACATCTTCGCCAGCTCCGTGCCGCTCTCCTGCATCTCTCTTGGAAACAACGCATAAGGTGTAGTTATAGTCTGATAAAGCCGTAACAGAAAAAGTGGAGTTGTGCGGCTATAATAATTCAGAAAAACGTGTAATATATAGTTTGATAACTCCAGAAAAATGTGATATGCTATTGACGTACTAAAGGAAGGCTGGTGAGTCGCATGAAACGCAATGCAATTCAGGAACTTGTAGCATGGAAGTCCAGTGAAGACCGCAAGCCGATGGTGCTGAAAGGTGCCCGGCAGGTGGGAAAAACCTGGCTGATGAAAGAGTTCGGGCAGAACTACTACGACAGCTATGTCTACTTCAACTTTGATGAGGAAGATGAGCTGAAATCCATCTTTGAGGCCAATAAAAATCCCCAGCGGATCATCGAACTGCTGTCCCTGATCACCGGGGAGAAAATTCTTCCGGAAAAAACACTGATTATTTTCGACGAGATTCAGGAGTGCCCGGAAGCACTAAATACTTTGAAATATTTCAAGGAAAAGGCCAACGAATACCATGTAATCGCCGCGGGCAGTTTGCTGGGAACCCTCCTGGCGCAGCCCAAGTCCTATCCCGTGGGCATGGTCAATCTGCTGGACATCTATCCGCTGACTTTTGACGAGTTTCTGGAGGCCACGGATGAGAGCCTGTACGCCTACTATTCCAGTATCCAAAAAGAGCAGCCGATCGAGGAAATTTTCCACAATCGGCTGCTGGAGGCATTCAACTATTACCTGATCATCGGTGGAATGCCGGAGTGTGTCTCCTCGTGGATCACCCATAAGGACCCGGCAAAGATCTCGCAGATTCAGAAGGAGCTGATTGAGGTCTACGAAAACGATTTTTCTAAACACAACGGTAAAGTCAACAGCGGACGCATTCTGATGGTGTTCCGCAGCATTGTCTCTCAGCTTGCCAAATCCAACGAGAAGTTTGTCTATGGCGCTGTCCGGCAGGGTGGCAGAGCGCGGGACTTTAAGGAAGCGATTGAATGGCTTGTCTCAGCCGGTATGCTCAACCGTATCTACAATGTCTCCAAGATGGAGCATCCTCTTTCCGCCTTTGATAAGCTCGATCAATTCAAGCTGTTCCTATTTGACACAGGGCTTCTCAAACACATGGCGGGTATCGACAACAGCGCGATTCTGTTGAAAGCTGATTATCAGTTCAAAGGACCTCTGACCGAAAACTATGTCTTGCAGCAGCTTCGCGGGCAGTTTGCGGTGGAGCCTCGCTATTACTCAGACAAAGCAGGAGAAATTGACTTTTTATTGCAAAACGGCACAGAAATCATTCCAATTGAGGCGAAGGGCGGCGAAGACAAGTCCGCGCCGTCTTTCAAGCGGTTTATTGCTAACCGTCATCCTGAACACGCTATTCGCTTTTCAAAGCGGGGGTATCGCAAGGACGGCGAGATCACGAATATACCGCTTTACCTCGCCAGAAAAACGAAGGAGCTGCTTTGATGCAAAGCCCCGCACGACATTGTTGAA
>OLSX01000459.1_pt1 | contig 41240 bp, 40 predicted proteins | sample 1673141 | NCBI WGS metagenome assembly OLSX01 (sample SAMEA3136759, study PRJEB25190) | human gut metagenome | biome: human gut; feature: human-associated habitat; material: faeces | place: Austria | collected 2013 | reverse complement strand
GGCAATGACTTTCAACTAAACCAGGAAATACGTAAAGACCATTTAAATCTTGTACATCTTCACCCTTATTAGCTGTTAAATTTGTTCCTACTTCGGTAAATACACCTTTATCGATTTTAAAATCTCCTACAAAAGGTTCTTGTTCCATTGTGTAAATGGTTGCGTTTTTAAATAACATTATGCTTCCTTCTTTCCGTTGACATATACTGTCTTAATTTCATTTTGTGTATCTAATATATTTTTAGTGCAAACGACAAAGTCTGCATCTTTACCAACTTTAATAGATCCAATACGATCATCTAACTTTAAAATCTTAGCTGGATTGATTGTGATGGCCTTAATAGCTTCATATTCTGGTAGTCCTGCCTTATGAGCTAGAGCTGCACTTAAGGATAAGTATTGTTCGGGTACGACAGGAGAGTCTGTGATAATACAGAATGGAATACCGGATTTATAGAATTCGTTGGCTGTTTCAAAAGACATATTTTTTACTTCATACTTTGATTTATGTCCTAAACAAGGTCCTAGAATACATGGAAAACCACTTTCTTTGATTTGTGGAATAATGCTTCTTCCATCTGTCACATGATCTAAAGTGACTTCAATATCATATTCTTTCGCAATACGAATAACTGTTAAGATATCGTCGGCTCTATGACAATGACATTTTAATGGCATTTGTTTTTTTATGACTGGAATCATTGCTTCTAGTTTTTGATCATAGTCTACATCTTTACCTGATTCTTTTTTCTGAATGTATTCTTTTGTCTTAGCAAGAGTTTCTCTAAGTAGAGCACTGATTTGCATACGCGTATTAATTTTCTTTCCCTTATAACAACGCTTAGGATTTTCACCAAAAGCAGCTTTCATAGCTAAAGGATTTTGAATTGTCATTTCATCAATACAATGACCTGCAGTTTTATACGCAAAGAAAGTTCCGCCAATGACGTTTGCACTACCAGGTCCTGCAGCTACGGTTGTAACTCCTGATTTTAAAGCTTCTTCAATTGTTTCATCCATTGGATTACATCCATCAATTCCACGAATGTTTGGTGTGACTGGATCTGTTACTTCATTACCATCTTCACCTTCAAAACCAATGGAAGAACATACCATGCCTAAATGGCTGTGGGCATCAATAAGTCCTGGAAATACGTAAAGTCCATTTAAATCTTGTACTTCTTCATCTTTTGGATTTAAATCTTTTCCGATTTCAGTAAATACACCTTTATCGATTCTAAAATCACCTACAAAAGGTTCTTGTTCCATGGTATAAATAGTGGCATTTTTAAATAACATTACACAGCCTTCTTTCCATCGACATAAACAGCTTTGATTTCATTTGTCGTATCAAGAATATTCTTTGTACAAATGATAAAGTCAGCATCTTTACCAGATTTAATCGAACCAATTCGATCATCTAATTTTAAGATCTTAGCTGGATTGATTGTGATGGCTTTAATGGCTTCTATTTCATCCATACCTTCTTTTGCGGCTAAAGCTGCACATAAAGATAGATATTGTTCTGGAATAACTGGAGAATCGGTGGTGATGGAAACTAAAATTCCAGCTTTATTTAGTACGCCTGGTGTTTTAAAGGATTTGGATTTCAATTCAAATTTTGTCTTATGACCAAAGCTAGGTCCACAAATACATGGGAAACCACTTTCTTTGATCTGTTCAACAATACATCTTGCATCAGTGGCATGATCTAAAGTGACTTCAATGTCATATTCTTTCGCAATACGAATGACAGTCAAGATATCATCGGCTCTATGGGCGTGGCACTTTAATGGAAGTTCTTTTTTGATGACTGGAATCATGGCTTCTAATTTTTGATCATAAGCTACATCTTTTCCAGCTTCTTTTTTAGCTAGGTATTCCTTTGTCTTTTCTAATGTTTCTCTTAACAATGCACTGATTTGCATGCGCGTATCAATTTTCTTATCTTTATAACAACGCTTAGGATTTTCACCAAAGGCAGCTTTCATCGCAATTGGATTTTGAATTGTCATTTCATCAATACAATTTCCTTTTGTCTTATACGCAAAGAAAGTTCCACCAAGAACGTTAGCACTACCAGGACCAGCAGCAACTGTAGTAACACCACCTTTTAATGCAAGTTCTACGGTTTCATCCATTGGATTACATCCATCAATACCACGCATATTTGGTGTAATTGGATCTGTGATTTCGTTGACATCATCACCTTCAAAGCGAACGGCTGTTTCTTCCATGCCTAAGTGGCAATGACTTTCAACTAAACCAGGAAATACGTAAAGACCATTTAAATCTTGTACTTCTTCATCTTTTGGATTTAAATCTTTTCCTACTTCTGTAAATACACCCTTATCGATTCTAAAATCACCTACAAAAGGGTCTTGTTCCATTGTATAAATGGTTGCGTTTTTGAATAACATATAATCACCTCTACGAGGTATTGTAACATGCCTTGAAAAAAATTACATATTAAATGTAAAAAATTGAAATTTGTCTTTCCGCATTGCATTTTATATAATGATTTAGGTGAATTTATGAAAAAAGTAAAAAGAAAAGTGAACAGAAAAAGAATTATAATTGTAGTGCTGATTCCGCTTATTTGTACCGCATTATTGATTGCGAATTTTACTAGTATTCGATTGAGTATTAAAGGATATCATAAAGAGGATAAAAAGGTTGTATTAAAATTAGAAAAAGATGATATCAAAGATATCTTGGACTATGATCAAATTATTGATATTTCGAAGTGGAATAAAGTAAAAAATGATTCGCACTATTTATTGTATGACAAGTATTACAGGGCTTCTAAAGAGAGTGTAAAGAAAGTTGTTTATTATATTGATTCTTACTATGAAAGAATGGAAGACTTAAATTATTTGGGCTATACAACGGATGTGTTATTTAATAATTCGGATGTATATACCATTTCAAATTTGGATACATTGATTTCAGCAAGTATACCTTATAAAAAGGCAAAGAAATATTTGGCAATTAAAGGGGCACAAATCAAAGATATCAAGGAATATGTGGATTCTGGATTAAAGCCTTTAAAAGCTGTATTAACCGTTTCTTATCCAGGTATTGATTCAAGTAAGCGTGATGATCGTACATATACAATTGATGATCCTGCAAATATGTTGGTTTTAATTAAAAATGGTTTTAGTGTACCAAACGATTATGTACCAAGCGATTTAAGAGATGTGAATATTCCATATGAAAGTGAAGTTGGACAATTAAGAATGAAGCGGCAACTGCGCTTGAGAATATGTATAAGGATGGGTTGAAACAAGGTTATAGTATTGCGATTAAGAGTTCGTATCGCTCTTATGAAACACAATTAGCTGTTTATAATGAATATTTTGCGATGTATGATGCGGCTTATGCGGCAAGCTTAGTTTCGATTCCAGGATCAAGTGAACACCAATGCGGATTGAGTGTCGATTTAACAAGCCAAAGTGTATTGGATGGAAAATATGGAACGTTTGGAGAATCACCAGACTATGATTGGGTTGAAGAAAATGCCTATAAATATGGATTCATTTTGCGTTTCCCAGAAAATGCAGGTGATAGAACAGGCGCTACAAATGAGCCATGGCATTTTAGATATGTAGGAAAAGAAGCTGCTAAAGAAATTCATGATAAAGGATGGATCTTAGAGGATTATATTGAACATCAGGGATTTGCATATAATTTGCGTTTGAATTGACGTATATAAAGGAATTAGTTTAAACTTACTATGGTGATGATTATGTGGTTAGGATTACTAATTCCTTTTTTTGGTACTACTTTAGGCTCAGCAGTTGTGTATTTTATGGAAAATAAAAATAATGAACTATTATCTAGATGTTTTTCAGGTATTGCCTCTGGTGTCATGATAGCCGCAAGTATTTGGTCCTTATTGATTCCGGCAATCGAACAAGAAAAAAATATTTTGATCATTGTGCTGGGTATATTCTTAGGTGCTCTTTTACTTTTAGCCTTGGATTGTATTGTTCCTCATATGCATCCTGGAACAAATGATGAAGAGGGAAAAGAATCACATCTTAAGAAAACGACAAAGCTAGTTTTTGCGGTTACTTTGCATAATATTCCAGAAGGTATGGCCGTTGGTGTGGTATTGGCGCAAGCTTTAAACACACAAAATTTGTATTCCGCTTTAGCTTTATCTATTGGGATTGCGATACAAAATTTTCCCGAAGGCGCCATTTTATCTTTACCCTTAAAGAGTAATGGATATTCAAAACATAAGGCGTTTTTGATTGGTGCATTATCGGGTATTGTAGAACCAATATTTGGCTATATCACAATCTTATTTTCAAATTGGATTTTACAATGCTTGCCACTTTGTTTAAGTTTTGCGGCAGGTGCTATGTTGTTTGTGGTGATTGAAGAACTGGTTCCGGAAATGGCACAAGGAAAACATTCAAATCTTCCAACAATTTCTTTCTTGTTTGGATTTTGTATCATGATGGTGTTGGATGTGATTTTAGGATAAGCTTTCAATTTTTTCAGAAAAGAGTTAAAATTATTTTACATTATGTAGAAGACCAATATGGAATTCTGCATTTTCTTTTGGGAAGGGTGAAGGCGTTGGGAAGCACAGATTTATTAAAGGGAAGTATATGGAAATCAATATTGATATTTTCTTTACCATTACTGGTTGGAAATTTATTTCAACAATTATATAACACGGTCGATTCTTATGTGGTAGGAAACTTTGTCAGTTCACATGCCCTGGCTGCTGTAGGACAATCTACATCGATTATCAACATGTTAGTTGGATTCTTTATGGGATTATCAACCGGTGCTGGTGTTGTGATTGCACAATATTTTGGGGCAAAAGAAACAAAAAAGATGCAGGATTCCATTCATACATCTTTGGCTTTAACTTTAGTTTTATGTGTCTTATTCACAATATTAGGTATTGCTCTATCTAAACCCATTTTAGTTATGATTGGTTCACCTAAAGAAGTTTTACCTTTGGCTGTAATTTATCTTCAAATCTATTTTGCGGGCGTCTCCTTTTCTCTTATTTATAATATGGGAGCCGGGATTTTAAGAGCTTTGGGCGATAGTAAAAATCCATTGATCTACTTAGTTGTATCAAGTTTAGTCAATATTGTATTAGACTTTGCGTTTGTGATCTACTTTCATTTAGGTGTTGCCGGTGTGGGTATTGCGACAACACTTGCACAGCTTGTATCCGCTATTTTAGTCATGCATGAATTGATGCATACAGATAAAGATTATAAGGTATATATTTCTAAGATTCGTTTTTCAAAGCCAATTCTGTCAAGAATTATTTCAATTGGAATTCCGGCAGCCCTACAAAATAGTATTGTTTCTTTTTCCAATGTGATCGTACAATCGTATATTTCTAAATTTGGATCGGCAGCTGTTGCAGGATATAGTACAACAACGAAGTTGGATGGTTTCTTGCAGCTTCCAATTCAAAGCTTCTCAATGGCTATCACAACGTTTGTGGGACAGAACTATGGAGCTCAAAACTATAAGCGTGTAAGAAAAGGTTTATATACAACACTATTGATGTGTGAAGTGATTATCGCATTAGGAGCTTTCTTGATTTATACAAATGGAGAATTCTTAGTTGGTCTATTCTCACAAGATAAAGATGTGATTGTTGCTGGTGTGACTATGATTTCTGTCTTTGCACCAGGCTATATCTTCCTTCCTTTATCCCATATTACTGCAGGTGCCCTAAGGGGTGTTGGTTTATCGAAAATACCAATGTATTCAATGATTTTATGTTTCGTTATTTTAAGACAAGTCTATTTATTTGTGGCAACACAATTTAGTTCGGAATTAATTACTGTATTCTTAGGTTGGCCATTGACATGGATCGTAAATGCAGCACTATTGATGGGGTATTATCATATATATTCAAAAAAACTAGTAAGAGGCGATATTTATTAATCGTCTCTTTTTTATACCCTTGAACAGCTAGTTTTAAATGGGTATAATGGGTATAACAAATGGTAGGTGATTATATATGAATCATGAAGAAATAATAGCTCGTATTGCAGAAATTGAGCGTGAGATAGCTGTTTTACCGGTTGGCGGCGTTTCTAAAAAGAATGTACATGGTAATATTTATTATTATCATAGAATCACTCAGAATGGCAAGCGAATGGAAAAATATGTAAAAGCTGAAGATGTTGATGAACTTAAATCGAACATTGAGAAAAGAAAAAAATTAGAAAAGGAATTAAAAAAATTAAAACAATATATGCCTAAAGAAAAAAATCTTGATTTTAAGACAAAGGTGATTGTTGGTAATAGACTCAAATCTTTAGTTTCAATTACACGAAACTATAAAAAAAGAGAATGTATTCAAATGCTTAGAGATTATATCTTCGAAGACATAGCTGATAAAGTGTTTATATTGTATGGATTAAGACGAACTGGAAAAACCACATTGATTCGTCAGATTATTTTAGAATTGTCTGATTCTGATTTTAATAAAGCTGCATTTATTCAAGTTACATCAAGAGATTCCTTATCTGAGATAGATGAAGATTTAAGATTGTTAGAAAAAAATGGATATAAATATGTATTTTTGGATGAAGTGACATTGATGGAAGATTTCATTGAAGGTGCTTCTTTATTTTCTGATATATATGCAAGTAGTGGAATGAAGATTATTCTTTCTGGAACAGATTCACTTGGGTTTGCGTTTTCTAAAGAAGAACAATTATATGATCGATGTATTATGCTACATACTACATTTATTCCATATAGAGAATTTGAAAATGTACTTGGTATATATGGGATTGATGAGTATATACGTTATGGTGGAACAATGAGTCTTGGTGGAATTAATTATAATGCGAGCACACCATTTTCAAATATTAAAGATACAGAAGAGTATATTAATACGTCAATCGCGAAGAACATCCAACATTCATTAAAGATGTATCAATATGGTGGTCATTTTCGTCAGCTTTTAGATTTATATGAAAAAGGAGAGCTTACGAATGTGATTAATCGAGTAGTAGAAGATATGAATCATAGATTTACAAAAAGTGTTGTGGAAAGAATCACTGCCAATAATTTGTTGGGGGATAGAGTGGATCCAATAAATATTCGAAAACATATGGAACTAGATAAGGTGACTCTGGGAATAAAGAATATGCTTGATATTTTAAATAAGGAAGAACAAAGTATTGATATTAGTGATGTGCATATGACTCAAATTAAAGAGTATCTGGCGATATTGGACTTAATAAAAGAAATAGATTTAGAATATTTACCAGAAGTAAACCAGAAGAGTAAAATTATAGTGGTTACACAACCCGGTTTAAGATATGCACAAGCCGAAGCCATTGTTGAAAATCTTCTTTTAGACGAAAAATTCCAAGAATTAGATATCCAGAAAAGGACACGTATTTTAGAACGTTTACTTAGTGAAATTCGTGGCAGAATGATGGAGGATATAGTTCTTTTGGAAACAAAACTCGCAAAAAAAGATAAACATGTCTTTAAATTGCAATTTCCTATTGGTGAGTATGATATGGTTGTACAAGATCCGAAAACATTATCTTGTGAAATATACGAAATCAAATATAGTAAAGAAAGAACACGTGAACAATATCGACATATAAATGATGAAGAAAAATGTGCGATGACGACACATCGATACGGTACTATTACAGCTCGTTATGTGATTTATCGTGGAGAAAATGCAGAAATGGATACCATTCAGTATTTAAATGTTGAAGATTATTTAAAGAGTTTATAGTGAATCGAGGCGATATTTATGAATCGTCTCCTTTTTTTGTATACCAAAACATGATATGATTGGTATACCAATTTTATAGGGAGAAAAGAGTATGGATAAGGATAATATATATGTACTTCGCGACATAGATTGTTTTATGTCGGTTACGGAAGCAATTCGTGAACAAGGTTTAACTTTAGAAAATCGTATTATTGAAAAGAAAGTGATTGAATCCAATTACTATTTGTCAAAACAATTAAATGTGCCGTTGGCTACTAAACTCTTCTATTTATGTCGAGTTCGATATGTAGAAGGCATCGCTCAATCCATTGAAAAAACGTATATTGAATATTCGAAGGTGGAAGGACTTGAAGAATATGATCTTGGGAATACATCGTTTTATGGGCTTTTATTAAGGGAATATGGTGTACAGATTTATGAAACACAAGAAGAATTATTGTTGGTGGAGGCAAAAAGAGAAGAGAAAAGATTGTTGGGATTAGAAGGAAAGTGTGAGATTTTATTAAATCGTGGAACTTCTTATGTTTCAAAAAAGGATCATGAGCCTTTTGAATATTTTGAAATGTCAAGTCTACCAAGCTTTTATAGATATAGGAGTGTGTCAGAAATATGAGTGAAAAACCAATCTATGTACAGTTGATGGACAGCATCAAAAAGAAAATTCAGGATGGACAGCTTCAAGTTGGAGATCGCTTAGTGAGTGAAAGAGAAATGTCCGAGCAATATGGAATTAATCGAATGACAGTGCGAAATGCATTAAAAAAACTTCAAGAAGAAGGGGTAATTGAAACAAAAAGAGGAAGTGGCAACTATGTTGCGAAAGTTCCATATGTTGAAGAAAAACTAGAATTAGGTCGTGCCGGTGTTTATTCATTGAGTGCGCAGATTCGTCAAAAGGGAATGAAATCGAGTCGTAAAACACTATCTTTGACAAAGATAAAGCCTGAAGACAAATTAAAGGAAGTCTTTCCAAATGAAGATTATATATATGAAATTATTCGTTTATCTTATATCAATGATGAGCCTTATGCATTGCAAAAGGTATATATTCCTTGTTCTAAATTCGAGGACGCAGAGCGTTTTGATTTTGAAAGTTTTTCATTATATGACTATATGGATGATTTAGGACATCGTCCTAAAACTATGGTTTCTTATTTGCGCATTGATTCTTTGCCGATAGAGTATCGAAAATATATGGATATTGAAAGAAATGTATTTATTTTTAATTACCATGGCTATGATGAGAATCGTGAATTGGTAGAATATACGATTTCATATCATAATCCAAAATATTCATCGTTTAAATATGTAACTCAAGGTTTGAAGTTTAGAAGTCTATAAATTGGTATACAAGTATATCAGAATAGAGGTATCTGATTGATAGATATCTCTTTTTTTTGCGTTTAATATAGAATTGGTATACGTGTGCACCAAAGAAATTGTTGATATTGGTATATATGTATGGTATAAATTAATCAAGAAATGGTATTTAGTATATACCAATGTCATTAAGGAGGAGAGAAATATGACATTTATTCAGGCGTTATTAATCGGCTTGATCGCCGGTCTAACCGTTTTGGATGGAAACTGGTTAGGTGAAGCTAAATTCCGTGAACCTGTTGTTACTGGATTCTTAGTTGGTTTAGCTTTAGGAGATGTTACGAAAGGATTGAAGGTTGGTGCTGAATTACAACTTTTATGGATGGGCGCAACTGGTATTGGTCCTACAGCTCAACTTGATATCGGTACTGGTGGAACAATTGGTGCAGCTGTTGCGATCATGACTGGCAAAGGTGCTGAAACAGCGATTCTATTTGGTGTTCCAGTCGCAGTTGTTATGCAGTTTATTAACACATTACTAATTGCTGCTTATTCTGGATTGATGCACAAAGTAGATAATGATATCGAAGCAGGTAACTTTAAGTCAATCGCATTGACTCATCATTTCTGTAACTGGGCAACATTCGCATTATATTCATTAGTTGCGTTTGTAGCTATGTATTTTGGACATGGTGTAATTCAAGCAATCGCAGATGGACTTCCTGCATGGGCAAATGCTGGATTGAACGGTGTAGCTGCTTTACTTCCTGCATTAGGATTTGCGTTATTATTGAACATTATCTTCGAAAAAGATTTAACACCATACTTAATTATTGGATTTGTTCTTGCAGCATATGCAGGTCAAGCAATCACTATGGTTGGTATCACATTGATCGCATTCGCAATCGCAATGATTATTTATCAAATTCGCTCAAACCAAGGAACAGTTGTTCAAAGTGCTTCAGCTTTGGATGATGAATGGGAGGACTAGAACATGGCTAAAAATGATGTAATTAGTGTTGAAAATAATTTAACAAAAAAAGATTTTAGAAAAGTATTCTGGAGATCATTTACTTTACTTGGATCATTCAACTATGAAAAGATGGAAGGTCTTGCTTATCTATATTGTATTGAACATATTTTAAAGAAAATTTATAGAGATGATGAAGAAGGCTTAAAACAAGCTATGCTTCGTGAAAGTGCAGCTTTCAATATGACAATTGCACCAGCACCATTCGTTATGGGAATTTCTATTGCGATGGAAGAAAGCGTTAAGCGTGATCCTAATTTTGATCCAGCATCAATCAATGCGATCAAAGTCAGCTTGATGGGTCCATTGAGTGGTATTGGAGATACATTCTTCTGGGGTATCTTTAGAATCTTGGCTTGTTCATTATCAATTGGTTTTGCGAAAGCAGGAAATCCAATTGCTCCATTTATTCTATTGATTTTATTCAACATTCCAACATTTTTAACTCGTTATTATGGATTAAAGATTGGATATACAAGTGGAAATCAATTATTGATTGACTTAGAAAAATCTGGAAAGATGCAATTGTTTACATATTGTGCGGGTATTCTTGGTGTGGCAGCCATTGGTTGTATGATCGCAAGCTGGGTAACTGTATCATGTCCTTTAGAATTCACAATTTCAGGAAATAAAATTGTAATTCAAGAATATTTAGATCAAATTATGCCTAAATTATTGCCTTTAGCTGCAACATTAGGTATTTATTCAGCAATTAAAAAGAATATCAAAATCACAAAGATTATTTCAGCAATCGTAGTGATTGGATTTGTATTAGGTGTGTTCGGCATTATTGCCCTATAGGAGGTTATTATGGCTATAGTAGAAGTACGTGTGGACGATCGTTTGATTCATGGCCAAGTTTGTGGCTATTGGATTCCACAGTTTGATGTACAACGAATTTTGATTGTCGATAATGAAATCGTGAATGATGAAAATCGTAAAGTATCTTTGAAATTTGGTACTCCACCAAGATGTAAATTGTCAATTTTTGATTCGAAGAAAGCGGCAGAGAAATTGCTTCGTAAAATCGATGAAGGAATTCGCGTTATGATTCTAGTGCGTTCACCTGAACCACTTGCTGAAATGTTAGATTATGGCTATACATTTGATCATGTTACTGTAGGTAATATGTCTACAAAAGATGGCGCTAAACAGATTCGTAACAATATGTTTGTGAATGAAAAAGAGGCAGCTGCATTCAAAAAAATCAAAGAACACAATATTCCAATGTATTATCAAATAACACCAAATGTGTCAAAAGATGACATTTCAAAAGAATTTTAAGGAGGATTCGATTATGGCAGAGCCAACAGTATTAGGGTATATTAAGGAACAACCAGAAAGATTAAAATATGTTTTCGAAAATAAAGATGTGTTTGTGAAACCATTTGTAGATGTATTCACAAAAAATAATATTAAGAAAGTGATCTTCTTTGGTTCAGGAACATCTTATAATGTATCTATTTTAGGAACTTATTATTTCAAACACCTAGTAGGAATTGATGCAGAATATCAATATCCAACTGTATTTAAAAATTATGAAAAAGCAGATTGGTCAGGATTATTAAAGAAGGATGAAATTCTATATGTTGGTATTTCTCAATCTGGAACATCTATTTCGACTTGTGAAGTCATGAAATTTGCACAACAAGAAGGTTATCATACTTTGGCAATCACTGGGAATCTAAATAGTGAAATTACTAAATATGTAGATACAAAAGTACATCTTTTAGTTGGGGATGAATTGACTCCACCAGAAACAAAAGGATATACAACATCTGTTATTTCTGTATATCTATGGGCTGTTGAATGCGCTCATGTAACTGGTAAGATGAATGATGCTGAATATGAAAAAGCTTTAGATGAGACAAAGAAATTGGTAGATCAATTCCAAACTGTAGTTGATGAAAGTGAAGCTTGGTATGATCGTAACCGCACAACCATTGTAAATAGTGATCGTTTATATTTCTTAGGCTATGGTATTGATTTTGCGACAGCAATTGAAGCTCAATTAAAAGTTGGAGAAATGTTAAGACTTCCTGCATTGGGATATGAAATTGAAGAATATTCTCATGGTCCTACAATGGCTATTTCTAAAAAACAAACCATTTGTATTATTGGAAGTGATGAAGCTGAATTTGAACACAGTGTAGATTTCAGTAAATCCTTTAAAAAATACACAGATCGTGTTCACTTTATCACATGTAAAGATTTAGGAAACGATCCTAGAGACTGTGTATTCTCTGTTAAGACAAATAAATATTTGGCTCCATTGATGTTTACAGTTCCATTCCAATTTGTTGCCGCAAAAGGCGCTAAGGATGTTGGTATTGATACAGCTATCAACCCATTTGACGAAAATTTAGCTCACTACAAAGACTAATGAAAGCTATTATTTTTGATATGGATGGTGTCCTAATAAATAGTGAAGTGAAATATCAAGAATTATTTATGCAGTTTTTTAAAGATAGAGGAGTTTTTATTGAAAAAGAAGAACTTCTCTTTCTTATTGGTTGTTCTAGAAAGACAGAAGACGAATTTATCGCTAGTCGATTAGATATAAGTGTAGAAAGGGCACAGGATTTAAAGAAAACATTTTTTGAAAATCATAAAGTGGATTATTTAAAAATACGCATGCCTTATGTATTGGAATTACTTGCATATTTAAAGAATAACGAAATTACGATGGCACTTGCTTCATCTTCTCCAATGGACAATATTGAAGATGTTTTAAAACAATGTGAGATTGAAACCTATTTTAAATATATTGTGAGTGGAGAAAATTTTAAAAGGACAAAACCAGATCCAGAAATTTATGAATATACATGTAAACAAATCGGTGTTTCTAAAGAAGAAATATGGGTTGTAGAAGATTCGGAGTATGGAATTGAAGCTGCAAAAAAAGCAGGACTAAAAGTTATGGGATTATATAATAGTAAACTTTATCAAGATTTGACAGACGCAAATTTAATTATTAGTTCACTAAAACAGATTATGGAGGAAGATATATGGTAGGAATTCTTATTACAGGTCATGGTCATTTTGCCAGTGGTATTGCTTCAAGTGTAGAGTTGATCATGCAAAGTCTAGAAGGGATAGAAGTTGTTGATTTTCCACAAGGAGATACGGCAACGGAATTAAAAGAAAATATGCATAACGCATTAAGTAAATTTGATGATGAAATTGTCGTATTTGCAGATTTACTAAGTGGATCTCCATTTAATACGGCTGTTATGGAAGCTTTAGAAAATGATAAGATCCAAGTTGTCTACGGCACAAATTTAGGTATGTTGATTGAATGTATTATGATGCGTAATATGGGATCGAGTGCAATTGAAATCGCAAATAAGGCTTGTGAGGTTGGTCAAACTCAAATTGGTAAATTTGAAAAGCAACTAGAATCAGATGATGATTCATTGGATGAGGAGTGGTAAAATGATTCGAAGCATAATGTGGCAGTATATAGAAGAAGAGCCTACATATTTATTGAATATCTTAAATAATCCAGAAAATAAAGAGGTTATTCAAAAAGTAAAGGATTTTGATACCATTTATATATGTGCACATGGAAGTTCTTATAATGCAGCTACTTCAGTTGCTAGTTTTATAAGTGATATGGCTCATGTTCGTGTATATGTCTATACACCTAGTAATTTTAAGCATAGTGCCAAATCCATCAATTATGAAAATAAAGATAAGACATTGGTGATTGGAATTAGTGAAACAGGCACGAGTCGAGGTGTTTTAGAAGTTCTAGAACAAATGAAAGATAAAGGCTTTACACTTCTAACACTTACAAATGTAGAAGATTCACCTATGGATATATTAGGAAATTATACGTTGTATTATCATTGTGATAAAGAAGATAGTAATGCTAAGACAAAAGGGTATAGTTGTACATTATTATTGTTGATGTTGATTGGTATTTATTCAGGATATTTCAAAGGATTTGTTTCAAATGAAGAAGTGAAGAAATATTTTGAAGAGTTAAAAAATGAAATCAAGAATCTTGAATCATTAATGGATAGTTTTGTATCTTGGCTTAAAGATGCAAGTTATGGAAAAGATATGAAAGATATCTATGTGATTGGTGATGGAATGCAATTTGGTTCTTGTTTAGAAGGCCAGCTTAAACTAATGGAAACCATGTGTATGCCAACCATGTTTAATGATATTTTAGAATTTTCACATGGTATGCACAGATCTTTAAATACATCTTCACATGTATTGTTGTTGGATGATGGTACGGAAAAGGAATTGATGTACAAAACATATCAATATCTTAAATCTAAACAAATTCCAGTTTTATTGATCACAAATCAAAGTTATGCATATGATGATTATATTTATCCTGTTGATTTATATCATGTGGATCATTCAATATTTTCTATCATTTACTTGATTCAAATCATATCTGTATTTGTACCTGAACTTCATGGTTTAGATCCAAATCGTGATGCGAATAATGACTATACAGATTTTGTGAATACTAGAGTATAATTAAAAAGTAAAGCCCAGATGGGCTTTTCGTATCTAGGGGAGGATGCACATGTTAGAGTTAGTTGTTTTTGATGTTGATGGGTTGATGTTAGATACTGAAAGTGTATGGAAAGAAGCTTTTGATCAGGCGGGTAATAAGTATGGTATTCAAAATATGGGTTCTACTTTATTTCCAAAATTGATTGGTAAAAGTGGTAGAGATGAAAAAGAAGTGTTAGATCGATATTTATCTTCTGACATTCAAGAATTGGTAATTAAAGAATGGGAACGCATTGGATATGGTATGTTGGAAAAGGAAGTGCCAGTAAAGCCAGGTTTAAATGAAATCCTAGATTTTCTAGATGCACATCATATTAAAAAGGCTGTCGCTACAACGACAAGAAGAGAGCTTACTGAAGAAAGATTAAAACGAGTTGGCGTATATGATCGTTTTGATTATGTATTATGTGGGGATGAAGTCACAAATCGTAAGCCGGATCCAGAAATTTATTTAAGTGTTTTAAAAAAAATGGATACAGACGCAAGAAATGCTCTAGTCTTAGAGGATAGTGTAGTTGGGGTTGAGGCTGCTTATAGAGCAGGTATTGATTGTATTCAAGTGCCAGATATTATTGCACCTACAGATGTACAAAAGAAGCAGACGATTTATACTGCGAAAGATTTAATGAAAGCTAAAGATTATATTAAAGAGAATAGAGTATAAAATGCGACAAAATGATTTTGAAAATACACCCATGATAAAACTCGTCATGTCTTTAGCCATACCGAGTATGATTGCTCAGTTAGTCAATATTTTATATTCCATTGTCGATCGTATGTTTGTAGGACAAATTGAAGAAGTAGGAAATTTATGTTTGGCAGCTGTTGGAATATGTGGGCCAATCGTTACTTTATTATCGAGTTTTGGAACCCTTGTTGGAATTGGTGGTTCGATTTGGTTATCGATGTGTTTGGGTCAAAAGAATGAGAAAAGGGCCAGTCAAATTTTATATAATAGCTTTGTGATGTTGGTTGTTCTTTCTATTTGTTTAACACTTGGATTCATTCTTTTAAAACACAATTTGATCTATTGGTTTGGAGGCAGTGATACCCTTTATCCTTATGCCAATACCTATTTAACAATCTATACCTTAGGAACTTTCTTTGCCCTAATGTCGATTGGATTGAATTATTTTATAACGGGACAGGGCTATGCCACGATTGCGATGTTAAGTGTATGTATTGGTGCCATCACAAATATTATTTTTGACTTTATTTTGATTCGTACTTTAAAGATTGGTGTGGCTGGAGCTGCCATTGGTACAGTTGTAGCACAATTTATATCGTGTATGTTTGTGCTTTGTTTTTTAAGATTCAAATCGAAAATCAAACTTCATAAAGAAGAATTATCTATAGAGAAGATGAAGCATATTGTAAAACTTGGATTCTCTCCATTTCTGATTATCGCATCCGATTCAATTATTTTAATAGTGATGAATATGATGCTTCAAAAGTATGGTGGAAATATGGGTGATATTTATATTTCGGCTATTACTGTAGCCCAAAGCTATTTCTTGTTGATTACAGGTCCACTTTTAGGTATTAGTTCAGGAACACAGCCAATATATGCGTATCATTTTGGTTCGCAAAATTTAAAGAAAATCAAAGAAGCATTTAAAATCGTTATTTCATTTGCGTTTTTATTTTGTTTGATCATGTTCATTATTTCGATGTGCTATTCCAATGTATTTGTGGCTATGTTTACTAATGATGCCATGACTATGCCAATCGCAGATAGGGTTATTAAAATCTTCTGTTTAGGTATTTTAATGATGTCCATTCAATATGTTTTAGTGGATGGAATTACAGGATTATCTAATGTAAAATTATCATTATTTTTATCATTAAATCGTAAGATGATGTATTTGGGGTGTACATGTTTATTGCCTGCTTTTTTAGGGGTTTCTAATATTTTTTATGCACAACCAATAGCCGATATTTATGCAAGTATTGTGACTATTGTTTGTTTTATAAAAATCATTCCTTCTTATTTAAAAAGTCATGGAGTGAAGTAAGGCGAGATGAACTAACATCTCGTTTTTTTAATACTACTTTCTTTTTCTGATATAATAGTGGCGTAGGAGGAATTTATATGTCTATATTTCTAAATCCTGATAATGCGAATTTTAATGAAGCGGTTCATTCAAAAATATATGTGGATAAAACGGGTTTAATTGAATATACAAATAGTGTGCTTTCAACTACAGCTAAATTTATTTGTAATTCAAGACCTAGACGTTTTGGAAAATCCATGACTGCCGATATGCTTTGTGCTTATTATTCAAAGGGATGTGATTCTAGAGAATTATTTCAGCCATATACGATTTCTTCATGTTCTACATTTGAGAAGTATATAAATCAATATGATGTCATTCATATTGATGTACAGTGGTGTAAAGATCAAGTTGAAAATATAAATGATATTGTAAATTATATCAAAGAGAGTTGTATGCATGAATTACAGAATGAGTATTCCAATATTGACTATAATGGAATTATTTCTTTGTCTGGTACACTTTCTAAAATCAATGATGAAACAGGACATCGCTTTGTGGTAATCATTGATGAGTGGGATGTATTGATTCGTGATAATGCGAATAATAAAAAATTACTAGAAGAATATATTGATTTCTTAAAAGGATTATTTAAAGGATCACAACCTTCTCGTTATATCGCATTAGCGTATTTAACAGGTATTTTACCAATCAAAAGAACGATGACACAGTCCGCATTGAATAATTTTGATGAATATACAATGTTGAATCCAGGACCATTGGCTTCTTTTATCGGATTTACAGAGGGGGAAGTAAAAGGATTAAGTAATAAATACAATATAGATTTTGATAGAGTCAAAAAATGGTATGATGGATATTACTTAAATCATCAGCATGTATATAATCCGAAAGCCGTTGTGAGTTTATTTACTTTAGGTGGGTTTCAAAGTTATTGGGCACAGACAAGCAGCTATGAATCGATTCATAGTTTGATTCAAATGAATTTTGATGGCTTAAAAGAAGCTTTTTTAGAAATGTTAAGTGGTAATGAAGTGAAGATGCAGACAACGTCTTTTCAAAATGATATGATTTCATTTAAAAATATGGATGATGTCTTAACGGCATTGGTTCATTTAGGATATTTGGGATACAATCAAACATATAAGACGGTATTTATTCCAAATGAAGAAATTCGACAAGAATTTGTGAATTCTGTTTCAGAAGATAAATGGAATGATTTGATTCAATTTGAAAGGGAATCGGATACCATTTTAGAAGCAACTTGTCAAATGAAGACAGAAGTTGTAGCTTAAACAAATGGAAAAGATTCATAATACGTATGCTTCTAATATTGCATATCATAATGAAAATAGTTTGAGCAGCGTTTTAACGATAGCGTATTTATCAACTTTGAAATATTATTTTAAACCAATACGAGAATTGCCAACAGGAAGAGGATTTGCGGATTTTGTATATATTCCAAAACCAGAATATAAAGATTATTATCCTGCCTTATTGGTGGAGCTAAAATGGAATCATAATGTTCAAAGTGCATTAGATCAAATCAAGGAAAAAGTATATCCTCAATCGATTCAAGAATATACCGATAATTTATTATTGGTTGGAATTACTTATGATTCCAAGACAAAAGAACATCGTTGTAAAATAGAGAAGTTTTAATGGTATTAAGAATAGGTGATAATTATGTTTTTTAAGAAAGAGAAAAAGATGAATGTTCCAGATTTATGGAATTTTATGACATCCTTAAATAAAAAAGATAAGGCTCTGTTTGAAGAACTATTAGATAATGATAATGAACCCTTGGAATATAAGGGAGATGTCAAACAGGGTGGTTTATTAAAGAATAAGAAGATGATTGAAAGAAGAGTCATCGAAAAAGAAGAGGATGGAAGATTGCGTGATTATACGCAATATCGTATTCAGCCAGATGTATATGAAGTGTTAAAACCTTCTTATGATCAGTTTTATTCAATTATTGGTGATTAAGCTTGTAGAAATGCAGGCTTTTTTTCTTTATAGGTGTAAATCACAAGATAAAAAAAGTCCTTAAAGGTGCAAATGGAAATGAAAATATGCTAGAGTATCTTTAGATAAAGCATATTTTATAGTTGGCAATAAATGAAAAAGCTGTCTTATTCGACAGCTTTTTAGAATATTTTATTTTCAAGCATTTGTTCGATGATTGTAAATACAGTCTGTTCCATTCTTCCATCATACAACATTCTATGTTTGGCACCTTCAATATATATTAATCGTTTCTTTTGGGCAGGAATCTTTTTATAGGCATGCGTAGAACTTGATGGAGCAATGACTTCATCATTTGTTCCATGCAACATAAGGATTGGACATTCGATTTGAGAAATGGATTCTTTATATTGAGAAACAATTTTTGTGAAGGCTTGGTACTGCTTTGAGCTTGGGCCTTTCTTTTCTTTGTCGGATTTTTTAAATAAGCCTGTTACTTTTTTGATGTCAAGATATTCAAAGGCCGGTGCACAAAGGATTAAGGATTGCACTTTATAAATGCTAGCCAAATAACTGGCGATTACACCTCCCATGGAGAATCCAATTAGAATGACATTGGGATTTTCTTTAATGGCAAGACTTAATTTGGCTTCACATCTTTGCACCCAATCTTTGTAGTTGGCATCATTTGGATTGTTTAAATCATACATATCAAATTGGATTACTTCATATTTTTTAGCCTTTAAATAGCGAGCCAATGGATCGAATTCATGACTTAGATTTCTTCCAAATCCGTGGATTGTAACTATTATAGGTTTCTTTCTTCGATTAAATAAAGACATTCGCATCACCTCGTTGTATAATTATTATAACATCTATTGAAAGGAAGGTCACATGTATATATGAAGGCAACTTTACTGATAAAAAATATTGAAAATTTATATACATGCGATAAGGATTTTACAATCTTGCACCATGCCTTCATTGCGTGTCACCATGATAAAATTATTGAAATCAATACAGGTTCTTATAAGGAATGGCTAGATCCTGCAACACGTGTCATTGATGCACAAGGCGAGTGTGTTGTGCCAGCTTTTATTGATTGTCAATTTAAAAGTTTTACACACGTTCGTTTGGGTGATCAATTAAGACAAGATATCAATGCGTTGTATGCGATGCGTCAAAATGGAATCTTAACTTTGATTTGTGACGATCCAAATTCACAAAGAATGAAATTAGAGCAGGATGTTTTTTATAAAAAGAATCAGTCTAAGCTTCCGGTTTTACATCGTTTAAGTGAATTAAATCACGAAATTCCAGAAACTTTTTTAATGAGTTGTGGATTTGGACTTCCAAACTCCTATGTATATAGTATGGCACCTATGAGTTATGTATTGTTTCAAACACATCGCGTGTGTTCTAGAAAACTACTCGAAAGTATGACGTCTTTACCTGCTAAAGAATTTGATTTATTAGATCGCGGTTCGATTGAAATTGGGAAGACAGCGGATTTTTTGGTTTTACAAGTCACTACGATTGAACATTATTTCCAAACTTTAGGAAGGCCTTTGATTCATCGTATGATTAAAAATGGAATTCAATTCTATCCAGAGTGGATGGTTTGTTAGGAAGGGTTTTCTTCCTTTTTTCTTTTTTCTAAACAAAAAAGATGGACTAGTCATTTGTCCATCTACCAAAGATTCCACATGGTAATACACTATCATTTGTCGTAACAGGAAGTAGGTTTTCACCACATTCAATGTGTCCACCTTTTTCTTTTTGAATCGATCTAGATAAAGCTTCATTGAGTGTTGAACAACTAAATCCAGTTGTATAACAGTTCACAATAAAGAATAGGGCATCATCACTTAAAATCTTCATACATTCTTGAATCAATGGGAATAATTCTTCTTCCAATTTCCAAAGTTCACCATTTGGACCTCTACCATAACTAGGTGGATCCATGACGATACCATCGTATTTTCTTCCTCTTCTTTGTTCTCTTTTTACAAATTTAATACAATCATCCACAATGAAACGAATCGTATGATCTTGTAAATTCGAAAGCTGCATGTTTTCTTTTGCCCATTGAATCATACCTTTTGAGGCATCGACATGCACAACTTCTTTCGCTCCAGCTTTTGAGCAGGCCATCGTAGCCCCGCCTGTATAGGCAAATAGATTTAAAATTTTTAAATCATCGCGTTTTGATTCTTTGATCTTATTGGCCATAAAATCCCAGTTGCTAGCTTGTTCAGGGAATAGTCCCGTGTGTTTAAATCCGGTTGGACTGATTTTAAAGCGTAATCCTTTGTAACCGATTGTCCAGAATTCTTTAACAGGTTTTTTCATTTCCCAATGACCACCACCGGATTTAGAACGGTGATATACAGCATCGGCTTTGTTCCATGCACGCTCATCTTCAATTGGCCAGATTGCCACAGGATCCGGCCTTCTAAGAATCGTTTGATTCCATCTTTCTAGTTTTTCTTTATTTCCAGTATCAATAACTTCATAGTCTTGCCATTCTTTAGCAATTTGATTCATACTTAAGTTCTCCTTTAACCATTTGATTATAACATACATTTGCCAACTATGATATAATAGAGTGTGACTCTAGAAGGAGGTTTTAACATGTTTGTTCAAATGATTTGTAAAGATCGAAATGAAAAAGAAATGAATGAATTGTATGAAGTTTTAGGACTTATCGCAAGACGAGAAGAAGTGCAAATTGAAGATCGTTATGATCATGTTGATATCTTAGTTTGTCCACAAGGAAAGATTGTTGTGACAGAAGAAGATGGTGATATGGTTTTACGTGCTAATACACGTCATGCCGGTCCTGGATTTCATGCGTTTGTAGTAGATATATTTAAAGATATTCAGGAAGAAATTCCTGGCGAATATGAACTAATGGATGATATGGAATTTGATAAGGATGAAGATTTTGATCGATTGAGTTCTATGTATGAGGATGAAATGGATTATATTCGTGGTGTTCTATTAGAAAATGAAGTGATGCGCCAACAAAATTATATGTATGATGAAACATATTTCTTACCTCTTCAAAAAGAAGATCGCATTCTTACAAGTCAGGGGGATTTGGATTTAAAAGAATTTAAACATATGAATACTCGTGACTTGATGGATTCTTTCTATGTTTGGAATGATTGGGAAAGAGATGCCAAATTCTATAAGAATTGTGCATTGACTTTACTTGCCAAAGAAGGTGTTGGAAAGTATACATTAATGAATGAAAATACTATTAAGCATGCCAATGATATTTGTGAATATATCGAGGCTGCTTATGAAAAAGATCATAATGTGGATCTTCCTTTGGATGCATATGCTGACTTATGTGAAAAGTTGGGTAGGGAAAATAAATTACAGAATGCCAAAAATATGGAGCAAGAAGCGATTCAATATCGTATTAAAGAAGTGTATCACTTATTTGAAGATGCAAGAGTTGTTGCCAGTGGTGCAGCTGAAAGAAGCTATGATCCAGTAAATCAAGCCTTATGTTTAATGTCTCCATATACAGATGAAGCACAATGGGATTGGTTGATTCAGGCCAGTAAACAACCGGGTATTGTCACAAACTTAGATAACATCATGGAACAAGATCCAATTCAATATGATAAGAAAACAATTTGGATGGATTCATGGCAAGAAGACGGAATCTATGTATTAGAGGCTGTGCTTCGTTATAAAGAAAAATTCTTATATTTCCACGATGTATGTGCTAAAGAAAAAGATTTGAAATTCTTAGAACAATGCATTAAGGAATCTGGTTTTACAAAGACACAACAAGACTAGATAAAGTGTTAGAAAAGATAGCGAAAGCAAATGGCTATTCATCTGTTTATCAATTGTTGATGGATTATGGATTTATTCCTACAGTATTAACACCAAAACATAAGAAGGTAGAAATTGTTAAAGCGATTGCGAAGGGTATAACTAATAAATAGTAGAATGGAGTGCTCATATTTCTGAGCACTTTTTTAGGGTTTATGGTAAAATTGATACGGTGATTAAAAATTATGAGTAACTCAATATTAGATACATTAAATGAAAATCAAAGAACGGCTGCAACGACAATTAACGAACACGTTCGTATTATTGCGGGGGCAGGTAGTGGAAAAACACGTGTCTTAATGGCACGTATTGTTTATTTGGTCCAGGATTGTGGTATTTTACCAAATCGTATCTTGGCCATTACATTCACAAATAAAGCAGCTAATGAAATGAAAACACGTTTAACTGCACAACTAGGCAGTATGGCAAGTGTAGTACGTATTTCAACAATTCACTCTTTATGTGTAAGAATGCTTAGAGAAGATGCTGACTTGATTGGATATCCAAAAACATTCGCAATTATGGATCCAGAAGATCAAAAGGCTATCTTAAAACCTATTTATAAAACATTAGAAGTGGATAAAACAACGATTTCTTATAATCGTGCATTAGGTGCTATTAGTGCTTATAAGACAAACTATATTGATCCACAAATGGCAAGTAATATGGCTATGGATGATGTAAGTATCGCTTTAGCTAAAATCTATGCAGGTTACGAAGCACGTCGTAATGAAATGAAAGCTATGGATTTTGATGATTTATTATTAGAAGGACATCGCTTATTAAATAGTGTTTCTTCTGTTCGAGAAAAATGGCAAAATCGTTTAGACTACATTCATGTTGATGAGTTCCAGGACGTGGACCCTATTCAGTATGGAATTATTAAATTATTAACTGGCAAAAACACACACTTATGTGTTGTAGGAGATCCAGACCAGACAATCTATACTTGGCGTGGAGCCAGTGTTGATATTATCTTAAAGTTTAATAAGGATTTTGAACCATGTAAAACCGTTATTTTAAATGAGAACTATCGTTCAACACAACCAATTCTAGATGCAAGTAATGCGGTTATTAAATACAATAAGGAACGCATAGAGAAAGATTTATATACAAAACTTCCTGGTGATGAAAAAATCACAATGTTTGAAGGAAAAGAAGATAGTGAAGAACCTATCTTTGTGGCTCGTCAAATTAATGAAAAACATAAAAAAGGTTTGGAATATAAAGATATGGCCATTCTTTATCGTTCAAACTACTCGTCACGTGCATTTGAACGTATTTTTAAATCCGTAGGAATTCCATACGTAATTTATGGTGGCGTTCGCTTCTATGAAAGACAAGAAATTAAAGATGCTTTATGTTATTTAAGATTATGTACAAATCGCAATGAAGAAGATCCGGACCAGATGGCTTTAGATTTAGCTGTGCTTCGTGTTATCAATGTGCCACGCCGTGGTATTGGGACGCGTACAATTGAAAATCTTCAAAAACAAGCAGCCCAAAGGCATATGAATTTATATGATGTTATGAAAGATCCAATTGGATTAAGTACGGCGGTTACGAAAAAATGTGAAATGTTTGTGGATTTGATTGAAGATCTACGTGAAAATAGAGAACATTATGCCTTGGAAGACTTTTTAGACTACGTATTAGATACAACTGGCTATATTTCGATGTTGAAAGAAGATCGAGAAAGTGGTCAGGACCGTATTGACAACTTAAAAGAATTAAAAGAAGACATTGCCCAAAGTATGATTGAAGATCCTGAAATGACTTTAGAATCTTATTTACAAGACATTGCCTTATTTACAGATAAAACACAAGAGACAAGTGAAAACACAGTTAGTCTAATGACGGTACATGCTGCAAAAGGATTAGAGTTTGATACAGTTTTCTTAGTTAACTTTAATGATGGTGTATTCCCAAGTTCAAGAGCTTGTGATGAAGGTGGTATGAAAGCTTTAGAAGAAGAAAGAAGACTTTTATATGTAGCGATGACACGTGCTAAGAAAACATTATATATTTCATGGAATACAGGTTTTAGTTATATGCAAGATGCATTTAAAACACCTAGTCGTTTTAGAGCTGAAATCCCAATGGAATATATTGTGCAAGAAGAAAAAGAGGAAGTTTCTAAACACTCGAAAACAGTTGTTTCACAAACTTTAACAGGAAGGCCTTCTAAGCTTGCAGCCAATAAAAAGAAGGTGCGTTTACGTAAAGGGGATGCCGTCGAACATACGATTTACGGTCAGGGTGTTGTCCTTGAAATTCGTGGAGATGTCGCAACCATCGCCTTCGGCCATACGATTGGTGTGAAAAAGTTAAATGCATCTCATCCTTCTTTAAAGAAAGCTTAGGTGATTCATGATGGATGAAAAGGCAAGAATTTTAGAATTACGTAAAGAACTGGAAAAATATTCAATTGAATATTATGTATATGACAATCCGAGTGTAACAGACCAAGAATATGATCGTTTAATGCAGGAACTGATGGTATTAGAAGATAAACATCCAGAAATGTACGATGCGAATAGTCCTAGTCAAAGAATCATTGGTTCAGTACTTGATGGCTTTGAAAAAGTTACACACGATACGCAAATGCTTTCTTTAGGCAATGTGTTTAATAAAGAAGAAATTGAAGAATTTGTTCAAAGAATTTCGGAAAGTGTTTCAAATCCAGAATTTGTGGTTGAATGCAAATACGATGGATTGGCGATGGCTTTACTATATGACAATGGAAATTTCACTAGAGCTATAACACGTGGGGATGGACTTGTTGGAGAAGATGTTTCAAATAATGTAAAAACAATTCTTTCCATTCCAATGCATATTCCTGAAACTCGACATGTAGAAGTTCGTGGAGAAGTCTATATGCCTAAGGCAAGTTTTGAACAATTAAATAAAAGACAAGAAGAAAAAGGCTTAGCTTGTTTTGCGAATCCAAGAAATGCAGCTGCAGGATCAATTCGACAATTAGATTCAAGTGTATGCGCTAGCCGTAAACTAGATGCTTATTGGTACTATTTCCAAAATGCTTCAGATTTTGCGGTACAAACACAAGAGGAAGCGTTAGAAGCTATGTCAAAAATGCATTTTAGAACGAATCCATTGCGCAAAGTATGTACAACAGTAGATGAAATTTGGCAATTTATTCAAGAAATTCAAGAAAAGCGCGAGAATCTACCTTACGAAATCGATGGTATGGTCATTAAATTAAATAATTTGGCCGATCAAAGAATGCTTGGAAGTACGGCAAAAGTGCCTCGTTATGCCACAGCCTATAAATTTCCGGCGCAGGAAGTTTTAACTCGATTAAAAGACATTGTGATTACGGTAGGACGTACAGGAAAAATTACACCTAATGCCGTATTAGAACCTGTTCGTGTTGCAGGAACTACAGTGAGTGCTGCTCAACTACACAATGAAGATATGATTGCCAATAAAGATCTTCGAATAGGAGATATTGTTGTGGTTCGAAAAGCAGGAGAAATTATACCCGAAGTTGTATCTAGCGTTCCTGCAAGAAGAGATGGAACACAATTTCCTTATCAATTTCCATCCACATGTCCAATTTGTGGTTCACACTTAGTTCGTTTACCTGATGAAGCTGCTCACTATTGTATAAATCAAGATTGCCCTGCCCGTGTTGTTGAAAGTATGATTCATTTTGCGTCTAGAGATGCAATGAATATTGATACTTTAGGTGATAAGAAAATTGAACAACTACATGAATGGGGCTATTTGAATTCAATTGAAGATATTTATTTTTTAAATCGTTATTATGATGAATTGATTGAAAAGCCTGGATATCAGAAAAAGTCAGTTGATAAATTGCTAGAATCTATTGAAAATAGTAAAAAACAACCGTTAGGTGTTATTTTATATGGATTAGGCATTCGCCAAGTTGGTAAAAAAGCAGCTATGATTTTAGCAGAGCAGTTTGGTGATATTGATGCATTAATGCAGGCAAGTATTGATGATTTGATTTTGATTCATGATATTGGTTTGATTACAGCTCAAAGTGTTATTGCATTTTTTAAAGAAGAAAAGAACTGTCATTTGATCGATGTTTTAAAGAGTGTTGGATGTACGTTTACACAAGAAAAGAAACAAATCGTAGAAAGTCGTTTCACAAATAAAACCTGTGTTTTAACTGGAACTTTGGAGCATTATACACGCAATGAGGCAAAAGCTATTCTAGAATCATTAGGTGCAAATGTATCAGGCTCAGTATCTAAGAAGACAGATTATGTAATTTATGGCGTAGCCGCTGGATCTAAATTGACAAAAGCACAAAATCTAGGGGTTCTGACAATGAGTGAAGAAGAGTTTGTACAGGAGGTAGAAAATGCGAAAGAATAAATTATTAATTGGTTTATTGGCGTTGTGTCTGTGTGCTTGTTCTACCGGAAATAAAAATCAAGCAAGTGCGTTAGAAGATGATGCATATCAAGCTATTTTACCATATGATGCAAGTGATACTAGAAGTAAGCATGTTGGTTTGATTCATGACACGGATTTGCGTGTTGAAATGGAAAGTGGATTGATGGAACTTTCGAAAAAATATTTTTCAGCTTCATCTGTTGGATATAAAATACATCAATTCTTAGACTATGATGAATTAGATGCGACAGATGGTTCAAGAGGGTTGTTAGGAACGGTTCGTGATGGGAATCCAAATGGTTTAAATCCAAGTGCAGATGAAGAATTTGACACAGGGAATGGAATCGTTACAAATGCAGCGGTTTTAGTGGATATTTACGAATTAGACTGGTATACAAATGATACACTAAAAGGTATTTCTTTAGGCTTGGTTGTGAACGGAGATTTAACAACATCAGATGGAACTAGTGTAGATATTACAGATGAAAAGATGAAAAATTATTTAGAAGTTACTTTCTCTAAATTAGCTTCCTATATGCATGAACGTTTTAATGAAATTAATAAAAATATTCCTATTTATATTGTAGCATATCGTTTAGACGATACCAATACAACAGGGAAAGGTGGCTATGTTTACGAGGGTTATTATAAAGGTGGACAAGGAAGCTTTAATTCTTTAAACGAAGAATGGACACTTGTACCTAGCTCACGTTTCACAGAATTAGATGCCACTGTAGCCAGTGAATTTGCGGCTTTTAAAGAAGAAATTTCAAAGGTACTTCCAGATAACACATATGTTACTGGGGAAGCTAAATTTGAATCGAAAAAAATGAAGAAATTAAATTTAACAATTACAGCACATGGAAAAACGGCTGGAGAAATATTAGCGGTGATTGAACATGCAAAAGATCAAATGACTACTTTTGAATCTAAAAAGTGTGACTATTTGATTACAGTTTTAAATGATGATACAGTGTATGCATTAATAGAAAGAAAATCTGGTTCAAGCGAATGTGTTGTGATCAGTAAGATATAGGAGGAGAATATGGAAAAGTTCAGTACAGAATATTTTCACAAATTGGCGAATGATTTAAAGTTTGATTTGAGCGATGAAGAAATCGAAGAATTAAAAAAAGATTTTGTTGCCGTTGAGAAGCAAGTATCCCTTTTTGAAAAAGTGGACACAGAAGGAGTAGAGCCTATGGTGTATCCTTTTGAAACACCTACAACGTTCTTAAGAGAAGACGTTGTAAGTGATGTGCTAAGTCAGGAAGATGCATTAAAAAATGTAAAAGATGCTCGTATGGGACATGTTCACGTTCCAAAGGTGGTGAAGTAAGATGGAAATTTCAAATTGTGTAAATAAAGAGGCTGCGATTGAAAGAATCAATGCAGTACAACCAAAATTAAATGCGGTTGTAACAATGATTGACGAAGAAACAAATACAAATGAAGGAAAACTTGCAGGGGTTCAGGTTGTATTAAAGGATAATATTTCTACTTGTGGAATTAGAACAACAGCAAGTAGTCGTATTCTAGATAACTATGTTCCAGTTTATGATGCAACAATCGTACAAAAATTAAGAGCAGCAGGAGCTGATTTTGTTTGTAAAGCAAGTATGGATGAACTAGGTATGGGTGGAACAAACAAAAACGCCTATACAGGTGTAGTACACAATCCTTATGATTTAGACAGAATTCCAGGAGGATCAAGCGGTGGCTGTGCAGCCTTAGTTGCGGCAGGATGTGTTCCATTAGCCATTGGTACAGATACAGGAGATAGTGTTCGAAAACCAGCCGCATATTGTGGTATTGTAGGTGTAAAACCAACATATGGCCGTATCTCTCGTTATGGAATTATTCCTTATGCAAGTTCATTAGATCACGTTGGATATTTTACTACTAATGTGAAGGATGCTGCTCTAGCATTGGAAGTTTTGGCAGGTCGTGACGATCATGATATGACTTCAAGTTATGAAGAGGTTGGTGAATATTCAAAATTATTGAATAGTGATCTTACAAATAAAACGATTGGTGTATTTAAAACAGTCATTGATGAAGTTCAAAATGAAGAGTTGAAATCTCAATTTAATGCATTGGTTTCTAAATTGGAAGAAAAAGGTGCAAAAATCATTAATGTTGAAATGCCGAAAGAATACATGGAATTGATTGCACCTGTCTATAAAACTATTGCGAATGCAGAAGCAACTGCTAACCACTCTAATTTAGATGGAATTCGTTTTGGTATGCGAGAAGATGGTCAAGATTTAGAAGAAGTCATGACAAACACACGTACAAAGGGATTCTCAAGCTATGTTCGAGCTCGTTTTGTGATTGGTTCGTATTCTTTATTTGAAGAAAATCAAGATCGTTTATTTAGAAAAGCACAAAAAATTCGCCGTTTAATTGTGAAAAGCTACGCAAAAATGTTTGACGCTTGTGATGCCGTATTAAGTATTGCGGCACCAACTGTTGCACCATTGATCAATGAAAGTTCGGATGTTCGTTTTGGTGTGTCAAGTTTTGCCGAAGAACATATGCAGTTACAAAATTTCTCTGGCTATCCAAGTATTACACTTCCATTAGGAAAGGTAGATTCTATGCCTGTGGCTGTGAATTTAACTTGTAAGCCTTTCGAAGAACAAAAAATGTTTGATGTTTCAAGTGCTATTGAAGAATGTACAGGCTTAAAAGGTCAATGTTTGGAGGGATAAAAATGAATTATTTTGTAACGATAGGTATTGAAATTCACTGCGAATTAAAAACAAACACAAAAATGTTTTCAGGTGCTCCCGTACGTTTTGGAGAAACTGCAAACACATGTACAAGTGTTGTTGATCTAGGTCATCCAGGATGTTTGCCTTGTGTAAATAAAGAAGCTGTTGCTTTAGCCATTAAAGCATGTACAGCTATGCATTGTAATCTAGAAACATTGGTGCGTTTTGATCGTAAAAACTATTATTATTCAGATTTACCTAAAGGATTCCAGATTACGCAACAATTCCATCCTATTGGAACGAATGGATATGTAGAAATCGATGTGGATGGAGAAAAGAAACAAATTCGTATTGAACGTATTCATATGGAAGAGGATACCGCAAAACAATTCCATAAAGAAACAGGGACATACATCGACTTTAACCGTGCAGGTACTCCGTTGATTGAAATTGTTTCTAAACCAGATATGCATAGTGCTAAAGAAGCCGCTGCCTATGTAGAAACATTGCGTAAGAACCTTTTATATCTAAATGTCAGTGATGTTAAAATGGAAGAGGGAAGTATGCGTTGTGATGTCAATATTTCCTTAAGCAAAGATAAAGATACTTTAGGAACAAAGACAGAAATCAAAAACTTGAACTCTATTGCGAATGTTCAAAAAGCGGTTCAAGCAGAAATTGAGCGTCAATCCGCTTTATTAGATGCTGGTGAAAAAGTAGAACAGGCAACTCGTCGTTATGATGAAGCACAAAAAACAACGATTTTAATGCGTAAAAAAGAAGGAAATGTTGACTATAAATATTTTCCAGAACCAAATATATTCCCAATTCAGTTGGATTTAGATTGGGTAAAAACAATTCAAGATAATCTAGAAGAACTTCCTGATGCACGTTTAGCACGTTTTATGAAAGATTATGAATTAAGTGAATACGATGCAAGTGTATTGGTTGCAGATCGTGAAATGGCTGATTTCTTTGAAGAAGTTTTAAAATCAACAAAATTTGCGAAAAAAGCATGTAACTGGATTATTGGTGATGTTTCCGCTTATTTAAACAAGAATAACTTAACCTTTAAAAAGGTTCCTTGTTCAAGTGAAAATTTAGCTAACTTGATTAATGTTATTGAAGCAGGTGAAATTAGTGGTAAACAAGGAAAAGTTGTATTTGAAGAAGTAATGCAAGGAAAAGATCCTAAAAAGGTTATTGAAGAAAAGGGCATGAAACAAGTTAGTGATGATGGTGCTATTTTAGCTATCGTTAATAGTGTTTTAGATGCTAACCCTCAATCTATCGAAGACTTTAAAAATGGGAAAGATCGTGCTGTAGGATTCTTGGTAGGACAAGTTATGAAGGCAAGTCGTGGTCAGGCAAATCCTAAACGTACTAACGAATTGATTCAAGAAGAATTAAAGAAAAGATAAAAGTCTGATTCATTCAGACTTTTAATGTTTTTGTTTCATGTGTTATAATAATTTTGTTGTTAGGAGGTTTTTATGGCCAAGATGAAACGTAAAAGAGTTGCTTCCAATAAACCTACAGGACAAGGACATAAGCTTGTATGGTTTACTGTTATTATAATTATGATTCCAGTTGTGATTGTAGGATATGTTTTGTTGGCAAGTTTAGGTGGGCAAAACCGTCCAGTAGAAGGTAGTCGTTTTTCTAAAAAAGATTTAGACCCAGCTATTACGGATGATAATATTTCAACTCTAGAGAGTGCACTTTCAAATATAGAAAATGTTGAAAAAGTCAGTGTGAATCTATTAAGTGCTACATTACGTGTACATATTGATTTAATTGACAGTGCAACGGATGATGTCGCAAGTGCAGCAATCAATAGTGCTTATAGCGTTATAAATGAACAATTGCCTATTGATACATATTTTACAAACAAAGATGGATCAAAAATGTATGATTTGGAAATTGATTCTTATAATTATTTGATTGATGATACACATACTGCAGATGGCTGGACATATTTAAAGTTAACAAAAACAGGTGCCAGTGATGGACCTGTGACAGATAATATGACTGTCGCAAAAGATGCAGAGCTATCTAATCAGTTAAAAGCTGCAAGCGATCAGATTCAACAGAATATCGCAAATGCACAAAACAGTGATGATGGACAATAAATGTCCATCTTTTTTTCTTGGAGGAGTAAAAATGAGGTTATATATTGATGAAAATAATCAAGTGTTCACAATGCATGAGGCAACAAGCGCAATGAAATGTTTTGAAGAGTTTGAAAATGAAAAGCCTTATACGTATGAAAATGTAAAGAAGATTCAAAGAGCAAATATTCCAGTACATGTACTATTAAATACGAGTATGATTGATGAAAAATGGATTTATTTAAACTTAAAAACAGCTATGTGAAAACACTCAGGTTTTCATCATAGCTGTTTTAATTTACAATACTCAATTCCTATCAGCAGGCTACTGACAGTTCGGATTTTCTTATTTAGCTGCTTCTGTCGGTGTTGCTTCCGGTGTTTCAGTAGTTTCTGCTGCTTCTTCCTCTGCCGCAGGTGTCTCAGTCACATCTGTATCTTCTGCTGCAGGTGTTTCTGTAACTTCCTCTGTTTCCGGTGTTGGAGTTGCCTCTTCTGTCACTTCAGGTGTCGGTGTTTCCGGAACCGGGGTAGGAGTCGGTGCCATGAAGGTATGTTTGTCAGTGATCTTAAGTGTCTTAATGACTTTCTTAACCGCCTTTACATCTGCCTCATCCAGCCATTTAGCAGTTGTATCTGTAAAATAGGTACTTTCTTTGGAATTCTGAAGAGATTCTCGCTTGGAAGCTGTGGCATCTTCATCATTGATCTTGTCAAGTCTTACTACATAGTATCCTGTGTCAGTCTCAATAATATTGTCTGCAACTTCTCCGTCTTTCAGTCCTCTCAGAACCTTCAGAACCTCATCCGGATATGCCTCGCTGCCGGAATCTTCATCCTCGTCTTCGCTCTCTTTTGTTGTAAAATTACCCTGTACTGCAGAATAACTGTCATCTACACCTTTGGCAATCTCACTCATGTCTGCTGTAGGATCCTCTTTCATCTTATCCAGAATCTCCTGAGCCTGTTCTTTCTTAGTCTTTTTCTCCTCATCAGTTATATCATCACCGCTTGTAGAGATACTTACATAAGTGAAGGTTGTCTGATTCGCTTCATCATCAGAAACTGTGATCTTTCCTTCTGCTACAACCGGATCATACATCTTCTTCTGAATTGTCTGAAGCTCCAGAAGTGTTTTTACCTGATCTTCCGTTACCGCAAGTTCCTTAATTGTCTCTTCACTGTTTGCAGCCATAAACTGTGATGCTGCATCTGCGATCGCTGCTTCATCATCATCTGTAAGCTCTACGTTATAATCCGCAGCCTTCTCTTTGAGAATATACATCTTCTCAACAGACTCCAGACTGCTTGTCACTGCCTGATCACCATAAGTCTCATCTGAATCATCACCTGCTGTCTGATCCCAGATATTATCTGCACTTCCCATATAATTTAAATACATGGTTGTTGTCTGCTGTTGTTGTTCGCGGGCATAAAGACTTACAACTCCAAGCGGAATATCTGTTCCGTCAACAGTAGCCACTGTCTTTGTTCCATCTAATGTTTTACTTCCACAGCCGGAAAGCATACCAACTGACATCACACCTGCCAGTGTCACAACGGCTGTTCTCTTTACCATTTTTTTCATTTCTTCCTCCATATTATCAATCTGGTCTTTCTTCCATACCACTTTCCCAGAATGTACTGTTATTAGAGTATAAACTTTTTTCCTGCGAAGGGCAAGGCAAATCGAAAAATATGTAGTATATTTCACATATTTTCCGCCATGCTCTTAAGTTCCTCTGCAAATTCCGTCAATGCCAGGATCAGATTCCCCTGTGGTTCCAGGATAAATTTCGGTTCCTGCTCATTCTTAAACTGCAGACCTCTTCTGTATTTCTGCATAAGAGCCGGAAAGCCTTCTGTATTCAGCCTTGCTTTCTCATAAAGGGTAAACCGGACTATTTTTCCAGTCTGCTTTATTTCCGTTACGTACCCCTGATGAGCAATCGCCTTTAACTTCGCAATCGCCAGAAGATTCAGCACTGCCTTTCCGGGTTCTCCGAAACGGTCCAGAAGTTCTTCCAGCATATCATCATAATCCTGTTGTGTCTCAATCCCCGCAATTCTTTTATAAATATCCAGCTTCTGAAATTCATTACTGATGTAGGAATCAGGAATATACGCATCAACATTTAGATCAACCGATGTCTCGAAATCCTCCATTGTATGAATACCCTTCGCCTCTTTCACTGCTTCATTGAGCATCTTACAATAAAGATCATATCCAACCGCATTCATATGTCCATGTTGCTGCGCACCCAGCAGATTTCCGGCACCTCGAAGTTCCAGATCTCTCATTGCAATCTTAAATCCGCTTCCCAGATCCGTATACTCGCGGATCGCAGCCAGACGCTTCTCAGCCGTCTCCTTCAGCATCACATTCTTTCTGTACATCAGAAACGCATAGGCAGTTCTGTTGGAACGCCCGATCCTTCCCCGAAGCTGATAAAGCTGAGAAAGCCCGTATCTGTCTGAATCATGGATAATCATAGTATTTACATTGGAAATATCCAGCCCTGTCTCAATGATCGTGGTGGAAACCAGCACATCAATATCCCCGTTTACAAAGGAATACATCACATTCTCCAGTTCCCTCTCACTCATCTGGCCATGAGCAAAATCCACCCTTGCGTCCGGCACCAGCTTCGCAATACGCAGGGCAACATCTGCAATATCCGTCACTCGATTATAAACATAATAAACCTGTCCGCCTCTGCGCAATTCCCTGTTGATAGCCTCTCGGACTGTCTCTTCATCATATTCCATAACATATGTCTGGATCGGCATTCTGTCCATAGGAGGCTCCTCCAGGACACTCATATCCCGGATTCCGATCAGGCTCATATGAAGAGTACGGGGAATGGGCGTTGCAGTCAGTGTAAGGACATCCACATCCTTCTTTAACTGCTTGATTTTTTCCTTATGCGTAACTCCAAACCGCTGTTCCTCATCAACGATCAACAGGCCAAGATTTTTGAACTGTACGTCTTTGGAAAGGATTCTGTGCGTTCCAATGATCACATCCACCTGACCTTTTTTCAGATCTTCGATTGCCTTCTTCTGTTGTGCCGGGGTCCGGAATCTGCACAACAGTTCCACACGTACCGGAAATTCCTTCATCCTCTGCACAAAGGTATTATAAATCTGCTGCGCAAGGATCGTTGTAGGTGCAAGATAAGCTACCTGTCTGCTCTCCTGTACTTCCTTAAATGCGGCACGCAGCGCCACTTCTGTTTTGCCGTATCCCACATCCCCGCAGATAAGCCGGTCCATAATCCTGGTACTCTCCATATCACGTTTGGCATCCTCAATAGCACTGAGCTGATCCTCTGTCTCTTCATATGGAAACATTTCTTCAAATTCTCTCTGCCATACAGTATCAGGACCACAGACATATCCTTCCTTTTCCTGACGCACTGCATAAAGCTCTACCAGTTCTTTTGCAATATTTTTAACTGCCCCACGAACCTTGCTCTTTGTTTTATTCCACTCCTGAGTACCAAGTTTGTTCAGCTTCGGAGCCTTTGAAGCATCTGCCCCTGAATATTTCTGCAGACAGTCAAGCTGAGTAGCAGGAATATAGAGATTGCTTCCGCCTCTGTATTCAATTTTAATATAATCTTTAACGATCCTGTCTACTTCAACTTTTTCAATTCCTCGGTAAATACCAAGACCATGCTTTTCATGGACAACAAAATCGCCGATAGAAAGCTCCGCAAAATCCTGAATACGGCTTCCACTGTAATTTTTTTTCTTCTTTTTTTTCTGTTCCTGTCCAAAAATGTCAGATTCTGTCATTACCGCAAACTTGATCAACGGGTATTCAAAGCCCTTCTTTGCATGGCCATAAACCACCATGATCTCGCCCGGACAGATCTCCCTGTCATAATCTTGTCCATAAAAGGCTGCCAGTCCCTCTTCCTGAAGATCCTTTGCCAGCCTCTCGGCCCTTGTGCGGGAACCGGAAAGCAACGCGATCCTGTATCCCTGTTTCTTATACTGATGAAGATCTTTTACCAGAAGTTCAAAACTGTTGTTATAAGCGCTGATTGATTTTACCTCCAGGTAAAATTTCTCCCGCACTTTCCAGCCTGCCTGTTTCGGTTCCAGCGCACATACAGAAATACAGTTGCGTTTATTCAGTTCTTTTTGAAGCTGTTCAAAAGAACAAAGCCAGTTTTCCGGCAGATTCCGGCTGCCTTTTTCCTCTCTGTGCATACGGCTCTGTCTGTACTCTTCTTCTACAGCCCCGCCTTTCTCAGTCAGTCGGTTTGGTTCATCCAGAAAGATTATGGTTCTTTCCTCCGGAAAATAATCCAGGAAGGAAACCATATCCTTGTCCCCTATATGCTCCACCGCCGGATAGATCGTAAGTTCTTCCAGATTTTCCAGAGAACGCTGACTCTCCGGATCAAAACTCCGGATAGAATCAATCTCATCTCCCCAAAGCTCGATTCTCCATGGATTTTCCTCAGTGAGACAGTAAATATCCACAATACCGCCACGCACAGAGAACTGCCCCGGCATTTCCACCTGTCCTACCCGCTCGTAACCTAAAGCCACCAGCTGGTTCTTCAGCTGTTCTATGTCTACGGTGCTGTCACTTTCGTAATGAATCAGCTGTTCTTTTATCTTTTCCAGAGATTCCAGAAAATCCATACATCCGTCAATACTTGTAACAACTGTCAGTTCTTTCTCTTCCAGTAACGCCTTAATGACCTTCATCCTCTGACGTATCAGCAGATTTCCATGGATATCTGCCTGAAAGAACAGAAGATCTTTCGCAGGATAAGAATACACTTTTCTGTCATAAAATCTGTAATCTTCATAAATTTCTCTGGCGCGGCGTTCGTCCTCCGCCAAGATCAGACGATAAGGCGCAATCCCGGAAAGTCCGTACATCAGATGAGATTTCTGCGATTCCATACACCCCGAAACCTGCAGGATTCCCTTATTCGTTTTGCTTTTTTCTTTAATCTGTTCAAACTCTGCAAGCCCCTGCAGAGGTGTTAAAAATGCTTTCATCTTCACCCCTCATGATCCTTCGACGTAATAAAAGCGGCTTCTGTTTCCAGTTACCGCTTTCTATACCTTTTGCTGAACAATCATCTGTTTCCTGTCTGCTTATTTCTGTACAGGTACTTTTCTGTTATATTCGTTCATGGCTGCATCTGTACCCTGTGAGATTATGATATCCACAGCCTTTGCCGCCTTTGCTATTGCTTCATCCACAAGTTTCCTGTCTTCTGTGGAAAATCTGCCAAGTACATGATCTGCCAGATCCCATCCCTTCGGCTTTGCACCAACTCCTACTTTGATACGGAGAAATTTCTCTGTGCCAAGCTGGCGGATAATGTCTTTGATCCCGTTATGTCCGCCGGCACTTCCCTGCTTGCGGATGCGAAGCTGCCCGGGCTCCAGATCAATATCATCATAAATAACAATAAGCTCTGATTCCGGATCAATTTTAAAATAATTCGCCATCTCACGAACAGGACCGCCACTCAGGTTCATAAAAGAAAGCGGCTTCATAAGAATCACTTTCTCTCCGCCGATCATAGTTTTACCGTACATGGCATTAAATTTCACACCACCCTGAGGGACATTGTAATCCTCTACCAGACGGTCAACGGTATCAAATCCCATATTGTGGCGTGTTGCTTCATACTGTTTCCCAGGATTTCCCAGGCCAACTACTAAATACATATATGTGTCTCCTGCTTAATTTAACACCATTTTCCGGAATTACCATACCTGTCCTGATGTCAAATTTATTTTTTTACATCCTCTAAAGTGTGTTCAAAAACCAATCCTGCAAATTGTGACGCACATCTTGCGGGAATGATTTTTCAGACACGCTCTAAGATAATTAATTAAAATATACCATCTCTTCCTTAAGCGGCTCGCATTCTTTCACATCACTTGCATAAAGAACAATGCCCTCACCCTGATATTCTGTACGGTTCTCAAATGCGACCTTCGCTGTTACTTCTACCCAGCTGCCCTCTTTGATATGCGGTGCATAATCGCTTCTGCACACGTATCCAAGGAAAGTGGTATCATCTGCGCAGCAGGTCATTGCCACACGTCCCGGAACAAAGAATTTGCTTCCCATTCCACGTGGTTTCATGACACGTCCTTTAAAGCGGACAATTTTGTCTACATATTTATCCGGATTATCCATGGCATCCACAAACCAGATACCATAATCTTCCGGTGGAATCTCAATGATCGGTGCATTGATATCAAACGGCATCTCATCCTGGAAAATGTCATCCATCTCGCCCTCTTCATTTTCAAAGATAACCTCTGCACTCTGATTTGCGACCTTGATCCCTCGTCTGTATGCAGGAAGCGGATCTCCCTCTTTACAGCGGTTAAATACAACCATATCTGTATTTCTGATCATATCCATGAACAGAGATTTCATGTTTGCCATATAAACCTGATAAGTAGTTGCATCCACACAGGTAATCTCCTGCTCAATGCCCCAGCCTTCCGGAAGCTCCATCTGCTCAAACTTACTTACAAGCCACATTCCGTTGTACTCGATCACAACACGCTCCGGCTGATGGATGATATCCATGGCAGCCAGACGCTGTGGTGTCAGATCTTCTTCATCCTCGATCACTTCCACAACTGTGTTTGTAAGTTTCAGTTTATCCATATCATATTCTTCTTCGCCTTCTTCGCAAAGGATCAACAGAGTTTTGCCGTCAATGGCAAAATACTCCTGCTGCAATGTAAAATCCAGGAAAGTAGTCTTTCCGCTTTCCAGGAATCCCGTAACCAAATAAATGGGAACTCTGATATCATCCATCATATAATTTATTCCTTTATCTTTATTCTGATTCTGTTATTATCTGCCGAAATCATTCAGTCGCGCATCTATGACGAGAGGATTTCACCTCTGATGAGCTGAATCCAGATGCAGTATTTTAGAGGATTGCCATAAATCGCTGTTTCCTCATGATCATTATGCAAGCCCGAATAATTCTGCAAGCTTATCTTCTTTCAGTTTGGAGCCGATTACGCAGAGACGACCTGTGTATTCCGGTGCACCTTCACGGATCTCTGTTTCCTCCGGAACCATGTCAAAATAAATCCATGTTCCGTCTTCTGCAGGAAGCATTCCCTTTGCACGAAGAATAATACCGTAATCTTCAGAAGCGGAAAGAGCCTCAAGCATCTTCTCAAGACCTTCTCTTGTGTATTTCTTAATCGTCTCACGTCCCCAGCTTGTAAATACCTCATCTGCGTGATGATGGTGATGATCATGATGATCATGTCCGCAACCGCATTCATGGTCGTGGTCATGGTGATGATGTTCATGTTCTTCGTGATCATGTCCACAGCCACATTCATGATCATGGTCGTGATCGTGATGATGATGCTCTCCATGTTCATGTACATGTCCGCACTCCGGGCATACCTCTTCCTCAGACATCAGTTCTTCCTCAAGAGATACCGGTTTCTCCATAACCTCAAGGATTTTCCTTCCGTCCAGTTTCTCAATCGGAGTGGTGATGATAGCAGCTTTCGCATTAATTCCACGAAGAAGTTCCATTGCCTGCTGTGCTTTCTTCTCATCAATGATATCTGTACGGCTCATGATGATCGCACCTGCATATTCAACCTGATTATCAAAGAACTCACCAAAGTTTCTCATATACATTTTGCACTTCTTTGCATCAACTACAGTTGTATAGCTGTTCAGAACGATATCCACATCTCCCTGAACACCCTGTACTGCCTTGATAACATCTGAAAGTTTACCAACACCTGATGGCTCGATCAGGATTCTGTCCGGATGATATTTGTCCACAACCTCTTTCAGAGAAGTGCCGAAATCTCCCACTAATGAACAGCAGATACATCCGGAATTCATTTCCCGGATCTGGATTCCCGCTTCCTTCAGGAAACCACCGTCAATACCAATCTCACCAAATTCGTTCTCGATCAGTACAACCTGCTCATCTGCATAAGCCTCTTTCAGAAGTTTCTTAATCAATGTAGTTTTACCGGCTCCAAGGAAACCGGAAATAATATCAATCTTAGTTGCCATTGTCTTATTTCTCCTCTTCGTTAAAATTTATATTTCTGAATAACTGCCATATAGCCGTCATTTTTTATATTCTGCCATTTTTATGAACAAACAGAATAACTTTTGGAACTGCCATCATTATCTGTCTGTTTATATATTTACCTGCAACGTACTCATTATACATAAGATATCCAATGTATTCAAGTCTGCCATCAACGCATTTTGACCAGGAAACACTTGTGCCCCCTGGTTTACAGATATCCTGCAGCTGTTCAATACCTTCAGAACAATCTGCCTGTTCACATCAAAGAAAGGGGCATGATCCACCATCATGCCCCCGCCTGTATACACTAATGATCAACCGTTGATCATAAAGCTCATTAATTTATCAATATCGTCTTTCTCATAAGCAACGATCTCAAGTTCCGGAATCTCTCCGCCTGAGAAAATGTTTGCCAGAGATACATACTGGGATAATTTAGATTTAAGGTTCAGTCTGTCACCTTCGCCTGTTACTAATTCTACTCTGCCTTCGCAACTGTCAACTACAGAAAAAAATTTATCGATGTCTTTAATGTTAGATACTTTCATGTTCATTCTCCTTTCAACATGGAAACCATTATTCTCTCTATTCCTTGTGTTCGCGATAATTATAACGCAGATAAATTTCAAAAGCAATTATTTATATTTCACGAATTTTTCATATATTATCGGGCTTACCCTGCAATATTGTCAAATAAATAACATGCCCCTGACAATAATTCTCTCAGATATTCACATATACCCTGAAATCATCCCTCAAAATTAATATGTAAAAATCGCAACCCCATAAGCCGGCAACGGATATGCGAAGGAAAACTCTCTGTTATCACATTCCTGTTTCACTGCCTTAAATGTCTTTGGCTGCTCCAGAAGTCCATTCTCGTCCATAATCAGCTTGTACTGTTTTTTCTTCGGAACACCAACCCTGTAATCCGGACGGTCAACAGGTGTAAAGTTAGCTATGTAAAGAATATTGTTTCTCTTTGTAGGAGACTTTCTCACAAAGCTGAAAATACTTCTGTCCCCGTCATCCGCATTGATCCACTCAAATCCTTCCGGATTATTATCACCGGCATAAAGTGCCGGATATTTCTTATAAATAGTCAGGAGATCATGCACATAATTCTGAAGTTCCTTGTGTGGCTCTTCATTCAGAAGGAACCAGTCAAGTTCTCTCTCCTCACTCCATTCACGAAGCTGTCCGAATTCCTGTCCCATGAACAGAAGCTTCTTACCCGGATGGCAGTTCATAAATGAATAGGCAGCCTTTAAATTCCTGAATTTGTCCGGTAACTCTCCCGGCATCTTCTCAATCATGGAGCATTTCAGATGAACCACCTCATCATGAGAAAGAACTAATACATATCTCTCACTGTATGCATATGACATGGAGAAAGTCATCTTATTATGATTAAATTTACGGAAATACGGATCCAGCTTCATATATTCCA
>OLSX01000457.1_pt1 | contig 41263 bp, 19 predicted proteins | sample 1673141 | NCBI WGS metagenome assembly OLSX01 (sample SAMEA3136759, study PRJEB25190) | human gut metagenome | biome: human gut; feature: human-associated habitat; material: faeces | place: Austria | collected 2013 | reverse complement strand
AAGCACGCCGCCAGCGTTCATCCTGAGCCAGAATCGAACCCTCCACAAAAAACTTTCATGAAGAGAACCAACATGTGACTCTCAAAAATAAGAAAATTGACGATCGCCTTATAAGGAAAGGCGCATCGCACGAAAACCCCACCGTCCTTCAAAGGCCTCCCGGCCACTCCCCCACACGGGAGAAGCGGACGATGGACTGGCAATCATTGACTATAAAGAAGTAGTACAAATACGCTCTTGAGTTCTCAAACCACCACCACTCACCCACCTTACGGAACCCCGACCGGGGAACCACTCGCTGAGCGGCAGCGAAGAGTTAATTTACACGAACCCCGGCAATCACGCAACCCGGCACCCCGGAAACACCGCCAAAACCATTGCAAGACAACGCATCCACCGGCGTGTCGAAAACACGGGAAAACAGACGGCGAACGCCACCGCACGACACAAGACCACAGGAAAAACCCCACCACAAACCAACACCCGGGCGTGTCGCAACCACGGTGAGTGAATGCGCGCAGCTAAAGAACAAATACAAGACGACCAGCAGTCAAAACATCCAGCGGGAAAACAACACGACTACGCTTGGCACACATTCAGCAGCGTCAATTCGCCCATCCAGCTTGCGTCTTGCCTCACCATTTGCGAGACACTCCGCCTACCGCTTACCAACGCTTGCCGCACCGTTTACCGCCATTGCCTGGTCTTCCGGCTGCGCTCCAAGGCCCGCGACCCTCGGCATGCAGCACACCAAGATGATGTTTCATAGCGACCAGCATGATATGCGTATCTTCCAAGCCAAGATGCCGTTCATTTTGGGAAGCGTCCAACGCGCCCTGACGTTTGGCATACGCATCCAACGTGTTATTGCCATACGGATGCTCATCATCGGGAATCGACCCCTCATCCCAACGACGGCTCATCGGCAACGTGTCGATGATCGTAATATTGCCAGCACGATAGCTTTCCGCATATCCGGCAACGTTCAACATGAAAAAGCTGTGCTCGAACCGGGCGTTGTGTGCAACGTACGGCTGCTGTTCAAGCCGTTGCAGCAATCCGACCTGTGCTTCGGGCCATTCGTCAAACAAACGAAAGTCCATGCCGGCACGATCGCGCACGTCAATACCGGTAAGGTCGAGAATCAGAGGATTGCCGAGCAGTGCGTTCTGTGCAGGAACTCCGAAGGAAAGACGCGCCTGGCCGTACGCGTCGCCAGCCTCGTAATAGCCCTGTTCGTAGCAGTAGCCCGAGGGCTCGACGGCCGGACGTGGCGAGATCATATTCATGAATTCGAACCCGGCGTCGATGATGTACACACGGGCCGGATCCGTGCCTGTGGTTTCAATATCAATGCCCATCACCGTGTCGAGGTCACGTCCAGGGAGGTAGGCGTCACGCCAATCCGACTTTTTGTAATCCGCCAAACGTCGAGCCTGCGCGTCCTCCGCCGAGTCAGCGGAACTTCCAAAAGAGCCAAAAGAACCGCTTGAACCCTTGCCAGTAGAGTCAAGGGCCCCATAATCGAACACGCGCGAACCTCCCGGACTCGTCACCCCGCTCAAGTTCGCGCGCGACATGGCGTAATCGCTGGCACGCTTCTGTTCACGTTCTGCGGCACGACGTTCGGCACGGCCATTGACGATCTGTGCGGTGCGATCCTGAATATTGTCGAGGTTCACACGGTTGTTCGCTCCAGCAACAGGCTGCAGCACGGGAACCGTCACCCGTCCCCGACGTTCTTCGGCAATGGTCCACAAGCCCATCGCAACGCCAATTCGACGCAACATGGCGATTTCGTCGCACAACCGACGGTTCGCATATGCGAGCGCACGAGGCAAACGGTAAGAAGCGATCAAACGGTCGAAATCCGTCATGAAAGCGGTGTTACATTGCGCGATGATGGATTCGAGACGGTCGCGTACCGCCAGATCCTTTTTCAGCAGATTATGCAGCTGCTGGGCGGATAATACCGAATCCTGCATGGAATCCGTTGTCTCCGGAGTCGGCAAAAGCGCGGTATCGGCGGCGTTCAATACGGCAATCAGGTCAATGCTTTGGCTTTGCGCGGCTCCAATGCCGTGTTCCAAGTCGAGGGATGCGACCCACTGCCAGTCGATAAGCTGGTTGTCGGCGTTTTTCGGCATTGATGCCGACCATTGGTTGATGTCTTGCTTGGCTTCAGTAAGCCAGGAACGGCCCGTCTTTGCTTCGTTCATACTTTGCATGGTAGCCGAGAGGGGGCGCAGTACACGTCGCGCCCATGAAAAACATACTGCTTCTCGGATAGCGCAATCTCCTTTTTTTCAAGATTCGAAAGCGTATCTTTAATTCGTTTATTCCGCTAAATTCAATACAGAAAAGAAATTAATGTTGCAAAAAACGATTATGTTCACAAAAAATACCATGCTTGACTGTGTCCATGCACGTTGCGCACGTAGTACGACGTCACGTACGAAATCGTTTCGCCATGATGATGACGCAGATGGTGCTGAAAATATCACGCGATATAACGCTGTGAAAAACAATCTTGCGAAATGCAAACATGGTTACCTACATACGTGCGTGTGCCGTGGGGAATGCGACGCGTGCGCACATCGCACGGGATATACGAACGATGGCATGACGAAAGAATGATGGTATGACAAAAAAGGGAGAGGCTCGTAGGCCTCTCCCTCTGCTGGGTATTCACGGATTTCCGCAACGATCGGATTCGTAACAACCGGATTCCGTGTTGATTGGATTCCGCAACGCCTTTGCCGCACATTATGCGCTTACAGCGGCGCTTACCCCTGGTTTACAGTTCGAATCCGAGTTCGGCTGCGGCTTCGTTAGGAACCGGATCGTCGCACCAGAAATCCTCAAGATTCTCGTTGGTGGCGAGGCTGCGGATTTCCGCCTTGTCGATATACAGTTCACCGCTTAAATGGTCAGTTTCGTGCTGGAAGATGCGGGCCGGCCAGCCGTGCAGATGCTCCTCGTGCTGTTTGCCGTCTTCATCTTGCCAGCGGGCTGTAATGTCGAGCCAGCGTTTGCGTACCGCCTGATAGCCGTCGAAACTCAGGCAGCCTTCGTAGAAGCTTCGGGTTTCGGTGCCGATCGGCTCATAGCTGGGGTTGATGATGACATGGAACGGGAATTCAGCCGCTTCACGCGGATCATCGTCATCGTCGTCACGCACGTGGTCTTCCACCACGGCGAGGGCCAGTCCAAGACCGATCTGGGTTGCGGCAAGGCCTACGCCCGGCGCTTCGATCATGGTGACGCGCATGGTCTCGATGAGTTTGTCGAGCGTTTTGCGGCTCAGCTGGCCTTCGTAGGCTGCGGTCTGCTGACGTAGTACCGGTTCGCCTGCCTGCACGATGGGGAGCAGTTGTTCCTTGCCGCCGGTTTTGATAAGTTTTTCAACCTCGCGGTTGAGTTCGAGGTTGACTTTCGAGTTGCGTCCAAACATGGGTTTCCTTCGCATATTGGTTCGGGATTTTGGATTGCCGAATGATGTGTATCGGCAGTTTGGTTACAGGGCAAGTTCTTCGGCTACGACTTTGGCGAGACGGTCGCAGACCTCGTCGGCCTGCTGTTGGGTTTCCGCTTCGGCCATGACGCGCACGAGCGGTTCGGTGCCGGATGGTCGCAATAGCACGCGGCCGGTGTCGCCGAGCATTTTCTCTTCGTGTTCGACGGCCGCCTGCACTTTGGCATTGGTTTTGGCCGCGAGCTTGTCGACGTTCGGCACGTTGATGAGGGTTTGCGGCAGTTGCGGGAAGTCGGATGCGAGTTCTTTGAGGCCTTTGCCGGAGTTGACCACTTCGTTGCATAGGGTCAATGCGGTGAGGGTGCCGTCGCCGGTGGTGGCGAATTCGCGGTTGATCACGTGTCCGGACTGTTCGCCGCCGAGCGAATAGTCACCGCGCAGCATTTCCTCAAGCACGTAACGGTCACCCACGCCGGTTTGCACGGTTTTGATGCCCATGGAACGCAGGGCGAGTTTCAGGCCGAGGTTGCTCATCACGGTTACTACGAGGGTGTCGTGGTTGAGCTTGCCCGCATTCTTCTTGGCACGCGCAAGAATGCCCATGATTTGATCGCCGTTGACCATGGTGCCGTCTTCATCCACGGCGAGGCAACGGTCGGCGTCACCGTCGAAGGCCACACCCAGATCGGCTCCGGAGGCCTTGACCATGGCCTGCAGCTGTTCGGGGTGTGTGGATCCGGCGTTCTTGTTGATGTTGTAGCCGTCTGGCGAAGCGTTGATCACGATCACGTCTGCACCGGCGCGGCGCAACGCTTCCGGCGCGACCACGGAAGTGGCGCCGTTGGCGCAGTCGGCCACGACTTTCAGTCCTTTCAGCGGTGTCGGCTGGGACTTGTCAGGCCCAATGGGGGCGATGGTGGACACCAGATGGTCGATATACAGGTTGGTTGCGGTTGCCGTGTCGTGGCTGATGCGGCCCACACCGGCACCGGTCGGACGTTCCCAATCCTGGCCGAGCACACTTTCGATTTCGTCTTCTTTGGTATCAGGCAGTTTGAAACCGCCACGTGCGAAGAATTTGATGCCGTTGTCGGGCATGGGATTATGGGATGCGGAAATCACGGCACCCATTTCCACATTCAGCACGGAAGTCAGGTATGCGACACCCGGAGTTGGAATAATGCCCGCGTCGATCACGTCAAATCCGCCTGCGGACATGCCTGCGGACAGTGCCGCTGCAAGAAAATCGCCGGAAACGCGAGTATCGCGGCCGACCAGTGCACGGCGACGACCGTCGAATTCGCTTTTGTCTCCGTCATCGCCAAGCACGCGCACCGCAGCATCGCCCAAATCCAACGCAAGCTGTGCGGTCAAAGCCCTATTCGCCAATCCTCGAACACCGTCTGTTCCGAACATACGTGGCATGAGTCTCAAGTCCTCGCTATCTCAAGTTATATTGCCGTGCACCATCGTACTCAACGGGTTCACCATTCAACGAAATAGTCGACAGCATGTTGCGATACCTGCAAATCACAGTATGCGATGTCAGGCGAACCGCAGTATGCAATGTCATGAGATTTCCACAATCTCAAGTTTCTTGCAATCTTACTCCCATCCTCCGATTCCGACCGACTGGGCCATTATGGGCCCGAAAGACCCACTGTCCATAACCGTTATGGGACCGGCTTTTGTTCGGGATGGCTTGTCTGGAAGCAAACAAGCCCGGACTGGCAGCGAGATAAGTCACGCCGTCAGTCCGGGCTTGCGATGCAATATCACAGAGTGATATCAGATGCAGTTACCAAAAGTAGCTACCAAAAACAACTACTGCAGTGGTGTCAGGAACGGCATCAGAGGGACGCGTTGAAATCGCGCACCTTGAGCGTGCGATGCGACGATTCAACATTGCCGCGCACAATGCGCTGCAACGCGTTGTCGGCGTCCGCATGTGAAGCCAGCCAAGCATCACCGAGATCCACCAGCGTGGCCGGATCGGCATAGCTCGGGTACAGGCCTTCCAGCAGAGCCTCAGCCATGTGGAAGGTCTTGTTCTTCCAAATCCAGTCAGCAACCTCGAAATACTTGGCCGCATACGGTTCAGCCAAGTCGGCACGTGGAGTGGATGCGAAGCCGCGGGCCACGGATTCCAACTGCATGTTGGTCAGCTCGTCGTTGTGCAAAGCCTCGTTCCAAGCCCATTCCTTGGCTTCCGCAATGCCTGCGACCGCACGTGCACCCAATGCGAACTCACGGTTCTCAGTGGTTTCGCGCTTGGCAAGTTCCGCGTCGATGTCGCTCTGGCCAATGGCGTTGATCGTGCTCAACGCGTTGATGATGGTCCAACGGAAATTATTGTCAATCTCCAAGCCGTCAAGCTTCACGGAACCATCGAGCAGACCCTTCGCATTCGCTTCGAACGCAGCATCGCCCGGCTCACCATAACCCAAGTAAGCGGTGATCAGCTGGAACTGCTCGTCGGAACCGGCTTCGGCAGCCTGAGCCAGCTTGAACAGTTCGGCAGCCACATGCTCCACCACTTCGGCACGGTCGGCCGGAGCGGTGTAATGCCATGCGGTGGTGCTGACCTGCGCCAAAGCGTAACGGAACGTGGTGGACTCATGTTCCGTGGCGAGCGCAGCCAAAGAGGTTTCGATGAACTGCTTTGCCGGCAATTCGCCGTCACGAGTCATATCCCAGAATGCAAGCCAAATCACGGAACGAGCCAGCGCATCGTCGAAACGATACAGGTTCTCCGCAGCGAACTTGAGGCTCTTCTCATCGAAGCGCAGCTTCGTGTATGTCAAATCGTCGTCATTCACCAAAATCAGCGCCGGACGTGCCTTGCCGGCAGCCGCTTCGACAATCGTCAGTTCGCCGTCAACATCAAGTTCGAACTGGTCGGTACGCACAATCTTGCCGGTCTCCGGATCCTCATTGTAGAAGCCGACAGCCAGACGATGTGCACGCAGCACCGGATGTTCAGCCGAAGCGGACTGGCGCAACGCAAGCTGCCGAATCGTACCATCCTCGTTTTCCTCAACTTCGGTAGCGATGGTGTTGATGCCGGACTGTTCAAGCCACTGGGCGCTCCACGCCTTGAGATCGCGGCCGGACGTCAACTCAAGTTCAGCCAGCAGATCGGCGAGCGTAGCGTTGGAGTACGCATGCTTGTCCAAATAGTTGTTGATGCCCTTGAAGAACTTCTCACGACCCACATAGAACACGAGCTGCTTCAGCACGGAAGCACCCTTGGCATAGGTGATGCCGTCGAAATTGACATACGTGTCGTTCAGATCGTTGATCGGCGCGACGATCGGGTGGGTGGTGCTCAGCTGATCCTGGCGCAGTGCCCAGCTCTTCTCGCCGGAGCTGAACGTGGCCCAAGCGTCCTTCCATTCCGTGGCTTCGGCAGTAGCAAGGGTGGATGTGAACTCAGCGAAAGACTCGTTAAGCCACAGGTCGTTCCACCACTTCATGGTCACGTAATCGCCGAACCACATGTGTGCAAGCTCGTGTAGCACGGTGACGACACGGCGCTCGGCATACGCGTCGGTGACCTTCGATTCGAACACGTACTGGTCGCGGATAGTGACCATGCCAATGTTCTCCATAGCGCCGGCATTGTATTCCGGCACGTAAATCTGGTCGTACTTGGCGTACGGATACGGCACGCCCCAAGTCTTCGCATAGAAGGCAAAACCCTTCTTGGTGATGTCGAACAGGTAGTCGACATCCTTAGCGAACGCTTCGGCGAGCGCCTGACGGCAGTACATGGCCATCGGCACGGTGCGGCCGTCTTCGTTGGCGTATTCGGTATGCCATTCGGCGTATGGGCCTGCGCAGATGGCGGTGAGATAGGAGCTCATGGTCGGCGTGGATTCGAACACCCACAGTTTGGTGGTTTCGGCTTCGTGCGTGCCGAGCGTGCCTTCTTCGGTAACGGTTTCGTTGTCGGTCACGGATGCGGCAGGCATGTTGGAGGTGACGATCCATGACTTGGCCGCAAGCACGGAGAAATCGAACACGGCCTTGATGTCAGGCTGGTCGAACACGGCGTACACGCGACGGGCATCCGGCACTTCGAACTGGGAGTACAGATAGATGTTGCCGTCGGACGGGTCGACGCTGCGGTGCAAGCCTTCACCGGTGTTGGAATACTGGCACAGCGCCTTGACGGTCACTTCGTTGTGCGCTTCGAGGTTCTTCAGTTCGATACGGCTGTCGGCGAACGCTTCGGCCGGATCGAGAGTTGCGCCGTTGAGTACGATTTCGCTCACTTCGGTGGCGATCAGGTCAAGGAAGCTGGTAGCCCCCGGCTCAGCGTCGAACGTGATGGTGGTTTCAGAACCGAAATTTTTGGCTCCACGGGTCAGGTCAAGTTTGACCGTGTAATGAACCGGTGCTGCGATAACGCTTTTGCGTTCTTCCGCTTCGATTCGGGTGAGATTTGCTCCTGGCATATCACTCCTTTTATTGGGAAATTCCTATTTGTGGAATAGGAGACGGCGCAACCGATTGTGCCGGTTACGCCGTCCTTCTTTTGATTATGTAATCAACAATTATTGACGATCTGTCGATATTTCAATATTATTTCAATATTAATTTCGCCGAAATCAGCGATATTGCGAAAAATATTGACTATCTGTCGATTCATCATTGCGCTGCGTTCAATCCCATCGCTTCGTCAACATCCTGCGCGATATCGGCAACGACCGGAACGATCATCGGTTTGCGATGCAACTGACGTGCGACCCAGCTACCCAACGTACGACGCATGATCTGCTGAAGCTTGTACGTATCGTGCGTGCCGGTCATCATCGCATCCTGCAATTGCGCGACGATCTGATGACGGACCTTGTCGAATTCGCTTTCGTCTTCGGCAACCGCGTTGAGATAGATCTTCGGACCTGCGACAACGTCAGCGGTTTCCGTATCGACAACGACGAAGCTCGACACGAAACCTTCCGTGCCGAGAATACGACGCTTCTCAAGCTCTTCCTCGGTAAGTTCGCCAACGGAATCGCCGTCAACGTACACGTAACCGCATGGCACGGAACCGACAACAGCAGCCTGGCCGTGGTACAAATCGACCACGTCGCCATCTTCAGCGAGCACCACATTCTGCGGATCGACACCCGTCTTAACCGCAATCATGCCGTTCGCCACCAAATGGCGGTTCTCACCATGAATCGGCATGGCGCACTTCGGCTTGACGATGTTGTACATGTACAGCAGTTCACCCTCATTGCAGTGGCCGGACACATGCACGGCGGCATTGTCTCGATTGACCACGCGGGCGCCAAGCTGCACCAGCTTGTTGATGATCTTGTACACGCCATGCTCGTTGCCTGGAATCAGGGAGCTCGCAAGAATGACCGTGTCGAATTCGTTGATGGTGATGTCGCGATGGTTGCCGTCGGCGATGCGGCCAAGTGCGGCCATCGGTTCGCCCTGGGAACCAGTGCACATGTAGACGAGCTTGTCGTCTTGCACGTCATGAGCCTTCTTCAGGTCGATGACCGTGTCTTCAGGAAGCCTCAAGTAGCCCAAATCCGCAGCAATGGACATGTTGCGAACCATGGAACGGCCCACGAACACCACCTTGCGGCCATACTTGTGAGCGGCGTCAACAACCTGCTGCACGCGGTGCACATGGCTGGAGAAGCTGGCCACAATGATCTTGCGCGTGGCCTGGGCGAATGCCTGATCAAGCGCTGGACCAATGGTGGTTTCCGGCTTGACGAAGCCTGGAACCTCAGCGTTGGTGGAATCCATCATCAGCAGATCCACGCCCTTTTCACCAAGCTTGCCGAACTCCACCAAATCGGTGATGCGATGGTCGAGCGGCAGCTGATCGAGCTTGATATCACCGGTATCGATGAGGCTTCCGGCCGGAGTCTGCACGAACACAGCCAAAGCGTCCGGAATGGAATGCGTGACGTTCACAAACTCAAGATTGAACGGACCGACCTTCAGCTTGTCGCGTCCCTTGACCTCAACCAGTCGCGGATTGATGCGATGCTCCTTGCACTTGGCTTCGACGAAAGCCAACGTGAGCTTGGAACCGATCAGCGGAATATCAGGGCGAAGCTTCAGCAGATACGGCACGCCACCGATATGATCCTCGTGGCCGTGGGTGAGCACCAGAGCATCGACCTTGTCGAGACGATCCTTGATGTAATGGAAGTCAGGCAGGATCAAATCAACGCCCGGCTGCTCCTCTTCAGGGAAAAGCACACCGCAGTCGATGAGCAGCAGATGGCCGTTGTATTCGACCACGTTCATGTTACGGCCGATTTCACCAAGACCGCCAAGGGGCACGATGCGCATGGAACCCTTGCGGTACTTCGGCGGAGCGATCAACACGTCATCCTGCTGGGGTGCGGTAGTCTGCGGGGCAAGACGGGAATTACGACGGTTGCCGGCAGAAGAGCTTGCCGCATTAGCACTCTTGGAGTTCCTAGAAGGCTTGGTGCCTTTCGCTTTCTTGACGTTCTTCGCACCCTTGGAGGAGCCACTGCCATTGCCGCGGGAACCGCCACGACCAGAAGACTTCGTCCTCTTGGAAGTCGTTTCGGCCTTGTTGGCCTTCTCGGAGCTTACAGACTTCGCAGATTTCACATCCGCGGTCTGGGTATTTTCAGTGCGCTTGGCAGCTTTGCTGCCGCGCTTGTGCGTAGTTACTGTTTTGGTTTCTTCTATAGCCATTTCCTAGTTGGATTTCTATTACTAATTGTCTCCGCCTGTGCGGAAACGAGGAATTCAGTAGGTTTGCCGTATTACAGCAAACGTATTACAGCAAACCGGTAGTCGCAATGCTTGCCGTAATCGTCGAGATTAATCGCCATGATTGCCGTAATCACCATTGCAAATCAGTGCCGTAAACATCGCTACCGCAGGTACGGCAATCATCGCAATAATCACAATCACAGCAAGCCGGAAGCGCGCATGCCATCCTCCGCGCGCTTAATCTCAGCTTCGCCCGGACCGACGTTTGGCAAACGCATCGTCGTGGAATCGAGAACGCCACGCACCTTCAACGACGCCTTCGCCATAACAGCTTGGAAACCGTTGCCATTCATCGCTTCGACCAGCGGGGCAAGCTGCACGGCAATGCGCTGCGCCTCATGAATGTCGCCACTATCGAACGCAGCAGCCAAATCACGCATCGGACCGGATGCGACATGCGCGATCACGGAAATAATGCCGACCGCGCCAATCGAAAGGAACGGCAGGAACAGACCGTCATCGCCCGAATACCAAGTTAAACCGGTTTCCATACGCTTACGCACGGCACCGGCAATATCTCCGGTAGCGTCCTTGACCGCCTTGACATGATCAAGTTCAGCCAAACGACGGTAGGTTTCCAACTGAATGTGCAACCCGGTACGGCCAGGCACATCGTAAACGATAATCGGCTTGTCGGCGGAATCATTGACCGCCTTGTAGTGGCGGAACACGCCTTCCTGCGACGGGCGCGAATAATACGGAGCGACCACAAGCACCGCATCGGCACCCGCCTCCTGGGTCTGCTCCACCATGCGCACGGTGTGGGCGGTATCATTGGAACCCGCGCCGGAGATGACCGGCACGTCCACGACATCCTTGACCGCTTGTACCAGCTCGACCTTCTCCTCCATGTGGGTGGTGGGAGACTCGCCAGTGGTGCCATTGACCACAAGGCCATCAGCACCATCGGCAACAAGCTGCTTCGCAAGCTTCTGTGCGGCCTCGAAATCAACGGAACCATCGGCCTTCATGGGGGTGACCATGGCCGGAAGAATACGTCCGAAAGGAGCAGGATCAAGAAGATGCATAGTACCGTCAGTCATGGTACCAACGGTACTTCCCGCCACGGACGCCGAAGCGTCCGAGTTCGTGACCATATCGCAATATGAGCTACCTCCCTGAGACCAAAATTCCCCAGCAAGTGGAAGAATCGGTACGCTTAGCCGCATACTCAGGTGGATTCAAGCCAAATGACTTCACGATTTTGATCTGGTGACCGCACGATTTCGGAATATCGCACGATTTTGATTTCCTGACCGCACGACACTCCAAAACAGTGCGGTCACCAAGAGGGAAAAGTACGGCCACCAGAACAAACTCAGGCAAGGTATTGGGTGGGGTTCTGTTCGAACTTGGCGGCGCAGCCCGGGTTGCAGAAGTAGTAGGTGGTGCCGTTGTACTCGCGGGTAGCCGCAGCGGCGGCCGGATCGACGCTCATGCCGCAGACCGGATCCTTGGCGAGCACGCTCTGGTCGGCGCCGGCAGTGTGGCCGCAGCAGGAGTGCGCGCCGCCCATGCCTTCCATGCCCTCGTGCATACCTTCCTTCTTGGCCTTGTGATCGCTGAACAGTCCCATGATGAATCCTTTCTGACTATGGTTGTTGTGATTATTATCGTTCGGGTTCGGCTGGCGAACCTGATACGTTCTGTTTGCGGCACGCACCGCCTTGTCTGGATCGAACAGGCGCAGTCGGCTCGCATTCGTCACCACGCACAGCGACGAGAACGCCATGGCAGCGCCCGCGATCATCGGATTGAGCATCATGCCGGTGAACGGGTAGAGCACGCCCGCCGCAATGGAAATGCCGATGCTGTTGTAGCCAAGGGCGAATCCAAGATTCTGCGCGATATTGCGCATGGTGGCATGGGTCAGATCAAGCGCATGCACCAAACCCATCAGAGAGCCATTCATCAATGTCACGTCCGCGGACTGGATCGCCACATCCGTGCCTGTTCCAATGGCGAATCCCACATTCGCACGGGCAAGTGCAGGAGCATCGTTGATACCGTCGCCTACCATGGCCACCGTATAGCCTTGCGCCTGCAGTTTTGCGATTTCGTCCGCCTTGTTTTCCGGTCGCACTCCAGCGATCACGTTGCTGACGCCAACTTGATTTGCCACGGCATGTGCCGTTGTTTCGTTGTCTCCGGTGAGCATCACCACGTTGACGCCATGCGATTTCAAAGCTGCGATGGCCTGTTGTGAATCGGGTTTTACCGTGTCGGCAACGGCCACGATTCCCGCAAGCTCGCCGTCGACCGCTGCAAGCATCGGCGTTTTCCCTTCCGCCGACAGCCGTTCCATAGTCTCGATGATGTCATCGAGATCCTCGTTGCCGACGCTCGGCATGGCCACGTCAAGATCGTCGATCAGATCGGTATTGCCAACAGCGATACTATGTGACGCGACGTGCGCAGTGACTCCCTGCCCGGAAATCGCGCGGAATTGCGTTGCATCGCCTAACGTAAGATGCTTTTCTTGCGCTCCGGCAACAATCGCGGCGGCAAGAGGATGTTCGGAATCCCGTTCGGCACTGGCTGTGATCGCCAGCAAATCATCTGGTATTTCACGCCATTTTCCAAGCGGAAGCACGTCGGTCAATGACGGTTTACCAGCGGTGATCGTACCTGTTTTGTCAAGCACGACAGCATTGATTTTGCCGCACGTCTCCAACGCTTCGGCAGAACGAATCAGCACACCCATTTGCGCGGCGCGACCGGTCGAAACCGTTACGGAAAGCGGTGTGGCAAGACCCAATGCGCACGGGCATGCAATCAGAAGCACCGAAACCGCCGCCACCAGCGCATGCACCACGCGCGGTTCCGGCCCAAACGCAAACCACAGTGCGCACGACCACACGGCGATCAGTACCACAATCGGCACGAAAATACCGGAAATCTTATCCGCCAGGCGCTGTACCGGAGCTTTGGAACTTTGCGCGGATTGCACCAATCCAATGATCTGCGCGAGCACCGTGTCTTTGCCGACTTTTGTGGCACGATACCGCAACGATCCGGTACCGTTGATCGTGGCACCGGTCACATTGCCGCCAGCCTGCTTCAGCACCGGCATGGATTCGCCGGTGATCATGGATTCGTCGACAGACGATGAACCGGAAATAACCGTGCCGTCAACGGGAAGTTGTTCGCCCGGACGAATCGCAATAATATCTCCGACCAGCACCTGATCGACCGGAATTTCCTCTTCGATTTCATCACGCACCACGCGAGCGGTTTTCGGCTGCAGTTTCGCCAATGCACGCATGGCTTCTCCCGTACCGACGCGAGCGCGCGCTTCAAGCAATTGCCCGACCAGCATCAGCGTGATGACCACACCAACCGCTTCAAAATACGGTTCTCGAGCATTCTCAGGCAGAATCTGAGGCACAAACGTGACCACACACGAGTAGGCAAACGCGAATACCGTACCCAAACTGACCAATGCGTTCATTTCCGGAGAGCGGTGAATGATCGCAGCGAAACCGCTACGGAAAATCGGTAATGCGGCATAGCACATCACCGGCAGCATCAGTATGAACTGCGCCCAATTCGGCATCGGATACAGCATCAACATCGTAGAAGCGAATACCGGAATCGTAACGATGGCAGACACAATAAGCCGCGTAACCAATGCTCGCATTTCACGAGATGCGGAAGAATCATCTGAAGAACCAGCAGAAACAGAAGAAAAATCAGAAGAAGTATCAACGGATTCATACGATGTTTCATCAACAGCAGTCTGCTGCGATTGCATAGAAACATGAGATTCTGCATTATTCGGATTTTCTTCCGACGCTGAATGCTCGTCCTGCATTGCAGCATGATGTTTTCCCGGCAACACACGCAACGTGCCATGCAGCATGTTCATACCGCACGCAAAACCGTACTCCCCCGGCCTATCAGGATGAATCGTCAACGTCGTTGTACGGAAAGGAGGTAATGCAAGATCGACGCCGAAATCGGAGAACACTACGTGCGACGAGCATTCGCCGTCTTCTTTTCGATCGAAGATCAACCGCAAAGGCAAACCAGCCTCGGCTTCGATGACTGCCGGACTGTACCCGCCTTTGACTTCGACGACCGCCTCTTGCACGCCGTTGTCGACACGGGCGCGGAACGCTTTGCGCGGCGCGAAAAAGAACCACAAAACGGCTACCGTCACAGCCAATGCGACGATGATGGCAATCAGAGCCTGCATGTTTCACCGGTTTCCATATTGCATTCGTTTCGATTCGGACAGTCACACTGTATACCAGCACTTGAGCCGATTGCTAAAAGTCAGCGCACAGCTTTATTACGCAGGCACAGATTGTATTGCGTAGGTATAAGACGATACAAATAATCCCCAAATCGCCGATGCCTGAAATAAGCCAACATCAGCGGTTTGGGGACCATTTACCGTTCAACTGTAAGGATTTACAGGTCGAGGAAGTTGTCGAGGCCGACGGTCACACCCGGGTATGCACCAGTGGAGACCTTGCGAACGGCCAGCAGCACGCCCGGCATGAAGGAGATGCGGTCGAAGCTGTCGGCGCGAATGGTCAGCTGCTCGCCGTCGTTACCAAACAGGGCTTCCTCATGGGCATTGAGGCCACGCAGACGCACGGCGTGCACATGAATGCCGTCAACCACTTGGCCACGGGAACCGCCATCGGTTTCGGTGGCATCCGGAACAGGGCCAAGACCCGCTGCCTTACGAGCTGCGGCAATACCCTGCGCGGTATGGAATGCGGTGCCGGACGGAGCATCCACCTTGTTCGGGTGGTGCAGTTCAATCACTTCGGCGGATTCGAAGTACGGAGCCGCAACCTTGGCGAAATAGTCGGCAAGCACGGCGGAAATAGCGAAATTCGGCGCTATGAACACGCTCTGGCCCTCGCGAGGCGCGGCAGCGAGCGCGGCACGCACCTGATCGAGCTTCTCTTCGGTCCAACCGGTGGTGCCCACCACCACGTCAACACCTTGCGCCACGAGTGCGCGCACATTGTCAAGAGACACGCTCGGCACGGTGAACTCCACCACCACGTCAGTATTTTCAGGGGTAATTTGGCTCAGGTCGTCGCCAGCGTCAAGCGCGAGCGCCAGTTCGGTGTCATCCGCGTTGTTCACAGCGTCGACCACGTGGGAACCCATGCGCCCTTTGGCGCCAACTACAGAAACCTTGATCATTGCAACTCCTTCAGGCGTTCTGGCTGCATCCATCTGTAACAGCTTTCTATGATTCCAACGAATCCAACAATAGAATACAATTGCCCGAACATAATCCTCACGATCATTTTCGGGCAATTTCTGGAATGCTTAATCCACATAGTATCTATGAATCACAGATCATCTATGAATGCTGTAAAACATTTCGACGCGTGATCACCCAGCCGATCAGGGCGAACGGGATCGAGGCGAGCACGAAAATCCACGGCAGCATAAGGCTCACGTCGGGTGTGGCGTGATCCAGTATGATACCGGTGATCATCGAGCCGAATGATGCGCCGACAGTTCCCGCAGTGCTCACCCAGGAAAGGCCTTCGGTCAACGACTCTTCAGGAACGGTTTCTTTCATCACGAGGTTGCCCGATGCGAACACCGGCGAAACAGCCAGACCGGTGAGAATTTCCACAATGCCTATTACGATCAGATTGCCTTGGCACAGGTGAATTACAAAGAAGCCGGCTGTGATCGCCGCAAGGAACATGATCATGTAACGCCAACGGGATCCTTTGAGCTCAAGCGTTCCGAAGACCAGCGCGCCCATACACGAACCGACCGCTAGCATCGCCAGCTGCACGCCGAGCACGGAATCAAGATGCAACGATTTCATGACGGCTGTCATGGACGTGTCGAATGCGGTGAAACTCATGTTGAATATGATGAAAACCAGCAGCAACGGAATCACGCCAGCATAAGTGAAAATGCTGCGTTTCTTGCGATTACCACTCGTCTTCAATTGCGCAATGGTCAGCCTGTTGCGCAGTGCGGAACCTGAATCGCCGGTATTGCTGGCATCGCCATCGATAGTCAATCGCACATCGGCATCGTCTAAAGAGGCCGAAACGACCTTGACTTCATGCACGACCGGCGGCTGCGTGTCTTTCAATGTGAAGAAAATGGTACCGCCAAGGGCGCAGGCAATCGTTGGCACGAACAACTGCGAAACAGGGTGCACAGAAGCTGCAAGGAACGCCGCGAGAATCGGTCCGAAAATGAATACGATTTCGTCAATGGCGGATTCCATGGCGTATGCGGTGTTCAATAGTTCGCCGTTGCCGGTGCGGTCGAGCACGTACGCCCAGCGGGTACGCACGAGTGCGCCGAACGAGAATTGCGTAAGACCCATCACCACGGCCAGCATGAACAGCAATGGAATAGGCACGCGCACCAGTGCGGCGAATGCGAAACCAAGCATGGTGATGATTTGCACGACAAGCACCATCGAACCGACCTTACGCTGGCCGAATCGGTCGAACAGTCGCGCGTACAGTGGCGTGACCGCTGCGGTGGCGAGCACATATGCGGCGCTCATCACGCCTGCGATCGTCCAATTGTCGTACAGGTGGTTGAGTGCGAGAATAATGCCGAGGCCCATCATCGACATCGGCAATCGCGCCAAAGCTCCGGAAGCGCAGAACGCTTTGGTTCCCGGAATGGAGAACAATACGGAATATGGCGACTTCGGGGTTTCGGTTGCGCTGGTGGCAGCCATGCTTATCGCTCCTTAACTTTCGTTGCGTCCGGCACGTGTGCCCGCCCACACATGCTGCACGAGGGTAGCGGCGCTCCTCCACAACGCTGCACGTAGTGCGTTACCCTACGTGCAGGCTGGAAAGCGCCGCTTTTCAACGATGATCAAGAACAAGCAGGATGCATACACGCATCCTTTGGCGCACCAGCACTAGTCGTTGTCGGATTGTTTCGGAATTCCGTAGCTCAACTCGGCAAGGATCTCTTCTTCTGTTTTGTCGGCGGCGTTCAGCTGCCGATTGCCCTCAACGGGCTCACTCAGATAGTAGAGGCAGGCGTCGATAGCATCAAGCGGTACGCCTTCCATTGCCGACAGCAGCAGCCGATACATATCCAACTGCACTAATTTTTCTTGTTTTTCTTCTTTTTTCCTAGGTTTTTTTCCAGTTTTCCAATCGACTATCGTATATTGTTTCGATTGGTCCTTTTCGTTGAGACCTCCGAAGAACACCGCGTCGAGCTTGCCGTTGATGATGGTGCCCAATTGCGGCATATTGACGACGATCTGCCGTTCCGCCCACGCGGGCTTACGTTGCGCCCATGCCGACGTGGCAAGACGCTGCTGCCAATCGAACAATGCATTGTTTTCCATCGCATTTTCCGCTGCATTTTCGACCGCCGCATTATTTTTTTGAGATTGCATCCCATTGTTGCGTTTGATTTCGGCGAGCATCGACGATCTCGATTCAGCTACGCGCGTATTTCCGTTGCCTTCAGCACCGCCGACGATGTAAGCAATATCCACATCGGCCATAATGAACCGTTCCGCCCACGCATGGAACTGCGTGCCTAACTGCGCGGCTGGTGACGCGACATTTGGGATCGGACGTACGAGCCCACGCCAGTAGGCGCGGGCGCCACGATCGTTCATCATGCCCGCGCGCGCCTGCAGGGAGGTGACGTTCTGACGGCCGGACGCAAGAATCTTCTCGCCTTGCGCACGCACCGACCGGTCGAACGCATCCTGCGATGCGTCGGCCAACATGTCGGGCATGAGATTGCCATCATCGACCAACAGTTGCGCGCAATGCAGCAGAGAACCGGCCGAACCGAGCGCAACGTCATCAGCAACAGCATCCGCACCCACGCCGGTATCCAGGTCCGCAGCGCCGGCGACCATCGCATCACGCACCTGATTGGCGGACGAACGCAACATTTCGCAAGTCTCTTCAGTCAAAGCGCACGGCCATGGCAGGAATCGCTCGCCTTCCAGAGGCTCAAGCGGTGCGTTCCAGGCGTCACCGACCACCGCATCCTCGAAATCGCAGGCATGCTCGCCCACGAAATATCCGCTTGGCAATGGCGCGCCAATCGAATGCAAGCTGGAAATGCCATTTTCGGAAGCATTATTCCCGGAAATACCATCTCCAGAAAAAACGGCATCCGCACCATCCTCAACTTCCGCGATATCGCCCAGATTGCTCGGTTCATCCGCTCTGGAAACGATATTGAGCATGGAGTCATACACTTCCTGCCAGAAATTCGACGGTTTGGCCACTTGTTTACGCTCACCCACGGCACGCGGATCACGGCTTTCCACATTCGTTTCGCTATAGGTGAGCAGCGCCTCATGGCGGGCGCGGGTCAACGCCACGTATGCGAGACGACGCTCGTCGGCATGCAAGCGGCGGCCATATTCCTCGCTCTGCGTCAAATACAGTCCGTCCGGATCGACGCCTTCCATGTCGTCAACATTCATGGTGCGCAGGGTGCCGAACACTTCATCATCGATGATTTCCGCATCCTCCAACGCTTCCAAGGCCTCCAATGGATTCCAGCCGACGAGCGCGTCATGGGGGAATCGCGGCAGAATATCCGCATCCACGCGCACAGGAACAGGCACCGCGGCGGGATTCGTCAGCCACGTTTTGGCGTTTTCATGGTATTCAGGCGGCGTCCATACGCCATCTTGGAAACCATTGAGATGCGTTTCGTCAACGACAACGCTCAGGTTGTCGCCCTTGTTACTGGGAAATCCGCCATCGGTCATGCCGACCACGGCCACGGCATCCCATTCAAGTCCCTTCGACTGGTGCACGGTCATCAACACCACGTCGACGGGCACATCGGGGGCTACCGCGTTCTCTTCGGAAGCGTCGCGCAGCGAATCCACCCATGAGATGAACGCACGCAGGCTCGGCAAGCCTTGCGATGCGATCTCCTGCATGTACGTGTCGACGAGTTTCATCACAGCGTCGATCGGCGACTTGGCGAGCGCCACGTGGGAGGCGTCAAGCGTGGCCTCGGCATGATCGGTACGCATATGCCGAGCCAACAGCATGTCGATGTCAAGATTCAACGCCGTAATGGCTTCGCGAACCACTTCCGGCAGCGGGTGGCCGAGCACGCGCTGCACTTGGCGGAGCGTATCCGCGGCACGAAGCACCGCCTGCACTCCCCTGCGGCTCAGCCTGCCATCGATGAGTTGTTCAAGATCGTCTCGTAGCATGAGATCCACCAGAAAAACAGCATTCGGCACTTGGTCGCGATATTCGCGCACAATGGATCGGATTTCAGCATTCGACAGACCAGAATCGGAAATCGTTTCGCTATTTTCGGAATTACTGGTTTTCCTGGAATCACCGGAATTTATAGGATCACCGGAATTCCCAGCTTTTGCGGTCTGCGCCGGAACAATTCCCGCCGATACGAGCGCACGATACCGGTACACCGTATTCACCCTCTCCGCCGTGTCCGCAAGCGCCTGCAGATCGTCGGCTTCAACGGCGAATCGTGGCGTCGCCAGCAGTCGCATAAGCGCCGCACTGTCGGTATGGTCGCTGACCGCGTGCAGCAGGGCGAACACGTCCTGCACTTCCGGACGTTCCAGCAGGGCCGCCTGCCCCACGACCAGCGTGGTCAGCCCGGCCTGCTCGAGCGCTTCCGCGTATTTCGACATGGTTCCTTTGGATCGGAACAGCACCGCCACATGCGGGCGATTGTCTTTCGCGCCATGGTCGAGGTCACGCGCAGAGGGCGTATGCAGGGCGATCGCATGTTTGGCGAAGCGCACGACCGCGTCGACTTCTTGGCCGAATGTGGCGAATCCGAGCACGCCAATCGTGCCTTCGGGGGCTTCTTCGATGTTGGAGAGCGCAGGCACGTCGACTTCGCGCATCAGCGAGCTGCTGAGGCGTCTGGCTGGCAGGCGCAACGGTTTGGTGAGATTGTTCGCCGCTTCGAGCACCATGCGCGAATTGCGCCGTGTCACCGTCAATGCGAACGGTTTTCTGGTGGTGTCCATGCCGAAATCGTGTTGCAGCATGCGGAATGCGCCCGGGCTTGCGCCTCGCCATGCGTAGATCGATTGGAAGGGGTCGCCGACCGCGTTGACCGCGCTGCGATGCGTATTGTCAGCGTGGAACAGCGCGCTCAGCAGTGCGGCCTGCGTGGTGGAGGTGTCTTGGTATTCGTCGAGAAGCACATGCGAGTAGCGTTTGCGGTACGTTGCGCCGATGGATGGGAATCGGGAGACCAGTTGGAATGCCGCGATGGTGAAATCGCTGAATTCCGCCATATTGCAGGCGCGTTTTTCGGCATGATAATCAAGCACGAGGTCGAGCAGCAGGTTGCGCTGCTTGGCGACGGATGCGAGTTGCGTACTGTTGTATACGCACATGCTGTGCCCGAGTTCGCGGTATTTCTCCAGTTTCTTTTCGTAATCCGCGTCGGAATCCTTTTTCAGCCGTTTCGGCGGTTTTGGGGATTTCGGCTGCTCAGTTGGCACGGTTTCGCCGTCAAGCGCCTTATCAACCTGTCTGATGAACGCTTCATCCCAGTCGCGCACACGTTGCACCGCCTCGTCGAAGCTGGTGCAGCCGCTGCCGATCATAGCTCCGGAAATGGCGTTAGACAGGGCGAATACGTTGCCCGCTATGGTGTTGAACGATTTCAGATCGCCGTCGAACGCCATGAGATCGACCATATGCTTGTCGAGCACGGTGTGGATGAGCTGCATGGCTCCGGCCTCGCTCAATGGCTGCGTGTTTTGGTCGAAGCCGACAAGCAGTCCGTATTGACGCACAATGGATTGGAAGAAAGCGTCGTACGTGGAGACTTCCGGTTTGAGGAACGTCATATTCGCCGATTTCAGCCCACGTTCACGCTGGTTGCGGCTCACGGCTGCGGACACGCGCGACAGCAGTTCCGAAGCCGCTTTGCGCGTGAAAGTCAGTCCGAGGATTTTTTCGGGGCTCACGCCTTGTTCGATCAGTGTGATGATTCGCCTGGTCATTGTGTAGGTTTTGCCCGATCCGGCACCGGCGACCACCACCACATCCTCATAGGAGGGCGCTTGGATAACGGCGGCCTGCTCCGGACTGTCGGTGAATTTCATGGTTCCGCTCATGCCGTTCTCCTTTCGAATACGGTGTTCTGTTCGCCCGCGCAGGCCGGGCAGACCGCAGTGTTCCTGCAATATTTCATATGTTCCGATGTTGGCCTTGCCGTGATTTCGTTTGCCCTGCTGGCTGCGGCCGCGTAGAAGACCCTGGCGATCATGGTGAGGGACCATACCACCATGGTGTTTCGCAAGCCGACGAATTCACTCCAATGCTCGTCGCTTACTTCCATCGGTGGAAGCATCTCGTCGAGTCCGTCTTGGAAATCCTTGTCAAGTTTTTTGATGTAGTAGCGCGGCACGAATGCGCCCGTATTTAGGCTTCCGTTCGCGAACAACGCCTGCTGCATATGCGATTCGGCGGCGGTGTTGCCATATGGTGCCGGGAATGCATGCTTCGTTACGTGGAACAGCGCACTTTGCGTGATGTTCGGCGCAGCAGCCACCGCTTGTGCCCCATGCAGACCGCTTCCTTCGGGGAACACGAGTCCCAGCTGGTAGCAGACGAGCTGCAGATCGTTGAACAGGCCTTCGCCGTTCGGACTTGCACCGGTTTTGTAGTCGATCAGACGCACTTGCTGCGTGCCGTCCGCCATATCACGACGTTCCACACGGTCGATTCTGCCGGTCAAGCGCACGGTGAGATGTTCGCTCATGCCTGTTTGAGGCCATCCTCCGACCAACGTTCCCATAATGGCAATCAATTCGTTTCGTGAAATCGCATGAATGCCGTCCATCGCATTGTAGGCTGCGAGAATATCGTCGAAATCGAATTTTGCGGTGAATTTCAGTTCAGGTTCGGCTTTCGTGAGTTTTCCAACGCTGAACGCATCATTGTTTTTAATTGGATAATCACCATGATTCGATTGAACGAAATACGTGGCGATGTTACGCAACGCATCCTTCGCCTGTTCATCTTTTTTCAATGCCTGATATCGTTGCGCGGGATCGGTGATGCCGTTCAGATCGCCGCGTAGACGCTCATATTCGGCATACATTTGCTCGGTGATCGCGTCGATGTTGTCCATATCGCTGATGGCGGTGTGCTGTTCCGGCATGTCAAGTCCGGCTTCGGTGGCTTTCTGCGCCACCGTGTGGATCAGCGAGCCGAAATTCGTGGCGACGCTGCCCATGCGCGGGCCGGAGAAACGGTTTTCAAGCATCCAGCACACCGGGCACGCCCACAGATTGTCCACCGCGGACGGAGACAGGGTCACCACGTCGGATTGCCGTGTCTTGCCATCTTGAATCGTTTCCCGTTCAGCGAGTGAAACAGGCTCCTCCACGAACGGCCAACAATCGGGATCAGCCGCCCTAATGCCTCGAGAGGCCAGCAGTGCCAATGTTTCAGCGGCGTCACGGGCCTTCGGGCTGTTCGACGGTTCCATCGCAAGCACGCTTCGCGCGGCCGCGATCAAACCACGGGGATCGGATTCAAGTCCCGCATAATCGCCCTGACTGCCGATTGCCGCATATTCGCGCTGTTCCATATCGGCGTCTCTATCGCGGTCAAACCATTCCGGCACATACCCATACAGAAAATCAGATGGCACGTGGTCGTCGTTCAGCACGGCGCTCATCACCGCGCACTCATCGGCACGGGTCAACGCCACCAGGAAGCTTTTCTGCTCGGATGCGAGCACGGCAGCCAATTGCGCATCCCGCTTGCCCGCCGAAGTGGTGACGGTATCGGACAGTTCGCCATGCAACATCACATCGGCGAGTTCCTCACCGCCGAACAATGTGTTGCGTGGCGTAAGATTCGGCCATTGCCCTTGCTGCAAGGATGGCAGAAACACCAGGTTCCAATGCCTTCCCGCCGCGCCTGCGGGCGTGGTCAGCGTCACTGCCTGGTCGATGGGCGCGGTGTGAGCCAACGAATCCGCCTCGATAGTCAGCGAGCGCACCTGTTCCATGAACGCTTCAATGGTGCGTGCGGCGAACTCGCCGCTTGATTCGCCGCCGGAAGCGTAGTTGAACAAGCGCATCGCCGCATCAAGTCGGTCGTTCGCGGCACGGCCGGCTGCCGAATGCTCCAAGGCTACGCGCTGCCAGATTTCCGCTTTTCCGCAGGCACGCCATGCGCAATCCAACACGTATTGCGGTTCACGCAAAACCAGCTTGTGTTCCGCCTCGCACGTTTTGTCAAGCACTTTCCACAATGATGCGAAAGCCTTGACCTGTGGATCCGAGCCCGTCACGGAGGCGATCGTGTCGATCACACGATCGGTGTTTCCTTCCAAAAGAAGCGCGTATAGAGCGTCCATATCGAACACGGGATCATTCTGGTCTCCATCATGCCCACCATCATGTTGACCTTCGTCGGAAATCGCATGGCATTTCGCCATGTATTCATGCCAATCCGCCATCAAACGCAGCAGCGACGACTGCTGTTCGACGTCCGTCTTCGCCATGTTCGCAGAATCCTGCGTGCGAATCTCATCATCGCCCACAATCTCAGCGAGCGAAGCCAACGCATGCATCGCGGATTCCACGGACGCGAGACGGGCCGGGCGCCCTTCATGCTGCCTGTCGCCGCCGACCGTAATCAGCGGGGATGCCATGATCGACGCCACACGTGAACGAATATAGGATCCGGCCGCCTGCGGGTCCATGCCCGAAGCCGCGATTGTCCGCCTTTTCAATTCCGCCAATTCAATCAGCGCGAACAGGCCTTGCACGAACGGTTCGTCCTTCAACGGCCGTGTCACGCTTGAATAGCGCACGGGAACGCCGTCGGCACGCAGCCGTTCGCCGAACGCGCGTACGGTGGCATTGTCATGCGTGATCACAGCCATGTCGTTCCATTCGCGGGACCGTTGCAAATGCTCGGTTTTGATCTTCCACACCACGTCATCGAGCTCTTCGGACGAGGAACGGTACAGGGCCGTTTTCACACTGCCGTCGGCAGGCGTGACGCAAGCATCCGTATTGCCGGACGGCAATGCTTCGATAGGCATCGCCCCCGGTATGTTCCGCATTTTGCCTGGGCGCTCCGGCAGGGGCACGTCAGTCGGTTCCGTGCTTGCGATCGACAGGCTTACGCGGGTCGCGACAAGCGTGCGATAGTCGTCATGCACGTTTTGCCTGTTCGACGCGTTTCGGATGGTTTGCGCGCCATCATTTTCGCATGCGGCATACAGGTTTTCGATGCGCTCCAATCGCGCTCCCATGCGCGACTGCGCCTCGTTGAACAGATATTCCGGATACGATCCGCGGAACGTCTGCACGGCTTCGTCGGGATTGCCCACCAACAGCAGGCGCGTCCCGCGATTATGCAAGGCCTCAAGCAGGGCGAAACCAGCCAACGTCGCATCCTGGAAATCGTCGACGATCAGCATGTTTGGAATATCGGCATCCCGTATGTCAGACACGGCCTCGGTGGCGTCGATCATCAGTTGCGACGCATCAAGACGGTATTCGCCGGAATAGGCTGCACGAATCGCCGCATTGTATTCCTCACGCAGCGCGAAGGCGAGACGCCATTGGGTGCGCAGGCGTTCGCGACGCGCGTCAAGCTCGCCATTCCTGCTGGCCGCGCGGGCGATGAGCATGTTTTCAAGCTCCGGTTTCGCACCGATCTCGTTCATGCGTGCAAGCATGTCTCGCAATTGGTTGGCGAATGCGTCGGTGGAATCGTCGGCCACCAGTCCGGACCATTCGGAAACAGCGAAATAGACACGCAGCAGATTGCAGGTGGCGCACTCGTCGCCATGCTGCCTATGTTCCACATGCGATGCAAGCACCTTGCGGATGATCACATCCTGTTCGGCGCCGTTCAACAGTTTCGGCAACGGTTTGCCCTGTGCGGATCTTGCGGCCGTCAGCAGGCGGAATGCGACGGCCGACAATGTGGTGACCGGTCGAGCCTGCGAAACCGCCGACAGTTCACGGATCGCGCGATCGCCCAACATGTCGGCGATCTGTCTGCCGGACACCGTCATCACGGCATTCGCATCACCATACCGCTTCATCGCGGCGATCAGTATGTCCAACGCAAACTCGGTTTTTCCACTGCGCGGCGCTCCCGCAACCAACGTGACGTGAGCAAGATCTTCCAAATCCATCATGCCTCCCAACACTACTAGTCTCGTCCTCCCTTACCTGACAAATCCGGCAATGGAGGAAACTCATGCTGGAAGGCTCGGTGGCCGCGAAAGGGCGGGATATGGGAACACCTCGGATGCCCGTCTTCGCATACGGATATTCGACCCCTTACTGGTAGGTTTCCGGGTTGGTCTTCGGATAGCATGGCCTTCAGAGAAGGCAGTGAAAAGCATACGCATTACGAGGAAAGAGAGCATATGGAAGCCATGGATAGCATTCCCCCTCAAATCCCTGGGTACACATTCGCCCAGAAGTTGGGGTCCGGTTCCGAAGCGAACGTGTACTTGTATCAGCAGCTTTCCCCCAGCCGTCAGGTGGCCATCAAAGTCAGCAAGGAAATGCTCGACCCGCGCGCGGCGGCAAGATTCCGTTCCGAAGCGAACTTCATGGGCAAAATCTCATCACACCCTTACATTCTTTCGGTGTATGAAAGCGGCGTCACCGCCACAGGCAACGGCTACACCGTGTTCGAATACGCTCCGGGAGGCAATTACAAGACCTTCCTGGAATCCAACCGTCTCAACGCAGACCAGATGCTCACCGTCGGCATCAATCTAGCAAGCGCCCTTTCCACTGCGCATCGCGAAGGCATCATCCACCGCGACATCAAGCCCAGCAATATTCTCATCAACACGCACGGCATGCCCATGCTTTCCGATTTCGGCATCGCGAGAACGATTTACGGACGTCCCGGCATCGGCTACACCATCGCGTGGGCTCCGCCGGAAGTGCTTGCGAAGAACGGCGGAGGCAACGAATCCTCCGACATTTATTCTCTGGGGGCGACGCTGTTCGCCATGCTGACGGGCCAGTCGCCATACGAATACGGCTATTCCGAAGCTCTTGGCGCAACCCGAGGCAAAGAACGCGGCACTCTACTGAGGAACATCATTCTCACCAATCCGCTGCCCAAGCTCAACAGTCCGGATGTTCCTCCACAAGTGGAGCGGATCCTGCGCAAGGCGTTGAATGAAACGCCGGAGGACCGATATTATTCCGCATATGATTTCGCGCGCGACATGCAGCGTACACAGCAGGAATTGTATGGCCATGCCACGCCGACCACGGTTGAGGGGGAACCGCCGTTCCCACAGAACCTGTATGCACAGTCGCAGGCGAACATTCAAGTTTCGCCAACTGCCCCAAAGCAGCGCAGCATTTGGGCCAAGCCTCTTACGATCGTTGTTTCGGTGGTCGCCGCGATTGCAGCCGTCGATCTGGCGTTCGCGTATGTGATCATGCCGAATATGGATTCCGTCTCAGACAACAGCAGCGTGCAGATCAAGAATCCGGAAACGTATGATCAGGAGAACGATTCGCCTGATTCGGCCATCACCACCGGCAGTGTGCCCAGTGTCGAGAATCTGACCGGGTCATATTCCGCCGATGGCGGCAGTGTGCAGTTCACTTGGGCGAATCCCGACCCGCAGAACGGGGATTCATACGCATGGTCGATGGTCGGCGATGCTGGTGTTAATCCGAATACCCAGGGAACCACCACCACCGACACGCATATCAGCATCGAACCCGCCGACGGCTCGCAGACCTGCATTCAGGTGAGCCTCATCCGAGCCGACCGTCAGATGTCACAGAATCCTGCGATCGCGTGCGCAGCCAAACCATAAGCATCACAGCGCTTCATAACAGGGTTGGCCAACGGCATTATTCAATCGCAGGCGATGTCCGGAACGAACACAACGACCATCGAAACGCTCAAGGAAGAACCGAAAATGGGCAAACGCAAGAACGCAGCCAATCAGTCGGCACAATCGCACGAACGACAATTGCGCTTCGGACCGATGATGTGCAAACTGCTGTTGCCGTCGAGAAGCAGACGGTGGATCACACCGATCGTCATGCTGTTTCTGCTGCTGGGCATCATCGCAGGCGCGTTCATCGTCAGTTCGGTAACACAACAGCATGTACAACTTGACGACGGCACCGTGTGGATCACTTCGCTGAAGGACCGCAAGGCCGCACGATTCAATGCGAAAAACAAGGATGTGGACGCTGGAGTCTCGTCCACAGCCTCCCGTTTCGACGTGGCCCAACATAATGGCAGCACCGTGATTTCCGAAGGTACGAAAGCCAGCAACATCGCAGCTTCCACAATCAGCGAGACCGGCAACACCGCCATCAAAACGGATATCGAAACCATTGTCGGAGGCGATACCGCAGCGTTCATCAACGTCAAAACCGGCAATGTGTGGGTGGGATCCGCTTCCGATGTGAAATCCGTCAATCCCACCACCGACAAGCCGAAAATGAAACTGGGATCCGGTGGAAAAATCACGGTGACGCATAACGGAACCGTATACGGATATCGTGCTTCTGATGGCGCGGTGATGAGCATCGACAAGTCGCAAGGCGCGTGCGAGCAAGTTGGCACGATAGGAGGCGCACCGCATGCCGAATCGTTCACCGTCATCGGCGAAACCCCGGTCGTGGCGGCAAAAGGCACCGTGTATTGGCCGCAGGGAAGCGCAGCCATCAATCTGCAGGGCAGCATGACCTTGCAGGCCCCTTCCACGGACGGCAAACAAAACGGATGGGTGGCCGTGGCGACACCACGCGGGCTCGCAACGGTGAACCTCAGCACCAAGAAAACCTCTGAAACACCAAATTCCGGCAAGGGCGAGCCCGCCCAGCCGGTATCCACAGGCGGATGCGTATTCGCCGCGTGGGCGCAGAAAGCCAACAATTACGCCAAAGTATGCTCCGCCGACGATTCGGACATGGCATTCGACACCCTGACCAACATCAACGCCACTTCGGAACTGATATTTCGCACCAACCATCGTCTGGTCATACTCAATGACGTGGTCAACGGCAGCGTCTGGAATCCGCAGGAATCCACCAAAGTCATCAAAATCCAATGGAATAAGGTGGAAACCAAACAGTCGAAGCAACAGGAACAGAACAACGACAGTGCCAACAACCAGCATAATTTCAGCAAAACCTGCTCGTCGCAATCCGGGCAGATCAAAGCGGAAGACGATTCGTTCGGCGCGAGAACAGGATCGCAGCAGATCCTCGACGTGCTTCGCAACGACGAGCAGACCGACTGTTCCGTACTGCGCATCACCTTGGTAAGTGCCCCGGACGGAGCCAACATCAGCGTCTCGCCCGTATACGACGGACGATATCTGCAGCTCGACGCATCCGCGGCAGCCGAAGGATCGGCATCGTTCAGCTATGAGATTTCCGACGGGCGCGGGCAGACATCCAACGCCAAAGTGAACCTCACCTTGGTCGGAGGCGACGACAACGCGCCCCAGCAAACCGATACGCCACCGGAAATCGACGTGGAGCAAGGAGCCACCTGCACCACTAACGCATTGGGCAGCTTCTCCGACCCCGACGGCGATCCGCTCACGCTCGTATCCGCAACCCCGCAGAACACCGACCAGGTGACCGTCTCCACGCGAGCCGACGGGCAGCTCGTATTCAACGCGGGATCCATGTCTTCCGGACGCGCCGGCATCGAAGTAACCGTTTCCGACGGCCAGCAGACCGGCACCGGCATGGTGTATTTCTCAGTGAAACCGGCCAACACGTTGGCCGCGGTAATCGATCCGGTAGTCAAGCAGACCACGCCAGACACGCGCACCACCGTCTCACTCAAACAATACGTGCACGGCACCTCGGCCGAGCCCGCGCAGCTGACCGCCGTGGAAACCCCATCCGGCGCATCCACCACCATGAACGCCACCGACATGTCGTTCACCTTCAGCGCACCCAACCCCGGCACCTACTATGTGCCCTACACCATCACGCAAGGATCCATTCCCGCGACCGGCCTGGCTCGCATTGAAGTGCAGACCGTGGCCGGAGACTCCGCCAAGCCCATCGCCGCCAACGACGTGGCGCTGCTCGGCGCCGACAACACCGCGATCGTGGAGCCCCTGGCCAACGATGTCGACCCGATGGGCGGCGTATTGTCCGTGACCAACGTGACCGCCGACGCGGCAAGCGGCATCAAAACCGGCGTCGTGAGCAACAAGCGCGTCTACATCACCGCACGGCAGGTACCGACCGAACCCGTGCAAATCAAATACGGCGTAGCCAACGCGGCAGGCACGTCGACCGGCGTGATCGTACTGCAGCCGCCGGCATTGGCCACCTCCAACTCAGTGCCGAAAGCCGACAACATCACCACGCAGGTACGCACCGACGGCATTGTCTCCATCGACGTGCTTGACCACGTTACCTACGCCGACGGCACCACGGTAAGCCTGCAAAACGGCCTGCAATACGACAAGAACACGTTCAAAGGACTCGTATTCGTATCAGGCAACACCGTACGATACCAAGCATCCGACCAAACCGGATCCTTCCCCGTAACGTACACGGTCAAAGACAATCTCGGCAACGCGGCATCCGCCACAATCACCATCAACGTGCATCAAAAAGACGCCGAAAACAAGGCGGCGCCAACACCATCCGACGTTGAGGCACAGGTTGCGGCAGGACAGAAAGTCCAAATCCCGATCACCTTGACCGGCATCGACTCCGATGGCGACGACGTGCAGCTGCTTGGTCTTGGCAACAAGGCTCCGACGCTCGGACGCATCAGCGAAGTCGGAGCCACCTACCTGGTATACGAAGCATATGCCGACTCCATAGGAACCGACACCTTCTCATACGCCGTCGAAGACTGGACCGGCCAACGATCCCAAGCGCAGATCCGCGTGGGCGTGTTCAAATCCGGCACCGACTCGGGCGTGTACGCACGCGACGACGAAATCACATTGCGTCCCAACACCGCGGCAACCGTACCCGTGGCGCAAAACGACATTTCCGGAGACAGCACCGACCTGACCGTCAGCGAAGACATCGAATCGCAAGACATCAGCAATGTGACCGTAGCGGATAATGTGCTCGCCTTCACCACACCGCAGCAGGTGGGCACCTATTACATGGTGTATACGGTCAAAGACAAAGCCGGATTGTCTGACACCGCAACATTGACGGTGAACGTCGATGGCAACGCCACCATCGAACCGCCGACCGCATACGACTATCGTGTGCCTTCTTCGGCGACGATCGACAAGAAATCGGTCGACGTGGACGTTTCGCAATGGATCGCGAACCCTTCCGGCAGCGCCGACGAACTGCACGTGGCCGTTGATGATTCGGCCACCGACCATGCGCATGTCAAGAGCGGAGACAAGTCCACGATCATTACCGTGGAATTGACGGACGAGGCGCGAGCCGTGCCATACACCGTGACCAACACGACGTATGACATCACATCCACGGCGTTCATCCAAGTGCCCGCATACGGCGTGTTTCCGCCGATCCTTCGACCGAAAGCGCCGGCTTTGAAGGTGAACGCACGCGAGACGATCACCATCAATATCGCCGATTACGTGCGTGTGGGCGCAGGCAAGACCGCGTATGTGGACGGCGCCGATTCGGTGAGCGCCACGAAGGCTGCGGACGGCGACCTGTATGTGAACGACCAGATGTTGAAGTTCACCGCGCCGAAGGATTACTCCGGCCCCGCGTCCATTACCTTCACCGCGGTGGATGGCAAGCGCGACAAGAACGACAAGGTGAAAATCATCAATTCGGCGGTGCTGACGTTGCCGATCACCGTAATCGGGCGCGACGTGCCCGCGCCGACATTCTCTTCGTCCACCATCGACGTGGTCGCCGGCGAAAGCGCCACCACCATTGATCTGACCGCGTTGACCCATTCGGCGTCCGACCTGTACGACGATGAAAAGCGGTACACGTATTCGGGTGGCACTGATTCCGACCAGGTGAGCGCCAAGGTGAGTTCGAACGGCAAGCTGACCGTGTCCGCCGACAAGACCACGTCGCCGGGAACTACGGTGAGCGTGCCCATTTCGGTCCAATATTCGAAGGGCACGGTGAGCGCGGGCGTCACGGTTCGTGTGACGGCATCCAACAGGCCTTTGGCGCGCATCAGCGCGAAAGCCCTGAAGGTCAAGGCGGGAAGCAGCGAGGAAGTGAACCTGCTTGCCGACGCGTACAATCCGTTCCCTGATTCCACGTTGACCGTGACCGGATGCACATCCGACGGCGCGTCGAAGCTGACCGTGGACTGTCTGGCCAACGGTGTGGTATCGATCAGCGCAGCTTCCGACATCGGCGCGAGCACCAACAAGGTGATCGTCAACGTGCGTGATGCCACCAATACGAAGGAACGTGAGGTGACAGGCATCATCAGCATTTCGGTAATGGACAAGCCGGATGCGCCTCTGCTCTCCCCCATCGCGGGAGACCCGCAGGATGGCGCGGTAAATTTGAGTTGGACGGCCGGATCTTCGAACGACAGCCCGATCAGCGAATACAAGGTGACGTGGAGCGGCAACGGTTCCGGCGAGAAATCGTGCGGTTCCGTGACCTCCTGCCAGATTACCGGTTTGAAGAACGGCAAGACGTACTCGTTCAAGGTGCAAGCCAAGAATGAGATCGGCTGGTCGAAGGAGTCGAACGGTGTGGAAGGCACGCCTGACAAGCTTCCGGACGCACCGACCGACGTGAAGGCCGAAGCCGGCAAGAACACCGTTGTTGTCACATGGAAGGCTCCGGAAGGCAATTTCTCTGCCGTCGACGGCTATGAGGTGACATTAAATGGGTCCAATATGGCGAATCCGACGCAAAAGGTTGAAGGTACAAGCTTCACGTTCAAATTCAACAACAATGCGATTACCAATGGCGCATCCTATACAGCCACGGTCAAGGCGCATAACAAGATGAACTGGAGTCAACCATCCGCCACATCCAATGCCGTTTCACCTTGGGGCACGCCCGACAAACCGACCATCTCAGCAGTGCAGAATAGCGACAAGATTGTGGTGAGCGGGCGAATCAATGACGCCCGCAACTCGAAATACCAGTCGATTACGGTAAGTATCAGAAACGAAGACAAATCCGTGGAGACCAATGCCACAAACTATTCCGTCGAATTCGACATCAAGAACGAGTGGTATTACAAAGAGATTAAGCCGACGATTACCATGGTCACGGAACACAGTGGCTCATTGAGCAGCGAAACGTCCATTTCGCCCTTCACGGCAGTCGATCCCCCAACCAATGTGAAGCTGGAACTCAACAACAATATATGTGTGGCAACCTGGTCCAAAAAAGGACGCGTCACGGGCTTTGTTGTAAAGGCCAAGGATTATTACAATGATGATATTCACGAGAACAGAGCAGAGTGGCCGCTTTCCGGTAATTGGAGCACCTGCGATACGGTAAATGTCCAGCAATACTTCATTGATACGTCACATATCAGCACCCCTGAAACTGCCAGCAGCAATACCGTAGGCAACAAAACCAAGGCGGAAATCACTACCATGCCGACCCTTGCCTGGGATGCCAATGCCACGAATCTCATCAAGGTCGCCGGCGGATCGGTGAAAACGTGGAATCAAATTGGCAGCTACTCCTTCGTATTCACCGGAGGTGGCAAAACATGCGAAATCCCTTGGACCCAAGGTACCAGTCAGTTGAACGCCGAAAAGCTGCCAACGGGGGTCGATTACACATGGAAGTTCAAAATCACCGGTTCAGACCCGGCACTCAACAACGAGGTAGACGGATCAACGATCAAAGACTCCGACCGCTATAGCGAGCCGACCACCGATCCTGAGACTGATCCCAATCCAGACCAGTCGGAATCAAAGCAAAGTAACGCCCCTACGGCTTCATCCGTAGCTCTTTCCACCATCGATGGAAAAAGCAAGCCGTGGGTGAGAGGCTTGGCCTATTACGCCAATCGCTAGCCGGTACGGCAATCTCGACGAACAATCCAATATCGACAGCCAATCATCAACACGACCAACAGAAGCAAACAAGGAGCACCCATGAGCAACGAAAACGACGACGCCACCCAGCTGGGTTCCATCCGGCACCATATGAACAAGCCGCAACAGCCCGGCAATCCGCAGGCGCGCCCCGCATTCCAAGCTCCAAGCCTGCCAACGCATCCGCAGGAGCAAAGCGGCGACGATGAAGGCACCATGCTCAGCGCATACAATGCAATGCCCTACAGGCCTGCAATGCCTACGCTTCCAACAACGCAACCCTTGAAGGCGCAACCGGCACAGCCTGTGCAGATGCGACAACCGTTACCGCAATCGCAGCCAATTCCGGCAGCGGCATCGCCAGTCAAGCCCGCACATCCAGCCGCAACCTCGTCCATGATGTCCGCCCCACAAGCCGACATCACCGAATTCCACAACCAGTTCACCAAACTGGTCGACAGCGTCTCCCAGGTTGTGGTCGGCAAGGAGCAGCCGATCCGCCAATGTGCCACCGCCATGATCGTTGGCGGCCACATTCTGCTTGAAGACAACCCCGGAACAGGCAAGACACAGCTGGCCCGAGGCCTCGCCAACTCCATCGACATGTCGTTCAAGCGCATCCAGTTCACTCCGGATCTGCTGCCTTCCGACGTGGTCGGCGTAACCTACTACGACCAGAAGAACAGCGAATTCGAATACCGCGAAGGCCCGATTTTCGCTTCCGTCGTGCTTGCCGACGAAATCAACCGAGCCTCGCCGAAAACACAGTCCGCACTGCTCGAAGTCATGGAAGAGCAGAAAGTCACCGTCGACGGCGAAACCCACACGGTACCGCAACCTTTCATGGTCATCGCCACCCAGAACCCCATAGAACAGCTCGGCACCTACAAACTGCCGGAAGCGCAGATGGATCGTTTCCTCATCAAAACAACCATCGGCTATCCGAGCCACGACGTGAGCGTGAGCATTCTCAAACAGGTCAACGTCACCGACCGTGCATCCACCGTACATGCGGTACTCACCGGCAACGACGTGCTGCGCATGCGCGCCATCAGCGAAACCGTACATCTTGACGACGCGATCCTCGAATACATCGTGCGCTTGGTGGAAGCGACGCGCCACAACGAACGCATCCAGGTCGGATCGTCCATGCGAGGCGCACTCGCGCTGACCCGATGCGCCCGCGTGTGGGCGGCGTCCAACAATCGCGGATATGTGGTGCCTGACGATGTGAAGCAGCTGGCTGTCGCTGTGCTCGCGCACCGCATCACACTCACCGCGGAGGCCACGTTCGCCGGATCCACCCCCGAACTGATGATCGAACAGATTCTCGAAAACGTACCCGTACCGACCGTAGGCACCACCGCCTGAAGCGCATACCCAACACAGCTGCACTGCACGCGCAGCAAGACAGAAGCACGCAATCGCACGAAACGTTCGTACCCCTCGAAAGGTCAAGTATGCGACAATCCAAAACCATGCAACGCAGGAGAACCATGCAACGATCCCTGCGACGCATCAAGCATCGCATCAAACGACTGGTCACCTCATATATGTCACCGCTCGGATGGGCCGTGACCGGACTCACCATCGCCTCACTCATAACGTTCACGATTCTCGGATGGCATGAACTGTTGGCCATGGCGATCGTGTTCGCCTGCATGATGGTCGCCGCCATCCTGCTGTCACTCGGCAACACGTCATTCACCGCCACCATAGACGTGTCCAGCAGACGAGTCACCGTGTCAGACACCGTAAAAGTCGACATACGCATCGACAATCCAGGACGCACGCCAACCACATCCGCGCGAGGTGACCTGCCTATCGGCGACAACCACGAACGATTCTCCATCCCCATACTCGCCGCCGGCCAATCACGTCAAACAACCGTGGAATTCACCGCCGTCTCCCGCGCAGTGCTGCCGATCGGACCGCTTTCCATACGCAAAGGCGACCCATTCGGACTCGTACGGCACGAAAAGAAACTCGTCGACCAAATCAACGTGTTCATCCACCCTCAAACCGTCATGCTGAACACACTCAACGCCGGAATTCCGCGAGACCTCGAAGGTCAGCCCAGCGGCGAAATCGTCGACGACGACCTCGACTTCTACGGACTGCGCGAATACGAGCCGGGCGACGACGTGCGCAACGTGCACTGGCTCAGCTCCGCAAAAACAGGAACGCTGATGATCCGCCAATACGAAGCGACCCGACGCACCGACACCGCATTGACCATCAGCGTGAACCCAGACGACTACCTCAGCTCCGACGAATTCGAACTGGCGATATCCGTCCACGCATCCATCGGCGTGCAATGCCTGCTCCAAAACCGCCCGGTAACCGCACATGCAGGAAACGAACACGCCGTGCCACGCAACTCCGCGGAATTCCTCGACGGCTGCAGCGCCATCACCCCCGACATCAACGACGATCCGAACCTCGCGCAAACCACCCTCGCCCACACCCCCGACTCATCGTTCTACTACATCACCGTCGGCAGACTCAAAAGCATCGACGAGATCAAACACATGGCGCTCGCACTCCCCCGATCCGCAACCTGCGTGGTACTGCAAACCACCATCGGGCAACCACGTGCCATCAAACAATACTCCGACTTCACCCTGGCGACCGTAGGAAGCCTAGACGACCTCCCAATAATCATGGGGGTACTGGCATGAGCACCACAGGATTCAGCAAACACAACGCCAATACCGACGAGACCGGCACCGGACACACCACCGGATTCGGCAACACCTTCACGGGAACAGGCACCGGAACAGGTTCATGGGCCGACTCCACACACTCCGTCATCTGGATGTCGCGAGACAGCAAATCGCAAGCCCTCCCCTATCTACGCCTACCACGCGCCTCACAATACGCAAGCCTTCTCGTAGCAGCCCTACTCACCCTCGCCGCAGCCAGCAACCTCATCGACGTCTACGGATCAGTCGCATCCTGGGCCCTCGCCGCCACTCCAGCCACCATCATCGGATCCCTCGTGGCGCTCGCAGGCACGGTTCCCATGCTCCACCTCTGGTGGCAAATGCTGTTCATGGCCGTCGCGCAACTGGTTGTCGGCCCGGTTCTGTTCCTTAACGACACCACCATCGCACACTTCATTCCAACCCTGCGCACGCTTACGCAAGGTTGGGTGCAGATGCTTGGCTCCTTCAAATTCATTCTGTCGGTCGAGCCTCCAACCGGTACCGCGGACGGCTGTCTGCTTGCCGTATGGACCATTTGCCTGTGGTTCGCGCTGCTCACCGGTATTTTCGCAGTGACGGAAGATGGCCGATTCACCATGATCGCCATCATTCCCGTCATCGCCAATCTTGCGATCTGTGCATTGCTCGGCTCATCTTCCGGCTATTACCGCATATTCGTCGGCACCGCGATGGCGCTTGTGCTCGTGATTTGGATCAGCATACGTTGGAAATTACTGGAATTGGGACGTTGGATCAGTTCCGTGACAATCGTGGTTGTTTGCATCGCATTGGCGATTGGAGGATGCCTTGCCGTCGGTCAGGACCGCACCATTCTGCGCGACCATTACGATCCGCCGCTCAGCCCGTACGATTACACAAGCCCGTTGAGCGGCATGCGTTCGTACATCAAAAACAGCAAGGACGACGTGCTCCTCACCGTCGAAAACCTGCCCGCAGGATCGAGCGTGCGACTAGCGGTCATGGACCGTTTCGACGGCAACGTATGGAACCTGTCCGATTCCACCATGTCGTCGGACTCCTCCAATTACCATCGCGTCGGCACCTCCATCACCAACAACGCCGAAGGCAAGAAATTCACCGCAACATTCACCGTGAACAAAGACCTGAGCGACTACTGGCTACCCATTGCCGGAGCTGCATCCAGCGTGACCTTCGACAACAGTGAAAACATCGACTCGTTCTATTACAACAGCGACACCATGTCGGCCATCTACCCCTCACGCACCTCCGAAGGCCTCACCTACACGGAAACCGGCATCATGCCAGCAGTTCCCACCGACAAGCAAATCACCAAAGCCAACGCAGCCTCCATCAGCCAGCCTAAAGCCGAAGACGTGCCCGACTGTGTGGACAAACTCGCCACAGCCATAGCCGGCGGCCAATCCAAAGGAGGCGAAGCAGCCCAGGCCATCGCCGAAAAACTCAAGGAATCAGGCTGGTTCTCGCACGGCTTGAGCGGCGATTACCCGTCTACCGCCGGCCACGGCAACTACCGTATCGACCAGCTGCTCGCCGGAACGGCCATGGTCGGAGACAGCGAACAATACGCCTCCGCAATGGCACTCATGGCACGCAGCCTGGGACTTCCAAGCCGAGTGGTGCTTGGATTCATACCAAAAGACGATGAAGGCGAAATCAGCAAAAACCGCACCGAAAAACAAGGGAAAAACACCGTCATCGAATTCACCGGCAACGACGTGACCGCATGGGTGGAAATCAAACTGGACGGATACGGCTGGGTGGCGTTCTACCCGACGCCAAAGGAAACCAAAGTCCCCGACGAAAACCAGAACCTCACCCCACCGAACCCGCAAGCCCTGGTGCGTCAACCCCCAGTACCCCTCACCGACCCGCTACGCGACGACACCCAAGCCAAAGGCAAATCCTCAATCGGCGGAAGCATGGCTGATGAAACGTCAATCAACCTCTTCTGGCAGCATTTCGGCAGAATCGCAAGAAAAGTAGCCGTCTACGGAAGCCCCCTGTGGACGCTGCTCATCGTATGCGGCCTCCTGCTCGCCATCAAAGCGATCGCACTGGCACGGTCAAGAAAACACGGCAGCGCGCAACAGCGAGTGGCGGCAGGATGGCAATCCGTGGCGGCGCTCGCTCGGCAAAGCGGACTCGACATTCAAGGCACGCGCAGCGAACAAGCGGTCTCCATCGCAAGCCAGATGGATATTTCCTGTGAAACGTTGCTTGCCTTGGGCACACAAGCCGATTACGCGGCCTTCTCCGGTAATACCATCAACGAGGAGCATGTGCAGCAGTATTGGCATGATATTGCGCAGGAACGCAAGTACATACTCAAGTCATTGCCGACATTACGCAGATGGCGCGCCAAACTTTCACTTGCCGACGTTTTCCATTTTCGAGGCAAACACGGTGGCAGCGTACGACAATCCGCAAGTCGCCGCGGAAATGCTAGTGCAGCCCGCGCTCGATGCCGGCGGCAATGACAATGTCACGGCGATCGTGCTTGACCTGCGCGACGACTCAGCGAATAACGCAGCCGATACGGCAACAAACACTACGGTTGACATCGATTGGAACGTCAGCAAAATCGGAGATCACGAGGATATCGGCGATTTGCAGGAAGGCACATTGCAGACGTTGCGAACCGTTCAATAAAGCGCATGTTCCCGCAATGGCAATCGTCGATAATCAGATTGACCACTTTGTTATCAGCGCATTCAATACAATATTTACAGAACACGAGATAAGGAGATCATGATGGTCGATTTCGATACCGCGGCCGCAGCCGTGCAGGATCCGAACGCAGATCCCGTGTTTCTAGCGAAAATCGCTTACGAAAATCCGGAATTCGGCGCGAATGTGGTTGCCAATCCACGTGCGTACCCGGGTCTGAAACGTTGGGTCGCCCAATTCGGCGATGAGCGCGCACGCCAGCAGCTGGTCGCGATGGGGTGGCCGGTTCCGCAGGAAGGCGTTATGCAGAGGAATACCGAAACCGCTCCGGAACGGGCACAGCAATTCCAAACGCAAGCGCAGTATCAGCAGCCGCAGCAATCGTCGGAAGTGCAGTATCAGATGCAATACCAGCCGCCGGCAACCGACCAATACCAGCCTGAATCGTCCATGGAAGCGCCGGCATCGAATATGGCGAACGACGTTTCAACGGAATATGTCGACCCGTACACCAATCCAGCGGAATTGGCCATGACCACGCAAGACAAGATGCTGATGGCTCAAATCGCGAGCGAGGCTCCGGAGCTGCACCCCTTCCTCGCACGCAATCCGAATATCTACCCGGATCTGCTTGACTGGCTTGCCAGTCTCAATGATTCCGCCGTCAACGCGGCCATCCGCCTGCGTAGGTAGCAGATAGCCAGTCAGCAAGCGCCAGCCGGTAGGCAGCGAATCGCAATAGTCGAAGAGGACTGTACACGCATCCTCACGTGTACAGCTCTCTTCGACTCTCGACATCGTTCATTGTCGCACCGTCATTTCAATCATTCCAAACCTTGCGGTTTGACGGCATACTTGGCGATACGCAACACAACATCTCAATCAGCGCTGTTCGAGCGTAAAGAACTGATCTCCGATACGAATCGTGCAAGGTGCCTCAAACTTTATCGGCTTGTGCTCGACCTTGGTCTCCTCATTGCCTTGAATAATGTACGTGCCATTAAGCGATCCGTAATCCTCAATCCACAACGTGCCATCCTGATCGAAGCTGATCGCCGCATGATTGCGTGAAATCGTGCGCGTCGAATCCTCCAATTTCACGGATTTAGCACCTTCCGGCACTTCAACGGACGACTTGCGTCCCAGCAGCACGCCCATGTCGATAATCACTTCCTGACCGGTCTGCTCATTGTAAAGCGTGTATTCCAGCTTCGGCTGCTTCATGGTGAAGGCCGAAGACAGCACTGTGCCATCCCAATCGATATCATCATCGTTGGCCGGTTCGTCGTTGACCGACTCGTCATTGATTGGTTCCAGCAACATGGAAACCTGCTCCATCGGCTGAGATTGCACCGTTCCCGGCATTGCAGAATCGGCGAAGGGAGGCATTACGGTGGCGTCATCGTCGTACCAGCCTGGTTCAGGCGGCGGCGGATATGGAAGAAAGCTCATACCCTCATTGTAATTTGACGTTTGATTTGCGATAGTGAATTCGCTCTGCAATACAGGCAGTTTCGTAATATGCCGACTGTTGGCATAATGATCGCAACAATCGTGTTTTTTCGTATTAAAAATGGGGATCAGCTGTTTGAAGCCAATCCCCATTTTTATGTCTATCGGATGATTTCAGACGTTACGTCGTTCCATCATCGCCTTTCGAATCACAGGTTGTCGCCCAAATCCATCTGGCCGCCATTATCGTCCAGGAAGTCATCCGGATTGAAGTCGTCGCCTAGCTTCAGATCGCCGAAATCGATGTTAGAGAAGTCGACTTCGGACAGATCCGCGTCACCGAAGGCAGCATCGGACTCGTCGCCACCCAAACCGAAGTTCGGGTAGATGGTGTCGCGAATGGCCTTGTCGGGCTCGACCACAGCGTTACGGTAACGGGCAAGACCGGTACCGGCCGGAATGAGCTTACCGATGATGACGTTCTCCTTGAGGCCCTTCAGGTCGTCGACCTTCTGGCTCAGGGCGGCTTCGGTAAGCACGCGGGTGGTCTCCTGGAAGGAGGCTGCGGACAGCCAGGAATCGGTTGCCAGCGAAGCCTTGGTGATGCCCATCAGCTCCGGACGGCCGGCGGCTGGCTTGCCGCCTTCCTTCACGGCCTTCATGTTGGAGGCCTTGAAGCGGGCCTGATCCACCAGTTCGCCCGGAAGCAGGTCGGTGTCGCCGGAGTCGATCACGGTGATACGACGCAGCATCTGGTGCACGATGACCTCGATGTGCTTGTCGTGAATATCCACGCCCTGGGAGCGGTACACGGTGTGCACTTCCTCCACAATGTTCACTTGGGCGGCACGAGGGCCGAGGATGCGCAGGATCTTCTTAGGATCGACGGAGCCTTCGATCAGCTGGGTTCCAGCTTCGACATGCTCGCCGTCCTTGACCAGCATCGGAGCGCGACGGGTCACCGGGTAGACGATCGGCTCGACGGATTCGTCGTCCGGCTTCAGCATGACCTGACGGCCGCGCTCGGTGTCTTCCACCTTGACCACGCCTGCGAACTCCGCGATCGGAGCCTCGCCCTTCGGGGTACGAGCTTCGAAAAGCTCGGTAACACGAGGGAGACCCTGGGTGATATCGGATGCGGAAGCGACGCCGCCGGAGTGGAAGGAACGCAGCGTCAGCTGGGTACCAGGCTCGCCGATGGACTGTG
>OLSX01000456.1_pt1 | contig 41293 bp, 35 predicted proteins | sample 1673141 | NCBI WGS metagenome assembly OLSX01 (sample SAMEA3136759, study PRJEB25190) | human gut metagenome | biome: human gut; feature: human-associated habitat; material: faeces | place: Austria | collected 2013 | reverse complement strand
AAACGCAGGTGACATTTGATATCCAGCAGTATATGAATAACAGGGCAATGTTTATCGGTCTTATGTGTAATGAAGATGGATATGAGGAGCCTTTTGGGGATGTGACTGTGAATTTGTCGGTTGCAGCACCAAATTACTGCGGATATCTGAATGTGAATGACATGCCGGATATTGAAAAGTTTATTACAGACAATGACATTGGAGAGTTTACAGGATTCACGCAAAGGAGCGGTTTCTGCGAATATCCGCTTTATCTGTTCAATGTAGATAAGCTTAGAGAACTGTGTCCGGATGGAATGGATAAGTATGAGGCAAATATCGGAATGACAAGAAAGCCAGAGACAAAGGATTTATCAAGATAGGAGGCAGGGACAATGGTAATCGAAGTAAACAAGGATATTGACCGCTATCAGGAATCGGTTGCGATGGGACTTACTGCAAGGCAGCTTATATTTTCCATTGCAAGCATAGTTGTCGGTGGCGGTATTGTCCTTCTTCTTTACAAGTATATCGGTCTTACGGGTTCTGCTTATGTGGCAATTCCCTGTGTGGCACCGATTGCACTTGGTGGTTTCTATTCCTTTAATGGGATGAATTTCTACGAGTATATGGGAAAGAAACTGCATTTTATGTTTGGAAACAGGGCACTTACCTATGTATCAACAGAGGGAGAGCCTGCAATAAAGCAGTTAGAAGCAGAACAGAATGAACAGGTAAAGAAGAAAGGCAGAAAGGCTGAACCGGAGACTGTAACAGCTGATTCGGCTGTAAAGAAGCAGGAGGAGTTTGAAGCAATGAAGAAAAAGACGAGAAACATGCTGCTTGGACTTGTCGCAGTCATTGTGGCGGCAGTAGCAGGCATTGCAGCATATAAGGCAATGCATTAGAAACGAATAGTATCTGACCGCAAGGTCGGGAACACAGCCCGCAGGGTGAAGTTCCCGGCGGGCTTTCATTATAAGAAAGCGAGGTTAGAGACATGGGTTTATTTACAGACGGATTTAAGTTATTAAAGAAGGCGAGTGAGCCTTTGTATAAGACACCTAAATCCATTCAGGAAACCATAGAGATTATGGCGGTGGCTGAAAACGGCATTTTTGAAGTAAGCAAAAATAAGTATTCCAAATGTACACATAGAAATTATCCTATGATTGAACTTAAGCAATACATTGATAATATAGTTTTGAATTCAAATATGTTTTTTTCCGTAGCAGTGCCAATTATGAGAGAAATCAATACAAATATCAGAAGATTATCGGCACACACTACTATAATGACATATGAGAAATTGGTAAATACACGTCAAAGGATATTGGGAATCAGGTCTATTGCATTTCCTTCCATATCAACGGGAGCATATAGTTTTCCGGTGGTACTTGCGGCAAAGATTGCGGTACGTACAGTTGCTAGATTTCTGCATGAGAATCCGGACAGCTTCGATTTGGTGGAATGGGTGCTATTTGATTCTCATACAGAATCGGTGTATAAAGCAGAAGTTACGCTCTATTATAATATACGAATTTAGTTTATTTGAATCAAAGCAAAAAACTCAAAAAGGAGAAATTATTCATGGTTTTATTGGTTGTAGATGCACAGAATGGTATCGTGGATGAACGCTTATATGAGTTCAGAAAGTTTGTTGGTAATATCAAAAAGCTGATTGGAGCAGCTCGAGAACAAGGTATAGAAGTTATTTATGTACAGCATGATGATGGACCTGGTACTGGATTCTCTATCGGGGATGATGAGTTTGAGGTCTATTCCGAGTTTCAACCGATGCCTGATGAAAAACGATTTATTAAGTCTGTATGCAGTTCGTTCAAAAAAGAGAGTGGTCTGCTTGAGTATCTGACGGCAAAGGAAGAAAAAGACGTGATGATTTGTGGCATTATGACTGATTTCTGTATCAATGCCACGGTAGAGGCTGGTTTTGAGCATGGCTTACACATGATTGTTCCTGCTTATGCAAATTCTACGCAGGACAATGAGTACATGACTAGGGAACAGGCTTACCATTACTATAATGAATTTCTCTGGCCTGAACGTTATGCAGACTGCGTACCAATGGACAGGGCATTGGAATTACTCAAAAAATGATATAGCGTAAACGGTCTTTGCTGAATACCTTTGTTACCGAAATACATTACATAAACTTCAAGATTATGTTGCAGTAAATTCAATAAATCAGTATCATATATTTATACATACAAACAGCGTAGAAGTTTTAAAATATGAATGCGGAATAAAACAGAGGATAAGAGGATATGAAGAACGATGAACCGGAGATAAAACCGGCAAACAAAAATCCTTTAATGGAGCATTACAGATGAAGACAGCAATAGTATATGCATCAGTGCATCACGGAAACACAAAAAAGATAATTGATGAGATAGCAAAGACAAACGATGTCGAGCTGATAGATGCGACACAGACTGTAGAGAAAGACTTGTTGGAAGGTTTTCATGCAAGGGATTTGATACGTTTGGTCCGTTCAAGCTGATTGGTGGGGTATCAAAGGGACATCCGGATGAGAAGGATATTGCGGCGGCTGTAGAGTTTTACAACGGATTAAAATTAAAGTATGATTAGAATCTGTATATTAGTAAACTATCTTATTGGGTGTTTTACTTGTAGGTATTATTCGCAGAAGGAAGGATATACAGGCATGAAACTAATTTGCTCTTTATTTATCACATTCTTAAAAATCGGTGCGTTCACCTTTGGCGGCGGATACGCTATGATTGCGCTGCTTGAAAATGAGTTCGTTGAAAAGAAAAAATGGCTTGAAAAAAGCGAGTTTCTGGACATGGTTGCGGTAGCCGAATCCACGCCAGGACCAGTCGCCATCAACAGTGCAACTTACATTGGTTACAAAATTGCAGGATTTGCGGGTGCAGCCATGTCCACACTTGCTGTCTGCATTCCATCTTTCTTTATAATTTATGGTATCTCGCTGTTCTTTGATCAGTTTCTCAGTTTGCGCTGGGTTTCCTGCGCATTCCGCGGGATTCAGGTATGTGTGATCTATCTGATCCTTACCGCAGGGCTGAAAATGCTTAAAAGTATTGACAAAAACACACTAAACTTGACGCTTCTCACGTTGGTCATGGCTTCCATGCTCTGCTGCTCGATCACAGCAGTTTCATTTTCCTCTGTGTTTTACATCCTGATCTGCGGCGCGGTCGGGCTTGTTGTTTTCTTTCTGCGAAAAATCCGGAAAGGACATGGGAAAACGTCATGATATACCTGCGTCTCTTTCTGAACTTTTTGATGATCGGTGCCTTGTCTTTCGGCGGCGGCTATGGAATGGTTTCGCTGGTACGCGAAACGGTGCTTTCCAACGGCTGGCTGACAGAGAACGAGTTTCTGAATTTTATTGCCGTATCTGAATCCACACCGGGACCCCTTGCCGTGAATATGGCAACCTTTATCGGCTCAACACAGGGCGGAATCCTCGGTTCATTTGTTGCAACGCTGGGCGTGGCGTTGCCGTCATTTTTGATTATTCTCTTAATTGCATCCGCACTAAAGAATCTGATGAAATATGCACCCGTTAACGCCTTTTTATCGGGAGTTCGTCCGTGCGTTGTAGCGATGATCCTTGCGACCGCGCTCAGCATGGCGCTGTCTACGCTGTTTGGCCTCACAGATTTACAGGCCGGATCTGCGCCCGATTTGCGCTCTATCGCAGTATTTGCCATGCTCGGAGCAACGCATCTGATTTGTAAAAAAATCAGAAAAACAGCTCCATCGCCAATTCTGATGATCCTGTTTTCAGCAGGCCTCGGAATCTTGTTTTGGTGCATATTCTAGCATGGCGATTGATTTTATTTCCAACTTCAATAGCAATTCCTGCGGAACCGCGCTTATTTCATTGCGTATAATTTCGAGCGACATCACCCTTCATTCATGATGCCGCTCCGCACTTCGGCCATACCATTCTGCCACAAATGAGCTGACCATCGTTGTAATAGCGAGGACTTAAAAGTCCTCGCTATTATGATAACAGATTTTTTATGAGACCAAGAATTCGATACGCACTCCACTTACCAGCATACTTGCATCTATATTTCCGTATACATTCAATTCTAGATTATCAGAAAACGCGGAAACAGTTATTTGCTCGTCGTCTCAATGGGCTATACACCGGACGGGCGGCGGCGGAATCCGCAGCAGAAAACGGTCAAGCCGCCCACAGGGCTTACGCCGATGCAGACGGAGAAGTGGTTACAGGAGCAGGCGATGCTGTTCGAGATGAGCTGTAAAAAGCTGAATCCGGACATCGACCGGTCGATCACGCTGGAAAAGTACACGGAAATCTGGCTGCAAAAGCCTGCTCCGCGAATACGAAGCCTTCTGCGCTGCCGAAACCGAGCGCTACGATCGGCGCAAGCAGACCAAGGACGATTATGTGTTCCGCAGAAAAGGCATGAAACTCCCGATGACACCGTCAACGTTCACTTGGCGCTTTAAGAAAATCCTCAAAGCAAACGACCTGCCGACGGACCTGAATGTTCACAGTCTGCGCCACACGGCGGCAAGCCTGTTCATCGCCAGCGGCACGGATGTCGGTACGGTTGCGGGGCTGCTGGGACACAGTCAACCGTCGACCACGCTGGATATCTACACCCACGCCTTTGACAAAAATAAAAAAGCAGCCAGTCAGATCATGCAGAGCAATTTGGAAATTTGAATCTGACTGTTAAAAAGCTATGTCCTGATGAGCTATGATATAACAACAATTTTATATAAAAAGTCCTTGAAATCATACGATTTCAAGGACTTTTTGGTACGCCCGACACGATTCGAACGTGCGACCTACAGAGTCGGAGTCTGTCACTCTATCCAACTGAGCTACGAGCGCATCTATGAGATAAACGGCGGTACGCCGGTCATCGCTTTTTGAAATTGGTAGTCAAACAGTAGTCAAGGAACAAGCGAAAAATCGCTCTCACACCCGAAAAGTCCAGTCGTATCAACGGCTTTGGGCTTCTCTCAGCCGAATGGGGCAGAAACGTCGGAGTCTGTCACTCTATCCAACTGAGCTACGAGCGCATTTTTTACTGCCTATATAGTATAACAGATACGCGGCGGAAAGTAAAGCAGAAAAATGGCGGATTGCATTTTGAAGGAAAGCTGGTACAATGAAGAAAACGGGAGGCGAGGGTATGACGGCGGGGGAACGGGTGTTTTCGGTCGTGCGCGGGCGGCTTTATGAGCGGCTGCCGGCGCTGGCGCTGCCGTTGGGGAAGCTTTCCTGCCGGGAGGCGGATGTGACAGCCGCCGGGACGGATGGGCGCGCGGCGCTCTTTGCGCCCGGTTTTCTGGAACGGGAATTTTTGGCCGGAAGCGAACTGCCGGAGCGGCTGACGCTGCATTTGCTGCTGCACCTCATGCTCGGCCATCCGCGCAGCCGCCGGGGCCGCGAGAAAGCACTCTGGGATACGGCCTGCGATCTTGCGGTTTTGCTGGTGCGGCACGCGCTTCTGCCGCAGGAGCGCGAGGCGCCCGCGGCGTTCTCTGCCCGCTGTAAGCTGCAATTGAAAAAAGCAGGCAGCGCGGAGGAGATTTACGCGCTTTTACAGGCGGAGCCGGAGCTTCTCACGCCGGACGAGCGGCTGAGCGCGGTACTGGACGAGCATTCCCGATGGGAGACAGTGCGCGCCGCAGACCGGCCTGCTGCCTCCGGTGAAGGGGACGAAACGGGCTTTCAGGCGCTCGGGCGGCTCCTGCCGCAGCCGCTGCCGGAAAAGCCTGTCATCGGAAGCGGGACGGGCGGCGCGGTCTTCTCGATCAAGCCGGATACGCGCGAAAGCGCGCCGTTTGCCGCCGTGCTGCGCGAGCTGTCCGAGACGCGCGAGAACCGTCATGTGTCCGGTGAGGAATTTCAATATGCCTGGTATCTCTACGGGCTGGAGCATTACGGCGGTATGCCGCTGATCGAGCCGCTGGAATATTCCGAGGAACGCCGTCTGCGTGAACTTGCCGTCGTAATTGACACGTCAGCTTCGTGTTCACGGTCGCTGTGCGCCGGATTTTTGGGGGAACTTGCGGGACTGCTGGGCCGTGAAAACCTGTTCTTCGAGCGCTTTAATCTGCACGTGATCGAATGCGACTGCGAGGTGCAGCAGGATACACGCCTGACGACGCTGGCGGAGCTGTCCGATTGGCTGCGGACCATGACGCTGCACGGCGGCGGGGGCACGGACTTCCGCCCGGCGTTCCGGTACATTGACGGCTTGATCGAATCGGGTGAATTCGCGCATTTGCAGGGAATTTTGTATTTTACCGACGGCTACGGCGTGTTTCCAGATGCGCCGCCCGCGTACCGGGTGATTTTCGCCATGCTGCAGTACCGGTATGACGATATCGATTTGCCGCCGTGGGCGGAAAAGCTGGTTCTGGAAGCGGACAAGCCGAAAGGAGACGAAGCATGGATATAAAACAGGCAAAGCAGGAGCTGCGGCAGACCATCCGCGCCTATACGGCCAGAACGGAGGACGGCGTGTGGCGCATACCGCGCGAAAAGCAGCGGCCTGTCCTGCTCATGGGCCCGCCGGGCATCGGCAAAACGGCGATTTTGTCACAGCTTGCGCAGGAGGAGCACGTCGGCCTCGTCTGCTACACCATGACGCACCACACGCGCCAGAGCGCGCTCGGCCTGCCGGTCATCGTCGACCGCACAGCGGCCGGGCGGCAGTTCCGCGCGACGGAATATACCATGAGCGAGATCATTGCCTCGGTCTATGCGCAGATGGAGAAAACCGGGCTTCGGACGGGGATTTTGTTTCTCGACGAGATCAACTGTGTCTCTGAGACGCTCATGCCCGCGATTTTGCAGATGCTGCAGAACAAGACCTTCGGCGTCCACGCGCTGCCGGAGGGCTGGATGATCGCGGCGGCGGGCAATCCGCCGCGCTATAACCAGTCCGCGCGGAGCTTCGATATGGCGACGCTCGACCGGGTGCGGCGCATCGATCTGGAGCCGAGCCTTGCTGTCTGGCAGGAATACGCTGCCGCGCACGCCGTTCATCCGGCAGTGCTGGCGTATCTGCGATTGCATCCGGAGCACTTTTTTGTCTGCGATGCGCAGCGTTCGGCGGGCAGCTTCGTGACCGCGCGCGGGTGGGAGGACCTGTCTGCGCTGCTGCTGACCTATGAAGCACTCGGCTTTGCATGCACGCAGACGCAGGCGCGGGAATATCTGCACGTGCAGGAAGCTGCGGCGGGCTTCGCGGCATTTTATGAGCTTTACCGCCGCTATGCCGCGTCGCTGCCGCTGGAGACGCTTCTGCGCGGGCAGACGGACGCGGGCGCGGAGGCGCTGCGCGGTCTGCCGTTCGAGGGACGGCTGTCTGTTGTGGAATTTCTGCTGCACAGCCTGCAAACGCAGCTGTGCGCGATGGAGGACGCATCCGCGCTTGCGTTCAGTGCGGAGAGCTTTCTGAAAAGCGTTCCGGCAGGGGAGGGCTATGCCGCCCGTGCGGAAAAGCAGCTGGAAAACCGCCGCGCGGCGCTTCAGATCCGCCGGGAATGCGGCGTGCTGTCCGCCGAAGACGAACGGCGGGAGACGGCGTTTCTGACGCGATCGGACGCCGCGCTTGCCGCGCGACCGGACGCGGAGGCATTTGACGCGGTGCGGCTTCTGGCCGAAAGCGCCGGAACAGCGGCGGAGCAGAACAGGAAGAACACACTCTGCGCGCTTGAAAACAGCCTGCGCTTCGTCTGCGCGGCCTTCGGCGACGAGCAGGAGCTGTGGATCCTGCTGCACGGTCTGCAGGATTGCGGCGCGGCGGCATTCCTGCAAAAAGAAAACAGCTCCGTCTATCAGGAGCTGCTGTCCCGCGCAACGCCGGAAGCAAAGGCCGCGGCGCTGCGGGAGGAATTGAGCAGGGGAGCGGGACTGTGACAGATTAAGGCCGAAATGCGTCAGGCTTACGCAGAGAGCGACAGAAATTCGAATGGAATTGGTAGAGGCGGACGACTTGTCCGCACGGCGGAACGCAGTGAATTTCTTCGAAAAGTTGCGGCGAATTCGCACACACCCAACGCCTTCCCCAGTGGGCAATGTCATCAACTTAAGACCATAGACGGTTTGTTTTACGCAAAAACCGTTGAAATGCAACCGCAGTTGGTAGGGGCGGGGCTCTGCTCCGCCCGGCAGAATGCAGTGAATTCCTTCGAGAATTTGCGGCGAATCCGCAAGCAGTTACCTCTTTGGATGTAGGGGGCAGCTGTGAATTCGCCGAAGATTCCCGTAAAATCGGTACATCCCGCGGGCGGACAGAGTCGTCCTCCCCTACAGAGAGTGCGAAGGGTTGTTGTAGGGGCCGACGACTCTGTCGGCCCATTGAGAAGTTACAAATTCGCCGTAGATTCCCGTAAAAACGGTGCATTCTGCCGGGCCGATGTGTACCGGCAAGCGGCAGACCCACATCCGTAACGCTCCTTCGTCGCGAACGGCTGTGACCGGCATCGGCCTCTACGGCCAAGCGGGTAAGTGCATACGGATTCGCCGAAGATTTTCGATAATTCGGTGTATCCTGCCGGGCGGAGCAGAGCCCCGCCCCTACCAACTGCATTTGTTTTGCCGTTTTTTCGCATAAAACAAATGCACCGGTCTTAAGTTGATGACATTGCTCTTCCAAGGGAAGCAATCTGATATGCTGAACACGCCCTGCGAGAAGCCTCGCAGGGCGTGTTGTGCGGTGCGGTTACCGTTCTTCGCGGAAGTACGGGATGCCGAGGGACTGAGGCGGCTGATCCTCCTTCTTTTTGCGCATGGAGACCATGAGCAGGACAAGGATCGTGACCACGTAGGGGAGCATCTTGAACAGCTCCAGCGTGCTTCTGGACAGGCCGGGGATGTAGTTATACGCCCAGTAGAGAACGCCGAACAGATACGAACCCCAGATCGCGCGCAGAGATTTCCACGTTGCGAAGATGACCAGCGCGACGGCCAGCCAGCCGAGGGCTTCGATCGTGCCCTGGTTCTCCCATGTGCCCTTGATGTAGTTCATGACGTAGTACGTGCCGCCGAGGCCGGAGATACCGGCGCCGATGCAGGTGGCAAGGTACTTGTACTTTGTGACGTTGATACCGGCAGCGTCAGCCGTGGCGGTATTTTCGCCGATGGCGCGCAGGCTCAGGCCCGTGCGGGTCTTCGACAGGAAGAACCAGATCGCAACGGCGAGGATGATCGCCACATAGGTCAAAAAGCCGTAGGAGAACAGGAGCGTGCCCAGACGGAGCCTGCCGGTGAAGCCGTCAAAGAAATTGACGAGGGAAAGCGAGTAGTTGCGGAATGCCTGCGAGGTCACGGCGACGGAGACCTGGCCGACGCCGCCAGCGAGCTTGTTGAGGCTCCCGCCGAAGAAGTTGCCGACGCCGGAGCCGAGGATCGTCAGGGTCAGGCCGGTGACGTTCTGGTTCGTGCGCAGGGTAATGGTCAGGAAGCTGTAGATGAGGCCGCCCAGCGCGGAGGCGAGGAACGACGCGACGAGACACATAATGACGCACAGCGCCGCGCTCGGCTCGATCCCTGCGTTGACGCAGTAGACGTTTTCATACATGAACGTGGACGTCAGACCGGCGATGCCGCCGAAATACATGATACCGGGAACGCCGAGGTTGAGGTTGCCGGATTTCTCCGTGATGATCTCGCCGAGCGCGCCGAACATGATAACCGTGCCGAACACGATGGCAGAGTGCAGAAGGTCAGGGAATTTCAGCAAAAAATCTAACATATTCAGCTCCTCCTTACTTGTGCTTCGCGCCGGTCTTGACCTGATAGTTGATGAAGAACTCGCTGCCGAGGATGAAGAACAGAATGACGCCGGAGATGATCTTCGAGACGTATTCGTTCAGGCCGAAGTCGGAAGCGATCTGCACCGCGCCCTTGTCGAGGAACGACAGCAGCGCCGAGATCAGGATCATGACGAACGGGTTCATTTTCGCGAGCCACGCGACGATGATCGCGGTGAAGCCGCGGCCGCCGGCGGTCGAGGTGGAGAGGGTATGGCTGACGGCGGAGACGGCGAGGAAGCCTGCGAAGCCGCACAGCGCGCCGGACAGGGCCATCGTGCGCACATAGATGCGCGGGACGCGGATACCGGCGTAGCGTGCGGTATTCTCCGAGTCGCCGACGACGGCGATCTCATAGCCGTGCTTGGTGTATTTCAGATAGAGGTACACGAGCGCCGCGAGGACGAGCACGATGATGACCGTCCACATGAAGTCCTTGTTATAGCCGTCGGAGAACATATTGCCGATCCAGCCGACGTACTTGACGTCGCCCTTGGAGTTGATGGTGCCGATGGAGTTCGATCCTGGAGGGTTCTCCCACTTGGAGACGGCGAACGACGTGAGCTGAATGGCGATGTAGTTCATCATCAGCGTGAACAGCGTTTCGTTCGTGTTCCACTTGGCCTTGAAGAAGCCGGGGATGAGGCCCCAGATGCCGCCCGCGACGATGGCGCTGATGGCCATGCACAGGAAAAGCATCACGATGTTCATCTTGCCTGCGAAGTTGATCATCCAGAACGCGGTGGCAATGCCGCCGACGAGCATCTGGCCCTCCGCGCCGACGTTCCAGAAGCGCATCTTGAACGCGGGCGCCAGACCGATGGCGATACAGGTCAGGATCATGCAGTCACGGATGGTGAACCACATACGCTTGCTCGTGCCGAACGCGCCGGAGGCGAGGGAAACGTAAACCTTCAGGGGGTTCATCTTGACGATGGCATAGATAATGATGCCGTCGACGATCAGAGCCAGCAGAATGGCGATGGCGCGGATCGACCAGGCCTTGCTGAGGGAAATTGTGTCTCGTTTGGAGATATGCATACTCTATTAACCTCCGATCTTCGTCATCATCAGGCCGACGGCGTCCTTCGTGGTCTTGCGGCCGTCGACGATGCCGGAAACCTTGCCGCCGCACAGAACGAGAATGCGGTCGCACAGCTCCAGCAGAACGTCCAGATCCTCGCCGACATAGATGACACTGACGCCCTTCATCTTCTGCTCGGTCAGCAGATTGTAGATGACGTAGGACGTGTTGATGTCCAGACCGCGCACGGCGTAGGCCGTCATGAGAACAGCCGGGTTCTGCGCGATCTCGCGGCCGACGAGCACCTTCTGCACGTTGCCGCCGGAAAGACGGCGGATGGGCGTGCGATTGATATCCGGGGTGACGACCTCAAGATCGTCCACGATCTTCTGCGACAGGTCGCGCGGGAACTTGCGGTCGGTCAGCGGGCCCTTGCCGCGCCGGTAGGTGCGGAGCATGATGTTCTGAATGATGTTCATGCCGCCGACGAGGCCCATGCCGAACCGGTCCTCCGGGACGAAGGACAGCAGCAGGCCCTTGCGGATGATATCGAGCGGGTCCATGCCGTTGAGCAGACATTCGGTTCCGTCCGGCTCGATGTATGTAATTTTGCTGCCGGCCTCCAGCTTCTGCAGGCCGGAAATGGACTCAAGCAGCTCCTTCTGGCCGGAGCCTGCGATGCCCGCGATGCCGAGGATCTCGCCGCCCATGGCGGTGAAGGTCACGTCGTCGAGCATCTTGACGCCTTCCTTGTTCTTGACGGTCAGGTGCTCGACCTTCAGGCGCTCGGTCTGGTTCTCGTTCAGCGGACGGTCAATGTTCAGGGAAACGGCCCGGCCGACCATCATGTCGGTCAGCGACTGCTGGGAAGCGGTGGCAGTGTCAGTATCGCCGATGTACTCGCCCTTGCGCAGAACGGCCACGCGGTCGGAGACGGCAAGCACCTCATGCAGCTTGTGCGTGATGATGATGATCGCCTTGCCGTCCTTTTTCATGTTGCGCATGACGGTGAAGAGCTTTTCCGTCTCCTGCGGGGTCAGAACGGCGGTCGGCTCGTCGAGGATCAGGATATCCGCGCCGCGGTAGAGCACCTTGACGATCTCGACGGTCTGCTTCTGCGAGACGGACATCTCGTAGATCTTCTGATTCGGGTCAATGTCGAAGCCATAGCGGTCGGCGATCTCGCGGACGGCCTTGGCAACGGCGTTTTTGTCCATTTTGCCCTTGTCGCCGGGCAGGCCAAGAATGATATTCTCGGCAGCCGTAAAGACGTCGACGAGCTTGAAATGCTGGTGGATCATGCCGATGTGCAGATCAAACGCGTCCTTCGGGGAGCGGATCTCCACTTCCTTCCCATCGACGAAGATCTGGCCCTCGTCCGGATAGTAGATGCCGGAGAGCATGTTCATAAGCGTGGTCTTGCCGCTGCCGTTTTCGCCCAGCAGGGACAGGATCTCACCCTTATGCAGCTCCAGACTGATCGATTTGTTCGCCACGACCTGTCCGAAGCGCTTGGTGATGTTTCTCAGTTCGATTGCGTTTGCCAAGCAAGTCATCCTTTCTGTCTTGGAATTCGCTCCGCTGTTTTGCAAAACGCCGCTTTCCGGCGGCGGTTTTGGCGAGTTCGCGGAAAGCCTGTCCCTCCAACGTTGAACGGAATTGAAAAAACAGGGAATCTCAGTTAAAAACTAAAGATATTCTATCATTTTGTGAAGAGATTGTAAATACGCTTTCTGCAAAAAATACAAAAAAATATAGCAAGCCTAACAAATTTTTAGTCAGCATGCAAAACTTTTATGCAGTAAAGTGTACGCAGAAAGGCTCCCGTTGCCGCACGCTGTACGACAATGGGAGCCTTTGGGAAAGTTTTGTTCGTTGGTCAGTCTCACGCTTCCATCCGTGTGCGGATGGCCTTCAAAAATGCCTCGCTCGTGACCGGCGCGGGGCGTTCGCCCTCGACGAGGCCGGCGAGGTCGCCGGTCATGATGCCGGAGCGGATCGTGTCGAGGCTGGCCTGTTCGAGCCTGTCCGCGAAGGCTTCGAGCGCCGGAAGCTTATCCAGCTGGCCGCGCTTTTTCAGCGCGCCTGTCCACGCGAAGATCGTCGCCATCGGGTTGGTCGAGGTCTGTTCGCCCTTGAGGTAGCGGTAATAATGCTTCGTGACCGTGCCGTGCGCGGCCTCAAATTCTGTCGTGCCGTCCGGCGCGACGAGCACGGAGGTCATCATGGCGAGCGAGCCGAACGCCGTGGACACCATATCGCTCATCACGTCGCCGTCATAATTCTTGCAGGCCCAGATGAAGCCGCCCTCGCTGCGGATGACGCGGGCGACCGCGTCGTCGATCAGCGTGTAGAAATACCGCAGGCCGAGCGCCTCAAACTGCGTTCTGTAGCTCTTCTTGTATTCTTCTTCAAAAATGCGCTTGAACGCGCCATCATAGACCTTGGCAATGGTATCCTTGGTGGAGAACCAGAGATCCTGCTTCGTATCAATGGCATACTGGAAGCAGGCCCGCGCGAACGAGCGGATGCTGCTTTCCTTATTGTGTTCGCCCTGGAAGACGGCGGGGCCGTCGGTTTTCTGGACGAGAACGGTCTGCTCCCTGCCGGATGTGCCCTTGAAGGTCATGGTGCATTCGCCGGGCTCGTCCGTCTCAAGGCTTACGGACTTATACACGTCGCCGTAGGCATGGCGGGCGATCGTGATCGGCTTTTTCCATGTGCGCACGACCGGCTTGATGGAGTCCAGCAGAATGGGCGCACGGAAGACCGTGCCGTCCAGAATGGAACGGATGGTGCCGTTCGGGCTTTTCCACATCTCGGTCAGCTGCGGATATTCGACCATCCGCTGCGCGTTCGGCGTGATCGTCGCGCATTTGACGGCCACGCCGTATTTTCTGGTCGCCAGCGCCGCGTCGACCGTGACCTGATCGCGCGTCTCGTTGCGGTGCAGCAGGCCGAGGTCATAATATTCGGTCTTGAGGTCGACAAACGGGCAGATCAGCTCGTCCTTGATCATCCGCCAGAGCACCCGCGTCATTTCGTCGCCGTCCATCTCGACGAGCGGCGTTTTCATCTGAATTTTTTCCATATCGGTCCCTTCTCTCTTATCCGCGCTTGGCGTAGTAATTCATCAGGCAGCCGTCGAGCAGAATGTCCCGCTCGTCCGGCGTCAGGCCCTTTACGTGCAGCAGAAGCTCTGCTTTTTCGCCGGTCTGCCGCAGAACCTCCGCGGGGAAATCCTCACAGCCTTTCTCCAGCCGCTTCCGCACGTCCGGCACGAAGACCAGATCGCCCGGCGCATAGTCGAATGGCGTGCCTGCGTCCAGCGTGAATGGCAGCATGCCCCAGTTGATGCAGTTGCTGCGGTAGCGCTTGGTGGCGAATTCATAGCAGATATTCGCAAGTCCGCCCAGAACCTTCTGGCAGGACGCGGCCTGCTCCCGCGCGGAGCCGTCGCCGGGCTTGTTGGCGAACACGCAGGAGCCGAACTGCGTCGTGTTCAGAAGCGCCTCCGCGTCGCCGACGCGCGAGAGCGCGGCGAGAATGCCCGAGGGATTCGAACCCTCCCGCCGTTCGGCTTCTTTTGCGGCAATTTCCTTTGCGCGCGGCACATAATCCGGCACGCGGCGCGAAAGCGTAAACTCCGCCAGCCGCAGCGGATTCGAGCGATAGGACGACGTTTCGCCCGACGGGATCAGCTCGTCCGTCGTGGTCACGGGGTCATGAATGACGGCGGCAAGCTCAAGCAGAAGATTTTCACCCAGCTCATACGTTTTCGGCCAGTCCGTGATGTTCGGGCCCATGATGAGCGCTGTTTCCGGCTGCGGATGGCCGAAGCCGTGATAGACGCGGCGGGCATAGACCGTCTTGTCAAACTGGTACGGATGGCGTTCCGGGGTATAATCCAGCTCGTCCGCCGGGGTGATGCGGCCGCCGTTTCTGGCTGTTGCCGCAATGGAACGCGCGTCCATCAGGCACACGCCCGCAAACTGCCCTTCGCCGGGCTTTGAGCCCTCGCGGTTCGGGAAATTGCGCGTCGTATGGCGCAGAGACAGGCCGTTGTTGGCCGGCACATCTCCCGCACCGAAGCACGGGCCGCAGAAGCTGGGCTTGATGATCGCACCGGTTTCCAGCAGCGACTCCGTCACGCCCAAGCGCGTCAGGGCGAGGCTGACCGGGACGGATGTGGGATAAACGCTCATCGAGAAATAGCTGTCGCCGACCGAGCCGCCGCGCAGGATCTGCGCTGCCTCGTCAATATTATCAAACATACCGCCCGCGCAGCCCGCGATGATGCCCTGATCGGCCCAGACACCGCCGTCGTGAAGCTTGTCCAGCAGATGCACGTTGGCCTTCGGCCAGCGCCTTTTTGCCTCGGCCTCCACACCGGCCAGCAGTTCCTGCGCGTTCGCAAGGAAGTCACGGATGGTGTACGCGTTCGACGGGTGGAACGGCAGCGCGATCATCGGCTCAAGCTGGCTGAGATCCAGCTCGATCATGCGGTCATAATACGCGCCATCCTCCGGCGACAGCTTTTTATACGCTTCGGGGCGGCCGTGAACTTCAAAAAACCGTTTCGTTTCCTCGTCCGTCTCCCAGAGGGAGGACAGGCAGGTCGTCTCGGTCGTCATGACGTCGATGCCGTTGCGGAAATCAATGGGCAGCTTCGCAATGCCGGGGCCTGCGAATTCCAGCACGCGGTTCTTGACGAAGCTGCTTGCGAATGTCGCCTTGACCAGTGCGATTGCCGCGTCGTGCGGGCCGACGCCCCGGCGGGGCGTTCCCGTCACATAGACCAGCACGACCTCGGGAAGCGGCGCGTCCCACGTGTGCCTCAAAAGCTGCTTGGCAAGCTCCGGCCCGCCCTCGCCGACGGCCATCGTGCCGAGCGCGCCATAGCGCGTGTGCGAGTCAGAGCCTAAAATCATTGACCCGCAGGCAGCCATCTGTTCGCGCGCGTAGGAATGAATGACGCTCTGGTTGGCGGGAACGTAAATGCCGCCGTATTTCTTTGCCGCGGAAAGGCCGAAGACGTGGTCGTCCTCGTTGATCGTGCCGCCGACGGCGCAAAGGCTGTTGTGGCAGTTCGTCAGCGCGTAGGGGAGTGGGAACTCCTTCATGCCGGAGGCCCGCGCCTGCTGGATGATGCCGACATAGGTGATATCGTGTGAAAGCATGGCGTCGAACCGGATGCGGAGCTGCCGCTCATCGCCGGACTGGTTGTGCGCCTGCAAAATGCGGTAGGCCATGGTGCGTCTGCGGCCCTCGTCCGGGGTGAGCGGCGCCGTCGGCTGCGGCACGCCGCCGCAGAGGAATACGCCGTGATCGGTCAGTTTCATAGTATGTTCTCCCTTCTGTACAGGGTCTTTTTTCTTGGGATATACTTTATCACAGAAATGCGTTTTTGAAAAGTGCTTCTGAAAAAATTCATAAATCCTGCAAATCCAGCAGAAAACTCCCTGATATGCAGGACGTTTTGCAAGTATGCACGATTATCCCGTCATTTTGTGCGAACCGTTCTTGCATTTTCTGCTTCCGTCCGGTATGATGGACAAAACAGACGGGAGGGACAGGCGGATGGCGCAGTATTATATGCTTTACAAGCCGCGCGGACTGCTCACCGCGAAGCGCGACGCGCGGCGGGAGACGGTCATGTCCTGCTTTCCGGAGGCGCTGCGCGAGATGCTGCACCCGGTCGGGCGGCTGGACAGGGATACGGAGGGGCTGCTGCTGTTTACGGACGACGGGATGCTCGACGTGCGCCTGCTCCGGCCCGAGCAGCACGTGGAAAAGGAATACGAGTACCGCGCATTCGGGTTACTTGACGAGGCGGCCATGCGGCAGCTGGAGACGGGTGTTTTGCTCCTGGAAGGGCAGCCGCCCTCGCTGCCTGCCCGCGCGCAGCTGCTTGCGCACACGAGCATCGGGGAAAGCGCGCCGTATCTGCCCGAGCGCTTCCGCGAGAAATACCTGAAAAACCCGGCCCGGCCCGTCACGACTGGCAAGCTCTGGATCACAGAGGGCCGCAAGCATCAGGTCAAGCTGATGATCAAAGCCGTAGGCGGGCATGTATTTTACTTAAAACGTCTCGCGATCGGCCCCGTCCGGCTAGACGAGGCGCTCCGCCCGGGCGAATACCGCCCGTTGACGGCGGAAGAGCTTGCCGCGCTTATGCCACCGGCGACCAGCGGCGGCGGTACTGCTGGGGCGTAGCGCCTTCGCGGGAACGGAAGACACTGATAAAATAGCTGGTGTTCTCCATGCCGACGCGGTAGGCGACTTCGGATACCGGCAGGTCGGTCGCGCGCAGCAGTTCCTTGGCGCGGGTCAGGCGCAGGCGGGTCAGATACTCGCCGGGCGACTGGCCAAAATACCGCTGGAAGCTCCGCTGCAGGTGGTATTTGCTGATGTTATAGCGCGCCGAGAGCGTATCGAGCGTGATTTTCTGCGCGTACTGCTCGTGCAGATACTGCCGCACTTTCTGCAAAACTGCGGGCACAGGCTGCGGGCGCTGCTGCGCCGCGCCGTGGATCAGACCGCAGAGGATCGTCGTCATGAGCGCCGACGCGTCCAGATCGCGGCCCAGCCCGCCGCCGTCCTCCCCGGCCAGGGCCAGAAGCGCGCTCATCTGCGCGGACACCGGACTGTCGACCGGCAGCGACGCGGCTGCCCGCCCCTGCGTCTGCGACAAAAACGCCTGATAGTACGCATCCGCCGTTGCGCCGTAAAAATGGAACCAGAGGACGTCCCACTGTCCCGCGTCCGGCGCGGTATAATAGTGCTGCGGCGCACAGCAGTCGATCCAGAAAAAGCTCCCGGCGGAAAGCCGGTAGGTTTCGCCGCCATATTCCAATATTCCGGCCCCGGAAAGCGTCAGCTTGACAAGATACGAATCCAGCTCCTTTCGGACGGTATAGTAATTTGCACCAGAAATGAAATGCCCGGCCTCCTGCAAATACAGCAGCTTGTCGCGGGCAAACGCGCCCGCCGAGACGATCTTCCATTCGGACTCCGGCGTCATATCGAGATTGTAGTGCAGCACTTCCATTCGGCAGTCCTCCGCAAAACAGCAAGATATTGATATTTCAAAGCAAGCCTATGATACCACACACAGGCTTGCTTTTCTATAATGAAATGTAGAAACCCATAAAAAACAGGGAGGAAACGAACATGGAACGCTACGCGTGGAAAGCGACGGTTCTTCCGGGAAAGCTGGAAGAATACATCCGCCGCCACAACGAGATCTGGCCGGAGATGAAGGACGTGCTGCATCAGGCTGGGATCCGCAACTATACGATCTGGAATGTCGGCAATGAGCTGTTCGGCTATTATGAGTGCGACAGCGTCGCCGAGGCTGCCCGCGTGCAGGCCGAAAGCCCGGTCGTGGACCGCTGGAACGAGTACATGAAGGACGTTATGCTGATGGAAATGGACCCGGAAACCGGTGCGCAGCCGCTCATGAAACAGGTCTTCTTTTTTAATTGAGGGAGGAACAACTATGAACGCTTATACACTTGCAAAGGAACGCTACGCCGCGCTCGGCGTCGATACCGAAGCCGTGCTGGAAACACTGAAAAACGTGACCGTCTCCGTCCACTGCTGGCAGGGCGACGATGTCGTCGGCTTTGACGCGAAGGAGGCCCTCTCCGGCGGCATCCAGACCACCGGCAACTACCCCGGCAAGGCCACCACGCCCGAACAGCTCATGGCGGACTTCGATGAGGTCCTGCGCCTGACGCCGGGCAAAAAGAAGCTCAATCTGCACGCAAGCTACGCCATTTTCGAAGCCGGTGAGTTCGCCGACCGCGACGCCATTCAGCCGAAGCATTTTTCCCGCTGGGTCGCCTATGCCAAAGAGCGCGGCCTTGGCATCGACTTTAACCCGACGTTCTTCTCTCATTCCATGGTCAAGGACGGCCTGACGCTCTCGTCCCCGGACGAGACGGTCCGCCATTTCTGGGTCGAGCACGGCAAGCGCTGCATGGCCATTGCGGAGTATTTCGCCGAGGAGACCGGCAAGCCCTGCGTGATCAACTTCTGGATCCCCGACGGCTATAAGGATTATCCGGCAGACCGCCTCTCTCCGCGCCGCCGCTACGCGCAGTCGATGGACGAAATTCTGTCCGTTCCCTATGACAAGACGAAGGTCTTCCCGTGCATCGAGTCCAAGGTCTTCGGCATTGGTCTGGAAGCCTACACCGTCGGCTCGGCAGAGTTCTGCACGAACTATGTCAATACCCGCCATATCACCCCGCTCATGGACAACGGTCACTATCACCCGACGGAGCTTGTCTCCGACAAGATCAGTTCCATGCTCCTGTTCAACGACCGGCTGGCCCTGCACATCACCCGCCCCATGCGCTGGGACAGCGACCATGTGGTGCTCTTTGACGACGAGACGCGCGAAATGATGAAGGAGGTCGTCCGCGCGGACGCGCTGGGCCGCGTGTTCCTCGCAACGGACTATTTTGACGCTTCCATCAACCGCATTTCCGCGTGGGTTACAGGTCTGCATTCCGTGCAGAAGGCGCTTTTGTACGCGCTGCTCGAACCGAAGTCTCTCAAAAAGCTTCAGGACGAGAACAACTTCACCGAGCTGATGGTGCGGCAGGAGGAGCTCAAGACCATGCCGTTCGGCGCGGTCTGGGAGGAATATCTGTGCCGCGAGAATATCCCGCAGGATTACTTTGCTGAGATCAAGCGCTACGAAGCCGACGTGCTGAGCAAGCGGTAAGAGGTGAACGAAATGTTTTTTGAAGAGCATGCAAAGCTGCTTTCCGACTTTGCCCGCGTTTCGCAGGCGGCGGGCGCACGCGCCGACTATGTGCAGGGCGGCGGAGGCAACACCTCCGTCAAGCTGCCCGGCGGGCTGATGGCGATCAAAGCCTCCGGCTTCTGCCTGTCTGACATCCGCTCTGATAAGGCCTATGCCGTTCTGGACGGGGCTGATCTGCGCAATTTCTATCTCACGACCGAGCCGTCCGCGCTTGCGGACGTGGAAAAAGAGGGCTCCGCCCGTGCCAAGGACGATATCCGACACATTGACGGCCTTGCCGACCTGCGGCCGTCCGTCGAAGCGGGCTTTCACTCCATCCTGAAAACCTTCGTGGTGCACACGCACAGCGTCTATGCCAACCTTGCGGCCTGCTCCACAGCCTGCCGTCCGATCGCGGCACAGGCGTTCGCCGGAGCAAATTACACCTGGGGCTGGGTGCCCTACACCGATCCCGGTGCGAATCTGACCTTCGCCATCCGCGACGAGCTGCGCCGCGTGGAAGCCGAAACCGGCAAGGCTCCGTCCGTCATCCTCATGCAGAACCACGGCATCATCGTCCATGACGACGACCCGGATACCGCGCTTGCGATTCACACTGACGCAAACGAGCGGCTGGCACGGATGTTCGGCCTGCCCGGTACAAGCTTCCCGAAGATCGCCGTGCGCGAAATGGCCGCAGGCATTTACGCCGCCGATGTGCCGTATCTGGCAGGTCAGTTCCGAACCGGCGGCTACACGCAGGAATTTCTCATGACGCAGCCGCTGTATCCCGATCAGATGGTCTTCCTGACGGATACGTTCTATCTGGATCAGGAAACGCTTGGAGCCGGACAGGCCGTCGCCAGCAGCAAAACGGGCGAGCTGCTCATGCAGATGGACGCGAAAAAGGCCCTGACGCTGACCGAAACACTCACGGCAGTCTTCTTCGTCATGGAGCACATCCGCAAGGCGGGTTACGAGCTTTCCACCATGGGCGAAGCCGCGAAGAAGTTCATTGCCAACTGGGAAAGCGAAAAATACCGCAAGTCTCTCGCCGGCAAAAAAGCCTGAACCGACAAAAAAGTCGCCTCCCCTTGCGTAAGGGGAGGCGATATGCGTCCGTCGCTGTTCGTTTGCGGTGTAAAGCTTCAGAGGCTGCGGGCCGGTAGGGGAGACGTCAGGCGCTGTCGCGCCGGTGCGTCAGTCTATTCCCATGAAAGCCCTTCAGCACGGCATTTTTCAAGTGCCTCATCCTGCCCCTGCCGGGCAGCAGCGATATACCAGCGTTTTGCCTGCTCTGCATCGCGCGCGGTGCCGATCCCCGCTTCGTAGAACGTTCCGAGATTATACTGCGCGTCCCAGTCGCCATGCTCTGCGGCGCGCTTTGTCCAATAGAACGCGTTCGCGTCGTCCTGCGGAACGCCCTGCCCCTTCAGATAGAACCAGCCGACCTGACACTCGGCCAGCGGATAGCCCTGTTCGGCCAATTCCAGATGCCCCTTGAAGCAGGCTTCATATTCTCCGGCTTCCCAGTATCGGTCGATCAGCTCACAGCAGCGGTCGTATTCCGGGCAGGGCTTATAATAATCGATTTCCATCGTTTTATTTCTCCCACCTGTCGATGAGCGCCTGGATCTGCGCGGTGAAGCGGGTCAGATCGCGGTTCGGGCGCTCCCTGCAGCTCTGCGCCACAAGAAGCAGGCGCTGCGCCGCTGCGATGAGCGCGTCGAAGACGCCCTTCTTCCGTGCCGCGCCGCGCTTGGCAATCGGGCGGCCGGCCGGGAACGCGAGGAATTTGCCGGAAAGCAGGTCAAATTCCGCGCCTGAGAACGGCGCGACAGCGACATACCCCTTTTCCTGCAAAAGCGCCTGAAACGCTTCGCAGGCCTCGGTATCGCCGTGGTTGACGAAAATTGTCTCCGGCTTTTTTGCAAATGCCTCGACCCAATTGAAAAGGCCCTTCTGGTCTGCGTGACCGCTTGTGCCGTGCAGGACGGCGATCTCGGCGTTTACGGCGATATCCTCGCCGAACAGCCGGACCTCCTTCACGCCGTCCAGCAATGCCCGTCCCAGCGTGCCCATGGACTGATAGCCCGCGATAAGAATGATGTTCTCCGCTATCCAGAGGTTGTGCTTCAGGTGGTGCCGGATGCGGCCCGCGTCGCACATACCGCTGGCAGACAGGATGACCTTGGGGCGCGGATCGCTGTTGATCGCCTTTGAGTCCTCTGCCGTGATCGCAAACTGCAGCCCGGGACACCAGATGGGGTTCTGCCCGCTTTTCAGGACGGCCTGCGTTTCCGGGTCAAAGCAGTCGGTATCGCACTGTAAAAAGACGCTGGTGGCCTCCTCGGCCAGCGGGCTGTCAAGGTAGACCGGGAAACCGTCGTGTCCATGCACAAGCTTTTTCTGCTTGATCTCGCGCAGCAGGTACAGAAGCTCCTGCGTCCGGCCCACGGCGAAGGCCGGGATAATGACGCTGCCGCCGCGGTCGAACGCCCGCTGCAGAACCTCTGTCAGCTCCGCGCGCACGTCCTTGGGCTTGTCGTGCAGGCGGTTGCCGTAGGTCGACTCGACAACGAGATAGTCCGTCTCGGCGACGGGCAGGGGATCGTTCAGGATCGGCTGGTCAATGTTGCCGACGTCGCCGGAGAACACAATTTTTTTCTCGGTGCCGTCCTCCCGCAGCCAGAACTCAATGCAGGCCGAGCCCAGCAGATGGCCGATATCGGAAAAGCGCACGCGCAGGCCGTCGGCAATCGTCACGCATTCGCCATACCGGCAGGGACGGAAGCACGCCGCCGCGCCCTTCGCATCGTCAACGGTGTACAGCGGTTCGACCGGCGGCTCGCCCGCACGCTCAGCCTTGCGCGTTTTCCACGCGGCCTCGGATTCCTGAATGTTCGCCGAGTCGCGCAGCATAACGTCGGCCAGACTGCACGTGGCAGGCGTAGCGTAGATTTTTCCCCGGAAGCCGTCCTTATAGAGCTGCGGCAGAAGCCCCGCGTGGTCGATATGCGCATGGGTCAGAAAGACGGCGCTGACGTCCTTCGCCGCGACGGGCAGCGGGATATTCTCGTAAATGTCCACGCCCTGCTCCATGCCCCGGTCGATCAGGTAGTTCTCTCCTGCCAGCTCCAGCAGCGTACAGCTCCCCGTGACCTCATGGGCCGCGCCGACGAATGTGATCTTCATAGGCAGATCCCTCCTTTTTATATTCAGTATAGCATAAATCACCGGTTCTGCAATCGCCCGCCGGCACGCGAAAATAATTTTTGCCTTTCCGAAAAAAGTTCTTGACTTTTTGACACACTTCAGCTATAATCAGCCTTGCTGTTTGAGTTGCTGGTATAGCTCAGCCGGTAGAGCAGCTGATTTGTAATCAGCAGGTCGGGGGTTCGAATCCGTCTACCAGCTCCATTTTACCGCAACACAGCATCCTGAATATGGGGGAATTCCCGAGTGGCCAAAGGGGACAGACTGTAAATCTGCTGTCAATGACTTCGGTGGTTCGAATCCACCTTCCCCCACCAAAACGCCTGATATTCTCTGAATATCAGGCGTTTTGCAACTATTTTCGGATTTCTGATTTTGTAGAAAAGTGGTATTTTTCAGGCATCAACCCAGCAGAATTTTTCCCATAAATGTATATGCCATTTTAGGGAACGCACTTCGTGAAAACCTGTGAAATCCGGCTTGACCCACACCGTGACCCACACGGCGAAATGTCCAAAGAGCGGCGGAGAGGATGATCGTCTCATTCTCTCCGCCGCTCTGTGTTTTTTCTTTGCCTTTTTCACATGACCTGTGCCATGAAATTGCCCATCTTTTCTGCTGCACTTTCCTGCATCTGCCGCGTGACGTGGGTGTAGGTGCGGAGCGTGAAGCCTGCGTCGAAATGGCCAAGCATACTGGACACTGTCTTTACGTCCACGCCATTTTGGAGCGCCAAGGTCGCGAATGTGTGTCGCAAGTCATGAAATCTCAGGTGTTCCAGTCCCGCGTCTTTCAGGATTTTCTTATGAATGTTGACCACCGAATCCGGGTGGTACATTTCGCCTGTCTTCGGGGACGGAAACATCCACGGGCTGCTGGGGTGCTTCTGATGTTCTGCGACCAACAGCTCGACCGCGTCCTGCGGAATTGAGATTTTGCGAATGGAGTTTTCCGTTTTCGGGCGTGTGATATCGGGTTTGCCTGCGTTGTTTCGTCCTGCCTGTTTGCTGACGGAAATCGTCTTGTTTTCGATGTCCAAATCTGACCATTGCAGGGCAACCAGCTCGCCTTTGCGCAGTCCGCTGATGAGTTCCAGATAGAATATGGGCAGGACGCCGCGCTGGTCGGCTGCCGTCAAATAGGATTTGATCTGCTCCGGCGGCAGGATCTTCATTTCGTGCTTCGGAATTTTCGGCGGTACGCAGTCGTCCGCTGGATTTCTGACAATCAGGCGTTCTTTCACTGCCCAGTCGAGCGCGTTGTGCAGCATTGTGTGGATGCCGCGGATCGTGGAATCACTCAACCCCGGCTGCTTTCCCTTCTGCGCTTCGCGAAGCCGACCATGCTCTTGTAGGTCTTTGTAGAACCATTGCAGATCGCGCCCTGTCAGCTTTTTGAGTGGAATATCGCCAATACGCGGCGTGATATGCAATTCGATGCCGCGCCGGTAGTATTCGGCAGTCGAGAATCGCAGGTGTGGCTTTGCATATAGCTCATACCACGTTTGCAGCCATGTGCCGAGCGTGTACTCGTCTGCTCTCCGCACATCGACGCTTTCCGCTTCCGCGACTGCTTTCGCCAACTTTTCTTTTACCTCTGCCTGCGTCTTGCCAAGGACGTTCTTAATCAGTCGTTTTCCCGTCTTTTCGTCGTATCCGGCAGTGTAGCGCCCTTCCCAGCGCCCGTCCTTTCGTTTTCGGATGTTGCCTTCCCCGTTCGCTCGTTTCTTCGCCATGTCTGTGCCTCCTTCGTTTTGGTAGCACAAACAACTACCACAGAACCGGCACAAAGTCTACTGATTTTTTTGGAAGATCGGAATATTTTTTATCCGCTTTTGCGCGTGTCGGAAATCCCTATTCTTTGTTTACTGCGGCGCAGTTTTTGCACTTGCCTGAGGCTCAACTTACCGATTTTCCAGATAGCGATGAACCGCCCATATCACATCGTCCAACAGATCCTGTTCCGGCGAATTTGGTTTCAGCACCTCGCTTCCCGTTTCGATAATGCCTTTCAGCAACGTGTCGATGGAAACGTGAAGTGCATCTGCAATTCGCAGGCATGCCTCCAGACTTGGGTGCGCGCGGCCCGTTTCGATACACGAAATGTACTTTTGCGTCGTAAAAACCATCTCAGACAGTTCTTCCTGCGACAAATGCTTCTCACGCCGGAGCGCACGGACATTCTCGCCGAAGCACAGATAGAACTGGTTGGGGGCGTAAGCGTCAACCCCCCCGCGCATGGACAGGCATGAGACAATAGTAACGGGACGTTGCGAAACGTTCCGTTACTGTCATATTGGAGGTAAGGGGATGACAAGTGCAGAGTTGAAACACCGTGTAAAGCTGCAGGAGTGGGCGGCACGAATACAGGACTGCCGCAGCAGCGGCCTGTCAGTGCGGGCGTGGTGCAGACAAGAAGAAATCAATGCAGCAACCTATTACCGTTGGGAACGGGAATTGCTGGCTTTGGCTGAAACAGAGCCGTGCTCGAGCGTGTCGGCCGTCAGGTTTGCAGAGCTTCCGACACCGAAACAGGCATCACGCAACGCTGCGGAACGTTCCGCAACGTTGCATATTGGAAACGCCAGTCTGGATATTTATCCCGGGTGCGATACGGAACAGCTGAAAATGCTGGTAGAGCTTCTGCGCCTATGCTGAACGACTTCACCGGCGCAGATAAAGTCTACATTGCCTGTGGCTACACAGATCTGCGTAAAGGCATAGACGGCCTGGCGCGCCTTGTCCAGCAGCAATTTGCGTTAGACCCGTTCGCCAATACCCTGTTCCTGTTCTGCTTGTCGTGTTTTGTGGTATAATGTTTGCATGGAAAACAGAGAAATGCGGACAAGCAACACGGAAGAAATGGTGACCAATTCCCGTGCGGAATATGAGCGATTTCAGGAGCAGGCATAGGTCATTACCGGCCTGACACTGCAGAATGAGTGGCTGCTGGAGCAGCTGAAGCTGTCCAAAAAGAAGCTGTTCGGCCGTTCTTCGGAGCAGGCGGAGCAGATGGTCATGGAGCAGCTGAGCTTTACTTACAACGAGGCGGAAGCCTATGCCTCTGAAACCAAAGCCGCCGCGGAGAAGCCTGTTGCTGTGAAGGCGTACGAGCGCAAGCGGCAGTCCGGCAATGTACTGGATGTCGTTCCGGAGGGGACTCGCACTGAGGTGGTGGAGCACCGTCTGCCGGAGAATGAGCGGATCTGCTCTGCCTGCGGCAGCGAATTGGTTGAGATCGGCAAGGATGTGCGCCGGACGCTGCAGATGAAGCCGGCAGAGTTCTGGATCCGCGAGGACGTATACTACACCTACGCCTGCAAGAACTGCGAGCAGGAGACCGGCGAGGCCAACATTTGAAGCATGGGCTGAAAAGCTGCTTCCCGCAAATGCCCCAGAAGAATGCTATATGCCTCATAAATAAAAGACCGCCATCTCGGTGAGCAACAGTTCTCCTTGAGATGGCGGCCTTTTATACGCGGGGAGGTTTGACGCTTGCTTTGGGGCAAGATATCTGTATCGATAACCGTAGCAGTATCGCCGGCCCAGTCCACCTGCATAACCGCACCGGGTTTGTGGTTCAGGTGCATGGTGGCGTTGACCTTTGCCAGATAGTCGGCATAGTACTTGTTGAACTGGGTTGATTGGTATGGAGTCTCGTCCGCCGCCCGACACTGGTCGCAGTATTCCAGCCACAGCAGGTTCAGCGTAACACCGCTGCGCTGGAGTTCCTTGTGGACATAGTCGTAGTCCGGCATCTTGTAGACAGGCTTTGAGGGGCTGGTCGGAAACAGACGCTCTGAGAGCTGCTTATCCGACATTTCCTCCGGCAGCGGCCATTGCAGGCCACAGTTCGCTGCCCGTTGCATGGTTGCTGCCACAGTGTTCCGAGCGCACTGGCAGCTTGACGCGATCTCGGTCTTGTTGAGGCCCAGACTGTGGAGTCTGAGGATCTCACGGTAATTGGTCATACAGGTGACCTCCTTGCAGATATTTACGCCGCAAAATACGGTGCATATCTACATTTTACCGTAGTGCTCAACGCCGGCGGCGAGGGTGCTCAATCCCGCCGGAACGGATGCTCAATTTGAGCGGTCGAGGTGCGTAATCTGGGGCGGAATACTCACCCCAAACTGCCGTTTTTTATTGCAGTGCCGGGGGTATTCAAAAAGCAATTATTTGAGATTTATAAGAATTTATAAGAATAAACTGGGTTCGCTGATTATGGCTACCTTTCAAGAACATCGCTTCGGCTTATACTATGTTTTTCTAAAAAGTCAGCAATCATTTTAGGATCTTCCAAGCCGTGTGGATGATGGTCGGCATTCTTTTTTAAGTGCACTTCAAGTATTTCACCTTGCTTACGATAATACTCTTCAAGTATTTCCCCGTTTTCTTTGTATGGCACCACATGATCATCATCTCCGGCAACAAGAATAATTGGTATATGATGTTCAGCTAACACATGCATCAGATCAACAGGATTCTGCCTATAGTTAAGCATTTGTGAAACGCTTCGTCCGGTACACTGGTGATACTCGACAAAAAAATTTGCTCCATCACCAAGTCCGCATGGACAGCTGAGCAGATTCATAACCGGCGCATCCAAATACAGGCAATTAAACAAATCCGGACACATCGCAGCCGTTTTTACAGCAAACAGTCCACCGCAGCTCATTCCAATTCCAGCGCATTTTGTCTCGAGCCTATATTTTTCTGATACAAAGCGTATGAAATCACACTTACGATGCAAATCTTTTTCTTCTGCCCACCGATTATCATTCTGAATGAATGCAACATGCCATCCTCTTTTCAGAAGTTCAATTTCCAGTTCCGGAAACGCACCAAAATACTCTGTTTTGATTGCCCATTTTCCATTTGCTTTTTCTGCCGGAATGAGGACTTTTGCACATTGTCCTTGGAACATAAAGTGTTCTTGTTGGAACTCAGAGAACTCGTCATACTCAATAATTGGCATTGTTCTTCCTCCTATCTCTTTTTTCAGAATATGCGTATACGCAGATATATTCACTTATCCTATCTTTTTTCAGCATCCGCTAGGGTCGGCTGCATCTTTTTCTCCAAAACATTCGCAATGAGCCGATGACCCGCAGCCGTGGGGTGAACACCGTCCTGCGTCCAGTGCTCCGGAGGAAGCATTTCACACGCTTCATCAAAGAGCTTCTGGAGATCTAAAAACTCCACGCCGAATTCCGCGGCAAGGCGGCGCGTGATGGCATTGCGAAGCGCGACCTCCTTATAGAATCCATCCCATTGTGTACCATCTGTCGCTGTTCCATGCGTCAGAAATGCGCCAAGCAGAATGAGTTTCGCTTCGGGGAGCGTCCTTTGGGTGTATCGCAGCAGCACCCGATAGGTCTCCTCGAACAACTCCGCATCCACGCCCTCCTGCTGAGACAGCTCGTGCCAGACATCGTTAACGCCGATCAGGATCGAAATAACGTCTGGATGCAGATTGATGCAGTCCTTTTTCCAGCGGGCAAGCAGATTCGTCACGCGGTTTCCGCTGATGCCGCAGTTCAGCACTTCAATATCCGTGCGATTCAGGCACAGATCTGCCTGGATCAGACAAGGATAGCCGCTTCCCACAAATGTGCCGCTGTCATAGCTGCTGCGCAGGCAATCCGTAATGGAGTCGCCTTGAAATAGAATTCTCATATTTCCTCCTACTATTTAATTTGTATTAGTGTTTTTTCAGGAACTGGTCCATAACCAATCCCGTACAACGTATAGCCGTACATGGTGTGTATTCGTCCGTTTGTCAAATATTAAATATGTGTTTCCATTTCAGCAATCATTCTGGTAGAACTTTTCTTTCTCGCTTCTACCCACATTTTACCACAAATTCCCTTAATGTGATCCACTTTCCGTTTTGTCATAAGCGTCAGCGTGCCATCTTTCTCAACGCCCGTCTTTTCGCTCGCGGATATCGCTTTCTGTGTTTACCTTTTTGCCATGGCTATGTTTTCTTCAGTCTGACCGCCCAAACAGTTACCACGGGCGGGAAGAACAAAGTCTATTAATTTGGATGGAAGCGCTAATATTTTTCAGTCGATTTCAAATTTATGAGTCGTACATCCGATGGCAATATTCCACACATTCTCTTGAATGAATTACAAAAAGCACTTTGAGAAGAATAGTTTAACCGCTCCGAAACTGCGTGTACAGATAACCCCTCTTTTAAAAGGACAGCAGCATATTCTGTCCGTAAATATCGGTAGTAGTGCATAATACCAACTCTGGAGTATGATGAGAAAACTCGTTTCAGGTTCGACTGGCTCATTCCCAACTCCTGCGCCAGTTCGCAGCAACTGAGATTGTCTGCTATTCTCTCCCGTAGGACTGTCATAATACGTGAATATTCCGGATTGTCTCTCGCAAGTTGGGATTCACAACCCAAAATCGACAAAAGCAGCAGTTCTAATTGTGATTTAAGATTTTGCTGCACCATTAAATCGTTTGACTTTAACCTAAAAACGGTTCTGTTTTCGTGAATCTCATATATCTGTCTGATACAACGGATAAGGCGACAGATTTGTTGCTTTTGCTCTATGTTTAAATGATATATGCCCGCCGCCTCTTTCAGTGCAATAACTGCATCAAAAGATAATACCGCAAACGTATTCCTTTTCATTGAACAATTAAAATGCCGGTGCAGTTCCATCGGCGGATGTAAAATCATTTGGCCGTTTTTCAGGCAAACAGTTTGACCTTCTGTTTCTACACACACTTCGCCATCAAGCACAGCTACCAACTCCCAGAAATTATGTTTTTCCATATGTCCGGCAAATGAAGGCTCAAATGTTTCAATAAATGCCGTATGCAATCCACTGACAGTTACAGCGTTCTGAAGTTGACAGGTATGCCATGCAAATTCCTGCATGTTCATTCCTCCAGTTAGCCAAAGTATAAAAAAGAATGTCCGAATTTCTATATACACCAATGCGGCATGCATGCTATGATTTATTTATTGATAAAGTTAATGAAAGGATTGTCTTTATGAAAAAGCTCACGTTCATTCTAATCGGTGCTGGCAATCGCGGCAAATGTTATACACAGCACGCATATATGCACGGCGGATATGAACTGGTCGGTATTGCTGACCCAAACGAACAGACACGCGAATTTATGCGCGAACATTACCATATTCCGAAAGAAAACTGCTATAAAACCTATGACGAACTGCTGGCGCGGGGAAAAATCGCAGACTTTGCAATGATCTGTACGCAAGACCGGCTTCACTTTGCCCCTGCTATGAAGGCTATTGAACAAGGATATCCTCTTATGCTCGAAAAGCCTGTCGCGCCGACTCCGGAAGAGTGCATTCAAATTCGTAATGCCGCAGAACAAAAAGGCGTTCCAGTTGTTGTCTGCCACGTCCTCCGCTACACGCCTTTTGCACGAGCAGTCAAGCAGGTAATTGCAGAAGGTCGCCTTGGAAGAATCATCAATATCATTCATACAGAATGTGTTGGAAATATTCATTATTCGCACTCTTTTGTTCGTGGCCCTTGGCGCAACACAGAGGAATCCTCCAACATGTTGTTGGCAAAATCATGCCACGACCTGGATCTTTTGCAGTGGCTTCTGCAGAGCCAATGCAAAAAGGTACAGTCATTTGGACGCTTGAGCTATTTCCGCAAGGAGAATTGTCCAAACGATGCCCCCGAACGCTGTACTCTAGGATGTCCGTATGCAGAACGGTGTCCCTACAACACGCTCAAAATCTATCGGGACTATCCCGCCGAAGAAGGGTATCTCTTCCCACCTCGCCACCCGGACGGCACACGTTTTACACCAGAAGAAACAGAGCAATGGCTAGAAACATCCGGTTATGGCAGATGTGTATTCCAGTGTGACAATGACGTTGTCGATCATCAAACCGTTAATTTGGAATACGAAAACGGTGAGACGGTTGTATTTACTATGTCTCCGTTTAACCAAGGTGGTCGTCGAATCCACATCATGGGTACAAAGGCCGAGTTAACCTCCACAGATTTTGACACGATCGAATTATTCACTTATTGCGATGAAGATCCGAGCTCCGAACGATATGGTCATAACCGTCGAGATATCATAAAGACCTCAGAATTCGAAATCGACCAAAGCATAGCTGGCGGTCATGGCGGCGGCGATATTGGCATTATGGATGATTTGTGGAAATTGCTGTGTGAAGGAAAGAAAACACCTTCTGTTTCTGACATCCGAACTTCCGTCGGCAATCATCTAACTGTCTTCGCAGCTGAATATTCTCGCACACATGGCGGGGTCCTGACAACAGTTGATGCATATATCCATTCTATTCAAACCTGACCCGCGCCAACATTTAACCACACTCAATGGAAACCATACTCCAACCGCATTTCTGCTTTTATAGCACTGCCATGCCAGGCATATGGCATGGCAGTGTTTTTTTGCGCCTAAGAGCAGATTAATGCAGTAATTGCAGCTATACCCAAAAACAGCAAAGATTCTGCTTTCCCGTTCTCTAAATTTTCACGATTCATTTTTCACAACAAACCAGTTTTGATCGGCGTTTCCATCAAATTTCCACTGTATAATTTGTGTTCCATTTTCAGAAGAATGGTTTGATGGCGTAAGACATATTTTCTTATTTCTTTTGCTCACGATTTTAAATGCCCCAGCCCCCGCATCAACCAGAGACCAGAATTGCGAAGCATTTCCACTATTGTTATAAACAATAATTCCTTCCCCGCTGGTTGATGAGTGGAACGATGGTGTAATCACATAGCCGGTGGAAATATTCACGATCTGGACATATCCGCCACTCTTTGCAAAATGCCAGAGCTGCGCGTCACTGCTCTTAACATCATCGAGTATAAGAATATCCCCATCATACTCTGGAGTTCTCGCCGCTAATGCTTTTCCGCTCGAACTGTTGATAATTCGATATTCTTGATATCCGAAAACCGGTGTTAAGGTGACATCTCTATTTGGCATAATAAAGCTGGTATCAGAAAGCCACATTAGATCAGTCTGCATTTCGAGACCCCGGTTAAACTTGCGATATACCTCCGGAGCCACGGTTAAATTAACTGTTTCACCAGAAAGGTAAAACCCTGCGCCGCTTACAGTACCACCTTCAGCATCAAGAATGGACAGCAATGGAACAGATTCAAGCAACCACACCTGCGAACCATTATCCATTCTCTGTTCAAGATAGCCATCTTCAGATATTGACAAACAGATCGACGCATCTCTATAACTTTGAATTTTATAGATTCCTGCTTCCTGCTCAATAAGTCTCCAGTATTGCGATGTAGTTCCCTGGCGAGTATAAGAAATCACACTTGCACCTGAATCCACAGAATGGTTCGAGGGAGTCAGGACTCGTCCGGTTTTTGCACTAACAATACAGTACACACCATCGAAGACTTCATCCATAATCCATGCCCGATCCGCAATTTCAGAATTAACAGGCACCAACTCCCCGTCACTGCTCCCCTCATGCAGAGATGCCTCATGCGCTTCGTCATAAATTACAAAAGCGCGCCCGCTAAGTACTTGTTGACGTTGGGTAGGGGACTCTGAATTTTGAGTTCCCGCAAAATCGATAATCTCTTGAGCATGTGTTGGCAAAGCAGAATTAGTATATCCCCAGTTTTCCTTCAGTGTATTTGTGCTTGGGCAACGGTAAACCTTCATGCCGTTTGGAAAATAGTTGTGTGTAATTGTATTACCGTGCGTTGACTGATACTCTGGGCCACCGCATGCATCATTTACTAATAGCCAATAACTTGTCCCTTGACTCGCTGGTAAAACAACGTTATTGATCACAGTATAGCCTCGCGTACCATTGTCCAAGTATAAATAGGCATATAGATTTTCTTGTCGATGCAACACATTATCCCGAATAATTGAGTTATCTTGTCGACCTAGCGTATAGATTCCGCCACCATCGAAAGCTTGATTCATATAGTTGTCAATATAATTGCACGACACTCTATTAGCACCAACGGCATCATAATTATAAAAATCGATATCCAAGCCGCCCCAGCCCCAGCCAACAGAAATAGCAGTATACGGAAGATCAGAAAGTGAGTTGTGATCAACTACAAGCCCGTGAACATACCCTCCCATGATTCCAACGGCACTAACAATCTCATTTCCTATTCTCGTTATCGTGTTCTGTGTAATCACATTATCCGCAACATAGGTCGTTTCGTCTTTCGTATTGTGGTTCTTTTCAAAATCTATACCGCCGATAGATATTCCATTTAGGGCAACATCTTGGATCGTACAACCGGTTATAGTATTACGTTTACATCCCTCGCCAAAAGCAATTGCCGATGATCCTATTCGTTCTATTGTACAATTTTCAAACCGTACATCCTGTGTATATTCAAATTCTATCGCACTATGGGATACCTTTTCAACATTATCGCCAACCATCGAAACGCCAGCTTGATGATCTGCGTAGCCTATATCGCTTCCGGGCCGCAGCCATGTAGTATCAGAAAAAAATAAATTGATAAATGATACATTTCTTAGGATCTTTTCGCCATTCCCATTCAAATTTCCATCTATCAACGTTTCCTGCCTGCCCAAAACAATCACATGGTTATATGGTGCATCTCCAGCAGACGCCATGTAGTATAAGAAGCCCTCAGTTCTATCAAGATACCACTCCCTAACCTGGTCAAGTAATTCAAACGCATTTTCTATAGTATCCGGATAGAGCATACCAATATTCCAATTTGCAAAGTGACAAGTCCATTGCCAAAACGGTTGATCCATATATATTTTCCCGTTTTCTATTCTGTTGACAGACCCCCATTGATGTGCCCATTGGACTTGCTGGTGAATTTCTATGTCATCCTGATTCCTCCAACTACTCATGTTGGAATATACACCTGAAGTTGGAAGGTTAAAGCCATTCTGCCTGTCCAACACAAAACCTTCAGGCCTTCCCTCGCTACGCGCGCGTGTCGCTTTCACTCCATCGACATATAGATGACGAGAATAAAATCCATTCGTATCAATAGGTGCTTTCCAGATGTTCCGACTGCTATCGTACACACTCCAATTTTCAATGCGCATGCCACCACTAATGGTAACTTTCTCATTCTGGAAGCTTGTATAAATAATTCGATGTCCGTTAAATCCTGAGTCCAGCCATGAGAAAGAAATCACATCATCCAGATAGTACGTTCCGCCTCGCAAAAATATATAAATGTCTCCTGTCGCGTTTTGGTTAATTTCCCGCGCAGCCTCCTGCGCTCTTTTTATCGTAGAAAAAGGGTGTGCAATAGAGCCATCTGCATTATCGCTTCCGTTTGGTGATACATAAAACGATGTAAAGGCAGCAGCATTTAGGGGCAAGCACAGGGCATAAAACATAAGAGCAAGCCCAATAAATAATGAAATTACTTTTTTCATCCGTCTCTCCTTTCATAACGCGGTGCGGTTGACTTGCAGTTCATTCGCAAATGTTTTTTACAATGTATCTGTCAACGACCTTTCCATCGAGCCCAATTTGTCTTATGTCAGAAAAAATACCATTCTCGCATTTGACTTCCATTATTGTTTCAGCATCCACAAACAATTTAAATGCAACATTCCACTTCTTTGGAAACGCCGGACAAATAAATATCGTACGCCCCTCCACCTGCATCACCATTTTCTGAAGTTGGTTCAGAATGTTTGCACCATGATCCGTATCGGGAACTGCGTCGTAAATCGGCCCCCACATTCCTGGGAAGCGTGTTCCGGGATTTTGAAGTGCACAGTTTCTGCGCAGAATTTCCGCTGCGTCTTCCTCAAGTCCAAGAAGTGCTGCCACAACGCCGGCACTTTGCCAGCCGGAATAGCTTGGGGCCTTTGGCGTCAAACCGATTTGAAACGGCTGATCGATCCCATACTCTTTCGTTAGTAAAGAATATGTTTTCTTTGCCAGTTCAAGATTCGGTTTATTCTGCATATAGTTTCTAAATGGGTAGATCGCATATAGCTCAGGCACTTCCACATTATACCGTTCCTCCTGGAATGACTCTGCTGGCAGGAGCGTGTCTTCATTGCACGGAATTGGAGGAAGCTTTTTCTGATACTGTAAATAATACAGCCGCTGCTGTTCAGGCAATGCGCGGATAGACAATACCCGCTGTAGGGTGCTGTGCAGTCCGGCAATGATCGGTATCGGATTGATTGTATCGCGGTAGGTTTCTATGCAGTTCAGCGGCCCGATTTGCATTTTCCCGTTTTCAACACTTGGGAATCTTGTTTCGATGTAACGCAGAAGATCATAATAATACGGAAGCAGCGTAGCTGTCAGGAACGCTTGATCACCTGTAAAGAAATAATAGTCCAACATCAGTCCGCTGAGTTCAAGTCCCGGCGAAATATCGACTGCGCCGCCCCAGCGGTTTTCTGCATATCCATCCGGCACGTTCACGCGATTCGTTCCGTATATTTCCGGTGACTGAAGGCCGCAACTCAGCGTCATTTCGGTATTATGCTGTCCCTCCGCATGATAATACCGCATAGCACGGAACCGGTTTATCTCCTGGAAACGGCTATAATATCGGAATAATGTCAGCAGCGGCTCAGTTTCGCCGCGCTCCAGCATCGCGTAATAGGGATGCCTGACATTTTGCCACAAATGCTCTCTGCACCACGAGCGTTCATCCGGGTTCACATTTTTCATCTGCACTGCCGGCTGTGCAGTACATACTCTTCCGAAATTCTGCGTTGTATAATGCTCGTCCAACCCCGGGCAAAGGTTAAACAGCATACCACTGTAAAGGATCGGCATCGCACCTCCGCTGCAGCATGCCGTCATGTATTTTGTAAGTGTATAGGCTTTCGTAATCTGCGATGTACACGCGCAGCTATACTCTGTCGGCTCCTGCATATACGGCTCAAGTGACGCTAAATAATCGTTTTCTGCTGCGGGGTCTCCATCTACAAAAATGTAGCTTTTATCCCAGTATGCCTCCCATGCTTTTTGCGTATTTCGTTCGCTTTCCTCCAGCGGCTCCATATGCACAAGTCTTGTATGCAGAGCGTCACAAAACGCTTCCACGCTCTGCTGCGCGCTGTGCGTCAACACACGGATGGAAAATGTGCGCTCTGACTGCTCAATATCCAGCACCCCTCCGAAAATGCGGTCCTGCAGCAAATTCGGGATCAGCGCCTGCGCATCACTGACATTTTGAAGCTTGGCAATTTCTTCAATAAACGTCTGACTGTTCTTATGATAAAACAGTGTTTTTCCGTCTACCTGCTGCACAACGTCCGCCGATTCTTGTATTCCATGTTTGAACTGGAATTCACCAAACGGCTCGTACGGCGCTGTCCGCCACGTGTGATACGCTGCAGAAACCACAACAGGCTTACAAAACTGTCCTGTTATGCAAAGGCAGTGCGTATTGCGCGCGACCCACAGTTTTACCATCCCATCACGGCCGCTAATCTGGATTTGCCCTTTTGTCAGACGCAGCTTCTGCATATATGCTTCTTTTGTAAACTGCACTGGCGAAAAGCGGAGCTGTATCTCGCCAAGCTTGATTGTTCGATCCAGTTCGGAGAGCGCGTCAGACCTGGACAAGTAGCAGTGTAGCACACCGTCTTCTGTTACCCAAGCGCTGATAGCCAGTTCTCCGTCACCCAGCGGCATCGCGCTGCGATCAGACTGTCCAAGGACATTATATGTAATATCGCACGCCGAAACCCGTTCTTGAATTTCTTTGTATTTCATCTTTTAACTCCCGCTATTATTTGCAGTAATTGTAATCAAACTTTCCTCTGGTGCAGAAAAATTCTGCGAATCAATCTGTATTAAAAACGTTGCGATCCAGCTCCCATCTTCTCTGTGGAGTTGATACGGCAGATTCCCCACACGCTTCCAGTTTTTTTGTGAGCATAATAGTGTGATTTTTTCCGGCTTTTCCGAAAAGCGAATCTCTATTGGGAAATATCCAACGCCATGACGGACGCGGAACATACCAGTCTGTGTACACCCTGTAACATGCAGCGCTACACGAAGTATTGGATCCTGTGATACAACGCTTCCGGTAACGGCACTTGCCGACCATTTCCCATGTATTGCTTCCATCTGGATTGGACAATAGCTATCTGGATGATCTAAAATGAGTTGATAATACGCTTTTTCTGTTGCGCTTATATCTGTTGCGTATTTCACCGTCGGGACATACTCCCATGTGATATGCAAATGATCTCCTGCGCATATGTGCAGATCTTCTTCCGGATATAGGCCAAGCCAAAATTGCGTTGTAATTCCGTCAAATACATCAATTTGCAAACGTTTTGCTTGAAGCATCATATGTGGGTGGTTCTTGATACTAATCGAATATGAGCGGAGAATCATTCCTTTATTCCCGTTCGGTTCTCTGAATTGCTCGTCGATTATTCCACCGCGGTACGCCGAAAACCACATATTAGCTCTTAGTGGTTCCGGTAGAATTGCTTCAGTCGTTCCAGCACAGAGGTCAACCAGCGCATCTTCGCAGACCTGTTCCTCTTTCCCCCAAGCATATTTTGCATATCTTGATCTATCATAACCGGGACATCCCAACCATGCTACCGTCAAATCCTTCAGTGTGATATCTGTATCCGCTGTATAATCCGCATGAAAAAAGACTCGTGCCAAATCGTTTGATGAGAAAATAACAGATTGGATGTCCCCGTGAATCGCCCCGTCATCCGAAATCATATGATATCGAACGCTGCTGCAAATCGGACCATAACTGAGGAATTCACACCTTGCAGCGAGCATTTTATGGACAGTCTGATCTTGCGGTATACGATATCGCAAGAAATCGCCGCCGCCATTATTGGGTCCCCATTCATGAGCCGTGTCAATTGGTCGAATATCTGTAATTGCGCAGTCTGTCATATGGGATTCCGGGCATATGCAAAGGCTCTCCTGTGTTCCAATGAGTCCTTGCAGCCAAAGTTGAACTGCCGTCCGATCAAGAGGATTCCCGTAATGCGGGTTGTCATCCCAGCCCAGAAGTGACAACTGTGAAAATGTTGCAGCACGGATTCCTTTGACTTTTCCACGACCAACTGTTACTGTTTCGCAAAATGGTTTTTCCTTTGAGCAGCAGCCTCTTGCATAGAGGTGAATCCATCTGTGCGTGTAAGGTCTCGGATAATCGGGAAACTCATGTCCGTCAATCGATATTTGCCATGCCGTGCCGGAAGGCAACCCCTCTGTATTTTCTGCATATACGCACACGCCCATAGCATTTACCGCATCTGGTAAATCTGCCCCTATAACGCTTCCATCAGGACGCAGTCTGGCCTGGCCTTCACGATACAAGCCCAATCTGAGTGCTATTGGCAATTTCGAATCGGTTTCCGCGTAAACTGCGATTTGCGATTCATCGGCATTTAAAATTGGAAATATCCAACCAGCAGATAGCGGATCATAAATCCCATTCACCCAGTTTGTTCCAATCTGCGCCCGAACAAATACGTTTTTTTGATGCGCCTGAAAGGAGGTTTCAGCCGGCAACTTCAATGGCTCCCAATACGTAGTCAGCGCAGTACCAAAGCTCTGGAATAGGATCTCATCCTTGGATACGCTCAGTGTTTCCATCGCATGGATAAGCACGCCACCCTGTTTGCACTGCAGCCATGCTGTATTTTGCATTGGCCGCAAAATCGCAGTGCGGGTGTTGAAACACAGGCGAATCTCTGTATTTGCGTCTCTTAATGGTTGACGAGTATTTTTATCCAAAAGTAAAAGAGTCGCGGTAAACAAATCATTCCAGCAATAGAACGCAATCTCAAACTCAGCGTCAGCAAGTCGGGCTCCGCTCTTATCATAAAGGCCGCATCCCTTCATCCGCAGCTGGTGGCATATGCAACCGGAGTCATATACCATAATACTCTTTTGCGTATCCTTCTTTGGATCGGCCCGGTAACAGACTCCATTAATTATGGCCTCCACTCGCATGTCGAGCGGTATTTCCGGTTCTAGCAGACGGAGTCCCAGGAGCCCCTCCGCAGCTGGAAACACTTCCAGTCCACTGATACCCCATTTTCGTCTTGAAAGATCAAGTCTATATTTCTTTGAGGCAACATGCGCGGTTTCATCTGGGTTGATAGCTTGATTTTTTCGGTTATGAACACTTTCAAATCCGCCATCCCACCAGAAGTAAAACGCAGTATCGTCCATATGTTTCCCTCTCCTTATCGAAATTATCTCTGGGTATGTCAGCAAATGTACCCAAATTACTTCGACATTGATCCGATCGTCATTGCATTCGCAAGCTGCTTATTGCAGATACAGTACATAATGATTGCAGGTAGAGAAGACATCAGAATCGCCGCGCCGATTTCTCCCCAGTGCAGCGCGTATTTGGAATTGAAAAATCCAGCAATCATCAGCGTGATTGGCTGGCGTGACTTGCCAAGGCAGAAGATTTTAAACGTTCCATATTCATTCCAGATGTTAAGGAACGTTAATACAAACCGCGTCGTGATCCCCGGCCGCAGCAGCGGAACGATAATTTTCAGGAAACACCTTACCGATCCGCAGCCATCGATTGCTGCTGCCTCTTCCAGTTCTTTTGGCAGTGCTTTGATAAATGCCCCAATCAGGAGAATGCCTGTCGCCAAATTACCTGTCACGCATGGGATAACAACAGCCCAAAAGGTTCCGATCAATCCAAGTGATTTCAGAATCAAAAAAACAGGCACAACCAGACACATACCTGGAACGGCAAGTCCAAGGACAAAGTATCGCTCCACAAATTTCGCCGAGCGTTTGTGCATCCTGTAGATGGCATATGCGGCCATTGCACAAAAAACGCAGACCAGCGAAGCGACAGCGAATGCGTACAGGAAGCTGTTCAGCATACCTCCGGCAATATCAATCTGATTTAATACAGATTTGAAATTATCAAAGCTAAAGCTGCGCGGCGGAGAAAACGGAGAAGCACTGGCCTCGCTCTGCGTTTTGAAGGAAAGGCAGACCATCCAATAGAGCGGAAACAGGAAAATGACCGAAAATAGAAGCAATACGCCTTTTCGAATAAAGCCATGTCTGCCAAGCTGTTTTCTGTTTAAAAAATGTTTCATGCTCGTATGCCCCCTTAGTATTCAATATTTTCCCAGTCCGTTGTCTTATGCAAAATAATTGAAACTACCAGGCATTCGATAAAGAATACCACTGCCATTGCACACCCCAGGCCAAATTGCAGCTTTTTCATACTGGTATTTACAATTTCCAGCATAGGTACAGTTGTATATTTTGCATATGTGACACTGATTACTTCGATCAGCGCATAAATGCAAAGTGTGCCGATCACTCCGGTAATCAAATCATATTGAATGATGTTCCGCAGTAGCGGCAGTCGAATTTTCCAGTCGGCGGAAGCTGCGGTGCATCCATCCAGCATTGCAGCTTCTACATAGTTTTTTGGTACCCCACGAAGTGCGGCACACTTAATGATCACACCTGCGCCAAGGCCGCACCATACATTACAGATCCCGATACACCAAATCGCAGTATCCTTGGAAGAGAGCCACGAGTGCTGCAACGCACCGAGGCCAATCGCTTTTAAAATTGAATTTACAAGTCCCCAGTTTGCGTTATAAATTCCTTGAAACAGCTTTGCTACCGAAGTAATTGCGAGAATCAATGGGACGAGGGCAGCAAACCGGAATACTGTGCTTACCCAGCCCGATGTCCGATCAAGCGCAAACGCAAGCAACCACGAAAGCGGCATACTGATAAGCGTAAGCAGGAGCAGCTTCAAAATGTTGATCTGGCTCATCCAAAAGGTCTTGTCCGAGAATACTGCCTTATAATTCTCCCAACCGACCCATCCGAGATTCATAATACTGTTGTTGTTTTGAAAGCTGATTGGGAGCATTACGAAGGCTGGTGCAATCAGAAACATTGTAAACAAGATCAACGCCGGCAATAAAAAAACAGTATAAATACTATTTTTATAATACTTTTTCATATTAGTTCCTCTGTACTAAAATCAAAATCTAAAAGCGGCGGGCATTTTCCGCTTTTATCAGCACAAAAATGCCCGCCCGCATAGTTCCTATTTGTGTTCGAAGGCAGTCCTATCAGAAAACCTCGAAGAACGTATTCTGTTCCCAAATTGCCTGCATCGCATCGCAAACATCATCTGCCGTCATATCAGAATCATCCATCAGCCATTCATTGATAACAGAGAAGTATTCCGTCTGCGAATTCGCATCCAGCGCATTCGGATAGAATGCACTGCCCCAAGTCGTCACGTTCTTAAACATCTCATAGCGGTCTGCGTCCAGATCATTTACGAACGCGATTTCGCCATCGACCTTATAGTTCGTTACAAGGCCATTATCAAAATTGCGCTTTGCTTCTTGCTCATACTAATATTCTTTTAAAAAGGTTGATAATTTATCACTGTTGATGTATCATGAAGATGGTGATGAGAAATGAAAAGATACACTTTCACGCTTGAGGAAACGCAAGAAATC
>OLSX01000446.1_pt1 | contig 41720 bp, 48 predicted proteins | sample 1673141 | NCBI WGS metagenome assembly OLSX01 (sample SAMEA3136759, study PRJEB25190) | human gut metagenome | biome: human gut; feature: human-associated habitat; material: faeces | place: Austria | collected 2013 | reverse complement strand
AGTTTTCATCATATTTTTTTGAGAAAAGTGTAACCTATCATTGACGACTGTACAATTAAAATCATACATAATTATATGTACTTCTTGACATATTGCCGCCGTAGTGGTAAAATTATTAAGATAGTAAATTCGGCTGCGGCGTGATTTACCGCCGCGGCAGTGCAGCTTAAATGCGGCGGAATTTTTGGCGATACCCGTCGCATTGGTTGATTTTATCACGGGAGAAAACGACACGGCTCCCGTTGCTTTCGTTTTAGCGCGCAGGTATCCGGACTCAATATAACTGCATAACTGCGCTCGGAAGAAAAACCGTGCTTACTATATAGGAGGTTAATAAAAAGAATGCATCCGATCTTATATGTCGTTTTTGCGGCAGCTGCCGTCCTGCTCGGTGTTATAGGCTTTTTTGCAGGCTCGGTCTACCGCCGCAAATCGACTGAAAATGCCATCGGCTCTGCCGAAGACGAGGCAAAGCGTATTTTAAGCGACGCTATGAAAACCGCCGAATCAAGAAAAAAAGAAGCTCTTGTTGAGGCGAAGGACGAAATTTATCAAATGCGCCAGGAGGCGGAGAAGGACATCCGTGAGCGCAGAAGCGAGGTTCAGCGTCAGGAGCACAGACTTCAGCAGAAGGAAGAAACGCTTGACAGGAAAACCGATAACATTGAAGCAAAGGAGGAAAAATTAAGCGCGCGTGCCAAGGAGATTGACGCGAGAATCGCCGAATGCGATAAGATAAAGCAGAGCCAAATGGAGATCCTCGAAAAAATTTCCGGCTTTACGAAGGAGCAGGCAAAGGCTCATCTTTTAGAGCTGCTTGACGGAGAGCTCAACCACGAAAAGGCGGTTAAGATTCTTGATTATGAGCAGCGGCTTAAAGACGACGCGGACAGAATTGCCAAAAATGTTATAGGCCATGCAATTCAGCGCTGCGCGGCTGACCATTCCTCGGAAATGACCGTTTCGGTAGTATCGCTGCCGAATGATGAAATTAAGGGCAGGATCATAGGTCGCGAGGGCCGCAACATCCGTGCTCTCGAAGCGGCTACGGGCGTTGATCTTATAATTGATGACACACCCGAGACCATAACCCTTTCAAGCTTTGATCCGATCCGCCGCGAAATTGCGCGTGTGACGCTTGAAAAGCTGATTCTTGACGGCCGTATTCATCCGGGCAGAATTGAGGATACCGTTGCGAAAGCAACAGCCGAGGTTGAAGCGACCATAAAGCAGGAGGGTGAGCGCGCCATGATAGACGCGGGCATCCACAACCTGCACCCCGAGCTTGTAAGATTGCTCGGAAAGCTCAAATACCGCACAAGCTACGGGCAGAATGTGCTTAACCATTCGCTTGAGGTATGCCATCTTTCGGGGCTTTTGGCGTCGGAGCTGGGAGCGGATGTTACCCTTGCAAAGCGCGCGGGTCTTCTGCACGATATAGGCAAGGCGCTTGACCACGAGCAGGAGGGCACTCATATTCAGCTCGGCGTTGAGGCGGCGAAAAAACACCGCGAGAGCGAAGAGGTCATTCATGCGATTCAGGCGCACCACGGTGATGTTGAGGCGAAGACCGTTATTGCCTGCATAGTTCAGGCGGCGGACGCTATTTCGGCTGCGAGACCGGGCGCAAGGCGCGAGAATATAGAGAATTATATCAAGCGTCTTGAAAAGTTGGAGGAAATCGCCAATTCCTTTAACGGCGTCGAAGGCTCTTATGCCATTCAGGCAGGCCGCGAGATTCGCATTATCGTTAAGCCCGAGGCTGTAAGCGACGATGAAATGGTGCTTATGGCGCATGATATTTCGGCACGCATTGAAAATGAGCTTGAATATCCGGGTCAGATAAAGGTAAATGTTATAAGAGAAAGCCGCGCGGTGGATTACGCTAAGTAATCGCACGGCGGTATCAATGAAGGTTTACCTTACTTATTCAGTGCTGTTTGCTTTTAATATACAAACGACTGCCGCGTTAAGGCAGTAATGCACGAACAAAAAATTCTCAAATAGCTTTCGGTTTCCTCCGATGAAGGTGCGGATGCCCGGCGGACACCTCCGCAAAGCAGAAGCACCGGCTGAGACGGAAGCCGAGAAGCTGTTGGGTGAAAATAAAACTGAAAAAAAGAGAAGCTTTTATGAATTTAAAGCTTCTCTTTTTTCGTTATGGCTTACGCCGCGTCACCTTCTTCGTCGGAGGAAGGTATGATTGTGCAAAAGTATCCTTAACGCGGACAGTCCTTTGTTATTTGTATTTTTAAGGGCTATTTTTCGGTTGACACACGAATATCGGAGTTTTCAACGAAAAAGCTGATGTCGCCGTCGCGGTCGGTTCTGTAGATCTTTGCTCCGCAGTTTCTGAGCGAGGCGAGGGTCTTGCTGTTCGGGTGGGAATACGAATTGTCCTTCCCGACGGATATCGCGGCATATTCGGGGCTTGCCGCCTTCAAAAATTCCTCGCTGCTTGAGGATTTGCTGCCGTGGTGACCCACTTTCAGCACGTCGCAGTCGATATTCAGCTTTTCTGCCAGTACGTCTGCTTCGGTTGCTTTCTCGGCGTCGCCCGTGAAAAGGAATTTCTTATCCCCTATTTTCGCCATGGTAATTACCGAGCGGTCGTTTTCATTCTTTGCATCGGGGAAATAAGCGAGCACCGTAATCTCAAATTCGCCTATATCGAAATTCATACCCTCTGTTGCCGTGAACACTCTGCCCTTTTCGGCAACCACGCGTTTTTCCGCTTCGTTCACCGTCGGCATAGCCTCGGCGGTGCTGTCGCGGTTGGGTATTATCAGGTTATCTATGGGAAAGCTCATCGCTATTTTGGCAAGCGCGCCCGCGTGATCCATGTGCAGGTGGGTTATGAGAAGCGCGTCAATATCCTTTATATCGGCGCATTTAAGATCCTTTGCAATATCGTTTGCGGAGGAGCTGAGACCCGCGTCTATCACGGCGGAGCAGCCGTTTGAATAAATAAGCGCCGCATCCGCCTGACCTACATCCATTATCTTAACAAAATCCTGCGTTTTATCAAAATCGGCTGCTGCATCCTGCGCAAACGCGCTGCGAAGCTTATCGCCGAAAAGCTTGTTTGCAAAGGCAATGATAAATATTGCGATCGTGAGTACGGCGGTTGCGGAAACGGCAGTTTTTCTTTTATTCCGCCGTTTCATTTACTTCACCCGCTGCCTCGCGCTCAAGCAGCTGCTCCTTTGAAACAAGCACCTTGCGCGGCTTTGAGCCTTCATACGGTCCTACCACTCCGCGCTGCTCCATTTCGTCCACTATGCGCGCAGCTCGGGCATAGCCCAATTTCAGCTTTCGCTGCAGAAGGGAGGTGGAAGCCATACCGTTTTCCACAACTACCTTTATTGCTTCGTCGAGCATCGGGTCGCCCTCGGGGCCGTCCTCAGGCAGACCTGTTTTCTGCTTTTTCTCTATTGCCGCCTGGCGCTCTATTTCCACCATAACGTCGTCGTCGTAATCCACGGTGTGATCGCTCTTTATGTAGTCAACCACCGCCTCAACCTCTTCATCGCTTACAAAGCAGCCTTGTATTCGGTTGGGCTTTGTTGAACCCACGGGGCTGAAAAGCATATCGCCGCGCCCCAAAAGCTTTTCGGCGCCTGCCGAATCTAAAATTGTTCGGCTGTCTATTTGCGAAGATACCGCAAAGGCAATACGCGTGGGTATATTCGCCTTAATAACGCCCGTTACTACATCTACCGACGGTCTTTGTGTTGCGATTATAAGGTGCATACCCGCAGCGCGCGCCTTTGCCGCTATGCGGTTTATGGAGTCTTCAACCTCATTCGGCGCGGTCATCATAAGGTCGGCAAGCTCGTCTATTATTATAACTATGTGCGGCATTTTCTGAACCTCGGGGTCGCCCAAGTTTTCAACAAACTTGTTATAGCCCGCAAGGTCGCGCACGCCGCGGTCGGCAAACATTTTATAGCGCCGCTCCATTTCGGTAACAGACCACCCGAGCGCCCCCGCCGCCTTGCGCGGGTCGGTTACAACGGGAACAAGCAGGTGCGGTATGCCGTTGTAAATTCCGAGCTCAACCACCTTCGGGTCTATCATTAAAAGCTTTACTTCGTCGGGCGTCGCCTTGTAAAGCAGACTTATTATTATTGAGTTAATGCAGACCGATTTACCCGAGCCCGTAGCGCCGGCTATAAGTCCGTGCGGCATTTTTGCAATATCGGTTACCACCACGTTGCCGCCTATATCGCGCCCCAAAGCTACCGTCAGCTTGCTTTTTGCATTTATAAACGCGGGGGATTCAAGTATTCCGCGAACGCCTACAACGGCGCTTGCCTTGTTGGGCACTTCAATTCCCACCGCCGCCTTGTTGGGTATGGGCGCTTCTATTCTCACGCCCGCCGTTGCAAGGTTCAGAGCAATATCATCAGCCAAATTTGTAATTTTGCTGATTTTTACACCTGCGCAGGGCTGCAGCTCATAACGCGTAACCGTAGGTCCGCGGCTTATATCCACAATGCGGGTTTCCACCCCGAAGCTTTTAAGCGTGTCTACCAAATGTCCGGCGGTGTGGTCAAGCTCCGCCGAAAGTGCGGCGGTATCGGTCGCCTTTGATTTATTAAGGAGTGACAGCGGCGGATAGCTATAGCCCTCCGCCTTTGGCTCTGTTTCCTTTTCGGGCACTGAAAATTCGGCGGGCTTTGTCGGCTCTGCCGGTTTTTCGGTGGGTATAACTCTTTTCTCTGCCTCCGCCTCGTTTTTTGCGGCTTTAAGCGCCGTTTCAATCTCCGGCTTTATATCGTCCGTTTTTTCTTCAGGCTCGGTTGCGGCGGGGCTTTCGGGCTCGCTTTCTACCGTTTCCCCGTAATAAGCCGAAACCACCTTTCGCTGCTTTTCATCAAGCGAGGTTTTGGGTATATTTCGCTTTTCGGGGATATCGTCTACCGGGATATCGACATTAAAGCCCTTTATTACCTTAAGCTGCTTGCCGCTCTGCGCTTCTTCGCTTTCGCGTTCAAGCCGCGCCTGATAAGCATTTTCCGCCTGCTCGGATATACTTTTTACAGGCCGCGCAATTGTGCGGAAAAGCGACATAAGCGTAGTGCCCGTAATTATCATTAAAAATACGAATATAAGCAGAATCGCGGTTATTGCGGCGCCCGTTTTGCCGAAAGCAAGATACAGCGGCTGCCCCACAAGCGCACCTAAAAAGCCGCCGCTTTTAAGATGCGAGCCCGATTTGTATGCCGCGGTCAGGTGCTGCCAAAAGGTGAGCGCGGCGTTATGCTTTGTGAAAATATCCACCGCTGCGCCCACAAGTATTACAAGTATGCCCGACTCTATAACCTTTGCGTTCATAGAGCCGCATATTTTATCCATTGCGAAAAGCACGGCAACAAAGCCGAGCAAAAACGGATAGAAATACGCCGTAACACCGAACACGCCGAATATAAAGTTATGTATTGCAAGCCATACATTTTGTCCGGGAATAAAAACCACGCACAGCAAAAACACGGCTACGGCGAACCAAATCACCGAAAGTAATTGCCTCCTGCCCTGAACCGCTTCTTTTTTTGCCGAGCTGTTTTGAATTTTGGTCGCCGTGGCGCTGCCCGCGCGCGATTTGCCGCTTTTCTTTTTTGCTGCCATTTATTTTACTCCTTATGTAATGCGCGGTCATATGACCGCTCTATTTATTCTCAATAAGCCTGTAAAGCCCGTCCAAAACCGTGCCTAGGCTGCCTATTTCATCAATAAGTCCCTCTTTTACCGCCTTCTCGCCCGAAAGCACACTGCCGACATCGGTAACCATTTCGCCGGTGTTCATCATAAGCTCGGTAAACCGCTCTGCCGTAATTGAAGAATTACGCACCACGAAATCGGTTATTCTCGCCTGCATTCGTGCAAAGTGATTCATGACCTGCGGCACGCCTATAACAAGACCTGTTGTCCGCACGGGGTGCACCGTCATGGTGGCCGACGGCGCAATATACGAGCGCTTTGCCGAAACCGCAAGCGGCACGCCTATTGAATGCCCACCGCCGAGTACATATGAAACGGTCGGCTTTTTCATGCCCGATATAAGCTCCGCAATGGCAAGCCCCGCCTCCACATCGCCGCCCACTGTGTTCAGTACGACCAGCAGACCCTCAATTTCGCGGCTTTCCTCAATTGCCACAAGCTGCGGTATCACATGCTCGTATTTCGTGGTTTTGTTTTGCTCGGGCAAAACGCTGTGTCCTTCGATTTCGCCTATTACGGTAAGACAATAGATCTTGTGCTTGCCGTCAAACGCGGCAACCGAGCCCATATCCTTTATTTCTTCAAGCTGCGCCCTGCGTTCATCCGATTTGCCGATTTCCTTTTTTTCTTCGGTACTCATTCGCTTTTCCTCCGTTTATAATAAACATCATATTTATTATGGAGGCAAACGCCTGAACAATACATATTATAATATTTTTTTAAATCTTTTTCAAGTGACGAATCTAAACCCCGCCGTTTATAAGCTTTTCCGCCAATCGGCATATATCCGCCGCAGCGTTCGGGTTTATATATTTTCGTTGATTTGCGGTTATTTTTTCGGCCTCGGCTTTATTCAGCAGGCGGTCGGCGGCATTGGGCAGACCCATGCCTATTCTTTTTACGGGAACGCTCATTCCGTGCTGTGCGAAAAACCGCATATTAAGCGTTTCGCACCCCGGAATCGACATTATGTGTACCATAGGCACGCCCAAAACCGCGCCCTCGGTGGCGGAAAGTCCGCCCGGCTTTGTGATAAACACCTCCGCCATACGCATATATGACGCCATTTTATCGGTGAAGCGAACGGCGGTTATTTTGTCAGGATATCTCCCTGCAAGCCTGTTGTACAGCCATTTGTTGCTGCCGCATATCACTACGAGTCCGATTTTTTTATCGTTTTTATAGCGATCATACAAAAGCTTGATTGCCAAAACAAGCTTTCCCGCGCCCATACTGCCGCCCGAAATTAAAATATAGCGCTTATTTTTATCAAGCCCCGTAATCTCCGCAGCTTTTTCGCGCGTTGAAGGCTCTGAAAAGGCGAGGCTTACGGGAATTCCGAGCGGGTAAAGCTTATCGCGTGGTATGCCGCGGCGCAAAAATTCGGCCGTCAGCTTATTTGACGGTATAACAAAAGCGTCGCAGTCGGTTTCCTCAGTAAACGGAATGCAGGTGTAGTCCGTCGCTATAAAAACGGTTTTCGGCACTGCCATGCCGCGGTTTTTCATATTGGTTATTATTTCGGCGGGGAAAATATGCGGCATAAAAACCACATCCGGCCTTTCCTTTTCAAAAAGCTTTTGCAGCTTTTTGGTCATAGCCGCGTTCGCAAAATAAACCGGGGAGCGAAAGGGCAGATTTCTGTAAGCGTTTCCCGCCGAATAAACCGCACCGAAAACACGCGGGGCCGCCTGCACGGTTTTAATATATGTTTCGTCTATCCGTTTGGCGGTGTGCTTCCCCGCCAAATCATAGGGATTCAGCATTAAGACCGAATCGCCGCGGCGTTCAAGTTCTTCTTTTATCGCTCTGCCGGCAGCGTTGTGTCCGCCGCCCGTTCCGCAGGAAAGTATAAGCGCCTTCATAATTCTCCTCCGATAAGTGCCGTGAGGCACAAATTACTGTTTTCAGTATACCTTCATCCGCCGCAAAAGTCAATCTCCGTATATGTGCGCGGTTCGGCAGAAAATCAAAGAACAGAAAATTAAAAACCCGCATACTCCACAGAGTACACGGGTTTATGTGTTGGCATCTACTTATTTTTCCGGGCAGCTTCCCGCCGAGTATCTTCAGCGCAAGCGAGCTTAACTTCCGTGTTCGGTATGGGAACGGGTGGACCCTCGCCGCAATCAACACCAACTGATTTTGTTTGCCTGTCTCATCGACAGCTTAATCAGTATATCACTCTTTTTCGCATTTGTCAACACTTTTTTTTAAAAAAATAAATTTTTTTGAAATTTGTTAATTTAAGCCGGTGTTTCTCAGGCACGCGAGCTTAGACTGATGAGTTCGACTCTCGTTTGCCTACATATTCCGAAACGCATTCCTTCATTTCCGCCCAATGCGCCTCCATTTCCGCGACCAGCTTCAGCTGCGTGCGGCAGCGGTCGAGATTGTGTTCCGGATATTCGGTCTTGAAATAGCGGTCGCCGTCAATAAAATCCGCCAAAAAACGCATTCCGCATTCGGCGGTCATCATTTTAGCGCCCTCGGGCAGCAGCATAATTTCGGAATCCGAAAGCAGCCCGCCGCAGCCGTCCAAAAAGCCCTTTGTGTACACGCGGAATTTCTCCATATCAAGCTTAACCTTTGAAAGATCTTTTTCGTCCTCTGCCGCGGTGCTTGCACCGAAGCGTATCGCATCGCCGAAATCGGTTACCGAAAAGCCCGGCATTATGGTATCAAGATCTATAACGCAAAGCGCCTTGCGGGTAGTGTTATCAAGCAAAACATTGTTGCACTTGGTATCGTTATGGCTGACTCTGAGCGGCAGTTTCCCGGCACCGTAATTTTCAAAAAGCACCGAGTAAAAGTCCTTACGCGCCTTAATAAACTCAATTTCGTTCTCTGCAAGATGCGCTCTGCCGGAACGGTCTTCCCTTACGGAGCTTAAAAAATCGGCGTATCTTTTTGGAGTGTTATGAAAATCCGGGATTATTTCGTGCAGGCTTTCTGCGGGGAAGTCATTAAGCACCCTTTGAAATCTGCCGAACGCCAACGCGCACTGATAAAAATCCTCATTGCTTTCGGGCAGGTCGAGACTTACGGAATTATCTATAAATTCGTAAATGCGCCAAAATGTATCGGCTTCATCTATATAATATGTGTGCCCGTCGGTCGATTTTAAAAAGCTTATGATCTTTTCGCCGCTTTCCGCTCTGCTTTTCATATGCTCGGTCACACGGTCTATGTTTTCCATAACGGCGCATATGTTTTTGAAAACATTTGTATTTACCGCCTGAAGTATGTATTTTTTCGTCAGACCGCCGTTTTCGGTCATCTCAAGGAGAAAGGTATTGTTAATATGACCGCTGCCGAAGCTCATGCAGCCGGTTATTCTGCCGGGAAGATTAAATTTGGCCGCGATTTTTTCTGCGGTTTTCTGCTCGGACACAGATATAGACATATGTTATCTCCACCTAAAGTTTGTTGTAAAGAATACTATATCATAATTAATTCGGTTTGTCAAATTTATCTTGCGTTGTGCAAATTGTCCTAAAAATTCGCATAGGCATTGATAACAATTGTTTTTTAGGGGAAAAGTGCAAAAAAAGTTAAAAAAACACTTTACAACTTTATCGTAATGAAGTATAATGAGGATAACAATTTAACAGAGGTGCAGAAAAATGAAAAAATTATTGGCAATGGTGATGTGCGTGTGTCTCGCGGCTATGTTCACTGCCTGCGGAAAAAGCAAGGATCAAACCGACAGCGAGTACGTAAAGGAAAAAGGCAAGCTGGTTATAGGCATAACCGATTACGCTCCTATGGATTATGAAAAGACCAAGGGCAGCGGCGAATGGATAGGCTTTGATGCGGATATGGCAAAGGCGTTTGCAAAGGAGCTGGGTGTTGAAGCGGAATTTGTTGTTATTGAATGGGATAACAAAATAATGGAGCTTAAGGGCAAGAGCATTGACTGCGTATGGAACGGTATGACGATAACCGACGAGGTTAAGAACGGCATGGAGGTTTCAAACGCTTACTGCAAGAACACGCAGGTCGTTGTGGTTAAAAAGGACGCTGCCGATAAGTATAAGACGGTTGAAAGCGTTAAGGATCTCAAGTTTGCAGCCGAGGCAGGCTCTGCCGGAGAAAAGGCGCTCAAAGCCCTTGGCTACAGTGTAACAGCTGTCGGCGCACAGTCCGATGCGCTTATGGAAGTCAACGCGGGCACAAGCGACGCGGCGGTTATAGACCTGCTTATGGCCGGTGCTATGATAGGCGAAGGCACAAGCTATGAAAATCTTGCTTACACCGTAGGCATCGCCGATGAAGAGGATTTCGGCGTAGGCTTCCGCAAGGGCTCCGATTTGGCAGAAAAGCTCAATGATTTCTTCAAGAAAGCATATTCGGATGGTTCCATGAAAGAAACCGCAGCTACATACGGCGTTCAGGAAGCTGTAATCGAACAGAAATAAAAATTTAGTTTGACAGGCAGGGGGAGTTTTCTCTGCCTGCCTTGTACTGTAAAAAAGGAATTATATATTTATGTTACAAACGGTAATACCCACGCTTTGCGGCGGCTTTTTAAAAACACTTGAAATATTTGCTGTTACGCTCCTCGGTGCTCTGCCGTTGGGGCTTATAATCGCGTTCGGCTCTATGAGCCGCCTTATTCCGCTAAAAGCCCTTATAAGAACGATTGTATGGATAGTGCGCGGCACGCCGCTTATGCTCCAGCTTTTAATAATATACTACGGCCCCGGAATTTTGTTTGACAATAATATTTGGGGCGGCGGTGCAAACGGAAGATTGACAGCGGCACTCGCGGCGTTTATAATAAACTATGCCTGCTATTTTTCCGAAATTTACCGCGGCGGAATTGAGAGCATATCCAAAGGGCAGCTTGAGGCGGGTCAGGTTTTGGGTATGACACGCAGCCAGATATTTTTCAAAATAGTGCTTCTGCAGGTTATAAAGCGCATTGTGCCGCCTATGAGCAATGAGATAATAACGCTTGTTAAGGATACCTCGCTTGCCCGCATAATCGCGGTTTATGAGCTTATTTGGGCGGGGCAGACCTTTATAAAGGGCGCGGCTATTATCTGGCCGCTGTTTATGACGGGTATTTTTTATCTTGCTTTCAGCGGAATACTTACTCTCCTTTTCGGCTACATAGAAAAGAAGCTTAGCTACTTTAGCGCCTGAGGTGTAACAATGTCAGTTTTAGAAGTTAAAAATATAAAAAAGAACTTCGGCAAGACCGAGGTGTTAAAGGGAATAAGCTTTTCGCTTGAAAAAGGTGAGGTGCTTTCAATCATCGGGTCTTCGGGCAGCGGTAAAACGACCCTTTTGCGCTGCCTTAATTTCCTTGAATTTGCCGAGAGCGGCACTATATCTGTCGGCGGGAAGATAATATTCGACGGTGACGCGGCGAAAAAACCTACGGAGAATGAAATACGGCTTAACCGTCTGCACTTCGGGCTTGTATTTCAGTCCTTCAACCTTTTCCCGCAGTACAGTGTGCTTAAAAATGTAACATTAGCGCCCGTTTTGCTAAAAAGAATGACCGAGGAAGAAGCGGAAAAAAAGGCGCGCGAGTTAATAGCGCGCGTGGGGCTTACCGATAGGATAAATAACTACCCATGCCAGCTTTCAGGCGGGCAGCAGCAGCGCGTGGCAATAGCAAGAGCGCTGGCGCTGGAGCCCGATATACTCTGCTTTGACGAGCCGACAAGCGCGCTTGACCCGGAGCTTACGGGCGAGGTTTTAAGGGTAATAAAGGACCTTAAGAGCACAGGCAGCACTATGATAGTGGTAACCCACGAAATGGAATTCGCCCGCAATGTATCGGATAAGGTGCTGTTTATGGCGGACGGAGTGGTTGAAGAATCGGGCACGCCCGAGGAGGTCTTCGGTACGCCGCAATCGGATAAAACAAAGAGCTTTTTAAATAAATCACTTGAAAGTGTGTAGTGTATGAATATTAAAGGCACCGATAATAAGATGACAGACGATTTATACGACCTTATAGCGTCACTCAAAAGCAGAGAAGACTGCCGAGCGCTTTTCAGCGATATGTGCACGAATAAGGAAATTGAGCAGATGGCGCAGCGAATCTGCGCCGCGCGGCTTTTAATCGAGGGTAAAACCTATAATCAGGTTATAGAGGAGACAGATATATCGTCAGCTACTCTGAGCCGCGTTTCCCGCTGTGTTCAGTACGGCGAGGGCTACAGAAAATTTCTCGGAGACGGTGCGGAAAAATGAAAATAACCGATATAATAAGCGGAGAAAAGCCGAGCCTTTCGTTTGAGGTCTTTCCGCCGAAAAGCGGAGCGAATTTTGAAACGGTGGAAGAGGCGGCGCTTAAAATAGCTGCTCTGAAGCCGAGCTATATGAGCGTGACCTACGGTGCTGGCGGCGGAACCTCACGGTATACCGCCGACATTGCGGGTGATATTTTAAAGCGGGGTGTAACTCCGCTTGCGCACCTCACCTGTATATCGTCGACCCGAGAGGCGGTTAAAAATCAGCTTTCAGTTTTAAAGGAAAAGGGCATTGAAAACATACTGGCTTTAAGGGGAGATATTCCGGAGGGCTATGATACATCCGATTCGGATTACTGCCACGCAAGCGAGCTGATGGCGGAAACAGCCGAATTCGGCGGCTTTTGTATAGGCGGCGCCTGCTACCCCGAAAATCATCCCGATTCCGCAAACAGTGAAAAGGATATAGAGGGGCTTAAAATAAAGGCGGAAAGCGGCTGTGAATTCTTCACGACACAGATGTTCTTCGATAATAATATTCTCTATAATTTTATGTACCGACTTTTGCGCCGCGGGGTCACAACGCCTGTCATTGCAGGAATAATGCCGGTGACCAACGCCGCGCAGATAAAGCGGATATGTTCAATTTCAAGCACTGCGCTGCCGCAGCGCTTTTTGCGCATAGTAGACCGATACGGCGATAAGCCCGAGGTCATGCGTCAGGCGGGAATCGCCTACGCCACAGAGCAGATAATAGACCTTTATGCCAACGGAATCAATGCGGTTCATGTTTATTCGATGAATAAGCCCGATGTCGCCGCCGCGATAAAAAATAACCTTTCGGAAATACTGAAATGAGAAACGCGAATGTAACGGCGGTTTCGGTCAGTTCCGATGAGCTTAAAATAAATACAAACGAGGCGGCTCTGCGGCTTAAAATTCCGCGCGGATACGAAAGCGAGGAGATAAAGCGCTGCAATTTGGCGCTTAAGAGCGTGCTTTGCTGCAAATACGCGTATGTCCGCGTGCCGGTCGAGTTTAAGGAATCCGGAATTTGCAATTTGGGCTTCGGCGACATAGAAAGCCGCGATTTATGCACGGCGCTTTGCGGCTGTCAGGAAGCCTATATACTTGGCGTCACGATCGGTATTAAGGCGGATATGCTGATAAAAAGGCTGGAAATCGCTTCTCCCGCACAAGCTTTTATAACCGACGCTTTGGCGTCCGCCGCGGCGGAAAGCCTTTGTGAGCTTGCGGACGATATGCTTCGCGGGGTTGGCAAAAAGCCGATACGGTTCTCTCCCGGCTACGGGGATTTGCCGCTTTCGGTACAGCCGGCTGTTTTAGCGGCGCTCAATGCCGATTATACCCTTGGCGTAGCCCTTTCGCCATCATTTTTAATGACTCCTATGAAATCGGTCACGGCGATAATGGGAATTTTACCAAACTGAAAACGGACGGTGGAAAAATGATACTCGGTTTTGATATAGGCGGAACAAAATGCGCCGTTATTACGGCGAATGTGAACGGCGGCGAAATTAAGCTTTTGAAAAAGGAAAAATGCGCCACCCGATTTGATATTTCGCCCGAGGAAATGATTGACGGTCTGATACGGTCGGCTGAAAATATTTTAGACGGTACAAGACCAGAAAAAATAGGAATATCCTGCGGCGGGCCGCTCGATTCCCGAAATGGAATAATTTTAGGACCGCCTAATCTCCCCGGGTGGGATGAGGTACATATTTCGGAGCGGATATCGCGGCATTTCGGAGTGCCGGCACTGCTGCAGAACGACGCTAACGCCTGTGCCGTTGCCGAGTGGAAGTTCGGCGCGGGCATGGGAGCGGATAATATGGTTTTCCTGACCTTTGGCACGGGGCTCGGCGCCGGGCTTATTCTGAACGGCAGGCTTTACACCGGCACAAACGATAATGCGGGTGAGGCAGGCCACATCCGTCTTGAACGCTTCGGGCCCGTGGGTTACGGAAAGGCAGGCTCGTTTGAGGGCTTCTGCAGCGGCGGAGGCATAGCGAAGCTCGGCTGCAGTATGGCGCTTGAGGCTCTGCAAAGCGGCAGGCAGCCCGCTTACTTTAAAAAAGGCATGAACGAAAGCGATGTGACCGCAAAGGCAATTGCAGAAGCGGCTGACGCGGGAGACGAAACGGCGATAAATGTTTACAGAGTTTGCGGCGAGCATTTGGGCGCAGGGCTTTCGGTGCTGATAGATATACTGAATCCCGAAAAAATAGTAATAGGCAGCGTGTTTGCTCGTTCGGAGCATCTTTTAAGAAAATACGCCGAAGAGGTTATAGCCAATGAGGCTTTGCCGCAGGCGGCAAAGTGCTGCAAGATTGTTCCTGCAGAGCTCGGAGAGAAAATAGGCGACTATGCGGCGATAGCCACGGCGCTTTTGTGATAAGGAGATTTGAAGTATGGAAGAATTACTGACAAGATACCCGGCGCTTAAAAGCTGTGCCGGAGAAATAGGAAAAACGGCTGAAATACTGATATCCGGATTTAAAGCGGGCAATAAGCTAATGCTTTGCGGTAACGGCGGCAGCTGCGCCGATTGCGAACATATAACAGGCGAGCTGATGAAGGGATTTTTAAGCCGCCGACCCATCTCTCCCGAAAAAAAGGCAGAAATGAAAAAGCTTAATCCCGATATCGGCGAGGATGTGCTCTCAAAGCTGCAGCTTGCCGTACCCGCAATACCGCTTCCGTCGCTTACGGGTCTTAACTCCGCATTCTGCAACGATGTCGATCCGTCTCTTGTATATGCGCAGGAGCTTATGGGACTCGGCACCCCCGGGGATATGCTGCTTTGCATAAGTACATCGGGCAATTCCGCAAACTGCGTTGCCGCAGCAGAGGTCGGCAAAGCGCTCGGGCTTACCGTCATCGCACTGACCGGCGCGAAGGGCGGGCGACTCAAAGAAAAGGCAGATATTTGCATTTGCGTTCCCGAAACCGAGACCTTTAAGGTACAGGAGCTGCACCTGCCGGTATACCATTATCTTTGCGCTGAGGTTGAAGCGACGATCTTCGGTTGAATTTAACAAAAAACAGCACCGCCGCTTCGCAAAAGAATTTATTTTTCGGAAAACTTTATTTTTTTCAAAAAAAGTATTGCATTATTCTCGGATTTGGTGTATAATATATTTGTTCTCTGAAAAATGAATATCGCGGGGTGGAGCAGCTGGTAGCTCGTCGGGCTCATAACCCGAAGGTCGTTGGTTCAAGTCCAGCCTCCGCAACCAATGAAAAACCGCTTAACTAAGCCATTTGTGCTAAGTTAGGCGGTTTTCTTTATGCTCTGAAACAGGCAAATAATTCAACTATAATTCAACTCTATTTCAAAACTATGCTTTTTTAAGGAATATTTCCGAAAGTATATCGGCGTTCTTTTTGTCTGCTTCTTCCACTATATGAGCGTATATATTCGCCGTTGTGCTGACTTGTGCGTGACCTAAACGCTTTGAAATGGAAACGCTGTCAACACCGTTGAAGTATAGCATACTTGCCATAGTATGTCGAAAAGCGTGGGCGTTTATATGCGGCAGACCGTAACGCTTTGAAAATTTCTGCAAATAATTCGGTACGCTGTCGGGGTGCAGCGGCTCACCGTCATATCGGGCAAAGACAAAGTTTTTCGTTTTGAATAGTATACCCTGTTTCATATATTCCCTGTTTTGCTCTTGCCGATACTCTTTCAATAATTCTATTGTTTCGGCAGGAACGGAAATATACCGCTTTGATTTTTCGGTTTTGGGCGTACTTTCATATACGCCAATATCGGGAGAATACAAAACGCTGTTGCAAATATAAAGCTGCTTATTCTCAAAGTCTACCTTATCCCACTTTAAGCCGAGTATTTCTCCACGCCTTGCCCCTGTAATCAAAAGCAAGTGAACAAGCACACGCCACTTTAACGGCTCATTTTCCAACGCTTCACGAATTGCTTGTATTTGTTCAGGCTGAAAATAATTAACCTCGTGTTCCTGCATTTTAGGCTTGTCTGCTCTTTGGGCAAGATTAAACGGTATAAGCCCCTCTTTAACTGCCTGCTCCAACACGGCGGAAATTAAACGGTGATGTTCTATTATCGTTTTATTGCTCAATTTGCCGCCTGTACGCTTGTTTAAGCCGTCAGAGGATAGATATGTATATAAATTGTTTAAATGCTCTACACGCAAATCTTTCAGCTTTATATGCCCTATTTGCGGATATATGCGTTCTGTCAATTCTTTATACCGAACAATCGTTGAATGTTTTGTACCCCTGTTTTCCTTTAGGTCAATGACATAATCACAATAAGCCGCAAATGTTTGTCGGGTATCTGCTCTGATACCCTCTTTACATTCTTTTTCAAAGGTCGCTGCAAACGCAGCGGCTTTTTTTCGTGCCGTTTCTTCTTTCCAAGTCGGCTCAACATCAAATGTTGCGGTATACGGCTTTAATTGCTTACCGTCTGCCCCTCTGCCACGATGAACACGGATTGAAAAAGAAATCAACTGTCCGTCTTTATTCCGTCTTTCCTGTATATTCGCCATTGTTTACACCGTCCTTATATACTTGTTGTTGTATATCCGAATAAGCTATTTTTAATTTTTTTACTTCATCAGATGAAAGTCCGCTTTTTGACAAGCAAAACTGTTCAAGAAATTTTCCGAAAAATTCTGACAAAACATACTTGCCGCCATTCACAGCCGCTAATAAGTCTGAAATTTCTTTTCCTGTTTCGTGTACTTCTTTTGTACTTGAAGCATAGCGTAATTTGACAGGTGCTGAACGAAGTTTAGAAAAATAATCATCAGTATTTTCTATTAGGTCACAAATATCACCGCATATATATCGGTTATTGTATAATTCTTCAATTAGCATATTAAGAAAAGATATGATTTGTTTATTTTCGATTGAGGATTTAAAAGCTTTTAGTGACTCAACTGCTTTTGACGATAAATTTGTTTCTTTGCAAATATCAGTATCCGTTCTTGTCTTTTCTTCATATTCCCCGAGTAAATACCCTAACTCGCAACCAGATTTTTCACACATAGTTAATAACAAGTCGAGCGGCGGAAGGCGTTCCCCTTTTTCATATTTCCCCAATACACCCCTATCGCAATGGAGTATTTCTTTACTTAGTACGTCCTGTGACAATCCAAGTTCTTTTCGCTGTGTTTTAATTCTGCTGCCTATAATCTTCAAATTGTAGTTCAATATCTACATCTCCTAAAAATAAAATATAAAATTGTAGAAAAGACGTGTATTTACATCTACATTATAATATGATATACTTTAATTGTCAAGAGGACAAATACAAAAAAGGTGGTGAAAAAAATGAAAATACCGGAAACACAGGAAAAGGCACGCCAAGCCCGAAATTTGTACTATCGGAAATGGCGAGCCGCTAACAAAGAAAAAGTAAAAGAAATCAATGCTCGTTATTGGGCGAAGAAATGGGCAGAGCTTTCCGAGGAAAACACAAAAAAATAAACGCTATATGAGCGGCAACTCAATAGCGTTTAGGAAAGACCACAATTTGAAATCGAACAAATATAGCCTTTGTTATAGTATAACCTATTCTGTTATATTTTGCAAGGGCAGAAATGGAGTTATCTATGCAAGAAAAAATATTTTTAACAATTCCGCAGACGGCAGCCGTCAGCAACTTTCCCGAATTTTTTATCAGACAATTACAAAAACAACAAAAACTTCCGTGTATCTATGCTGGGCGAAAATGTTTAGTCAATTATCCGCAGTTTATCGCTATGCTTGAAAAGGAAAGCAGAGAGGCGGTGCAGGAATGAAGCGACTAACCATTATGGAACTGCTCCAAGAGGGCGAAGAAAACGCAATCACCGCAAAAGAATTAGCCAAGTATTATAATTGCGATACACGAAGTATCACACAGGAAATACACAATTTAAGGAGAAACGGCAAAGTTATTCTTTCGGTAAATACAGGCATAAATAACGGCTTTTTCCTGCCTGCTGACCGTGCCGAAGTAGAACGCTTTACAAAAACAATGCACAGTCGATTAAAGAATATAAAAATTGCCACTCTTTCGGCTGAAAAGTATTTGTCAGAGGTTAAACAATGAGCGAGAAAAAACCGCCTGCAATTATGTTGTTTTCTGAAAGATTAGTAATGTTGAAACTCTTACCCGATGAGCAAATCGGGCGAGTTATTCGAGCGGCGATTGACTTATACTTTGACGGTGCTATATCCGAACTCAACCAAAACGAAAGCCTCTGTTTTGAATTGATAAAAGACGATATGCAGCGAAATAATTTGAAGTATGAAAAAATTTGCGAGCGGAACAAAAACAACAGAAACAGCGGTAAAAACAAAAATATCATAACAAATAATGATGTTGTTTGACGAGTGGTGACGAATAGTTGACGAGTGGTGACAAACCTAAAACCTAAAACTTAAAACTTAAAACCCAAAGTTTATAACAAAAAACTAAAAATTATTTGTATAAGGGTAAGAGGGTGCAAAGTCACCTTTGCGCCTCTCCCTCTTTAAGGTGATTATTATGTTTGATTATGATATTTTTAACCGTATAGCAATTAAGCAATATAGTTCCATTTCTTGCCCGTATACGCTCAATGAAGTATTAAGCATATTCAGATATTACTTTGATACATATAGGGCTTATATGGGCAGGGAACACCCTTATTTAAAGCCGCAACAAGTCAGAGAAATAATAGAGCGTTTGCCTTTTTGCGAGGATATGTACATAGAAGCCGAAGAATATCCTACACTGATAGAGAGTTATTTTAATACTGACTTTAACGCTGATTATAATATCAACCATTTTTTCAGTGGAGCAATTCGACTAATGAGGATATACGACAATGGATTATATTAAACCCAAAAGAAACAAGACGATAAAAAGGGGGGTGATAACTTGAAAATCAATGACGAAAAAATACTTGCCGCTCTTATCTCTTGCGGAAGCGTTAGAAAAGCCGCAGAGCGTTCGGGCGTGTCTGTATATGCCATAACAAAAAGACTCAATACAGACGATTTTAGAGCCAAATACGAGGCATTAAAAAACAACATATTGACAGAGGCTTGCGACAGTCTGACGGCACGCTTAACACTTGCTATTGATACGCTTTGTTCTGTTGCCGAAGATGAAACGCAAAACGCAAGTATTAGAGTATCGGCAAGCGACAGTATTTTGCGGCACGGCTTGAGATATGTTGAATTAGCACAAATAAAAACACGGCTTGACCGTATAGAGAAACAATTAGAGGAGCAATAAACACAATGAAAAAGAGTTATAAATGCGTTATATTCGTTCTTTCCCTTTGTGTAGCGTTTGTATTAGGTATGGGCATAAAAAGCCTTACAAGCAATTTTAAGGCACATACAAAGGACATAAACACCGATACTATATCAATTACATTAGGCGAGCGGCACACCTGTCAAATAATCGATAAAATAAGCGGCACGCAATGGCGTTTTAAAGCTGTTTTACATCGCAAAGGGCAGGAAGTGCCGAACGAGTTAAAAACCGCAGGAAACGAAAATATCACTATTACCGGAGCAGGGCGTTATATTAGGAAGAACGGTTGTCGAATTCCAACATAGTATAATGCCGGTTAAATTTTTTGATGAAAGAAATAACTTTTATCATAATTTAGGATATAAAGTTATTTGGCTATTTGATTTATCGCCTTTATATGAAGAAGGACAACTTAACAAGGAAAAAACCAATGATGGATATGTATTCTATTGGAAAAACCCTAAAAAAGCATTTAATAATTATGATGTGAAAAGCGGTTGTATCGATTTATTCCTACAACTGAAAGATAACGAAAATGAAAGTATTATTCAGGTTAGAGATGTTTCGGAGTGCGGTTTCGAACAATTTGAAACATCTGAATGGATGAACAAAGCTGATTTTCTTGAATATGTAGGCTTATGCAATGGAAATTGTGAACCGCCATATAGAGAAGATGTAATAACTAATCAAAAATTTCTTGCCTTTAAGCAAAAGTATGGTATCCAATTAAATAAGCAGCAAGAACGCGCACTGCAAGCGGTAGATGGTGCTAATCTATTACTGGCTGTACCAGGTTCCGGCAAGACAACTGTCCTTGTAGCTCGTTTGGGATATATGGTAAAGGAAAAAGGTATTTCTTCCAATAAAATTCTTGCACTTACTTTTAACCGCAGAGCTGCGGCAGAAATGAAAACAAGATATAATAAAACATTTGGAACTTCTGAAGGCGAGTCGATTGATTTTAGAACATTAAATAGTCTTTGCAATTATATATATAAGTCATATTGCAAAAGGAATAATCATCCTATAAAAAAGCTTGATGAAGGTAAAATCATTAGTCGCATAATTAGTAAAATATATAACGATCTTCATCCAAACGAGTATGCAACTGAAAGCGATGTTTTAGAGCTGAAGACCGCATTTGCATATATTAAAAATATGATGCTAAAAGACGAAGATATATTATCATTAGAAATCGACATGCCTAAGATTAACGAAGCCTATAAAAGGTATCAGAAAGCATTAAAGGAAAACAATTTAATGGATTTTGATGACCAAATGGTATTTGCGTATTGGATTCTAAAAAACAACCCAACTGTTTTACAAGGATATCAAAAGCGATATCAATATATTTGTGTAGATGAGGCTCAAGACACTTCTAAAATTCAACATAAAATATTACAATTGCTATTCACGAAAAATATATTTATGGTTGGCGATGAAGACCAAAGTATTTATGGTTTCCGTGCGGCCTTCCCAAAAGCTCTTCTGAATTTTAGGTATGACTATAGAAATCCTTTTATTTTAAGAATGGAACGCAATTATCGTTCTACAAGAAAAATAGTTGATTTGGCAAAGATTTTTATATCGAAAAATAGCGGCCGTTACGAAAAGAACATGGTGGCCGAAAGAGACGACGGAGAAGACATATCTTTGATAACGGTTAATACTCGTGCTGAGCAATTTAAAAAGCTAATTGATATTGCTAAGGAAACAACCGTGGAAACCGCATTTCTTTATCGAGATAACGATAGTGCCGTTGTGCTCGTGGATGCTTTTCTGAGAAATAAAACTCCTTTTGTTCACAGGAAACCCGAAATGAATTTCTTTGGCAATAAAATTGTTAAGGACATAGTCGATTATTTAACTCTTTCACTTAATCCTTATGATGCAGATGCATTTGAACGAATCTGTAATAAGGGCTTAATATATCTAAAGGCAAACCCTAAAAAGTATACCGTTGCAAATTCTAAGCGAAGACATATTACCGTATTTGAAGCTTTAGAAGAACAAATGCAATATATCAAAATAAATTATCGCCGGAGAGTAAAAGAATTTGAAAACATAATGACTTCGCTCAAAAATTCAACCACAGCAAAAGCAATTGAGATTATTTGTGAAGAAGGATATAGCAAATATGTTCGTGAGCAACATTATGATCTTGGCAAAATTGAAATACTTAAAATGCTTGCAGAAAATGAACCTAAAGCAGAAAACTTTTTAGCACGCTTAAAATATTTGGAAGCCGAGTTTGTTAGAGGCTTTGACACTAATCACAGCAATCCAATTGTACTTTCAACAATTCACTCAAGCAAAGGTCTCGAATACAATACAGTTTATATGGTCGATGTTTATGATGACCGTTTTCCTTCTTCAAGACCGAACTTTTTCAGTCGTTCAAAAGATAATTCTGATGGTGAACAGGAAGAACGTAGGCTGTTTTATGTAGGTATAACAAGGGCAAAAAACAAACTGTATCTGTTTAACATAAAAACAAGATATAGTTCTTATCTGGCTGAATTGTTTCCATCTGAAGTTGCGCCAAGGCACTCTACTTTTCCAACAGTTACAGTCGATTTTACCTCCACACCTCAATTTAATCAGTCGCAAAGTCTTGAAGAGTTAAAAAGACAGCGAGAACTTGAATATGAGAAAAGGCGAAAAGAAGCTGAAGAAGCAAAGAAGAAACAGTTTGAAGCATGTTATAACGAAGTAAAAGATAAATTCAATCAACAGGAAGATCGCATCCTTGACCACACAGGGCAACGATGGGTTAAGTGCGAAGAATGTGGCGAAATCAAGCCGGACTATGATTTTGCATCTTATGGTGGCATTGATCATGTGAATCTTGGAACTTGTTCTTCCTGTTCCCGAAAGAGGAGATGACAATATGCATCTTGCAATTTTAGTTGTTGGTCTAATTATAATTGCAGTATTGTGGATTAAAGATAAGTTTCAAAAACCTGCACCGCCTATTGATAATTTAGAAGAGCATATCAAACACCTCACTTCTTTGCCTAACCAAAAAGCAAGGCAAAAGTATCTTAAAAATAGAAAGTCCGGTGATAAATAATGCCAGTCTTAATATTACTTGGAATTGGTGCTGTCTGTGGTGTTGTTGGTGTGGTTTGTAAGCACAAGCCCCCAAAGTACAACCCAAATATGACAGAAAAAGAAAGAACTCAATGGGTTATCGACAAAAACCAAAAACGCATTGATAAAATCATGAGAAAGTATAAGTGAATTTATGTATAAGAAAAAATACTTGATATGAAATCGAAAATCAACACTTTCGCCGTTGGTGCTATTGGTAAGACCTACATATTTTTTCTTGTCTAAAACACTCTGCAGGCGATGCTGTTAAGATAATCATTAATAATTTTATTCAACCACTGCCAAATGGGAAACATTAGGTTTTAAGCGTGGCATTAATACTTTGCTTGACATTTATGCTATAAAGTGATATAATCTTATAGTTCAAAAACGAACAGTTCACTATTTAACAATAAGGAGAACATATATGTATGGAATTATTGATAATTTATATGTAAACCGAGAACTGTATTCCGCTTTGTTGGGACCGATATGTGCGAAATATAATCTTACAATGACCGAAATGTTAGTATTATTGTTCTTGGCAAAGAATGCCGGATTTGACACAGCAAGCGATATTGTAAAAAATCTTAAAATTGCAAAATCTCATGTTTCGGTATCACTTCGCGATTTAGAGGAACGCGGATATGTGGAAGGCTGCTATCAAGGCAAGAATCACCGGACCATACATTTAAAGCTTTGCGACAATTCTATTAGGATTATTGAGGATGGAGAGAATGTTCAAAAAGAATTTATAAATGTTCTTCTTAAGGGCTTTTCGGTTGATGAAAAATCCTCTTTCAAATCGTATATTAAAAGAATAAACGACAATGCAAACAATTATCTGCATGAACAGTTAACTTTAAAAAGGAAGTATAAATAATGAAAAAAATAAATGATATGACCGAAATATCAAATAAAATCACATACCATCGCTATATGTTCAGCAAAGACCAATCCGAAGCACTTTTTAAGGACATAACAATTCCTGAATATATCGCATTGGAGGAAATCAAAGGTTCTATCGAAAACGGCAAAGTCTATTTAAAGGACATATCCGAAAATATGAAGATTTCCATTTCAAAAGCCTCAAAGCTTGCGGCGGGACTAAAAGAAAAAGGACTTGTAGAGTGGTCTCATGACGGTAACGGAAGCGAGGGCACCTATATTTCTTTTACGGATTCCGGCATTTCCGCTATGGAAACGCAGGAAAAAATACTTAAGAATTATTACGGCAGAGTTGCCGAAAAGTTTGGCAAGGAAAGACTTATAACATTACTTACGCTTATGTCCGAACTTGAGAATGTTATGAGCACTGAATTAGAAGATATGGGAGTTAAAGCAGTATATGACCGAACAGATATTTAATTACGTTGAAGAAAAAGAACAGCTATGCAGAAAAAACGACAATATTTCTCCAAGACTTTACGACGAATACGGAGTAAAAAAAGGATTGCGAGATGAAGATGGAAAAGGTGTTTTAGCGGGACTCACAAACATTTCAAAAATTGTTTCGTCTAAGGTTGAAAACGGCAAAAAAGTGTTTTGTGACGGCGAGCTGTGGTACAGGGGATATCGGGTGGAACAGCTTATTGATTCATTAGGTACAAATGAAATGGGGTTTGAGAAAATTACCTATCTTCTGCTTATGGGTGAATTGCCGAGCGAGGAGGAGTTAAAATCTTTTAAAGAGGTTATGGGAAATTGCAGAACCTTGCCTTCCAATTTTACCCGTGACGTAATCATGAAAGCACCATCTGCAGATATTATGAATTCCGTAACACGGAGCGTTTTAACCCTTGCATCTTACGATAAACTTGCAAACGATACATCGATTGCAAATTCACTAAGGCAATGTATACAGCTCATAAGCCAATTCCCGCTGCTTGCAGTATATGCATATCACGCTTTTAATTATTATGAGAAACAAGAAAGTATGTTTATCCATCGTCCGGATCCAAAGCTGTCCACTGCCGAAAATTTACTGATGATGCTTCGACCCGACAAATCCTTTACCGAAACGGAGGCAAAGGTTCTTGATACGGCGCTGATTTTGCACATGGAGCATGGCGGCGGCAATAACTCCACCTTTACAACAAGAGTTGTCACATCGTCTGGTTCAGACACCTATTCAACGATAGCTGCTGCAATGTCATCACTTAAAGGTCCGAAACACGGCGGCGCAAATATTAAGGTTATGGAAATGATGCAGGATATCCGGGAGCATATCAGCGATTTTTCGGATAAGGATGAGATTTCGGCTTATCTTTCTAAAATTGTAAACAAAGAGGCGTTTGACCGAAAGGGACTTATATACGGTATGGGACATGCGGTATATTCGCTTTCAGATCCTAGGGAACGCGTATTCAAGAGCTATGTAAAGAAGCTTGCAAATGAGAAAAACAGGCAACAGGATTTGTTGTTATACGAAAGCGTTGAAGAGCTTGCGCCTAAAATAATTGCCGAAAAGCGTCATATTTACAAAGGAGTCAGCCCGAACGTGGATTTTTACAGCGGTTTTGTCTATGATATGTTAGGGATTCCGAGGGAATTATATACTGCTATGTTTGCTGTTGCAAGAATCGTTGGCTGGAGCGCACACAGAATTGAAGAGCTTATCTGTACTGATAAGATAATCCGTCCGGCATATATGAGCGTTATGGAAGAAAGATAGAGGATGATACAAATGGAATTTTTGCATATTATTTTACCTGTTTTAACGGGTGCATTAATAGGTTACTGTACAAACTACATTGCAATTAAAATGCTGTTTCGTCCAAGAAAGGAAAAATACATCGGAAAATGGAGACTGCCTTTTACACCGGGCGTTATTCCAAAAAATAAATCGAGGATTGCATCCGCAGTAGGAAATGCCATAAATGACAAGCTTTTAACAGAAAGCGATATTGCAGGCAGTGTTAAAAGCAGCGGTTTTATAGATGAGTCGGTTAAAGAGATAATATCTTATATTACGGCAGATACCGCTTCGTTGAACCGGATTCTCAATAAAAACAACGCAAATAATATTATGGAAAACGTGAGCGAAGTTTTGGGCGATAAAATTCTTTCCGCCATAAAAAGATTGGATATGAAGACTGTTATCGGAGAGGTTGCCCAAAAAAGCTTTGGTAATCTTTTTTCAAATCCCATGGTGGGAATGCTCTTGGGGGGCAATGCCATGGACAGTATTTCCGAGAAAATTGCAACTTCACTCAACGAATATATTGACTCAAATGGGAAGGAACTGATAGTTCCGGCGGTGAAGCAGGAAATGGACGGTATTTTTGCAAAACCTATTAAGGAAAATCTTGAAAGTATACATATTACCGAAAACGATATTCGCACTCTGTTAGAAAACACTGCCGATAAGCTAATCAATAACAGCATATCAAAACTTATATCCCATATTGATGTTAAGCGCATTGTTGAGGGAAAGATAAATGCTATGGACGAGAAAGAGCTTGAGAACCTCGTAATGTATGTAATGAAAAACGAGTTGCAAGCCGTCATAAACTTAGGCGCTGTAATTGGTGCCGTTATAGGCATAGTAAATATCTTTATCTGAGGAAAGAGATAAAAAGGCTTGCTTTGAGAAAAAACTGCAATAATTACAGTCGGAGTTAAAGCGACTCTTTGGAAACATTTAAAATATATCAGAATACCGAGCAAGAAATAATAACATTAAAACAGCTTTTTCTTTTGAACTTTGCGACCAAAACAAGTACATAGAAAAATTAAATAATTGACAAAGGCGGCTATCATAATGGATAGTCGTCTTTTATTGTGTTGTCTAAAATTTGCGACACCACTGCAGAGAATTTCAAAACCATATTGCAAAGTTTAAAAGAACCTGCTATAATAGACCTATCCAAAGCAGATTGCTTTGGATAGATTGGAGAGTAAAAAATGCGTTCAAAGAGTATCGAATTGATGAATCAAATCAAGGAGTTTTCGGAAGTCTTCTATATTGAGGAAGGCAGATCTCCGTCTACGACCGAGATTGCAAACGAGGTTGGCGTATCAAGAGGTACTGCCTACAGATACCTTGTGGATATGGCTGAAAAAGGCATGATCGAATATGACGGCAGTTCCATCCATACCGATGCAACTCGCAAGTATAAAGGTTCAGGCACAAGTGCCACTATTCTCGATTGCTCTGTTTCGTGTGGTCCCGGACAATTTGAGGAAGAACGAATCCTTGAATATGTTAGACTCCCCGAAACCGTGTTTGGCAGCGGCGAGCTGTTCCTGCTTCGTGCCAGCGGTGACTCAATGGTGGATGCAGGAATTGAGGATGGCGACTGGATCGTTGTTAGGAAGCAGAATACTGCAGAGGAAGGAGATATTATTGTCGCTCTTTCTGACGGTCTCAATAACTTAAAGTATTTCTATAGAAACAAGCGTAAAGGCTGTGCAATTCTTCGATCGGCTAATGAAGCGAAAGGATATAAGGATATCGAGGTATACAACCTTCAAATCCAAGGTGTTGCACAGAATGTAATAAAGATGTTGTAATGCCGACTAAAGCAGGAGGTTCTAAAGTGGAGAAAAAATTTGTAAAGGTCGATTATCAGGTTCTTACCGGCGGCGCCGTAAGACCTACTTGTATTCATTGGCACGATGGTCGTATTTGGAATATCGACAAGACACTTCACTCCTGCACCTCCGAGTGTGACTTTGAAGGAATTCGCTACACGGTACTTATCGGTAGTGCGGAAAAATATCTATATCGAGTTGGCGACACATGGTATGTGGAGTTAATTCAATCGGAGGTGGACACAGATTGAGAAGCTACATTTCATACGATGAGTTAGAAGAACTCGGTGAAACCATCGTAAGAGCATATATCAACAAAACACGGCGATATAGCACGCTGTGCGTAGATATAGAAGGCTTGATTACGGATTATTTAGGACTAACCGTAGTTTACGAAACCATCGCTGAAGACGATCCGAATAAGATTGCATTCCTGTCTAATGGCAAAAGACCTCTGTGTGTTATCCGTGACGGTAAACGAGTACCGGTGGTATTTCCAAAGAGTACAGCTGTCTTGGATAAAGTGCTGCTGAATGAAAACGAAAGCAGCCGCCGTAGGTTTGCCCTTGGTCACGAAGGCGCTCACAGCATTATAGCCAAACAAAACCCTATGCAAGATGTGGGATGTTTTCAAAATGAATTTGATCCCGAAAGACATTACACAATCGAAGAACAGAGAGAATTATTGTCCTTCTCGGAAGCTCAAGCAGATCGGCTTTCATCTGTTTTCTTGATGCCCCGATTTATTCTGCAAAAGGTCATGAAAAAATACAAGTGTGAAAACGGACTATCCGTCTATGGCTGGAATGTCTTTGCCCCGGAAGACAAGATCAAGCTCCGTAAGATGGCAGACTGTATGGGTGTTTCCTATCAAGCTCTTGTCATACGGCTTAAAACATTGGGATTGCTGATCCCACATGATCTGACTGATTATTTAGAAAAAGGATTGCACCTCGGAGGTACAATATGACACAGAATCGGGAAATAATATTTGATAGCAGATACGGCAAGCTCACTCCTGAAGTAGAGGCAAAAATTCTCAAATCCCGTGAAGAGATTAAAAACCTGCAATGCAGAGAATTAAAGTGTCCGATTTGTGGGTTTCGGCTTGAAGAAATCTATGAAATTTCAAGTGGATATGTCCATGTGAAATGTCAGAAATGTAAGCTACAGGAACCGCTAAATCTCGCTTATTTCAGAAGAATAAAGAACAGAACAAGAAGGACATACCCATTTTCGTTTAGGAAAGTCAGTAATAGATTTCGGAGGTGATCGTAAAAGTGAACAGGACATACCTCTGCATTGATCTTAAAAGCTATTACTCATCCGTGGAATGTGTAGACCGAGGACTTGATCCCCTGACAACTAATCTCGTGGTTGCAGATATCGAACGGACAGAGAAAACAATCTGCTTGGCGGTCACCCCCTCATTGAAAGCATACGGTATATCCGGCAGAGCAAGGTTATTTGAAGTAATTCAAAAGGTCAATGAGGTTAATAACTTACGCAAATATAAAGCACCCGGCAGAAAGCTCGACGGCGCCTCATCCAACGACACCGAACTGAAAAACAATCCTTCTCTTGCCTTGGACTACATCGTAGCTCCTCCTCGGATGGCTCACTATATGGAAGTCAGCGCAAAAATCTATGATGTGTACCTCAAATACATTGCCCCCGAAGATATTCATGTCTACTCCATTGATGAAGTGTTCATTGACTTAACCCATTATCTCGGCACATATAAGCTTGGTGCCCGTGAAATGGCGCAGATGATGATTAAGGATGTGCTTAAAACAACAGGTATTACGGCGACAGCAGGAATTGGCACAAATATGTATCTCGCCAAAGTTGCTATGGACATTATGGCAAAGAAAATACCGGCAGATGAAAACGGCGTCCGAATCGCAGAGCTTGATGAAATGACCTACAGAAAGGAGCTGTGGGATCACAGACCGCTTACCGACTTTTGGATGGTTGGTGGCGGAATCTCCCGTAAGCTCGAAGCTAACTATATGTACACCATGGGCGATGTTGCAAGGTGTTCCCATTACAACGAAGCAAAGCTCTTCAAGTTGTTCGGAGTAAATGCCGAATTACTCATTGACCGTGCTTGGGGATGGGAGCCTACCACCATAGCCGATATACAGGAATATAAGCCCTCCTCCAACAGCATGAGTGTAGGACAGGTTCTGCATTGCCCCTACGACTATGAAAAGGCAAAGCTCATTGTCAAGGAAATGATAGATCAGCACGCTCTGGACCTGTTTGCCAAGGGACTTGTTACCGATCAGTTGGTTTTGGATATCGGGTATGATATCGAAAACCTCACCGATCCCGAACGCAGTTCCAAATATCACGGCGAGGTAACGACCGACCGTTATGGCCGTAAAGTACCGAAACACGCACACGGCACAGTGAATCTCCAAAAGAAAACTTCATCCTCCCGTGTTATTACACAAGCAGTCGTGGATTTATACGACCGCATTGTGGATAGAAATTTGCTGATCCGCCGCATCAATATTGCAACCTGTAAGCTCACTCTTGAATCCGATGTAAAGGATGACGCTGTTGTCGAACAGCTCACCCTGTTCGACGATCCCGAAGAACTACAGAGGAAGAAAGAAGCGGAAAATGCAGCTCTTGCCCGTGAAAGACGGATGCAGAAAGCCGTGGTGGAAATAAAAGCACGGTACGGAAAAAATGCTATTCTGAAAGGCATGAACCTGCAGGAAGGCGCAACCGCAAAGGATCGTAATGCTCAGGTGGGCGGTCACAAGGCATAACTTGCCAAAGGAGAAAAAATGAGAATATACACCCTTAATGTAAATGGATTCCGAGGTGCTGATAAGCAACCAGGCGATTATGTCCCTGCGAATGAACTTCGGGAGAATTTGCAAAACTTTATTGCAGCCATAGATAAAATAGTTGAAGATGAGCAGAGCATCTTAATTGTACAGGAATTCCCCCACATGAGTGGAGATTGTTCGAGCTATCCCTTTCGGTGGTCGGTAAACCCCTTTTATAACGAATGCGTAGAAGTAATAGAATCAATATACAAGCTGATTCAGCCAGCCCACTTGATTAACTCTGAACAATGTACTGTTGCTATTTGCAAAGAAGGAAGCCCATGGGATCGAAGCGACATTGAGCGAGTTCATTATGACAGCAGATATAGCTATGGAAATGCTCTGCTTGAACTTCATTATGATGATATAACCCTGCTTGGAGTCCATGTAAAACCCAATAAACAGATGTGGGATATGATCTTCAATGCCATTAAGAATCACGGTAAATATACCTTTATTGCTGGAGACTTTAACGCATACGAACTGCGTGGTGAGATGAAAGATAAGCCAAAGCAGCTACGATCATTACGCTATAGGTCATTTGTTCCAAACAGTATTATCACGGACATTAAACATAACTCTTCAATAGATAATATCTATATGGATGAGGATTATCATTTTGGAGAGATGCTAATCCCGGACATCCGCCCATTGGATGTCTTCCAAACGGATCACATCCTATGTGGAATTGAGTTTGTGATAGAGGACGATGAGGTATGACAAAGGCAAAAGAACTATATGCGGATATAATCAATCTCCCACATCATGAACTGACTACACGGCAACGGATGCCTCGAATCAATCGTGCCGCCTCTTTTGCACCATTTGCAGCTTTAACAGGCTACGATGATGCAGTCAGAGAAACGGCAAGACTTACCTCGGAACGCATTGAGCTTGACGAAGGAACAAAGGAAATTCTTAATAACAAGCTCAGAATTGCTTTAGACAAAGCAGGTGAACGGCCTGAAATCTCAATCACCTACTTTCTGCCGGATAAGAAAAAGTCAGACGGTGCGTATGTAACGGTCAAGGCTGTAATAAAGCGAATAGACGAGTTCGAAAGGCTTGTCATATTCACAGATAAATCATCTATCCCCATCGATGACATTTACGAAATCGAGGGTGATATATACAACAACTTATACTAAATAAGCAAAAACTAAATATATGACTTTAATTCGTGCAAGCAGAGCCGGTCATTGACCGTGATTTCCAAGCGCCGTACAAGGTCGAGATCAATAGAAATCCTACGGGATAATTCTATCTATTGGTCTTGATTTGTACGGCGCTTTTTTGTTTGCCCGATAAAAACCTTGTACGGTGATTTAGAGTCCTCTCTCGGCTTGCTCGGGAAAGGGCTTTTTATGTTCATAGCAAATTGGCAATCATCTATTGCTCGTTATCCCTAATCTCTGAATTTTTGCAATAACCCCAAAAATTCAAATTCAAGGAGATTAGAACAATGAGTAACTTATACGCAATCAATGTTTATGACACCACAACAGGAAAAGAAAGAATCATTAATGTATGCAAAGAAGTCTATGATGAGTTCCGCCGTGGCGAATGGAGAATCGAGAAAAACGATGGAAAACATAGTGCCAACGAAACACAGTTTAGTGCATTGCTCGGTGGCGAAGATGGTGCATATGAGAACTTTCATGAATTTATCGACTACGACTCCGATCCGTCAGAACTTTTGCTCAAAGCGCTGATGATAAAAAAACTGTATTCGGCGTTGGAACACTTGGAAAAAGCAGAACGAGAACTGATTGATACCCTTTTCTTTCAGGAAATATCCGAAGGAAAATATGCCAAAGAACACTGTGTTTCGCAGCAAGCGGTAAATTGTCGAAAGAAAACAATTTTAAAAAAATTAAAAAAAATTTTGTTTGAGACTTGTTAAAACCCGATTTTCGTTCCTATACAAGTGAGGAAAAGTTGTTTTCCTTATCAATCTTGAATTTATGTCAGGGTTGAGCGCACCTTGAAAAATGAATACGAAGGGATGCCGAGGTAAAAACTCGCCGGACCGTAAAAGGAAAGCTGTCGGACAAGAGCGCCATGACTCCATTTAGAATGGACGAGCGAGAAATCTTGCGCCGAGTCGGGACAATAATACAGCATGTTCTCGATTGGCAATGACTCCGGTGTAGTAATAATGATACTTCTGCAAAACAGCTCACTGGAAAGTGAGATATGTGGTCTCAGGCTGAAATTATGTTTGTTACTGCATATATGATGCTCGTTCTCCGAGTTTTATATAATCGTGAGAAATATGCTGCGAGATACTCGCCATCCCTCGATATTGCTCTACTCAACTTTTTTGAGCGATAGAAATACTGTGCAGGAGTGGAATCCATTCCTGCATACCATTCTGTCGCTCAAACATTCAAATTTTATTTAATTACAAACCTAAAAGGAGAAAAAAAGAATATGTTTGAAATTACTTACAGCGACAACGAAATGTTAGAAAACTACATAGATGCAGGTAAGGCCTATAAAGGCGGCATTTATGATTTTACTTTTGAAAAGAGATATTTAATATATCATGCACCTTTAAGACACAAGATTGACTATATCGCAATTGACCTTAAAACCGGTCTCTCTTCAAGCGTTATTACCAAAAGACCAAATGATCTATATCACAAAGGCTCGTATAAGCAGCTTATTCCTCATATTCTTTATTCTGTCAAATATACCGGCGACCATAGATATTTAAGCCGCTTTGCAGATAGACCCCTTGAAGTCATCGACTCTATCTTCCGTGTTGTTCTCGCCAATAACGGATATAACATCCGAGAGGAACAGATTGCACTTTCTAAGAAAATGTATATCGGATTTACCTCAAAGCAGGTGTCACTTTGCGAAGCAGAAGTTGGAACGGGTAAAACTCTTGCATACTTGGTGGCGGCAATCGTGGCAAAGAACCATAACGATAAAGAATGCGGTCAGAAACTGCCTGTAACAATTACCACCTCAAGCATCGAACTGCAAAGAAGCATAGTCCAAAAAGAAATCCCGAACCTTTCAAAAATGCTTGTGGACTATCACATTATTGAACAACCTCTAACCGCGGTTGTTCGAAAAGGTAAAGACCATTTCTTCTGCCAACTCAGATACAACGAGTTTATGAAGAACATTAGAAAGCACCCTGAAAAGTATGGCGAATTGCTTGAACAATACAAAAAAATCGGCAGCTTACCTCTTGGCATTGATCTCGATAGATATCGCATTAGCAATACAGTCAAGAACCGAATATGTATCAAAGGTTCTTGTGTTGGATGCAGTTTGCGAGAGGAATGCGAGTATAGTCAACGCGCCCAAAAAATGTATTACTATCCCGGACTTGATTTTCAGGTTACCAACCACAATATGTACCTTATGTCTCAGAAGACCAATACAGAAGACCGTCCGCCCTTACTTTGTGAGAGCTGCTTTGTTGTAGTGGACGAAGCCCATAAATTCAAAGCGGCGGCGGAAGATACCTTTGGCGAAAGAATATGTCAAAAGGATGTTTCTAAATACCTTGCCGGAGTAAAGCATCTTCGCAAAGATACCGTAACAAAAGAGAAATTTAAGTTCTACATTGATATGATTCGTAAGGAAAATAACGCATTGTTTACAAGTCTTCGTAGAAATACGCATTTGCGTAGCTCCGAGGAAGAGCGAGGCAACATTATCAAGTTAAAAGTGTTCCACATTGGTAAGCTTAACAGATTGAAATTTTATATAACCGAACTTGAAAAAATGAAAATCAAGCAGAACTATGGAATGCCTGTAACCGGTGAAATGCTTCTCACCGCCATTGATGCCTTCTGTAGAGAAGGAAAGAATGTTGTGTGGCTCGATACGGACGAAAACGGCGTTGTTACTCTTTGCTGTACACCTAAAAAAATTAATAACATCTTGCGTAAAAGAGTTTGGGACAAAAATGCAAGCTTTGTGCTTACATCGGCCACTATTTCGGACGGAACAGACTTTGAATACTTTAAGGAAGAAAACGGTCTTGACCGCATCGCACACCATCTGCTCCAAGAGTCAAGAACCGAATCTCCCTTCGATTACGCAAATCATACAAGATTGTATATACCTAAGCATATGCCTATTCCAACGCCCGAGAATGAAACAGATGAATACTACAAAGCGGTTGCTGATGAAACCGAGAAGATTATTAGAGCAACTAATGGACACACCGCTGTGCTTTTCACCTCGTACAAGGCCCTTTCTCTTGTGTATGAGCGGATTAAAGATAGACTTGCGGACTACGAACTGATTTGTATGTCCAAGAGTAATAAAAACGCTATTGCCGACTTCAAAAAATCTAAGAACGGTATCCTGTTCGCTTCCGGTTCTATGTGGGAAGGGGTCGACTGTATAGGCGATTGTCTCTCTTCCGTTATCATAGCTAAATTGCCGTTTCCGATGCCTTCAGCTCTTTTAGAAGAACGCAGAGAGGAATGTGAAACAACCGGCGACTTTGTAAACAAGTATTGCACACCGGATATGCTGACTAAACTCCGTCAGGGTGTTGGCAGGCTCGTAAGAAGTGAAACCGATACCGGTGTTGTTACTATTCTTAATCCGAGAGCAGATTACAGAACATACGGTAAGAAGGTTGCTCAGGCACTTCATTATTATCCGAGAGTTAATAGTGTTGAGGAAATCAGCAGCTTTATTAAATCTGTTAAATCAGAAGATTATTTCAATAACACAAATCGAAGAATAGGATAGGAGGAAGAAACATGGTAGCAGAAAAGCAAACTAAAAGTGCTAATTATCTGCGTATTGTTTCGATGCTCAGGCACCTGCTCTCAAATGGGAAAATCACTGAAAAAGAATACTGCAGAGCAAAGAAATATTACAAACAACTGACCGGCGCAGATATTGTCATAGCGGATTAGGGGACTACATTATGAGAAATGAAACCGATCTAAACCGAGTAAAGTGGGTTGCAAAACAACTTGTTATGATAGAACCGCATTTGACTGAGTTCTCCCCTGTGGTTGTTCAGCACCCCTTTACTTCGAGTGGTATGGTTGCAATACCCTCTGACGAAGGAATAAAGCATGTGGATATAACGAAAAGTCCCGAAGAACTTGTGTCTTGGCAAAATTATATGAAGGCACAGATTGACGAAGCCAAGAGTGCGTATCACATATATATGATGACCAATAAGCCGTATTCAATGACCTTTCTCAAGTTTGCAAAACCACACCTGTCACAAAAGGACTTTTCAGAAATTCTCGCTGATGCATGGATACGCTCGGAGAACCCCAACCTCGACAAAAACTTCAAGCAAAAAGAATTGCTTCAAATGTTCAAGGATGCAGCCCCGCATATCCTTATGGATAAAGATGAACAAAAGCAGCTTGCAGAGCTTGATGATACTGTTACGGTATATAGAGGTGTAACCACATACAATGCCAAAAACATAAAAGCTTTGTCTTGGACACTCGAGCAAAAAACAGCCGAATGGTTCGCTAATAGGTTCGGTGAAGACGGAACGGTTTATGAAGCACAAATCCCAAAGCAACATATCTATGCTCTTTTGAATGGCAGAGGTGAATCAGAGGTTATTGTAGACCCTAAATACTTAACTGATATTACCGAAGCTCCGATAATGGAAGAAGATATAACTCTAAAAATGTAGGAGAAGAATTATGAAACAAGATAAGTCAGCAAAAAAAACTATAACAGAAGAACGAATCAAGGAAAATCGAAAGATTTTAAGATTGGTTAAGCGAGCGCAAAGGCATCGTGACGAGAGCGTTGACTCACTATGTCGAGGATGCATTTTTGCAGGATCTTGCAGAGCTTGTTTTGAAGATTAAAAAAGAGGTTTTTATTACATTTTGGTACAAACCACTTTTGGTCTAAAACCCTGTATTTATGCGGGTTTCACGGCTGCTTTAATTGCAAGATTGCTTTAAATTTTTTTAACCCATTATTTTGAAAAAATAAGCATTGCTATTAAAAAAATACTGCTTAAACGCTACTCAAACTATGTAACAAGGAGAAATAATATGCCAAACCATGTAGAAAATCATATTGAATTTAACGGAGACAAGCAACAGATTGACGCTATGCTTAAAAAAATAGGCAGTGATAAATACGGCATAGGTACAATCGATTTCAAAAAAATAATTCCCATGCCCGAAACACTTAATATCGAAGCGGGCAGTAGAACCGACTGCGGACTGAAGGCCTATCGGGAATTCATTGAGGTGTATACGGCGGGACGGTCTGACAAGGAAGCTTTGAAAGCCCTTGAAAATATCCCAACGGAGAGTGAAAACGCTTTCCTTCGCCAAAGGACGGATATTAAGCGTGATGAATGGGAGCTTGGAAAAACGGCATGGCAAAATATTCAAAAATACGGCGCGCCGACCTGGTATGAATGGAGTATAAGCAATTGGGGTACAAAATGGAATGCCTACGGATACGAAGAAGGTACGGATTACAGTGCCTGCGATGAGCTGACCTTCCAAACGGCATGGTCTGCACCTCACCCAATTCTAAGAAAACTATCCGAAATGTTCCCTGAAATAGTTTTTAAGCACCAATGGGCAGATGAGGATATCGGTATGAACTGCGGAGAGCGATGCTATCTCGGCGGTGAAAAAATTGATGAATTTATTCCCGAAGGCATTCGTGCGACAGAGTTTGCTCTGGAGGTTTGGGATTACGATCCCTTGGAACTCGGTCTGGCAAAAAACAGTACGGGAACGGCGTATGTCAATATCGAAAACGAAAGCTATCAGTTAATTGAGCTGTTCGGCAAGCCCGCCCTCTTTTCCAATGACCGCATTACTCCGAAGGATATCCCTGAAGGACTGTATTGTTATGATCTCCGCCACAGCGATGACGGCGATCGTTTCTGTTCGGTTGAACCGAAGGTTGCCGTTAATCACGGCGGAAGCGTTATAACAGATATTCCGCTGGACTTCGGAGATAAAGGATATATTTCCTTGACAAAAGATACCGAGCCTAATTTTTTGAGTGAGGATCTTACTATTGCCGAGTATATGAACGGAGAATTTGAACAGTCGGATTCACATGAACTAACTGCGGGAGGAATGCAGCTATGACCGTTGAGGAATACGAGAGGAAAATCAAGGAAATAGTATCCGAAACTGATCTTTCGGATATTCATACTTCGCCGGATTTCCAATGCGATCAGACGGGCGGTTTTCCGACATCGCTATGTGCCTGCTTTGAGAAAGGAATGGCATGGCTGACGCTGAACGCACACTTAGCATCGGACGGTGCAGATATAGCCGCCTATGAGCAAATGTGTGCGGATTACGGAATCCGCTTATGCTGTGACGCCGAACAGTATAACGAGTTGCTTAAAGACCTCGGTGAGGACGCCTACAACACCGCATATCTGCCGGAGGAGAGCGAAGCGGAAGAACTATCTATGGGAGGGATATAAATGGTCGGCTGCTTAATTTTTATTGCCGGTCTTGTTACGGGCGGCGGCATTGCGGTTATTCTGCTTAGTTGTTTGCAGATAAACCGCATTGACAAGTATGAAAGCAAGACAAACAAGTTCCGTACAGAGGACAACAAAAACATTACTTATGCGGATTTCGAACACTTTGAAAACTCTCAAAAATGATTTGATTTTTGCTGGACTTTGACGGTGTTTTGAGTATAATGTTGTTAGAAAAGACTGAAAGGAGATGACACTGTGGCAACCCCAAAACTGATATCCCCGATATCAAAACAAGGCATAAAAAAATTGCGTGTAGCTGCCTACTGCCGAGTGTCATCTTCTTCGGCAGATCAGCTCAAATCATACGCACGGCAAATTGAAACCTATACAAGAATCATCAATGCGAACAATGAATGGGTACTTGTCGATGTCTTTGCTGATGAAGGCATAAGCGGTACAAAAGCAGACAACCGCCCTGAATTCCAAAAGTTAATAAGACTGTGCGAACTTCGTCAAGTTGACCTTATACTTACAAAGTCAATCTCACGATTCGCACGAAATACAAAAGAAGCATTATCATACGCTCGAAGACTTAAACGACTTGGAGTCGGCATTAAGTTCGAAAAGGAAGGAATCAACACCCTCTCCCTTGGCGATGAAATGCTTCTTAGTACATTCACGGCCTTAGCCCAAGAAGAATCACAGTCAATATCACAAAATCAAAGACTCTCCATAACCAAGCGAATGGAGCGTGGCGAGTATGTAGACAGCAATGCTCCATACGGATACAGACTCATAAATAAACAACTTGAACCCTATGAACCCGAAGCAAAGGTAGTAAGGGATGTGTTCGAGATGTACCTAAACGGTATGTCCACACAAGAGATTGCAAAGGAACTAACCCTGCGTGTTATCCCCACTAAAAACGGAAATGAAAAATGGAAATCCACCAAGGTATCATATATGCTCACAAATGAAAGATACATCGGCGATAGCAAATATCAGAAAACATATCGTGAGATAATTGTACCTTTCAAGCAGTCTAAGAACCGTGGCGAAGAAGATATGTATTACGCCACTGACACCCATACTCCAATCATAGATAAAGAAACATTTGAAAAGGTACAAGACCTGCTGAACAAAAGAAAATCTCAATTCAGCAAGGTGACAACACTAAATATATATCCGTTGACGAGCCACATTCGATGCACCGAGTGTGGCTCTTTCTTTCACCGAAAAGTAAAAAACGGTGGAATCAAATGGGTATGTGCAAAACACGAAGAAGATGCAAAGGCTTGCAACTCCTTCTACTACAGCGAGGAAAGAATATATGATGGCTTTCTCTCAATGGCAAATAAACTTCGGTTTGGACAAGAAAATATCCTTGGTCAAGTAATAAACAAACTTGAAACTGCGACAGTTCTATATAAACGAAATAATAAAACGGCATCTCAGATAAGTGAGAGCATAGCCGAAATCAACGGCAAAATCCTTATGCTTGACCAATTACGCTCAAAGGGTTATCTCGCTACAGATATACATCAATCCCAAGTAAATGACCTGCAAAGGCAATTAAAACAACTAAAGGAAGAACGACAGTCACAATTCGAGTCGAGAATCCTTGAAATGCTCGAGCAAGTTAGAAAGCTCCAACGCTTGATAGAAGAAATCGAAGAACCCTTGGAAGACTTTAATGAGCATCTGTTTAGCGAAATAGTAACCGACATCACTATAAACAATCGAGATGAAATGACAGTAACTGTCCTCGGCGGCCTGAAATTCACCGAACAGATATAAGGAGAACGCAATGAAAAAAACACGCTTTATCCCATACGGATATACAATACGAGATGGACGGACGGTCATAGACCATAACGAAGCTGACATCATTAGATACATATTCGATGAGTATATCAAAGGAGCTTCGCTAAAAGAACTTGCTGACGACCTAACTCAAAGGAAAGTGCCTTACACTGAAAAAACTGATGTGTGGGATAAAGCGAGAATTGCCCGAATTATAGATAATGCAAAATATCTTGGTAACGATGAATACGACCCCATCATTGATGAAGATACCTTCGAATACGCTGTGAATGCTAAAACCGCACGACAAAGGAACACAGTCGAAAAAGAATGTGAAGGCATAGTACTCATACGAAACCGAGTGAAGTGTGAAAAATGCGGAAGCTTAATGGTGCGGAGAATCTGCTCCAAAAGAAATATCAAAGAGAGTTGGACATGTACCAATGATGAATGCGGATACCAACTGCGAATAAGCGATGGCGACCTTCTCTTAAAGATAACCCTGCTTATGAACAGAATCATCGATAATACTGAGTTAATGATACCGCACCCCAAAATGCGACCAATAGACTCCCCAACTATAACTAACCTGCAACGAGAGATAGACCAAGAACTTAATCAAGATCACCCAAGTGAAGAATTCGTCATAAGCAAAGTTAGTGACATGGCGAATCAGTTATATAAAGAAAGCCAAGCAAAAACAATGATAGTCGCTCAGATTGCACGAAAACGAGCGATGGTGATGAAACCTCAAGAAGAATTTAACTGCGATTATTTCGCCGACCTTGTGTCATATATCACACTCGGAGAAAAAGGCAGAGTGATACTACACACAAAAGTTGAAACAGAAATAACCGAAGGAGATGAAGATGATGGCTGTAACTAAGATACCAAAGAAGACCGTAACGCTCATAGAACCCAAAAGGTCATTTGTGGTAGATAAAGAAAAGCATAAGCAAAAGCGAGTGGCTGCCTACTGCCGAGTATCTACAGACAGCGATGAACAGTTAACCTCATACGAAAATCAGATGAAGGTTTATACCGATTACATTAACTCAAACAAAGATTGGGAATTCGCAGGTTTGTATGCTGATGAAGGTATAAGCGGTACAAGAGCCGACAAGCGACCCGAATTCAAGAGAATGATTGAGGACTGTTTAAAGGGTAAAATCGACCACATCATAACAAAGTGCGTATCCCGATTTGCCCGAAATACTGTAGAGTGCCTTGAATATGTTCGTATGCTTCGCTCTAAAGGTATAAGCGTATACTTCGAAAAGCAAAATATCGATACCATGAAAAACGATAGCGAACTGTACCTTGTTATATACGCTGGATTTGCACAGTCGGAATCCGAAAGTATCAGTAAGAACATCACATGGACATATCGAAAGAACTTTGAAGAAGGTAAACCGATATACATGTATAAAAAATGGCTCGGCTACAAAAAGGGTGAAGATGGTATTCCCGAGATTATCCCTTATGAAGCCAAGGTTGTGGAGAGAATCTTTGAAATGTACCTTGCCGGCTCTCCTGTGGATGTCATAGCCAAAACCTTGCAAAAAGAGAACCTACAGTTCAAAGAAAAGAAGTTCACCTTTAGCAAACAAATGATAATGAGTATACTACGAAACGAGAAATACTGTGGCGACTGCATTCTACAGAAAACGGTTACTCTTGACCCTATAGAAAAGACCCGTAAAGCAAATGAAGGCGAAGCTCCGATGTGGCTTGTTGAGAACTGCCACCCTGCAATAATCACCCGTGAAATGTTCAATAAGGTGCAAGAAGAAATCTCCCGAAGAAACGCATACACCCCTCAGTCAAACAAAACCGCTTTGACAGCCACAGGGAAATATTCCAAGTATGCTCTGACCGATGTTCTCCAATGTGGCGAGTGCGGAACAAGGTTCAGAAGGGTTACATGGAGTAAGCGCGGTAAAAAGAAAATCGTATGGCGGTGCGTAAGCCGACTTGACTACGGAACAAAATACTGCAAAGACTCCCTCACCGTAGAAGAAATCGAACTCCAAGATGCTATTGTAAGAGCTTTAAACAAGTTCAACGAAGAAGACTCTGCCACATATCTAATGCTAATGCGGTCAACCATCGGCGAAGCTATTGGACTCAACGGTGGCTCGGATGAAATAGACCTACTCCAAAGAAGAATCGATGCCCTCAACAAGCGTATGCTAACCCTCGTAAATGAAAGCGTACAAGAAGGTGCTGACATCGAGAGTCACGAAGACGATTTCAAAGAAATATCCGAACAAATAGACCAACTCAACGGTCGCATCAAGGCAATAAGAGAAAGCGAACACCAAGACGGTGAACTCCAAACCCGACTCGCTGAAATACAGACCACCATCGATAAGCGAGAAAATAATAAAAATGCCTATGATGACTCCATCGTAAGACAAATGGTAGAGTGTATCAAAGTATTCAAAGACGGCAAAATTATAGTAACCTTCGGTGGCGGTTACGAAATAGAAGAACATATAAAAAAGTAAGTGTCATAATGACAAAACAAAAAGAAATTAAGAGCAGATTGCGGGTAACCATTGCCGGCACTTCGGAAATTTTTGTGTAAAAAGGAATCCAAACAGATAAGAAAATAGATAACAAATATGGTTTTCCGTTCAGAAAACGGAGGGATTCATTTGCCCGTGTTAGCTGCTCGCTCTATGCTGTATGACGGTATGCGCACCGCAGGTGTGAATAACGGCATACGGCATAGAGCATACTAATTTCAAAGGCAAATCAACCGA
>OLSX01000435.1_pt1 | contig 42292 bp, 26 predicted proteins | sample 1673141 | NCBI WGS metagenome assembly OLSX01 (sample SAMEA3136759, study PRJEB25190) | human gut metagenome | biome: human gut; feature: human-associated habitat; material: faeces | place: Austria | collected 2013 | reverse complement strand
TCAGCCTGCCACCAGGCAGGCGCGGATGGGGGTGGCGGGGAATATCCGAGAGCTCGTTCTCGAGATATCTCCCGACACACACGGAAGCATAGGGCGAAGACCTAAAAAGCCACAAATCTTTTTGTAGCTTCTTGCGATAGCATATTCAAGGTATATGGGCATATACACTACAAGTAACGCCTACGGCTAAGCGCAACTCCTACAGAGTTGCCAGGTTAGTGGGGAAGTTACCCAGGGAAGCGTGCTTCACCCTCAACCCTGGGCTGTGAAATCGCAACTCCATTACCTTTCCGCGCCGCATAGCGCCGCGCCGGTGACCTTCGGTTCAGATTTGCCGCTGCTTACGGCTATCCTATTGACTATCTTTTTTGTTCCGGCGGAGCCGTCAGAAGACGCCAAGGTTTTTTGTATCCTCTTCATCCACGTGGGGATAGCAGATGCGCGCATGGAGATGACCTCTGCAATGCTCCTGGCCATCTCCACGGTATTTTTGATGACCTCTGTGACAAAAGTGTAAGTCTTGGCGACTTCCGTGCTTACATTTTTATGCAAAAATAGCATCTCAGCGTTGCAAATCGTAACTTTCTCATAAATAAAAGATAAAAAAACAATATTTTAGGGCATGGTTTGTGACAAACTATGTACTTTTGCAATCGTAAGATTGAGAGAAACGATGCACAACAGGATACACTTTACCAAGATGGACGGTGCCGGCAACGACTACATCTATGTCGACACCACCCGCTACCCCATTTCCGACCCGCAGACGGCGTCGGTGAAGTGGAGCAACCGCCACACAGGCATCGGGAGCGATGGTCTGGTGCTTATCGGGAAGCCCTCGATACTGAGCGGAGCCGACTTCTCGATGCGTATCTTCAATGCCGACGGCTCCGAAGCCAAGATGTGCGGCAACGCAAGCCGATGTATCGGCAAATATCTCTATGAACGACATCTTACGGATAGCAGCGAGATTAAACTTGAGACCCTCTCGGGGGTGAAAACACTCTCACTGACCCTCTCGCCCGACCGGCTTACGGTCACCGGCGTCACCGTCGATATGCTCCAACCCGCTTTCCACCAAGCCTGTCAGTATGACGAACAGGTGGGTCTTGATGCCCTGCGAGAGTATGGGCATCCTTTGTTTGTGTCGATGGGCAATCCGCACTGTGTGGTCTTCGTCGACGACATCGCTGCCATCGATGTGGCGCGCGTGGGGGCTATGGGCGAGCATCTGCCAGCCTTCCCCGAGCGCTGCAATATAGAGTTTGCCCAACTGACGGGCACCGACGAACTGCGCACCCGTGTCTGGGAGCGCGGGTCGGGCATCACCATGGCTTGCGGAACCGGAGCCTGCGCCACCGCCGTGGCTGCCGCCCACGTGGGGCTGACCTCGCGCGAGAGCGATGTGGTGATGGACGGCGGCAGGCTCCACGTGAGATGGGCCGAGGACGACCACGTGATGCTCTCGGGCCCTGCCGAGTTTGTCTTCGACGGCGAGATAACCCTGTAATTCCACTTTAACAACATCAAGAAGAATATGGCTTTAGTAAACGAACACTTCCTGAAACTCTCGGACAATTACCTCTTCGCCGATGTGGCCAAGAAGGTCAACGCCTACCGCGTGTCCCATCCCAATGCCCACGTCATCAGTCTGGGAATAGGCGATGTCACCCAGCCCCTGTGTCCAGCGGTGATTGAAGCCATGCACCGCGCCGTAGACGACCTGGCTGTCAAGCAGTCGTTCCACGGCTATGGCCCCGAGCATGGCTACGACTTTCTGCGCGAAGCCATCCTGAAGAACGACTTTGCCCCTCGCGGCATACACCTTGACCCCTCGGAGATTTTCATCAACGACGGCGCCAAGAGTGATACGGGTAACATCCAGGAGATAGTGCGTTGGGACAACTCGGTGGCTGTCACCGACCCCGTCTATCCCGTCTATATCGACTCCAATGCCATGATAGGCCGCGCCGGAACCTTCGCCAACGGCCGCTGGAGCAACGTGACCTATCTGCCCTGTACTGCCGAGAACGATTTCGTGCCCGCGCTGCCCGACCACCGTGTCGATATGATATACCTGTGCTATCCCAACAACCCCACGGGTACCGTGCTGTCTAAGACAGAACTGAAGAAATGGGTCAACTACGCCCTCGCCAACGACGCCATCATCTTCTACGACGCTGCCTATGAAGCCTACATCCAGGACAAGTCCATTCCCCACTCGATATACGAGATACGAGGCGCACGCAAGTGTGCCATAGAGTTCCATAGCTACTCCAAGACGGCAGGCTTTACCGGTGTACGCTGCGGATACACCGTCATCCCGCGCGACCTGAAGGCTGTGACCACCGACGGACGCCAGCAGGTGGAGCTCAACCATCTCTGGGAGCGCCGCCAGTGTACCAAGTTCAACGGCGCCAGCTACATCTCGCAGCGCGCAGCCGAAGCCGTCTACACCCCCGACGGCAAGGCACAGACCCGAGCCACCATCGACTACTATATGGGCAACGCCCGACTCATGACCGACGCCCTGCGCGCCATGGGCTTCAGCGTTTATGGCGGCGAGAACGCTCCCTATCTCTGGGTGCGCACTCCCGAGGGTCAGGAGAGCTGGCGCTTCTTCGAGCAGATGCTCTACGGCGCCTCGGTAGTCTGCACCCCCGGCGTGGGCTTTGGTCCCAGCGGCGAGGGCTACTTCCGGCTCACCGCCTTTGGCGACCGCGACAGTTGCGAAGAAGCCATGCAGCGACTGCGCCAATGGATGGGATGACGGCAGAGAGGATGAAAATCGCAAAAAAAAGTGACAAACAGTAAAGGAATAGGCAAGATTTTCAGTAACTTTGCACACCGTAACGGTGAGGCCCTCCATGTCGGCACGCGACAGAGCCATCGCCGGCAGCGCTGAAACAAAGAATATTCAAGTTATCAACATATTTACAATTCACGAAGATTATGGCAAATTTGAGATTTGATGCTGTAGAAGAGGCTTTCCACAAGAAACCCGTCGAGGTGGCCACTCCCAAGGACCGTCCGTCCGAGTATTTCGGAAAGCTGGTGTTCAACCGTGCCAAGATGTTCAAGTACCTGCCCGCCGATGTATATCGCAAGCTGGTAGATGTGATGGACAACGGCGCCCAGCTCGACCGCTCCATAGCCGACGCTGTGGCTGCGGGCATGAAGCAATGGGCCGAGGAGAACGGCGTGACCCACTACACTCACTGGTTCCAGCCCCTGACCGAGGGAACGGCCGAAAAGCACGATGCCTTTGTCGAACACGACGGCAAGGGAGGTATGATAGAAGAGTTTTCAGGCAAGCTACTCGTCCAGCAGGAACCCGACGCCTCAAGTTTCCCATCAGGAGGAATACGCAACACGTTTGAGGCACGCGGCTATTCGGCTTGGGACCCCACATCGCCCGTGTTCATCATCGACGACACCCTCTGTATCCCCACCATCTTCATCTCCTATACCGGCGAGTCGCTCGACTACAAGGCGCCGTTGCTCCGCACACTGTGCGCAGTGAACCAGGCTGCTGCCGGAGTGGCTCAGTACTTCTACCCCAATGTCAAGAAGGTGCAGGCCAACCTGGGTTGGGAGCAGGAATACTTCCTCGTAGACGAAGGACTCTACTTCGCGCGTCCCGACCTGATGCTTACCGGCCGTACCCTTATGGGTCACGACTCTGCCAAGAACCAGCAGATGGACGACCACTACTTCGGTACCATCCCTGAGCGCGTTCAGGCCTTTATGAAGGACCTGGAAATCGAGGCTCTTGCCCTTGGCATCCCCTGCAAGACCCGTCACAATGAGGTTGCGCCAAACCAGTTTGAGCTGGCGCCCATCTTCGAGGAGTGCAACTTGGCTGTAGACCACAATATGCTTATCATGTCGGTCATGAAGAAGGTTGCGCGCCGCCACGGGTTCCGTGTGCTGCTCCACGAGAAGCCCTTTGCCGGCATCAATGGTTCGGGTAAGCACAACAACTGGAGCCTCTCGACCGACACGGGCGTGCTGCTCCACGCTCCGGGCAAGACTCCCGAGGACAATCTGCGCTTCGTGGTATTCATCGTCGAGACCCTCATGGGCGTGTACCGTCACAACGGACTCATCAAGGCTTCCATCATGAGCGCCACCAATGCCCACCGACTCGGAGCCAATGAGGCGCCACCCGCCATCATTTCCAGCTTCCTGGGCAGACAGCTCACCGACTTGCTCGACCATATCGTCAAAGCCGACAAGGACGACCTCTTCTCGATGAAGGGCAAGCAGGGCATGAACCTCGATATCCCCGGCATCCCCGAGCTGCTCATCGACAACACCGACCGCAACCGCACCTCTCCTTTCGCCTTCACCGGCAACCGATTCGAGTTCCGCGCGGTAGGTTCAGAGGCCAACTGCGCTTCGGCAATGATTGCCCTCAACGCCGCAGTGGCTGAGGCGCTCAACGACTTCAAGAGCCGCGTAGACGCACTCATCGCCAAGGGCGAGGACAAGATAAGCGCCATCATCGACGTGGTTCGCGAAGACCTCAAGACCTGCCAGCCCATCCACTTCGATGGCAACGGCTACTCTGATGAGTGGGTTGAGGAAGCTAAGCGTCGTGGTCTCGACTGCGAGACATCATGTCCAGTCATCTTCGACCGCTATCTCGACGAGTCGAGCGTGAAGATGTTTGAGAGTCTCAACGTGATGAAGCGCGCCGAGCTTGAAGCCCGCAACGAGGTGAAATGGGAGACCTACACCAAGAAGATACAGATAGAGGCCCGCGTCATGGGCGACCTCTCCATGAACCACATCATCCCCGTGGCCACCCACTACCAGAGCCAGCTGCTCAAGAATGTGACCAATATGTATGAGGTGTTCCCCAAGGAGACGGCCGACGCACTCACCGCGCGCAACAAGAAACTCATCAAGGAGATAGCCGAGCGCACCCAGGCCATAGAGACCGGCGTGGAGGAACTCGTAGACGCCCGCAAGGTGGCCAACAAGATAGAGGACGAGCGCTCCAAGGCTGTGGCTTACCACGACACCGTGGCGCCCAAGATGGAGGAGATACGCTACCAGATAGACAAGCTTGAGCTGGTGGTAAGCGACGAACTCTGGACACTGCCCAAGTATCGCGAGATGCTCTTTCTGAGATAACAGACGCTTGGGGCCACAGCGCCCCAAGTCTTTATAACAAAAAAGCGGACCAAGACAGGTTGGATAACCATCTTGGTCCGCTTTGTTTATTGACGCTGTCAGCCTATCGCTGCATGTAGGTCTTGTGGAATGAGGTCTTGCCGTCTTCCTCTATCACTTTGACGTCGAGCTTGTTGCCTTCGGCTTTGACCGAGACTATGGCTACATTGCTGTTGGTCAGTATGGGGAACTTCAGACGGGCATTGGGCTCGGTGTAGGCAAACTCGTGGAGGTGGCCGCAGAGCATCAGATCGACGTTGGCTTCGTTGAGCACGGGGATAAACTTCTCCCTGACCTCAATATCGCCATGCCAGGCTTCCTTGTCATAACGGGGAGGGATGTGGCCCAGTACTACATGGAAGGGGGCACGCTTGTATTCATCGGAAGCGATGACCTGGCGCAGCCATTCCACCTGTTCGTTGCGGTAGTTGTCATAGTCGGTGATGCCGGCATACTCGATGTCGTTGTCGGGTTTGTCCTCACCGGTGTCGAGACAGATGAAGTACACGGGACCCTGACGGAAGGCGAAGTAGAGCTTGTCATCGTTGGGGCGCACATAGCGCTGGAAGCGGTCGGCTATCTGTCCGCGGGTCTCGTGGTTGCCGCGTACATAGTAGAGAGGCTTCTCCGAGGCGAAGAGCTTGACGGCTTCGTCCATAAATCCGTTCCAGATCTTCTCTTCCTTGTCGAGGATTGACAGCATGTCGCCGTTGAAGAAGACGAGGTCCTTGTCCTTGTAGCCGGCATTGCCGAGCAGACGCGCCATCACGTCGCTCTTGCCGTGGATGTCGTTGACCACGACAAAGGAGGTGCTCGCCTTGCGCTCATCGAGTGTGGTAAACGCCAGCGGAGCCTTCTTGTAGACCACCGTGGCTGCCACGTTGCCGTAGATGACCCTGTTGGCCTGATGGCTCAACACCTCCTGCGCATAGATGCGGTAACGATAGGTGGTGCCGGGTTTGAGTCCCTTGAGGGTGACGGCATGGATACGGTCGGTGCGCTTGATGCCGATGTGGGTGTCATAATACCGGGGACGCGCCTGGGCATAGAACTCTATGCCGTCGTTGGGCAGCAGCTCTACCCAAGCTACCGACATGCTGTCGGTGGTCCACACGATGGTGGCCTCGGTTTCGCCTACGCTCTGCAAGTAAGGCCCGTGCAGAATCTTGATGGCGAATGTCTGAGCCGGCAGCAGGGTGAGTGCTGCCAGCATCATCAGTGTTTTAATGGTTTTTCTCATGATTGATATAGTTGTTACTTCTTTTTCTTCAGTTCACGGCTGAACGAGTAGGGGGCGTCGTCGGCGCTGGTGCCGCGCTGGTAGTTGGGCTTCTGGCTGAGGCTGAAGTCGATGTTGGCGCCGCCCATGAGTGTGGCGTGGTCTATGTAGTTGCGGGTATAGTCGCTGCCGTTGATGCGCATGCTGCTGATGTAGGGCGCGTCGGCACCGTTGCCATGGGCGTTGATGGTCACCTTGCGTCCGTTCTCCAGATTGAGCGTCACGCTGTCGAAGTATGGCGTACCCAGCACGTACTGGTCGCTGGCAGGACATACGGGATAGAAGCCCAGAGCAGAGAATACGTACCATGCTGAGGTCTGTCCGTTGTCCTCGTCGCCACAGTAGCCGTCGGGGTTAGGCGTATAGAAGCGGTCCATCACCTCGCGCACGCGCTGCTGAGCCTTCCAGGGCTGGCCCGAGTAGTTGTAGAGATAGATCATGTGCTGGATGGGCTGGTTGCCGTGGGCGTAGTTGCCCATATTCATCACCTGCATCTCGCGTATCTCGTGGATGACAAAGCCGTAGTAGCTGTCGTCGAAGACGGGAGGTACGGTGAACACCGAGTCCATCATCTGGTTGAACGTGGCGTTGCCACCCATCAGGTCGATAAGTCCTTGCGGGTCGTGGAAGACGCTCCAGGTGTAGTGCCAGCTGTTGCCTTCGGTGAAGGCGTCACCCCACTTGAGCGGGTTGAAGGGTGCCTGGAACTCGCCGTTCTTCAACTTGCCGCGCATCAGACGGGTCTCGGGGTCGAATACCTTGCGGTAGTTCATGGCGCGCAGCTTGAATGGGCGCAGTTCCTTGTCCTTCTTGCCCAGTGCCTTGCCCATCTGGTAGATACACCAGTCGTCGTAGGCATACTCCAGGGTACGGGCCACATTCTCCTTGATGTTTACATCGTAGGGCACATAGCCCAGCTTGTTGTAGTATTCGTATCCGAGACGGCCGGTAGAGCTTATCTCTGGGTGAACTGCCTGGGTACCGTGTACCACAGCCTGCCACAGCGTCTCGGCGTCGGCAGTGCGCACTCCCTTGATGATGGCGTCGGCCACTACCGATGCCGAATTGTTGCCCACCATACAGCCGCGGTGGCCGGGCGACGCCCATTCGGGCAGGAAGCCGCTCTCGCGGTAAGCATTGGCGAGACCTTCCTGCATCTTGGCGTTCTCCGAGGGGTAGAGCAGATTGAGCAGCGGGAAGAGCGAACGGAAGGTGTCCCAGAAGCCAGTGTCGGTGTACATATAGCCCTTCTCTACCTTGCCGTTGTAGGGGCTGTAGTGCATGGGCTGGCCGTCTACCACCTCCCAGAAGGCGCGGGGGAAGAGCACCGAGCGGTACAGACAGCTGTAGAAGGTGCGCAGGTGGTCCAGACTTTGGTCTTTGACCTCGACGCGACCCAACACCTCGTTCCAGCGCTGGCGTCCGGCCTTGCACACATCGTCGAACGAGCGGTTGCCAATCTCTCCGAGGTTGACTTCAGCCTGCTCGGCGCTGATGAATGATGATGCCACGCGGGCGTTGACCACCTCTCCCTTGCGGGTCTTGAAGCCAATGATGGCTCCGGCATGGTCGTTGGCAGTCTCGGCGATGCCGCGGCTGATTACACCCTTGTCTACAGTGGCGGTATAGGTGAAGTCCTTGTCAAAGGTGATGACAAAGTAGTTGCGGAAGCCCTCGGGCACACCGCCGTGGTTGCAGGTGGTATAGCCCACGATCTTGCGCTCCTGGGGCAGTATCTTCACGTAAGAGCCGTTGTGGTAGGCGTCGACCACCACGAAGGCAGAGTCGGTCTCGGGGAATGTGAAGCGGAAGCTGGCGGCACGCTCGGTGGGTGCAATCTCTGTCACCACGTCGTAGTCGGCCAGATAGGCGCGATAGTAGTAGGGCAGTGCCTTCTCGGCCTTGTGGGAGAACCAGCTGGCGCGCTGCTCCTCGTCGAAGATGGCGCGTCCGGTGACGGGCATCAGCGAGAACATGCCGTAGTCATTGATCCACGGACTGGGCTGGTGGGTCTGCTTGAAGCCACGGATTTTGTTGGCTGAGTAGGTGTAGGTCCAGCCGTCGCCGTTCTTTCCGGTCTGAGGCACCCAGAAGTTCATGCCCCAAGGCATGGCTATCGCGGGATAGGTGTTGCCGGTAGATATCTCGTAGGACGATGCCGTGCCTACCAGCGTACTTACATAATCTACGGGTTCGGTCTTGCTCCCGGCGTGGGCCATCATGGCCATACCTGCCGACAGCAATACTGTGCAAAGGGTTCTTAGCTTGTTCATTTTGTTTGGCTTGTTTGTATTGTTTCTTGTTATTGTTGTCTTCACCTTATACTGATGAGGTCCGGCAGCGGGCGCTGTCGGGAAAATCATCTACAAAGTTACGCATAACCAATCATTTTGCAAAACAAATCGCATCATATTTGTTAAAATTATGTATGCGTGCGCGTGTTGTGGAAGCCATCTTCACCCCCATTTTTACCATTGCCGCCGCTATCGCATCCCCCGTTGCTGTCGCCCCGTCCTTTGCTATCTGCACCCCATTCCTCGCCGCCCGCACCCCATCCCTCGCTACCCTCGCCGCCACCCTCGCAATCTGCGTCGCGATGGCCGAAAAGTTGTTTCGGCGGTGGGATATAGTCATTTCGGGCTTTGCCGTAATTGTATCGCGGCGTGCAATAGTCGTTTCGCACCACGAAATGACTCTCGATGTCATCTCGGGCATGATTGGCACCCTCGGCGGCGTGGCGCCTGCTGCCTCTGCCCCGACGGCGATGGTGGGGAGAGTGGCTGAGACAGCTACGCATGGCGTATCGATAGCGGGGAATGGCAAAATGTAGCCCGCGGTGTGTAAAAAACCGGCAAAACGTAATGTGGTTTGCGTGGAAAATACTACTTTTGTAAACGGAAATCAAATCACTTAACACGATAAGACATGAAAAAACAAAAGAGATTTCTGCTCGAGGAAGACCAGATTCCCCGGCAGTGGTACAACATCCAGGCCGACATGCCCACTAAGCCGCTGCCGCCGCTCAACCCACAGACCCACCAGCCCATAGGTCCTGAAGACCTGGCTCATATATTCAGCGAAGAGTGTTCGCGCCAGGAGCTCGATACCGAGCACGCGTGGATAGACATTCCCGACGAGGTGAGAGACCTCTATGCCTACTATCGTTCGACCCCTCTGGTGCGCGCGTATGCCCTGGAAAAGGCGCTCGACACGCCTGCCCACATCTATTTCAAGAATGAAAGTGCGTCGCCACTGGGCTCACACAAAATCAATTCGGCACTGGCGCAGTGCTATTATTGCAAGCGAGAGGGCGTAACCAACGTCACCACCGAGACCGGAGCAGGCCAGTGGGGCGCCGCGTTGTCCTATGCCGCCAAAATCTTTGGTCTCGAGGCTGCTGTCTACCAGGTCAAGATTACCATGAAGCAGAAGCCCTACCGCTCGATACTGATGCGCACCTTCGGAGCCACGGTCGAGGGCTCGCCATCGATGTCTACCCGTGCCGGCAAGGACATCATCACCCGCGACCCCCTCAATCCCGGTTCGCTCGGATCTGCCATCTCCGAGGCTGTAGAGCTGGCTATGCAGACTCCGGGATGCAAGTACACGCTCGGTTCGGTACTCAACCACGTCTCACTGCACCAAACAGTGATAGGACTTGAGGCAGAAAAGCAGATGGAGATGGCCGAGGAATATCCCGACATGGTGATAGCCTGCTTCGGAGGCGGTAGCAACTTCGGCGGACTGGCTTTCCCCTTCATGCGCCATACCATCCTCGACGGCAAGAAGACCGAGTTTATCGCCGCCGAGCCATCGAGCTGTCCCAAGCTGACCAGAGGCAAGTTTGAATACGACTTCGGCGACGAGGCGGGATATACTCCGCTGCTGCCCATGTTCACCCTGGGCCACGACTTCAAGCCTGCCAACATCCATGCGGGCGGTCTGCGCTACCACGGAGCCGGAATGATCGTGTCGCAGCTCATCAAGGACGGCTATATGCACGGTGTAGACATCCCGCAGCTGGAGAGTTTCCAGGCGGGCATACTCTTCTCGCGCACCGAGGGCATCGTACCCGCGCCCGAGAGCTGCCATGCCATTGCTGCCACCGTGCGCGAGGCGCTCAAGTGTCGCGAGGCCGGCGAGCAGAAGACCATACTCTTCAACCTGAGTGGTCACGGACTCATCGACATGCCGTCGTACGACAGCTACCTCAACGGCGACCTGATGAACTACTCGCTCTCTGACGAGGAACTGCAGCAGTATCTCGCCCAGGTGCCCAAAATCATGTAGTCAACACGACAAGCATAGAAATGAAAAGGCCGAAGCAGGAGACACAGTGGGTCTCGGGCTTCGGCCTTGTCGTATCTATGCCGGCGGTGATGCCGGCTGGTGTCAGCGGGTTACTTGGCTACGCGTATCTCGTGGTTGCCGGCACGCAGCCAGACGGCAGTCTTGCCCGCCTTGGCCCACTGGGCGTCGGTCACGATGCGGTCGGTGCGCAGAGCGCGGCCGTCGACGGTGATGCGGTCAGTGGCGGTCGAGGGGATGTAGACCAGCGCCTCGGTCTTGGCGGGCACGCCCACCGACATGGTGAGCTGGGATTTGTCGCGCTTGAAGGCGGTAGAGACGGTGCCGCTCAGGGTGAGGAAGGAGAGGCTCGCCTCGCCGAAGGTGACATACTGCGGGTCTATCTTGAAGCGTCGCCAGCAGGGGTCGATGGTCTCGGCGCCCATGAGCTTCTGGGCTATCACGGTGAGACCGCCACCGCTCCAGGCGTGGTTGGACGAACCGCCGCGGAAGCCCCTCTTGCGGGCATCCCAGAACTCCCACAGCGTGGGGTAGTCCTTGTCGTTGACCATGGGGGCGATGCGCTTCTTCAGGCGGCGCATGGCGTAGTCGCCCTGGCCCATCTGGAAGAGGGCCTCCATGACATAGCGTTCCATATAGGGGCTGGCGTATTCCTGCGTCTTGAGTACATTGAATATCTCGCCATACTTGGACTCGTCGGCGATGCCCGAGATGACGGCAAGAGCCTGTACGCGGTCATCGGTAGCGCCCATATACTGGGGATGACGGTAGCTGTAGCCGTTCCAACAGTGGTTGTAACCCTTCTTGATCTGCTCCATAGTGGCGCGATACTGGGCTGCGTCGGCGTCGAGGCCCATCATGTCGGCCATACGTGCCATCGCGTCGAGAGCCATGTAGTGCCAGCCGGCGAAGATGAGCCTGATGTCGCGGTTGTCGCCCCAGTCGCCCCACAGCCAAGTGGCCTTGTAGGCTGCTGTAAGCCCGGTGGAGTCGAGCGGGAAGCGCTCAAGGTATCGGCGCACGGCAGGATAGACCTTGCGGATGGTGGCAGAATCGCCCGTATTCATATAGTAATTCCAGAAACCATAGAGTCCTACGGCTGCCAACATCTGTCCGGGCAGCTCGCTCTTGTAGGTACCGGGCACAGGGGCGTGGAGTATTCCCTCATCGGTCTGCCAGGCAGCCAGTTCGAGCATGCCCTTGCGCATCAGGTCTATCGACGAGAGCGACAGCGTGTAGAAAGCCTGGCTGGTAAGTATCACCTCGTCGCCCCACCACTGTGCGCGCTCGCGCTCGGGACAGTCAAAATAGGTGTCGCGCATATTGACATAGAGCGTATTGAGCGCTTTCTGCCAGAAACGGTTATAGAAATCGTTGTCAGAGTGGAAAGTACCCACCACCTCGGTATCATAACCCGTCTGGCGGTAGCTCACATCGTTGACCTTGATGCCCTTGGGGAGATAGAGGATAATCTTCTCGCCGTTCATCCAGCCCAGCGACTCGTACTGCTGCTGTCCCTGCCGCGTCACGTACTGTGCCCTGACGTTCCAGGCGCCAGCCATGTGGGAGTGGTTGGTCCAGATGTCTATGGTGTCTCCGCCCTGGGTGGCGGTAAGGTCTATCACGGGTGTCACCTGCAGGTTGCCGGGGAGAAAGGCGATGACGGTATCGCGACGGGCACCCTCGTGGAGCTCGAAGCGGGCCTTCTCGATGCCGAAGTCCTTGAACATGGGTATCGGACGGCGTGTCATCTTGCCCCAGGGACGGTCGCCCCAAGAGCCAATCTCGACAGAGGGCGTGAAACCGTACCTGGCAGAGACGTCGGCAGTCTGCCATCCGTCGATGGCATGGCGTGCGTCGTAGCTGATGTTGCTCTCGGAGAGTCGCGAGTTGGGCACCTCGCCTGTGGCTGTGGCATAGGCGGGATGGATGCGGCTCATCCAGCTGGCGTTGGTACACAGCTCGGCATTGTCGGAGTCGATGTAGAGGCCTGACTTGCCGCTGTCCTCATGGGAAAAGCCCGAGCGGCCGAAGTAACATACGAGGACAGCCACGCGGTTGTGACCTCGCTGGAGGTGGCGGCCCAGGTCGATCTCGTCGTAGTAGCCCTCGCCGGGAGCGGGACCACGCTTGAGCGAGCCTTCGAAGACCACGAGGTTGCCGTTGACCCACAGCCAGTACTTGGAGTCGCAGGCTATGTGTGCCTTGAGGCTCCGCGGCTTGGTCTTCATTACCACATCCTTCTGGAAGGCTATCCATGTATTGGGGCGGTTGACACTGTCGTCGGCAGCCGTAATCCACGACGCCTTGGCTCCCCATGCCGTGACGGCACAGAAACTGAAGAGTAAAGAGACGATAAGGTTTCGCATATCTATAGTTTATTGGTATTATGCTACAAATGTACTAAAAAAGGCGCAGTGGCAAAAGGAAAAGCCGCTCTTTCTGCTCTGGCACAGGGAAAAAAGCGTCTGACGGGCGTCGGAATGACAGAAAAAGTGGTGTGGCTGCATCTGTTAGCGCGAAAAAGCGTACTTTTGTCAGCGATAGATGATTATGGATTCTGAAGATAGCTGATATGAAGTCTCTGTTACAGTTTCTGCGCAACTGGACACTGCCTGTGTCCATCGCCTCGGGCATCGCGATATATTTGGTCTTTGCCCTGGTGCCAGCCCTCGACGGCGCGGCGCGGGTGTGTGGTCCCATCTGCGACCGCATCCTACCTCTGTTTATGTTCTTGATACTCTTTGTCACCTTCTGCAAGGTAGACTTCCGCCGACTGATACCCGTGAGGTGGATGTTGTGGGTGGGCGTGGTTCAGGTGCTCTTTGTGGCGCTGCTCACGCTGCTGGTGGTGGAATACAGGCTCAAAGACAACAGTCTGATCATCGTCGAGGCCATCATCACCTGCATCATAGCCCCCGTGGCTGCTGCCGCACCGGTGGTGACGGCCAAGTTGGGCGGCAAACTGGAGCAGATGACCACCTATACCTTCATCTCCAACTTCATCACGGCGTTGCTCATCCCGGTGTGCTTCCCGCTGATAGACAAGGCTGCCAATGTGAGTTTTCTCACCGCCTTTCTGACCATCCTGCACGAGGTGTGCATGGTGCTGGTGCTGCCCATGCTGCTGGCGTATATCGTGAAGCATGGCATGAAGCGGCTGCATCGGTGGATAGTGGGCGTCAACGACCTCTCGTACTACATGTGGGGTGGCTCGCTGCTCATCGTCTCGGGCACTACAGCCAAGAATATCGCTCACGCTGACACCTCGCTGACCTTCCTGCTCATCATCGCGCTGCTGGGGCTTGTCCTCTGTGTCATCCAGTTTGCCGTGGGCAGATTTATAGGTCACTACTTCGGCGCCACCACCGAGTCGGGGCAGGCGCTGGGCCAGAAGAACACCGCCTTTGCCATCTGGATAGCCTATACCTACCTCAACCCGCTGTCGTCGATAGGTCCCGGCTGTTATATCCTGTGGCAGAACATCATCAACTCGGTAGAGATATGGCTCTGCCGGCGCAGGCTGGGGCACGAACTGCACACCTGACGCTTACAGCCGGTATCAAAACAATATCCGTAATGCCGGATGTGGGCATTGCGGATAGAGAGAGGGCGCTGTCATCCATCAGGGATGGCAGCGCCCTACTTATTCTATAAGGTATAGGGCTGATAGCCTGAGCCGTAGGGCTGCTTGTATCAGCCGTGGGGCTACTTGCCGAAGTAGGTGCTGGTGGCACCGTTGTACTTGAGGTGCTTGTAGCCGCTGGGCTCGACGCGCACGGTCGACTTCTTGACCTTCTCCCATACCTGGGCGTCGGTGAGACCCTTGCCGTAGGTGTGTACCTCGATGGTCACGCCGTCGCCATACTCCTTGCGCAGCGCCTGGATGTACTCTGTGGCGGCGGTACAATCGGCGGTGATGACTACCTTGTCGGCCTGATGCTCTACGATGACCTGTACAGGATTGGTAGTGCCCAACTCATACTCGGTGCCCTTGATATAGACCTTGGTGTCAATCTTCAGGTCCCAGGTGCGGATGGCGAAGTCGTCCTGCTCTGCCACGTTCTCCTTGGCGAGAGGAATCTCGACGATAACCTTCTTGGCGGCCTCGTCGCGCACATGGATAGAGGTCTTGATTTCGCTCCAGTCCTTGTGGGCTTGCTGGTGGATGTCTACCTCCACGTTGCCGTCGCCGGTGGCGGGCACGGTGTTGTCATCCTTCTTGTCGGTGAGGTCCTTGTTCTCCTCCTTGATGTCGCCGCCCACGCCGGGGATAGCCGAGAGGTCCTTGTTGGTCTTCTTGGTCAGCACACCGTCCACGTGCCAGCCATCTTTCTGCTTCTTCACCATGTACCAGATGACGTAGAGGTCTTCGATATCTATGTCCTTGAGCTTCAGTTTGGGGTTCAGGTTGGCCTTGATGATGTCCTTGAGCTGCGGTTGTTCGACTATAGCGTCGAGGGTGGCCTTTCCCTTGCTGTCGTAGACGTATTTGTCGTAGTCGTCATTGCTGGAATAGTAGGCGTAGTCGGCGTCTATATAGCCCTTGTTGTATGTCAACCTGACAGTGTTGCCGAAAGCGTCCTGGGGGAAATAGTCGCCCGACTTGCAGTCCTCGGCGCCGGCGATGCGGTTGTCTAAACGGATGAAGAAATAGGCACCCTTCTTGTTCACCTTGGCAGCCGCAGCACGGGTGGCAGCGGTCTTGTTGCCCTGGATGTACACTTGGGTAGAGGGTTCGGTCTTGGGCTGACTGCCCTGGCCTCCTGTCCCTTGTCCGGAAGTGGAGTCGTCGCTGCAGGAAATCATGGCGAGAGCGGCGATGGCCATAAACAATACTTTTTTCATTTTAAGTTGATTTTGAATAGTTAGTAATAGTTATCAAGATGTCGTCGGCGTCTGCCTGCTTACACAGGCAGGCGCCAACGGCAGTTATTTGTTTGTCTTTGATCGCGTCTCGGATGGTATAGACGCCAGCAACTTACTTGCTGAAGTAGGCGCTGGTGGCGCCGTTGTACTTCAGGAACTTGTAGCCACTGGGCTCGACGCGCACGGTGGCCTTCTTGAGTTTCTCCCATAGCTGGGCGTTGGTGAGTCCCTTGCCGTAGGTGTGAACCTCAACGGTCACGCCGTCGCCATACTCCTTGCGCAGCATCTGGATGTACTCTGTAGCGGCTGTGCAGTCGGCAGTAATGACCACCTTGGTAGCCTGATGCTCAATGGTTACCATCACAGGATTTCTGGTGCCAAACTCGTACTCAGTGCCATTGATATAGACCTTGGCATCAATCTTCAGGTCCCAGGTGCGGATGGCGAAGTCGTCCTGCTCAGCCACGTTCTCCTTGGCGAGAGGAATCTCGACGATAACCTTCTTGGCGGCTTCGTCGCGGACATGGATAGAGGTCTTGATTTCACTCCAGTCCTTGTGGGCCTGCTGGTGTATGTCTACCTCCACATTGCCGTTGCCCGTAGGGAGCACGGTGCTCTCGTCTCTCTTGTCCTCGAGGTCTTTATTCTCTTTCTTGATGTCCTCACCGATACCGGGGATGTCGGTCACGTCCTTGACGTCCTTGTCGGTGAGCACTCCGTCGACATGCCACTGGTAGTCTACGTTCTGGTACTTGACAATATACCACAGCACGTGGAGCTTCTTGAGGTCAACGCCTTTGAAGTTGATCTTGCCCTTGCTCTTGTCGGCTTTGATGAGGTCCTCTACAGTGGGCAGCTTGTCAAGGGCCTTCAGCGTAGCCACGCCCTTGGTGTCGAAGACATACCAGGGGCTCGTGCTGCTGTTGTCCCAGCTGGGGTAGTACACGTCGACGATACCCTCGTTGGCAGCGACCATGGTGCTCTTACCTGTCTCGGTCTGGGGGAAGTACTCTTTGGCGTCGAAGTTACCGATGCCGGGGATACGGTTGTCTACGCGGATAAAGAAGTGTGCTCGGTTGGTCGGGACCTCAGCTACGCGGGTGGCAGCCACCTTGCTGCCCTGGATGTACACTTCGGTAGCTGGCTCAGTCTTAGCCTGGCTGCCGCCTCCTGGCTCTACTCCTGGAGTGGAGTCATCGCTGCATGCCATCACGGTCATTGCGGCGAAAATCATGAATAATACTCTCTTCATAATTGTAATGATTTGAAATGTTTGTAAATGTTTGTTTGTTATATTTTTGATGATTATTCTCTTGTTGGGGTCAGTCGCGCCACGGATACCTCACGTGCTGACGGCTGTCGCGCGAGGCGTCGGGAGTGGTATAATATCCTTTCTCCGAGGCTTTGCCATCTACAAGTTCCTCGACATTGTTGGCACGGCGCTGCGAATGAACTTCCTCGTAGTCGGGTTGGTCAAAGGAAGGCGGCACCACGTTGACATCAAAGGTGAGTACAGCCATGCCGCGGGGGAGCACGTTGCCAAAGAGCCTGATGCTATGGCGGACGTAGCCGATGTTCTTCGTGGTGTCGAAGGAGAACTTGAGGGTGATGGAGTCATGAGGCGGAATGGCGTCGATGTCCTTGGGAGCGTCGATGCAACCACACGAGGGCTGGATATCGTCAATCAGGAAGGGGTCGTCGCCCTCGTTGCGTACCACGTAGGTGAGGTCGAGCACCTCGCCAGACACCACGGGATAGTAGTGGCGTATGGAGTCGACCACGGTGATGTAGGTGGGCCGCACGCGCTTTGTGCATGCGGTCTCCATCACTGCTGCCATGCCTATTATGACCAGAGGCAGGAGTACTCGTGACGCCTTATATATATAATAATGTATATGCATCATTGTCTGTTGGTTATTTCTATTTCGTCGAGAGCCATCGTCTTGCGACCTTCCGCTGCAGCGGTCTGCGTGATGATGACCTCGGTCTTGACTCCAGGCTGCAAGCCCGTAGCGCTGATGCTCACCCTGACGCGGCGGCTGTCGGTTGGGGAGGTTATGATGGCCTTGCCTTTCACCGCTCCGCCCTGCACGACCTCTATCGATGACGGCGCGAAGATGTGCCATTGTGGTGCGTGGAGCAGCGATACATGGAAAACGGCTGCTGATGGCAGACCCGATGATACCGAGAACCGCTGTACCGGTGCCGATGTGATCAGCCAACCCAGATGATAGTCGGTGGCAAAGCCCTGCTTGCCGTCGCAGAGCAGATGGGTGTCGGCCTTGGGCTCGGCATCGATGCTGGCGCCGTGGAGCAGATTGCCGGCGGTGTCGAGCCATGGGTAGCTCTCCTTCCACTGCTTGAGGTAATCATCGAGGTCGCCGTCGCTCTCACGGTAGTTAGCCATGTCCTTGAAGGCGGTATGGTGTGACAGCAGCGAGGTCATCGCGTCTATCTGCTGACGGCTTGGCGCCTGCTGCTGACTGCGCATAATCTCCAGGCGGGTGAAGGCAAGCGCCGTAAGCAGACGGTTGAGCTTGCTGCGCTCAGCCTCGTCGGCCTGCTTGGAAGCCCGGTCCATCGAGGAGAAGAACTCGCCAAACTGGCGGGCGTCGAGCCAAGTGCCGAGCGCCTCGTTGATACCGCCGTAGAAGGGTAGGGTGTGGCGCAGGGCCTGCTCTTCTATCTTGCGATAGTAGTCGCCGAGCAGCTGACCCGTCTTGGGATAAGCCGAGGCGAAGTAGCGGTCAGCGCAAGCCTCGATGTCGACATCGGGATTGATAAGCAGCTGTGCCAGCACATAGGTCTGCACATCGTCCAGCGGCGCATAGTCATATCCGCTACCGTTGAAGAACACGCCCTTGACACCCAGACCGCGGTAGAAGCGCAGTCTGCTCTGCATATGGTGCAGACAGGGGTAGGGGGTGAGGTAGTCGTCGAAGTTGCGCATGTAGTCCCACACATAGACACGGCTACAGCATTTCTGCCAAGCCTTGATCTGCGCCTCGAGCGTCTCATGGCCCTTGGCCTGCGATGCTTCGGGCGCCATAGGCATGTCGATGGCGCTCACCATCACGCCCACGTTGTCGGGCAGACGGTGTGTGGGAGCCGTGCGGGTGGTCGAGTAGGCCGAGGTGAAGAACATCTGGTGCGGGAAGCGGCGCGCCAGCCGCTCGATGAGGGCTGTCACCGCCGGTGTGGCCGACTGCGGTGTGTTTCCTTTTGCCTTGCATGCGGCGCATTGGCACACCAGCCGATTGTCGTTGGGCACTACGGCAAAGCGGGTGGTCACCCCGTCGCTGCCGTCGCCATACTGGTCTATCACAAACTGCTCATAGGCACGGTAGAGAGCCTCCGACGAGAAGCAGAACTGCCCCGCGTCGCGCTTGCCATTGACCATAGCCGTCGCTTCAGCCGGTATACCGTCGGTAAATACCTTGCGCAGATTGTGTCCCCACAGGCCCCAGTCGAAGTCTACATTGCCCACACCCAGTATGGGCATCATGTCGGCATTGGTATTGGTAGGGGTGTAGATGCTGCGATGCTCGAAGGCGAAGCTGCCTTTAGTGTCGCTCTTGCAGTCGACCACAGCGGGAGGCAGGTCGGCAGAGAGGAAGCGGCCGTCATCAGCCGACGCCGAGCTCATGAACTGGTATTGCAGCCAGAGCATCGCTTCGGTAGAGCGCGCCTTGAGTCTGATTTCGTGCGGAGCCACAGCCACCTCGTAATCGCTGTCCATGCTGCCGTCGAGGTCGACCACCAGCTGCAGCTGACTGTCGTCCTGCGCATTTCCGGCGATGATGCAGTCGCGGTCGGTAGCCCGTTTCTGGAAGTGGCTCTTCAGGTAGGCAGCCCATTTGGCGTCGCCAGGGTCGCCGTCGTCGGCAGCCTTGACGGCATACTCGCTGTACTGGCTGAAGGGCTTGAGCTCTGTGCCCGAGCATGCAGCCAGCAGGGTGACAGGCAGGGCGAGCATCAGCGCGCACACTGCTGTGGCCATCGTCTTAGAAGCTGATGAGAACTTGTACATCTATGTTGAACAGGTTTTTGTATCTTGTATTGACGCCGTCGATGGGGCTATCTTCGGTGCCCGTGCGGGTGTTGGTCTGGGTGTAGTAGGTGAGCCAGGTGCCCAGCACGCCCAGCGTGACATTGCGATGTATGCGGTACTGACCGCCCAGGCCCACCTGGGTGTTGAGTCTGCTGAAGGTACCAGGCATCGCGTTGTCTATCATCGACGCTTCGGGCGCCGAACCGATGCTCGCCAGTGCCTGTATGCACGACTTGCCGTCGTTGAGCATGAAGTACTTGCCCTGCAGCATCAGGTTGGCATACATCTTACTCTTCATGTTGTAGAGGTCCAGACGACCGTTGAGCCAGAAGAGGTCGATGGTCTTGCTGGCGCCGATGCCCAGGTTGAGCAGCAGATTGTGGGTGTCGTCCCAGTGGTCGAAGACCCATGCCGGCGAGTCCTCGCCTGTAGCCTGCCATCTGAACCGTTTCTCGTAGGAGTTGATGCGGCGGAAACCGGCATGCACCTCGCCTTCCCAGTCATGGGTGAAGTTGCGGGTGAGACGGGCGTTAGCCATGAGTTGGGGGAAGTACTTGTTGGCCAAGCCCACCGTAGCCGTTCCTGACCACAGGTCGTCAAACTGGTGTGTCCATTCGCCCACCAGCTGGATGCCCGTACCTCCGGGCTGTTGGTCGTCGCTCTTGGTGTCCTTGGCGGCACCCTCGCGGCCGGCGTAGTTGAAGCGCACGCCGACGGCGTCGGTATCGTCCAGCTTGCGTGTATACTCTATCGAAGCCACAGCCGTGATTACATCTTCTTCTCCATAGCGTCCTTGCAGGTATTCAAAGTTGAGTCCATTGCGGTAGCCGCGTGCCACGAGTCCGTCGAGATGGCGCTGGAACGAAGCCTCCTCGCCGTAGCCCGGACGGTAGTATTTCTGGTAGACGTAAGCCGAGTCATACTCATGCTTAGCCTCGAAGATGAGACCCTTGGTGTAGAGCAGCAGACGGTTTTCGCTGTCATACTCTATCGCCTTGTTGATGACGGCCATAGCCGAGTCGTTCTGGTGACGGTCCAGGAGCGCCATGGCCCAGTCGCTGCTGTTGGTACTGTTGGCGCGTATCAGCAGCGAGTCGCCCATATACTCTGCCACCTTGGGCAGCAGGATGTCCTGAGAGTTGGAGTACTTGCGGTCGGTGGTGTAGAGCGCAGCCTGCTTGACCACATAGAAGTTGTCATTGGGGTAGCGCTCGCGGCCCAGAGCCACCCAGCGGCGGTGTTCCTTCCAGCGCTTGAGCTGGGCAGAGGTGTTGACAGCATATTGCAGACCGTCTTCAGAGAGGGGGCATATCTCGAGCAGGCGCAGGCTCTGCGTATAGGCTTTGCCATAGGCACCCAGCCTGATGAGGCGCTTGATGTGGGGCACGGCAGCTTCTTCGTAAGCGTTGACATACTGGGCGCGGGCGAGGGCGTCGTCTTCCTCTTCGCATTTCTTGGCAAGCAGTTCGAGAGCCGCCTCGGTGCGTCCGCTGCGGCTGAGGATGTCGGCGTGCTTGAGTATGGTGTTGGGCGCATCAGGGAACTGCGCCTGGTAGTCGGCGAGCGCACGCTCGGCGGCAGTATAGCGGCGCAACTCTACGTTGCAGGTCACCATGCGGTTGAAGGCAGCCTCGCGCACCTCCTTGTCGGTAGAGTGCTCTGCGGCAAACTCGAGCAGGGGGAGGGCTTCGCCGTAATCGCCATTGTTCATCATCTCCATGGCACGGGTGAGGCGCTCGCGTGCCAGCTCGTCAGCCACATCCTTGTTGGCGGGGTTGCGCTGGTAGAGGCGGCTGAGCAGATTTGATGCAGCCTGGGCGTTGCCCATACGGCGGTTTACGATGTATGCCTTGTAGAGCAGGTCTTCGGTGTCGCCCTTGCGCTTGCGCTCGGCGGCGATATAGGTGAGGGCGTCGTCGTAGTAGCCGCGGGTGATGGCGGTGTTGAGCAGATAGTCGAGCGACTCCTGGCTCTTGGTGCGCTCATAGACCTTGCCATAGAGGATATAGGGATCGCCCTTGGCGGCAGCGCGGGCGGCGTCGGCCTGGAGCTGTCCGTAGAAGCTGCTGAGCTGGCCGCTGTGGTTGTGCTTCATGCAGCGTTCCACAAACGCCATCGCCTCGCCATAGCGGTTGTCTTCGGCCAGGATGCCGGCTTTCTTGGTGATGAGGCGGTAGCTGCCGGGCAGATTGCTCACGCCGCGGTCGGCCACGTCGATGGCTTCGCTGCGGCGGCCCTGCTGCAGGAGCAGGTTGCAGAGCATCAGATAGTGCTCTTCCTTCTTGGGGTCGTTGTTGACCAGCTGGCGCAGCGACTCTATGGCGCCGTTCTTGTCGCCCGCCTTGCGGTCGGCTATGGCGCGCTGTTCGAGGCGGTAGTTCAGGTCTTTCTTCAGCTGTGCGTCGTTGGGGTAGATATGGCAGAGGCGCTCCAGCAGACGGTCTGCCTCCACATAGTTCTTCTGCTTGCGGTAGAGGTTGATTTTGCGGCGCCAGAGTCCTTTCCAGTAGGGATGTATCTCGAGCAGCTCGTTGACGTAGCAGATGGCGCTCGAGTAGTTGCGTGTCTCTTCCTCGACATTGATGATGAGCTGCTTGGCCTCGACGTTGGCGTTGTTGTCACGCAGGGCGCGCACCAGATAGAAGCGGGCGTCGTCGTAGGACTTCTTGTGGTAGTAGTAGCGGCCGGCGAGCTCGTTGAGTGTCGACACGTCGGGGTAGCGCTTCAGACCTTCGTCGAGCAGACGCTTGCCGCCCTCCCAGTTGCCGCGCTTGTAGGCGGCGCGCACCGTGGCGTCGTAGTAGTCGGGCAGATGGATGTCCTTGGTCTTCACTATCGACTGTGCCTGCACCTGTGCAGGGGTGAACGTGAGTGCCGAGGCTGCCATCATCAGGGTCAGCGCCATGCCGCATATCTGTGGTTTATGTATTTTCATCATCATGACTTTGGTTTTGGTTCTTTATTCGGTGGTTTGGGTGGCTATATTGATGTCGGGGCCGGGACTGTTGTCAGCCTGGCCCTGAGCGTTGCCGCTGTTGGGATTGTTGAAGCCCTTACGCTGCATCTCGCCCCATACGATACGCTTACCCATGATAAACTTGAGGTAGCCGCGCAGCGAGAAGAGCATGATGAAGGGGTGGTAGAAGAAGGGCTCGAGCAGGGCGGCGAGCACCAGGCGCAGATAGCTCCAGCCACGCATGCGGGTCTGCAGATAGTCGTAATAGATGACGACAAACGAGAGCTGGAAACAGAAGATATACATCATCAGGAAGATAATCCAGGCTGTGTCCCAGTTGACGCCGCCCGTGAAGGCGAGGTAGAGGAACGTGCAGAAACCTACCAGCTCGATGACGGGGGCGATAAATTCGAAGATGAAGAGGTAGGGCATCGTGATGAGACCCAGCTGACGGTATTTCTTCTTGAACATCATGCGGTAATACTTGGCAAATGTCTGTATCAGGCCGTGTCCCCATCTCACACGCTGGCGGTACAGCATGCGCAGGTTTGACGGACCTTCCGTCCAGCAGCAGGTCTGGGGTATCTGTATCACGCGGTAAGGCTTGTCGAAGTCGCAGCAGTAGCCTATCATGCGGGTAAGCATGTCCATATCCTCTGCCAGCGAGTCGGCAGAGTAGCCGCCGGCGTTGATGGCTATCTCGGTGTCAAACATACCGTAACCTCCCGACACGTTGGGCATGGCGTTGATGTGGCTCCAGCCCATCTTACCTATCATGAACGAGCGCAGATACTCCAGTGTCTGGAACAGAGGGATGGGCGACCAGGGTATGCGGTACTTGATGAGCTCGCCGTTGACCACCTTGCAGGCATTGGAGATGTTCATCACGCCCGATACGGCTATCACGTTCCTTTCTTCCACCATAGGGCGCACGCACATACGGATAGCGTTCTTGGAGAGGATGCAGTCTACGTCGGTATTGATGAAGTAGGGATAGTTGGCTACGTTCAGACCGGCGTTCACGGGGTCTGCCTTGGTACCACCGTTCTCCTTGTCCACCACACGCAGTTTCTCATACTCCTTGCGGTTGGAGATAAACATGCGCTTGAAGGGTTTGGCGATGATGCGCTGCTTGTAGAGATAGGGCACTTCGACGAGGTCAAACTCCTCAATCATCTTCTCCAGCGTGCGGTCCTTGCTACCGTCGTTGACGATGATGACCTCAAACTTGGGCCAGTCTTGCGAGAGCAGCGACTTCACGTTGTCCACGATGGTGTTTTCCTCGTTGTAGGCGGGAGCCACGATAGACACACCGGGGGTATAGGGCGAGTTGTCGAATATCTTCTTCACATAGATGTCGCTCAGGGAGTGGCGCGAGCGGCGTGTCTCTCTGAACGACAGGGCCACCAGCATCACGTAGCTGAACATCAGCGCCATCGAGTAGAAGAAGACGAGATATCCGTAGGTGTATAATATAATCTCTTTCATCGTGCCAAATTCTTGATATAACTGTCAAACACTCTAACCTGCTTGAAGAGGAAACTGTCGTCCTTGTCGGTACACTCTTTCTCCAGGCGTTCAAACTCTTCCATGCCCTTCTCGCCATACAGGCTGAGCGACATGATGATGTTGAGCTTGGTCGACTGGACCTTGGACTCGCTCCATGCTTTCAGGAAGAAGGGGATGGCGCGGCCCGTATTGAATGACACCAGGGCGCGGAGGATAAACAGGCGCAGATGCTCGTTCTGATGGGCGTAGGCAGCCATGAGCAGCGGCTCTGCTGATACCAGATGGGCCTTGATGATACACTCTATGGTAGCCTGGCGTACCACCTGACTCTTGTGGGCCAGGTATTTCTTCATGTTGTCCATATCCTCGGCTGTGCCCCAGTAGCCCACCTCTCTGATCAGACAGGCTTGCAGCTTCTCGTTCTCACACTCGGCGATGATGGGGGGCAGCGAGGGCATCTCCTTGTTGGCTATATGGCGTGCTCTCATCAGGAAGTGTATCTCCAGAGCGTCCCATTCGCGCCACTCATAGTTGTGCAGCTCGCTCTCCATGAAGAATCTGAAGGGATTGTAGTCGCTCAGCCACAGATAGTACATACGTGTCTCCTTGCGGATGACCTGGTTGACCGAGTTGAGCAGGCGCACCAGCACCGACTCGGGCAGGTCAATCATCATGAACTGGGAGATTTGCAGCGCGCGACGCCTGTTGGTGCGCGAGCCGAACACGAGCATACGCTCCATGAACTCTTCGATGGCGAGGGCGTTGCAGAGGGTGGGCACGTTGCGGTAGTTGTACTCGTTGTAGTAGTCCGACTTGACCTGTACCAGCAGCATGCACAGCGCAAACATGTACTTGGGCTTCTTGCGGCGGGCTATGTCGCGGGTGGTGAGACCTATGCGCTCGTCGATCTCGTTGCGGGTGAGCTTGTCCTTATTGAGTGTTATCTCGCAGAAGATGTCGTAGAAACGCTTGTAGTAGCGGTTGTAGATGCGGTTGCGTCGGCCCTCGAAATGCTTGTTGACACTGATAGAAATGGTAAAGAAGACCATCGATATACAGCAGATGAGAATCATGAAGATGCTGACACGCACCACGGAGGGATAGTTGAAGAAACCATTGTACCACATGGTGAGCACATAGCCCATGTAGTCGATGGGGGAGAAGTCGCGGGTGCGCATACGGTCCATGATGCTGTCTGCAAAGACTTGCGGGCAGCACAATAAGGTCATAGACAGTGTAAGCACTATTCGCTTGATTGTTCTCATTTCAGTTGTTCTCAGTTTCCTTGTTGGTCGAGGCAGTCTGTTGATACAATGCCAGGAATTTGAAATTCTGTTTATTCCGTTTATAAGCGCGTCTATATTGATTATATGTTGCGCCTATATTAATCATGTGCAAAGTTATGCGATTATTTGTAAAATCTATCCTTTTTGTCCTTTTTTTTTTCATTTTTGCAGCATTTTTAGGCAAAAACCGCGGCCGTCGTCGCGTTTTCTGCCATTCCAAGCAGTTTATTTTGAGACCATTTGCACATCGCCCGCTTGCGCAAAAAGTTGCGCAACCCTTGTCCCGACGACCTGCGAAATTGGCGCAAATTTGTCGCAGACATCCTCCGTCTTCTCCGCCACATCCTCCGTCTTCTTTGCCGATAGTCTTTCACTTCTTCGCCGCTTCGGCTGTCTTGCTCGTCATTCCGTCCCTCCTGTCCGCCACCGCGCCAATCTTGCCCGCTACCAACTATATGTTGATTTCAGGGCATGAAATAATGATTGCAAAGCATGATTTCCTTATTTCGTGCCCCGAAACGACTGTTTCGCGCCTTGCAATTATCCTCAAGAGGGCTGCGGGCGCAATGGCGCTGGTGTCGGCGCAAGGCGTCGCGTACGCGGGCGATAAAGTAATTACTATAAATAGAATATAGTTAAACATATTTAATTTCGCCGTCATCCCTCCGTATCTCTTTTCCCCTCTGCAGCTTGGCAGAGATGGCTCTGGTTGCCAGCCTTTGACTCCCGCCCGCATCTCGGGCGTGGTTGTTGGTGGTAAATGTATAAGTATTTGTAATACAGTGTGATGCGCATTGCGCAGAATGTGCACTCTACCAATCGTCAAGTAGCTGCGCCCGTCTTGCCGACCATCATGCTTGGCATCAAAGTCATCTCTGCGCTCGCCGCGCGCGTGTTTATGATTGTTAACAATCGTCGCGCTTGATGTGTTAATTGTTGCAAATGCCCCCAGAGCCATCTCTGCTCCTTTTGTCCATCCCTTCCGTCGTTACCTCTCCATTGTAGGGCGATTAAAAAAACATTGAATGCACGTCTGAAAGTCATCACGACCTTGGTGGAATTGTGTGCTGTGTACGTACACAGCGATTCCGGTCACACAATTTTGCGTTAAAAGCGAAAAAAAGTTCATGAAAATTTGCACGGGAATTATATTTTTTGTTAAATTTGCGGCCATAAAACCAACGTATGCTAAACTCGGACGCGTCCGGGGCCAGCCTAACGCAATAAAACCTCATTATAAAAAATTGAAGAATCAGTACTAAACGTCTATTCTTATATGTCTAACTTAAAATAATAATGTTCAACGCTATGAATGAAAAGCAATTGTTAAGATTGTGCTTTTCTGCAGCCTTGTGCATGGGTATTCTGAGTGTCAGTGCCGCTTCTACGGAAGTCACAGGCAGCTCCTACTCTGTACAGCAGGCTAATGTAAAGCAGGTTAGCGGACAGGTACTCGACGAGAACGGCGAGCCCATTATCGGAGCAACCGTTACACTGAAGGGAACCAAGACCGCAGTGCCAACCGACGTAGATGGTAACTTCTCATTGAAGGCTCCAGCAGGTAGTAAACTTGTCATTACCTATCTGGGTTACTCCACCGTAGAAGTCAATGCCGGCGAAGGCATCAAAGTAACCATGAAACCCGATACCGAGGTGCTGAATGAAGTTGTGGTAACAGCTCTGGGTATCAAGAAAGAAGCCAAATCACTTTCGTACAACGTACAGCAGCTTGGCGGAGATGCTGTAACAAAAGTACAGGATGCCAACTTCGTAAACTCTCTCAATGGTAAGGTTGCCGGTGTGCAGTTCTCGCAGAGTTCTGCCGGTGCCGGTTCTGCCACCCGTGTCGTTATGCGTGGTATCAAGTCTATCAATGGTAACAACGGTGCCCTCTACGTAATCGACGGTGTGCCAATGCCCAACCTCCAGAGCTCACAGGAAAACACCATGTACGGCGGTGCCGGTTCTACTGGTGACTCTGCGGCCGACATCAACCCCAACGACATCTAGAGCATCTCTGTGCTGAGCGGTCCTTCTGCCGCAGCCCTCTATGGTTCGGATGCTTCCAATGGTGTAATCCTTATTACCACCAAGAAGGGTCAGAAGGGTCGTCTGGATGTAACCTATAGCGGTAGCTTCCAGTTCTCTCGTCCTTTTGTTACCCACAAATTCCAGAACACCTACGGTACTTCTGCCGCCGGTTCGTTCGACAGCTGGGGTAGCAAGCTCGCCACTCCGTCAAGCTATGACCCCAACGATTTCTTCCAGACAGGTACCAATATCTCTAACAACGTATCTATCTCTACTGGTAGCGACAAGAACCAGACCTATCTCTCAATGGGTGCCACCAACTCTACAGGTCTTATCCACAACAACGACTTCGACCGCTACAACCTCAACTTCCGCAACACCGCCAAGTTCTGCGATGACAAGTTGACTCTGGACTTCAACTATACACTGTCCAACATCCGCGAGCAGAATATGATTACTCAGGGTCAGTACCACAACCCTCTTTATACTCTGTATCTCTTCCCCGCTGGTGGTGACTGGCAGGGTATGCAGTACTACAGCCGCCACGACCTGTCTCGCAACCTCGAGACCCAGTACTGGCCTTGGCTCGACCAGGGAGACCTGATGGAGAACCCTTACTGGATTGCCGAAAAGGAAAAGTTTGTGAACCACAAGGTGCGCAACATGATTACCGCATCGCTCAAGTGGGATGTCACCAGCTGGCTCTCTCTCACCGGCCGTGTGAAATATGATGTAAGCAACAACCGTTATGAGCAGAAGTTCAACGCCGGTACCAAACTGCAGTTCGCTTCTGACGCCGGTTACTACGCTCTGCGCAACCAGACCGCCAGCCAGCTCTACGCTGAGGCTTTTGCCACTATCAATAAATATTGGAATGACAACGAGTGGAGCCTTACCGGTGTGGTAGGTACCAACTATGACCGTCGCGACACCAAGGAAGAGAGCGCTTCTGGTAACCTCGCTACTGTTCCCAATAAGTTTACTCTCAATAATATCGACCCCTCTGACCCTAAGTTCAGAATGAACCAGACCTACAATGAGCGTCGTATCAAGCAGGCCGTTTACGGCAGCGCTCAGCTGGGTTACAAGAGCATGGCCTATCTCGACGTTACCGCCCGCAACGACTGGTCGTCAGCCCTCGCTCCTTTCAACAAGTCATACTTCTACTGGTCTGCCGGTATCTCTGGCATCTGGACCGATATCTTCCCCGTTATCAAGAGCAACAAGTGGCTCAACTATCTGAAGACTCGTCTCTCTTATTCAGAGGTTGGTAATGACCCATCGGACCCCTACCTGACCACCACTACTTATAGTATTGCTGCCAGCGGTCCTAACCTGACGACCTCTAAGAAGAACCCCAACCTCAAGGCCGAGCTTACCAAGTCTTGGGAGGCTGGTTTCGACTTCGTGCTGTTCCAGAACAAGCTCAAGGTCAATGCCACTCTCTACAAGTCTCGTACCTACAACCAGTTCTTCAACATCCAGCTTGACCCATCATCTGGTTACACCAACATGTGGGTAAACGGTGGTACTGTAGACAACAAGGGTATCGAGCTCTCTGCCCGTTTCAACCAGCCTCTTGGCCCTGTAAACTGGGAAACCTACCTTACTTGGACACTCAACCGCAATGAGGTCAAAGAGGTAAGCGCTGAATACACCGACCCCGCTACTGGCGAGAAGTATTCTATGAAGGATGCCATGAACCTGGGTGGTTTCAACGGTACTCGCAATACCATCGTCAAGGGTGGTAACCTGACCGACATCTATGTACGTACACTGGCTACCGGTGAGCACGGCGAAATCGTCGTAGACCCACAGGACAAGTCTATCAAGATTGACGCCAACAAGTATGTCAACGCCGGCCACGCCACTCCTAACTACAACCTCTCTTGGGGCAACAGCTTCAGCTGGAAGGGACTAAGCCTCGGCTTCCTGTTCAACTACCGTCAGGGTGGTGTAGTAGTGTCTCTGACCGAGTCACTGATGGATGCCTACGGTTCATCCAAGACCAGCGCCGACGCTCGTGATGCTGGCGGTGTCGTTATCAACGGTATCGGCGGTTACAACCCACAGGCCTACTATCAGACTGTGGCAAGTACCACTACCACCATCGCTTCACAGTATATCTACAGCGCTACCAACCTGCGCCTGCAGGAACTGAGCCTCGGCTACGACGTGCCTATCACCAAGTATGTGAAGTTTGTCAAGGGTCTGAACCTCTCGTTTGTAGCCCACAACCTGTGGATGATTTACTGCAAGGCTCCCTTCGATCCTGAACTGACTGCCTACAGCGGCACTTACAACCAGGGTATTGACTTCTTCATGCAGCCAAGCTCTCGCAACTTGGGCTTCTCAGTAAAGGTTAAATTCTAAACTTAAAGGAGACAATCAATTATGAAATCATTATTAAAATATACATTGCTTGGTGTGCTGGCTCTCGGTGCTACGGGCTGTACAGACAATTTCACCGAGATTAACACCAATCCTTACGAGGCCACCGATGACGACCTGGACAAGGACAACCTCAAGGTAGGTTCCTTCTTCCAGCAGATGGTGCTCCGTATGGTTCCTTTTACCGCTTCCGGCCAGCAGGACGACTCTTACGCTTCTACCGGTTCTTACCAGCACTTCCAGGGCCTTTGCTCTGACTGGTATTCGGGCTATGTAGGTCCTACCGGTACATGGGCCAACGGTAACCACAACGGCAACTACTTCTTCACCGGCACTTGGGGTAACTCCATGTATAGCCAGAACTATACTCAGGTGATGACTCCTTGGGCTACCATCGTGAAGAACGCTCAAGAGAGCAACACTCCCGAGGTGGCTGCACTCGCTACAGTGGTCAAGGTCTATGGTATGCACCGCGTGACCGATCAGTATGGTCCTATTCCCTACGTAAACTACAAGTCGGGAAGTACTGAGAACAAGTTCAACAGCCAGGAAGAGGTGTACAACCAGTTCTTCAAGGAGCTTGATGACGCCATCGACGTGTTGGCTCCCTATGCCGCTTCCGGCCAGAAGATACTTGCCAAGTTTGACTACATCTATCAGGGCGACGCTACCCGTTGGGCCAAGTTTGCCAACACCCTGCGTCTGCGCCTTGCCATGCGTGTGGTTTATGCCAACCCCACTCTGGCCAAGGAAGAGGCTGAGAAGAGTGTCAACTCTACCGTAGGTTTCCTCGAGGAAGCCAACGACCGCGCCATCGTTTCGGGTATCACCATCATGAACCCTCTCTACGAGCAGGCTTACAGCTGGAACGAGGAGCGCATGGGTGCCTCTATGGATGCCTATATGAACGGTTACAACGACCCTCGTCTGGCTGCTTACTTCAAGCCAGCTGCTGACGATGGCAAGTACCATGGCGTACGTCTGGGTATCAACATGTCGCAGGGCAACTCAGCCTACACCGGCGGCAAGATATCCAACTTCAACGTCACTTCAAGCTCTACCATTCCTTATATGAGCTGCTCTGAGAGTTTCTTCCTCCGTGCCGAAGGTGCACTGCGTGGATGGAACATGGGTGGTACAGCCCAGCAGTTCTATGAGGCTGGTATCAAGGCTTCTATGAGCGAGTGGGGCATCACTGCCGATCCCACCAACTACATCAACAGCACTGACGAGCCTATCGCTTTCGTCGACAATACCGGCAATGGTGGCGATGCTGCCAAGCCCAGTACTATCTGTGTGAAGTGGGACGACGCTGCCAGCTTCGAGACCAATCTGGAGCGCATCATCACCCAGAAGTGGATTGCCAACTTCAGAATCTCTCCCGAGGGTTGGGCCGAGTTCCGTCGTACCGGTTATCCCAAGCTCTTCCCCACAACCCGCAACAGCAACGCTGGTACCATCGATACCAACCTGCAGATACGCCGTATGCCTTATCCTTCTACACTCTACGATAACAATCGTGAGGCTGTTGAGGCTGGTGTAGTCCTCCTTGGTGGTGGCGACAATGGCGGTACCAAGCTCTGGTGGGACAAGAACCCCAATCACTAATTTGTTCAATCAACTTAAAGAGTAGAAAACTATTATGAAATTAAGAATATTTTTCAGTGCTTGCGCTATGGCTCTTATGGGAATCTCTCTCACCAGTTGTGATACCGACATCGAGAAGATTGACGTCCAGGACCCATACAAATATGACGCACAGTATTATAAGAATCTCCGTGACTTCCACAACTCCGACCACGAGATATCGTATTGCTACTATTCTTCTTGGTCGTATTCGCAGTCGCCTAACTCGTATGGCCAGCGCTTCATCGGTCTGCCCGATAGTTTGGACATCATCAACCTCTGGGAAGACGTGGTGACCAAGGAGAAGTATCCTGTTGCCTACGCAGATATGAAGTTCTGCCAGGAGGTGAGAGGACAGAAGTTTGTCATGCACGGCGATGCCTCTCACTACAACCATCAGTTCTGGTATCGTGACGAGAACCTCAACATCGATGAGAGCCGCGTCATCAATCTTAAGGATATCGATGCCAGCGGTCTGAGCCGCGAAGAGGCTATCCGTGCCTATGCACGCTGGGCTGTTGATACTGTGGTTAAGTGCGAGCTCGACGGTGTAGACTTCGACTATGAAGGCTGGGGCAACCAGGATATGATTTGGGTTGCTGATGAGTGCAACAAGTACTTCGGTCCCGAAGGCAAGTGGCCTGAGAAGCTCTTCATCATCGACTTCTTCGGTGGCTCACCCAGTGGCTGTGACGATGTTACCGATTACTTCGTTCGCCAGGCTTACTCATGGCAGATAGGTTTCCAGACCGGCAACTCTGGCCGTCCTTACGAGAAGCTCGTGCTCTGTGAGAGTACAGGTGCCGAGGCTGCCAATGGCGGTAAGGATGGTGCAAAGGTACGCGAGTATGCTGCCTTTGAACCTGCCTCAGGCCGTAAGGGTGGTTTTGGAGCCTTCTATATCGACTACAACTACCAGTCTACCTCTGGTATTCCTTACAAAGAGTTCCGTGAGGCTATCCAGATTCAGAACCCTGCTATTAAAAAGTAATTTTATAAACAAGTAGAAACGTTATGAAACTCAAAATAAATATCATTTCAGCAGCTTTGCTGATGATTGCAGGCAGCGTGTTTACCGCCTGTAACTCAGAGGGCGATGATTTCAAATGGGACAAGTCTGCCCTGTTCCTCTCTGGAACGGAGAACAACCCCATCGTGAAGTTTGTGGTTGAGGATACCCCCGCCAGCTATGCGGTGACCGTACAGTCTACCAAGAAAGTGGACAGCGATGTCAAGGTAGAGCTCGCCATCGACGCCTCTAAAGTGGATGAATACAATGCTGCCAACGGTAGCAACTATGTAGCTGCTCCCGAGGGTTCGGTAGAACTCGAGCAGAGCACAGTGACCATCTCTGCTGGCGCAGCCATCTCTTCGGCAGCCAACGTGAAGGTGTTGAGCACAGAAGAACTTGTCGAGGGACGCAACTATGTGGTTCCTGTGACAATGAAGACCGTAAGCAATGGTGATGTGATACCTACATGCAAGACTATCTTCCTGCGTATAGCCCGCGTCATCAACTTCTACGCCATCGAGGCCGACTACGGAGCTTCTTCCAACTTCATCTTCGACCAGCCTGTTCATCTGAGCACCTTTACCTATGAGGTGAAGATTTATCCTCAGGGTCTTAACCGCAGAAACTATCCTCAGCGCTTCCTCGCTCTTGAGCAGAAAGACGAGTCCAAGTCACTCCTGCTGCGCTTCAACGAGGCCAACTCTGACAACAAGCTGCAGACCATCCTCGCCGGCAATAAAATTATGTCCAATACTCAGTTTGAGAACGGCAACTGGTACCTCCTCACATGGGTATACGATGGCACCAACATCTTCTTCTATGTCAACGGAACTCTCGACACCTCTGGCGCAGCCGCTATCGATGGCATCGACTTCCAGCGTTATGAGATGGGTATGTCTTACCAGGGCTATAACAGACAGCAGTTCTTCGCTCACCGCTTCTGCGAGCTGCGTATATGGAACCGCGCCCTGTCTACCACCGAAATCAACGCCAACATGTGTGGCGCCGACCCACAGAGCGAAGGTCTGGTAGCTTACTGGAAGTTCAACGAGGGTGAGGGTCACATCTTCAAGGATGCCTCTAACCACGGTATGGATATGGACTGGAGCAAGACCCAGCGTGCCGTCAGTGGCGACAACCTCACTGCTACTCCCGGTGCTGCCGACAAAATTAAGTGGGTTAAGGACGATATCAACAAGTGTGCACAGTAATTATAGGAGACTATGACTATGAAGATAAATATCAAATATGCCGCGCTCAGCCTTATGGCTGTAGCCGGCATTGCCACCGTGACTTCTTGCTCTGATGACGAGAGCTACGATGTATATGGCAGCAACAATAATTTTATTTACATTGCTCCCCAGGATTATTCCAAGGGCTTCAACTGTGAGGTGCTTACTACTCCCGCAGGTGTATATGGCCTGGTGGGTGCTACAATGAAGGTACAGGTACAGCTCCCTACAAAGGATACTGTTAAGGTTTCTGCAGAGGTTAAGGCCACTCAAGACCTGGTAGATGCCTACAACAGCGAGCACGGCACCGACTACGTACTGCCCTCACAGGACATTCTGAGCGGCATGAAGGTGCTGTCAACCTCAGGAGTCGGCGCCAACAAGAAGACATCTGCCGCTGGCGATGAAATCAAGGTCCAGCTCGACGCCTCCAAGATAGACCTGTTCCGCGTGGATGATGCAGAGAATGCTCCCACCTATGTGATTCCCGTTTCTCTGAAGTTTGATGGCGCCGAGGGTCCCGGTACCGACCGTCCCTTCGTCATCAGCCAGCAGCAGGGTATTGCCTACATCGTAGTCAAGACCAGCAAGGCCGATAACTTCAGCTCTATCTCGGGCAACAATGTCATCAAGAATACCATTGCCAAGACTCCAAATGGAGTGTATGGCGGTATCTCTGCCGAGGTGAAGTTCAAGAACCTCATTGGCATCACTGGCGACATGCAGGGTACACTGGTAGCCGACAACAGTCTGGTGGCTACTTACAATGCCAAGTACAACGCCAACTATCAGGCTCTGCCTTCCAATATCCTAAGCGCACTCACCGTTACTCCTGCCACTGTGAGCGAGGGTGAGACTGAGACTGCTACCGGCATCAAGGTATCAGTGCCCGAGGAGCTCACCAAGAACCTCGAAGGCTCTTACGTGCTGCCTTTGCGTCTGAAGACCACTTTCGCCAATGGCGTGAGCGTAGATGAAGACGACGTAGTCTATATCGTTGTCGAAGTTAAGACTCAGCTTGTCAACGACAGTCCTTCAAGCATCATTGGTACTATGGCCGATGCTTCTACTTTCACCGCTGTCGAGGCAGAGAATATGGATGTAGCCAAGTATGCCGATATGTTCGCTGGCGGTTGGAGCGCACGTTGGCCCTTCACTACTAAGGGATCCAAGGCTTCGTTCGTAGTTGATATCAAGGACACCAAGGCCATCACCGGTTTTGGTTGCGATGGCTACGCTGTCAACAACTACACCGTATCGGTAAGTACCGACAAGACCACCTGGACTGAGCTGGGCAACTCTGCCGAGCATCAGGCCAAGCGCGACGATAACTGGAACAACATCTACGTGCTCTACGGTGGTGTCAACTGCCGCTATGTGAAGTTTGAGTTCAACCTCAACGCCGATGACTGGTCATGGGACTATGGCTATGCCGGTATCTCTAGTCTCTTCCTCTACTTCCAGTAAATCCGAACATGGTATAATATGGATTGCTGAACCGGCATCCATCTTGTTACCCTATATATATAATAAGGTGCAGGCCCGCAAGGGTTCTGCACCTTATTATATTATATATACCACCCAACCAGCAGCCCTCTATGGGCGCTTGAGTATCACTTTGCCTTTGTAGACTGTGTCGGCGGCGCTGTCGAGGTCGTCCAGCAGCTGTGCCTTGGCGGCGGGATAGGTGCCGCGTCGCAGGATGAGGGTGTTGGTCTGCTTGACGGTGCGCCCCTCTACGCTTACGGTCGATGTGAAGGAGCCTATCTCGTTGCTTATGCTTACCGGCTTGGGCGTGGCTTCTACCATACATCCCTCGGGCAGCGTCATCTCGATAATCTCCACGTTCTTGAAGCCTTGGTCTATGTAGATTTCGTGCTTGCGGTCGCGCGCTATGTGGCTCGGGACAAAGTTGCTGTGCAGCGGGTTGATGGTGGCAAAGAGGCGGGCACGCGTGCTGGTGGCTATCTGCACCTGGTCGGCCTCGACCGAGGCTGAGATAAGGGGCAGGAGACCACGCCCGCCCTCGCCCTTGCGGTAGCCCATCCTCGCCACAGCCCGCTTTATGTTGCCAAAGGGCAGACTGTAAGCCCTCGCAGCCGCATTGATGCGGTCTTTCTCGCTCTTCTTGAGCCAGCCATAGAGCCTGGTGTAGCGATGACAGCTATAGCTGTCGATGATGTTTATGCTGCCGGTGCCGTCGGGGCGGAAAACGGTCTTCACCTTGGTAGTGCGCAGATTGAGCGTATCGGCATAGTCGGGCAGGATGACCCTGTGTCCGCCCTTGTCGCTTATCTCTACCGCCTCGTGTCCCGCTATGTCGTCGTGGGTATAGCCCAGAGGTATCTCTGGGTTGGTACACTCCATCCATATCACCCCTTTGGAGGTGGGTACCTTGAGGATGACGTGGTTGAGCTGCTGGAAGTTGGGCAGGTCGATGAGCCTGTCATACTTGGTGCTGATGAGCGTATAGGTCGAAGCCACGCCCGCTTCTGCCAGCATGGCCTTCATCAGATTGGTCAGTGCCTTGCAGTCGCCGAAACCTTTGCGCCACACAAACTCGGCAGCCAGCGGGCGGTAGCCGCCGATACCCAGCTGGATGCTCACATAGCGGGTGTGGCGGCGTAGCAGGTTGTAGAGCACCCTCACCTTGTCCCAGTCGGTGGCACAGGTGTCGGTGAGCTCGTGCACCTTGGCCCGGGCGTCGTCGGGCAGCACGTCCATGCCCTGGCAGAGGCTGTTTATCCACAGTCCAAACTCTTCCCACGACTTCATGCTGCCCTGTGTGCCGTAATAGTCAAGTCTCTCTGGCACGAAGAGCACTTTGGGAATCTGCTGCAGCAGCGGTTTGCTGAACTCCTCATAGACTATCTCTCCCTGGTTGGCGAGTGTGAAAGTCCAGCGTTTCTTCCCCTTGGGCGTGGTGCTCTCCACGGGCTTCATGTCGGTGTCCATAGCCACATAGCGCAGATTCATCGACGCCGGGAAGTCTATCATGTAGGTAGCCTCCTTGACCTCGGTGTCATAGGCGGGTATGGGCAAGAAGGGCGGATAGCTTATGGTGTTGTCCGTGCGGTGGTAGGTCACATCGGTGGTCACCACGATGGGGTAGAGAGGCAGGTCTATGCTCAGTTCCACGCTCTTCAGGTCGGTGACCATGTCTCCCGAGTATTCCGAATACTTCAGGTCGCCGGCTTTGTATTTCTTGTTGAACTTGCTGTTTACCCCTTCGACCACGCAGGCGAAGCGTTCAATCTTCTCCGATTTGTCGAGCGTGGTGTAGAAGTTGGCCAGCTGGCTCATGGTCTCCTTGTATATCACCACCTCGGTGTGCTCGGTCATGCGGTATTCGCTCTGCGAGATTACGTCGATGTGCACTGTCTGCTTGCGTATCTGCGCTGTGGGCTCTGCCCATGCCGTGGCAGCCCATGCCGTGACTGCGGCGATAAGCGTGATTATTCTCATGGCTTTTTCTTTAGTACTATGAGGTCTTTGCTGCGCTCCACGATGTTGGCGAAGAATGTCTTCACCTCGTCGTAGCGGTTGTTGGCAAAGAATACCTTGTTGATTTTGAAGATGGTGTTACACTTGATGACATTGTTGTCTACACCGCAGACGATGCGTGCTGTCATCTCGCGCCCCTGGGTAGCGATGTTCACGCTCTTGGGCAGTTCCTCTACCTCCCAACCCTCGGGGATGGTGATGGTGTAGAGGGTGCGCTCGGTATGGATGAAGGGAAACTCTATGGGCATCTGGCGGGTGGCGTCGGTGAACGGGTTGCTCTTGACCATGGGGTAGATGATGGGCGAGATGTAGATGTGGTCGTCTGTGGCTTCACCCTTGCGGGTAAAGGTGTAGTCCTCGCTCGCCTCGTCGCCAAACTCCTTGGCATCGGTGGTCTTGTAGTCGGCTATACTGATGTTGAAGTCCTCCTCCTTGTCGGTCACATATTCCTTCTCGTCCTTGGCTTGCGCATAGTGAGAGCGGAACATATAGGCGCCCGTACCTCGGTGTACGACCTTGACCTTGCCCTTGAGTTCGCCGTTGGCGTCTATCGCTGCCGTCACTACATTGCTTTCGGTGTCTTTGCCTATGAGCTGCAGGTCCACCCACTTCTCGCCCTCGCCCTTGCTCAGGATGCGCGCCTTGTTGACATACAGTGAGGGAGTGAACGCGTTGAGGAAGCCTTTCTCCGACGAGGCGTCGGCATACATCATCTTGCCCTCGCCCATGGGTATTCCCACCACAAAGGTGTTGAGCTTGTCCATACTGGGGTAGGTCACGGGCAGCGTGCCGGTGTTGCGTAGGCGCATCACCACGGGCACCGCCTCGATGCCGGCATCGCGCAGCATGTTGACCATTATCAGGTTGATGTCGGCGTTGGAGCCTGTGCCCGCCTTGGCGGTCTTCGTCATCGACTGTGGGCCCAACTCGAACGTCTCGTTCCACTTGAGGTGGCTGAAGAGCAGTTTCAGCACCGCTACAGCACGTTGCTCCGTGTCGGCTATCTTGTCTATGCCCTTCTCCTTGATTTCGTCACAGTAGGGGCTTTTGCTTCCAAACTTGCTGCCAAACCAGTCGGCCTTGTGCAGCATCTCGTCTATGCGCTCCCATGTCTCTCCGAAGTCCTTGTAGCCCACATAGGGGAAGTTGGTGGCAGTGAGCTCGGCGGTGATGCGGGCTATGTAGTCTCTCTTGCACCACACGTAGTCGTCGCCTTTGGCGGCAGGCATGTTGTTGCCCACATAGACATAGTTCTTGCTGGTGGTCTGTATCACGTCACTGCGCGCTACGAGCCCATCGCCCAGGATGGGTTGCAGCAGACCAGGTCCGCGCAGCTCATATCTGAACAGCAGCCACTCGGGAATGATGGATGTATATCTTGCGTGTACCACGGGGATGGGTTGTTGGGCGTTCCAGTCGTCCATCTGGTAGTAGAGGTCGCTGCTCACGTTGTATTCGTACTCGATGACCGACCCTACCTTGGCCTGGGGGATGGTAAACTTGACGCGGTCGTGGTATTCGTCGATCTTCTCGGTGAATATCATGTCGCTCTTCATCTTGGTCTTGACCACCTTGCCGTTCTCGAGGTTTACGGCGACTGCCTTGATGCCGAAAATCTTCTCATGGCCCTTGGCGCCCTGGCTGTTGTAGAGCACATGGTCTACGTTGGCATAGTCCTTGCCGGCGTCCTTGAGTATCTTGATGCGGAAGCGGTTGGTGGTGACTTCGGTGATGTCGCCGCCGTCGAGGCGAAAGCCCACATCGCGCAGGTTGAGCAGCACCACGGCTGCCGCCGATGAGTCTTTGTCGTAGGTGGTCATCTTCAGTTCTTCCATGGTGGGTTCGCCGAATTTGAACTTGGGCAGGCTCTGGCCCCAGGCAGCCACCGACATCAACAGGGCGGCTGTGAGCATGATGATTACAGGTTTTCTGGTCATAGTAGAATGATTTGCGTTAGATGATATGGTGCAAAGATAGTGCAAACCGAACGCCATAAGCTCGCTTGATGGCTGAGGTGCAGCCTATCTTCTGCAAAGATAGTGCAAACCGTCGTACCGACCAAGCCCATGGCGATATTTCTTGCGTTTTCGCTCGATTTTTGTTGACATTCTGTCGGTGAGGGCAGTGCTGTGGCAACCCATCTGTGCATCCCGGAAGAAAAAAGGACTGATTTCCTTTTGTTCTTCACGCCGTTTGTGCTAACTTTGTAGCATAAAACCTAAAGATATGAAGATAAGTATAAAGAAAGCATTGGTCTGCTGCCTGTTGTTTGCCGACGTTACGGCTATGGCACAGCAGCCCGCCATCATTCCCGTACCCGACCAGATGACGGTGGGCACAGGAGCGTGGACCATCAAGAAGAGTGCAACCATCGGTTGCGACAACGCACAGCTGCGGCCTGCCGCCCAGTATCTTAGCCAGATGCTCAGCCGCGCCACGGGCTATCGCTTTGCCGTCAAAAATGGCAAGGGCGACATCCGCCTTACCCTTGCCAACGAGGGCAATGCCGGTGCCTATCGCCTCAGCGTCACCGGCAAGGGAGTGACCATCGAGGGCGACACCTATCGTGGCGTCATCAACGCCATAGCCACCCTGCGCCAGCTGCTGCCCGATGATATCGAGTCACAGCAGGTGGTGGAACGCACGTGGACGGTGCCCTGTGTGACCATCACCGACGCGCCACGCTTCGAGTGGCGTGGCATGGAGCTCGACTGCTCCCGCCACTTCTTTACTGTCGACGAGGTCTACAAGCTGCTTGACGTGCTGGCGCTCTACAAGATAGACAAGATGCACTGGCACCTCACCGACGACCAGGGATGGCGCATCGAGATTAAGCGCTATCCACTCCTCACCGAGCGTGGTGCATGGCGCATCTACAACAACCAGGATACCGTGTGCATGAAGCGTGCCGCCGAGGAAGATGCACCCGACCTGCAGGTTCCTGTTGCCCGTACGCGCCGCGATGATAAGGGACGCACCCTCTATGGTGGCTTCTACACCCAGCAGCAGGTGCGCGACATCGTGGCTTATGCCCAGGTGCGTGGCATCGAGATTATCCCCGAGATAGATATGCCCGGCCACAGCCTGATGGCCATCGACAACTACGACGGGCTGTCGTGCTTCAAGCAGACGGGATGGGGCAAGCTCTTCACCACGCCTATGTGCCCGGGCAAGGACACCATGCTCGAGTTCTGCAAGAACGTGTGGAGCGAGGTCTTCGACCTCTTCCCATCGCGCTACGTACACATCGGCGGCGACGAGGTCGACATGAAAAACTGGAAGACCTGCCCCGACTGTCAGAAGCGTATGAAGGACCATCACCTCAAGACCGAGCCACAGCTGCAGGCATGGTTCAACCACTATATGGAGGACTTCTTCACCGCCCACGGCAAGACCATGATAGGCTGGGACGAGATTATCGCCGGCGGACTCACCGCCAACTCGGCTGTGATGTGGTGGCGCTCATGGGCTGCCGACTCGCCCAAGCAGACCACCTCGCATGGCAATGCGCTGATATGCTCGCCCAACTCCGAGTTCTACATCGACTATCAGGAAGACCGCAATTCCATCCCTGCCATCTACCGCTTTGACCCCGTCAAGGGACTCGACGCCAAGGAGCAGCAGCTGGTGTTGGGTGTGCAGGCCAACCTCTGGACCGAGTGGGTGCCCACCATGAACCGCGTGTGGTATCAGGCGTTCCCACGTGTGATAGCCACCGCCGAGCTGGGATGGAGCAAGCCCCAGAACATGAATATCGACGCCTTCACCAGCCGCCTCGTCGCCCATCTGCCCCGCCTGCAGAAGATGGGCGTGACCTATCGCATACCCGACCTCACTGGCTTCTATAATGTCAATGTCTTCACCGACAAGGGCGTGGTCGATGTCAAGTGTGCCGACCCCTCGGCCACCATCCGCTACACCACCGACGGTAGCATACCCGGCGTCAACGCGCAGCTCTACTCAGGACCGATGACCATCACCGAGACCACCCATTTCACCTTCCGCACCTTCGGCCCCGACAACCGCAAGGGTGATATGGTGAAGTGCAGCTATGTCAAGGAAGACTTGGCACCGGCTGTGACTGCCGACAGTCTGAAGGAAGGACTGCAGGTGGCATGGCACGACTACGACGGACGCGACTGTGCCGGCATAGACCAGGCTGCGCTCAACGGCACCTATGTTACCACCGGCATCCAGATACCCGCCGAGGCAAAGGGCAATATCGGACTTATCTTCAACGGATATATCGACATTCCCGCCGACGGCATCTATACCTTCGCCCTGCTCTCTGACGACGGCAGCTATCTGAAGATAGACGATACGATGGTAGCAGACAATGATGGCGAGCACAGCCCGCGCGAAATCATCGGCCAGCACGCCATGCGCCGCGGTCTCCACCCTATCTATGCCCGCTACTTCGACCACAACGGTGGTCAGCTGCGTCTGCGCGTCATGGACGACAAGGGCAACGATGTCCAGGTGCGTTTCTGCCACTAAGGCTTACCTTATTATATAGTACAGGCGCCACGTGGCGCCCGTTACTACCGACTCCATTGTCCGCAATGCCATCACCCCAGGCATTGCGGATATTTTTTTGATGCCTCGTGGTGGGGGTGGCATGTGGCGTGGTGGTCCCCCGTATCGTGGGCAGCGCCCTACGTTCCCGTTTTTCCAGCCTCCCGATTTCCCCGTGCTCCATCCCCTTCGTGCGGAGGCGTCCTATAGCCATTGTAAACCATGTGTTTAGAAGCGCCGTGATTGTCATCGTCGGCTCGTATCATAAGATACGTGACTTCGTGACTTATGATACGTGGGCTCGTAACAAATGACGCGCGGCCTCGTACCTATTGATACGAGCCACCAACTGTGGTTGGCGTGGCGATGTGTTTGGTCCGTGTGGCGGTGTGTTTGGTTGGCATGGTGTCGTGTGTGGTTGGTGCGGCGGTGTGCGTGGTTGGTATGGCGGTGAGCGTGGTTGGCGCGGCGGTGTGTTTGGTTGGCGCGGCGGTGTGTATGGTTGGCGCGGCGATGTGTTTGGTCCGTGTGGCGATGTGTTT
>OLSX01000434.1_pt1 | contig 42342 bp, 27 predicted proteins | sample 1673141 | NCBI WGS metagenome assembly OLSX01 (sample SAMEA3136759, study PRJEB25190) | human gut metagenome | biome: human gut; feature: human-associated habitat; material: faeces | place: Austria | collected 2013 | reverse complement strand
TTCGGTTCGGTATATATGTAACGAGTATATTTTTTTAATTTCCATATTTTCCATTATATTCACCATCCTTAAAAAGATTATATCAATTAGACGGAGAATTTCAAGCATATTTTATTTTCAAATAATCCATTTTTTTGTTTTTTTTGCATTGTATTAAAGACTGAAAACCGATATAATAGCAGTGTCGTAAGACAAATATTATGACGGTGAGGAAGATATAATATGAAATACAATTCATTGCGCGAGGAATTAAAGCAGTATTATTGGTATGAAGCGGATAAAAAAGCGGATGATTTCGCCGACGAATGTTTTAAAATATTGGATAATTCGGATTGGGAAAAAATGAATCCCTACCAAATGAAGATTTTTCAGTATAAAACGATTACCGAAATGTTTGAACCTGTGATTTTTGATAATTCTCCGTTTTATTTTGAAACAGGTACAATGTGCGCAACTTGCGACGGAGATTTTTATTGGCAAAAACCCGGTACCGATTCGGCGGAAAATGTTTCACATACTCACCCGGGTGGATGGACGTATTTGAAAAATAGGCATTTGTTTTATGAACAGAACCCGGAAATGTGGAAAAAGAGGAGTACGCACGGAGAAGAAGTGCTATATTTGATATGCGGTGAGTATAATGATGTCGCACAGCATTTTAATTTAAATTACAGACCGGTTTTTGAAACGGGGCTTAAGGGTGTTTACGAAAGAGCGGTAAAACAATCGGAAAATGCCGAAACAGACGAAGAAAAGGATTTTTTATCGGCTGTGGCAGAAGGAATGCTGCAGCTCAAAAAAATGTCGGAAAAATTCGGCAAAGCAGCGGAAAAAAGGCTTGAAAACGCAACCGACGAAAATGTCAGAAACAACCTAAGACTTATAGCCGAAACCGCTAAACGCGTACCGTGGGAAAAACCCGACAGCTTTTACAGCGCCTTGAATTTTCTGGCATTTTTCCGAAAGACCGTAGGTTCGCTTGAGGGGATAGGTCCCAACACCTTCGGCAGGATTGATGTTGATTTGTACCCATTTTATAAGCATGATATTGAAAACGGGATTATTACAGAGGCGGAAGCATACGACCTTATATGCAAATTTCTCCTTGGATTTGACTGTATTTATGATCACGATAAGAAAATGGTAGGATACTCCGACCATGAATTCGAAAATACATATGTTTTGGGCGGCTGCGATAAAAACGGCAATCCTGTATTCAACGAGCTTACAAAACTGTTTTTGCTTGCAACAGAGAACGAAAAAATAATATTTCCGAAAATAATCTGCCGTTTTTCAAAAAACTCGCCGAAGGAATATCTCGATTTAATTGACGGACCGGTTATTAACGGCACAAGCGTTATTCTTTATGAGAATGACGACGCTATTATTCCGGCTCGTATTCGTGCGGGACGCACTGTGGAGGAAGCGCGAGATTACCTGGTGACAGGTTGCTGGGGAGTGATTGATAACGGTTTCGGGAAATATGACGGCGGATCGTATATAAACATAGCCAAGGCTTTGGAATATTCGGTTCATGAACTTAAAGAATGCAGAGAAAAAATAGGAATAGATTTTAAGCTTTTCGATGGTGCAGAAAACTTTGAAGAAGTTTATAATACCATGTGCGAAAATATTTTTGCTTTGCTGAAAGAACGGATGCGAATAACAAGAACCGGCGGGAGAATTTGGAATAAGGTGTCTCCTTTGCCTCTCTTTTCATCAACATTGGGCGATTGTATAGAAAATAAAAAAGATTACACAGCCGGAGGTGACAGATGCCGTGATGATTTAATAGGGTGGTTTGGTTTTCCAATAGTTATAGATTCGTTGATTGCAATTAAGCAATTGGTGTTTGAATCGAAAAAATATACCCTTGATGAGTTCCTTAATGCTGTAAGAAATAACTGGAAAGATAATGAAAATATGCGAATAGATGCAATACACTGCAACGGCTGGGGAGACGGAAGCGCTGCTTCCTGCGAGTTGGCATCGCGCCTGCAAAACGATTTGTTTGATATGTGCGGCAGACTGACCGGAACATACGGCGGGAAAGTTTTAATGGCTCATTTCGGTTACAGTGAAGTCAGATTCTGGGGTGAAAAAACTCTTGCCACTCCCGACGGCAGATATAACGGAGACTATCTTGCTCAGGGCTTAACACCGTCTCGTTTGAAAAAAATACCGTTTGCAACCGATGTTATAAACAGTATTTCGGCACTTGATAAAACAACCATGGCAGGCGGATGTGTAGTTAATATTATTCTGCCGTCCGACAGAATAAACATGGATATTTGCGAGGGATTTATAAGAACGGTTGCGGACAGCTCTATCGGCTCTTTGCAGCTTAACTGCACAACAAAAGAACAGCTGTTAGACGCACAGAAGCATCCTGAAAAATACCCCGATTTAATCGTCCGTGTTTGCGGCTTTTCAGCAAGGTTTACGGCGCTTTCACCCGAATGGCAGCAAGAGGTATTGACAAGGAATTATTATAAATAAAGATTAAAAAGGGATGTGTTATGATTGCCGAAAGCAATGATTTTTGATATTCAAAGAAATTCTTTTGTTGACGGACCGGGAATACGGACAACGGTGTTTTTCAAAGGTTGCAATCTGCGGTGTAAATGGTGTCATAATCCTGAAAGTCAGTCATTTGAAAAACAAATGATGTTTTATAAGGATAAGTGTACCGGCTGCGGCAAGTGCCGCGAGGTATGTCCGAATCATTTGAAGAAATGCGATTTTTGTGGAAAATGTGAGCTTTACTGCCCTGCTGAAGCACGCAAAATATGCGGCAGAGAATATACGTCGGACGAGGTGCTTGCGGAAGTAATCAAGGATAAAGCGTTTTATGATAATTCCGGCGGCGGAGTAACGTTTTCGGGAGGGGAATGTATGCTGCAGCTCGATTTTCTTTGTGAAATTCTTAAAAAATGTAAATCTGAGGGAATACATACCGCCGTTGATACCGCCGGCAATGTTCCGTGGAAAAGCTTTGAAAAAATACTGCCGTTCACGGATTTGTTTTTATATGATATTAAAGCGTTCGGCGCGGAATTGCACAGAAAAGGCACAGGCGTATCAAATGAGCTTATTCTCGAAAACCTGAAAAATCTTTCCGGCAGAGCTGATATTATTGTAAGAATTCCCGTAATAGGCGGTTACAATGATAATGATGAGGAAATAAGGCAAATTGCCGATTTTTTAAAGCAGATAAAAATTATTAAAGCCGAGCTGCTGCCTTATCATGCTATGGGTGAACATAAATATACCGCATTAGGACGAAACACGGAAAGCTTTAACGTTCCGAACAAAAATTTTATGGATCGGTCACAGCAATTATTTTTATCATAATCACAAAAGTCTTGAATAATTACTTTCTGCTTATAGATATACGGTTTATTTTTTAGAATAATGCCTTAGGGGGAGTGAATGTGAATTTTTTAACCTTAACGAAAAAATTGGATGATTTTCTTGAAATAGGCATCCCATTCTATGACTGCATAGTGATGAAAGACGGCAAATGTGTCTATCGTCACGCAAACGGTTACACGGATATAAACAAAAAAACAGAAGTGACGGGCAAGGAGCTTTATAATATTTATTCGTGCTCTAAGTTAATTACCTGCGTTGCGGCATTGCAACTGTTTGAAAAAGGTTTATTTAAGCTTGATGATGAGCTATATCGTTATATGCCTGAATTTAAAAATATGACCATCAAATCAGATAACGGGGTAATTCCGGCAAAAAATAAAATAACAATACGTCAATTGTTCACTATGACAGCGGGATTCAGTTATGATTTGAACTCTCCTATGCTTGAAAAATGCCGAAGGGAAACTAATGGAAAATGTCCGACGCGTGAAGTGATGAAATATCTCGCGAAAGAACCTCTTTTGTTTGAACCGGGATATCGGTGGGAATATAGCTTGTGCCACGATGTTTTGGCGGCATTGCTTGAGGTTCTTTCAGGAATGACGTTCGGTGAATATGTAAAGAAAAACATTTTTGATGTATGCGGAATGGAAAATTCGGCTTTTCTGATTGATGAAACAAATAAGCTTGTAAATCAATATAAATATAATCCCGAAACCGACAAGGTGGAGGAATGCGCAAAGGACAGCATATACAGAATAGGAACAAAGTATGAAAGCGGCGGAGCCGGCTGTGTGTCAACGGTGGAGGATTACATAAAGTTTCTTGAAGCAATCCGCACATATAAGATTTTGAAAAAAGAAACGGTTGACTTGCTTTCTACCAATCAACTTACAAAGGAACAAATAGAAATGCCAACGTATTGGGTGCAGGGTAAGCGCGGATTTGGCCTTGGACAGCAATGTCCGACGACAGAAAACACAAGACCCGATTTCGGTTGGGGCGGAGCTGCCGGAGCACATTATTTTATAGACCGCACGAATGATATAACGGCATATTTCGGAACGCATGTGCTTGGATATGAAGAGTTCCAGCAAGCAAGAACTTCCATAACGGATATTGTAATCAATATTTACAGCTATAATATGTATGCCAAATGACTCTTTATTCTTTTCGGTTCTTCTTCAAATTATGCGGAAAGTCCAAAATACGGTATAAAAAAGCAAAATGATGAATGGCGTGAAAGACGGGAATCGGCTTGCACGCCATATTTGTATAGGTTTAAATCTGGAACTTGACGAAGTGTTTTCAGATATGTTTGGCAAATCCTCACGTTCCATCATCAGTTACATTTTCAAGGAGGATGTTGTTTCCTCATATTCTCAACTTAATGAAAAATAAGGTAAGAGTATCAAGCTGACGCGTTTTGAAAAGAAATTTAACAAAAACTTAAGTAAGGGAGCAACTTTATAATTATGAAATGCTTTGCCGAGTATATTGAAGAAAAAATATATGCAACGCCGGACGGCGGTATTTGCAGTATTCCAAAAGGCGAATACTATATTGAACGGCATATAAATGTTGTGAACCGAAAAAACATTGTAATAAACGGAAACGGCTCTGTTATAGTAAGCCACTATAATAACGGAAGCAGCGATAAACCAACCTGCGATGTTTTTCATATTACGGGCTGTAAGGGAATAAAGCTTTGTAATTTCGTACTTGAAACCGATACTCCTGTTAATATAACCGGAACGGTAGAAAGCATAAACTATGATGAAAGTTCTTATGTTTTGTCCGTTCTTCCCGATTTTAAGGTTACGGGTAAAGAAATCTTTATGATGCAAAACAGCTGCGACAAAGACGGCTCATTTGACAAGAGACCCGAATATTATTGCGCAGATCCGGATAAAAACAAGGTCGGTATGCTTGCGGGTGAAATATTGCTTGCGGGAATTTACACGGGTTGTAAGTACGATTATCTCGGTAATAACAGATTTAATGTTTATCTTCCCGAATGGGCAATAAAAAGTCTTACTGTAGGGCAGACAATATGCGTCCGTCACAGCTCTTACGGTCCTGTATCAATTCTTATAAAAAATTCCGATGACACTTTCATAGAGAACCTGACAATTTATTCGGCAGGCGGTATGGGTATTATAGTTTTACCGCGTTCCGAAAATCTGTATCTTTACAATTATAACCTTGTGCTGCCTGAAAATTCAAAAAGAATGATGTCGGGCAACTGCGACGGAATACATATAACGGGCCTTTGCGGCAAGCTTACAATGGAAAACTGTGATTTTGAGGGGCTGGGCGACGACGCTCTTAATATTCACACTACCGCCGCAACGGCAACGGCGGTAGACGCGGAAAACGGTATTATAAGGTGCAATTACTGCAAAAAAAGACCCGACGGAATTTTATCTCCGGACTGGTGCAGCAAGGGTGATATTATAACCGTATTGGATCCCGAAACCTGTAATAAAAAGGGCGAATTCAAGGTAATATCCTTTGAAAAGGATAAGTTGTGCTATGAAAACCTAACAGGAGAGTTGAAGGTTGGATTTATTCTTCATAATACCGCATTTGCCGCGGCGGTTGATATAAAAAACTGCAATATACGAAATACAAGAGCAAGAGCGTTTGTTTTACAAACAAAAAATATTGAAATATCGGATTGCAAATTTTACGGTATGTCGCTCCCGGCAATACAGGCGGCGCCTGATGTGAGACGGTGGTATGAGGTAGGTCCCGTTAAGAATATGAGTATTCACAACAATACATTTACAAAATGCGGATTTGTAAATGACGATTTCCCCGTAATAACCGTGCAGGATAATCACGATAAAAGAGGTGCAGGGGCACCGGGTGTTCACAAAAATATCGAAATAACAGAAAATGTGTTTAAGGGGAAATCCGGCAGATGCATATTTATAACCTCAACCGACGGGGTTAAGATAAACGGCAATAAGTTTACGGATTGTAAACCCAATAATAACTTTATTGATTGTCCTATGTGCAGGGATGCCGAAATAAGTGATTAAAAATACGGAGGAAAGATATGTATACTTTATGGATTGATGCTGCCGTATCATGCTATGGGCGAACATAAATATACCGCGTTAGGACGAAACCCGGAAAGCTTTAACTTTCCGAACAATAGTTTTTTGAATCGGCCACGGCAATTATTGTCCCATAATCATAAAAAATAGTTCTTGAACAATTGCGGCAGATATAATACAATTATGATAGATAATCTATGCGAAATGATGAATAAACTAAAAGTATTTGCAAGAAATGTATAAGTTTCTTTGCAATGACATTCATCGTTTTGTTAGTTTGCAGAAAGCTGGGAGGAGAATTATGTTTACAGATTATAAAAGCAGTTATATCAGATATACCGGAAGATTTGCAGAATACGGAAACGGTATGACTACAACCGCAACAGGCTCAGCCATAGAATTCGGATTTTGCGGTGATTCGGTTTTGCTGAAATTCGATTTAAACGAACAAAAGTACCCGTTTCCTCATCTTTGGATGCAGCTTGACGGAGGACCTTGCTTTGAAACTTCGGTTGATTGGTTTTTACGAATTAACGCAACCGATGACGGAAAGCATATATTAAAAATTGTTGTGAAGAGCGCAGTTGAATTTCAGAACCGTTGGAAAAAACCGATTGAACCGAAAGTTACTTTTACAGGTGCTTATGCCGATGATTTTTATGTCTTGCCGCCTGATACACGGAAAACAATAGAATTTGTCGGGGACAGTATAACCGAGGGCGTTTTAACAGATCCTGCTTGCTCACCGTTTGAAAACGATGGTAATAATCGCGTGTTTGAGGATGATGTATTTGCGACTTATGCCTACAGAACTGCCGAAAAATTAGATTTCAGACCTATTATTGCGGCTTACGGCGGTATAGGACTCACAATGGGCGGGAGCGGTAATATGCCGGGGGCGGCAACAATGTATTGCTCTTGTTTTGACGGTGCTCAGACAAATTATCCCGATCCGGATTATATTGTTCTTAACCTTGGCACTAACGACCATTTGTGGAAACCTGCGGAGGAGTATGTTGCGGCATATCGGGAATTTCTCGAAATGATAACCGCGCGGCATCCTGCTTCAAAAATCACGGTCCTCAGCGGCTTCAGCGGTGTATTTCCGCAAGAAACAAAAAAGCTTGTTGAGGAATTTAATAAATCAAACAAAACCGATATTTTCTTTATAGACTCAACCGGTTGGGTTCCGCCGGAGCCTTTGCATCCGGAACGCGAGGGTCATAGGATAATATCCGAGCGTTTAACGGCTGCTTTGAAGGAAAAATACGGGGTATAAAATTAAATTATGAATCAAAGTGAGATGTTTGGGGCTGCCAAATGGGTTGCCCCGAGTGAAATTTGTGCAAACCCTTATATAAGGAAAAACTTTTTCGCGGAAGAAATCGAAAAAGCGGTAATAACCGTTTGCGGGCTTGGCTTTTACAAATTCTTTATAAACGGTAAAAACGGAACCGACGATATGTTTGTTACCCTTTATACAGATTATAACGAGCATCATATGCGTAACGGCGCAAAGCTCGGGCACAGACTTATATGTCAACAATATGATATCACCGATAAAATTATTGACGGTGAAAATGCTATAGGTTTTTTGTTGGGACAGGGATATTACCATTGTGACCCGCCGTCGCTTCCGTATGCACTTTTTCCAATTTACGGTGATGTTAAGCTTTGTTTTGTTATTGAGATAACCAAAACTGATGGAACCGTAAATCATATCTATTCAGACGATGATATGAAGTGGCAACGCTCTTTTATAACCGAATGTGAAGCGTTTGTGCGTGGGGAAATCCATAATTACACCTTTGAACAGCCGGATTGGGACAAAGCAGACTTTGACGACACCTGTTGGATGAAAACGGTAATAGCCGAAACGCCCGATACGGATTTTATTTTTTCTGATTGCCCGACTGATAAAATTATTAGAAATATCATACCGAAAACCATAAATAAAACGGATGAATACACCGTATATGATCTTGGTGAAAATGTTACGGGAGTACCTGTGTTTTTAAGCGATGGCTTTATAGGCAGGGCTGATTTTGAGTTTTCGGAATCTATGTTAAACGGTACACCTTGCCCGTGGCATAGCATGAAACAATATTTCAAGGCGTTTTTAAACGGCGATAAACGATATTTAAAGCCTGAACTCACATGGATCGGGTGCAGATATATCCTCGCCCCGAAAGGCACAGCACTTACGGAATTTCAGGTTGTTCACAGTGATGTTAAGGTTACTTCAAGCTTTTCTTCATCAGACAGCACCCTTAATTGGTTATTCGATGCGTACATAAGAACGCAGCTTAATAATATGCATGTCGGAGTACCTATGGACTGTCCAACGGAAGAACGCGCGGGATATACCGGAGACGGTCAGCTTTGCTGCGAGGCCGCAATGACAATGCTTGATGCTAAGAAATTTTACCGTAAATGGATAGACGATATTTCCGATTGTCAGGACAGGAATACAGGCCGTGTGGATTATACAGCGCCGTATGTCGGCAGAGGCGGAGGTCCGGGCGGTTGGGGTTCTGCAATTGTTGAAGTACCGTATGTATATTATAAAATGTACGGCGATACCGAATTGCTTAAAAAGATGTATCCTCAAATGCTTATGTATGTGGATTATATGACGGTGCACAGTGAGAACGGACTTGTGACAAGCGACGATCCGGGACGGTGGTGTCTCGGGGACTGGTGCACATCTGAACCGATTGCGATACCAGAACCTTTTGTAAATACATATTTCCTTGTTAAGGCTATAAACAGAATTCTTGAAATATCCGAAGTGATCGGCGAAGCCGATACCGCCGAATTGGAAAAAATCAGGAAGACCGCAAAGGAAGCCTTAACAAGAGAATATTTTGATTGTGAAACGGGTGATTTTTGCGGAACTTTACAAAAAAGGCTTGCCTCCGTTTGCGGTGAAACAACCTTGTCAACTCTAAAAAAAGAATATCTTGATAAGAAAAGGTCTTTTTGCGGTACATACCAAGCGACCAATGCTTTTGCGTTGGATATTGGACTTGGAAATATAAAAACGCTTAAAAATCTTGTCAGTTATTATTCGGAGTACGGTATGTTTGACAGCGGTATTTTCGGAACGGATATACTTTTAAAGGTTTTGTTTGAAAACGGATACGGTGAATTGGCGTTTAAACTTATGGCGGGGGAAGGAAAATATTCTTTCGGCGCTTGGAAAAACAAAGGTGCGACAACTCTGCATGAATATTGGCTTGACGGCAGATCATATAATCACCCGATGTTTGGTGCCGGCACAAGATACCTTTTTCAGTATATCTTAGGCGTCAGACAAATAAAAAATACATGTTGTTGGAAAGATATAATTATAAGTCCTGCGGATATAACACTGTCTGAAGCGCACGGTGCGTTTGAAACGCCGAATGGGAAAATCGAAATTGAAATATCAAGGGATAAAACGAAAGAAAGGTTTGCAATAATTCTGCCTGAAAATATCAATGCCCGATTTGTTTACCGCGATACGGATATTACTCTCAGACCCGGCAAAAATGAGATAATATGGTAAGTCTTTTCTCGATAAAAATTCTTGAATAACGTGTTGGATTAAGGACGACCGCTAATGCATCGGGCAATTTTATGATTCTCTTTAATTCCACGAATCAAACGGGTTCGATACTTATTGACAACCTTGAAGTTATTTCACTTACAAGCGATTTAAAATCAACGGCTATGTCCCTGAACCTTAACAATGGTTCTAAAACGACCGAGCTTGTAACAATGGTAGCGGGCGATGATATATCAAAGCTGCCTGTTCCGGAAAAGAGCGGTTGTACCTTTGCCGGTTGGTACACCGACAGCGCATTAACTCAGAAATGCGAGGTTGTGCCGGAAACCACAGAGCAATATATTTCGCTTTACGCCGGTTATGATGTTCCGTATTACACGGTTACAGAGGATTACCAAAGATATACGGGAGCAAATGTGCAGGAAAATCTGTCCTCGGAATTCCCCGACGGTCAGACCTTTGCGGTTGAAGAAGATAACGGTAATAAATATCTTCATATTGTAACTGACGGTACGTCTATCTCCAACAAATTTAAGATTACTTATCATAACCATGCATGGGAATTTGCAAAATACGGGGATAAAACGGTATTGCAGCATATATTAGACGGAACAAACTCAAAGCAGCTTTCAATTTGTCTTGATGTTTATTGGGCGCAGTACGGCGGTGCGGACGTGCGCCACACAATAGACCAGCTTGCGGGCAGATTGGATATTATACATTTAAAAGATATGGCTCGCGGGGAGAAAGAGCCGTTTATGGCTTATGTCGGCGAAGGCAATCTTTACTGGCAGGGAATAATAGATTCGGCTCGGAACGCCGGTGTGAAATATTTTGTGGTCGAGCAGGATGACTGTCAGGGAAGAGATCCGTTCGAATGTCTTAAAAAAAGCTATGAATACTTAAGGGAGAAAATCAAGTGAAAGAATTTGTTTGTATATTTTGCGGATATAATTGCAAAGGTGAAAAGCCGCCGGAGGTATGTCCTGTCTGCGGCGGGGATTCGTCTAATTTTTCCGAAGACGGCGATATTAACAGAAATGAGGATAAAAAACAATGAGTTTCAAATTAGATAAATGTGCCGAAAATCCTATTCTTTCAGCCAAAGAGGACAGTAATTGGGGAAACCTCGGCACACTTAATCCGGCATGTATTTATGAGAACGGTACATTTTGGATGTTCTACCGTGCTGCTGCGGATGATGACAGGCACACTATAAGCATAGGTCTTGCAAAATCAACAGACGGGATACATTTTGAAAGATGTTTTGACAGTCCGATACTTTCGCCGGACCCCGACGGACCGGATTGCAACGGTATTGAAGATCCTCGCGTTATAAAGCTGGATGGGCTTTATTATATGACGTATGCGTCGCGGCCGTATCCAACGGGTAAGTATTGGCTGCCTAAAAATGAACGGATAGAGTATATTCCGGAAAACCTGCCTGCTACTGCGCCCGACTTTCTGCATACGAACATTTCTGTTACATATCTTGCAGTTTCGGAGGATATGGTTCACTGGAAAAAGCTCGGCAGGCTTACGGATACGCGCCACGATGACCGCGATGTTTTCTTTTTTCCGGAAAAGGTCAACGGAAAATTTATAATGCTTTCACGCTCGCAAAATCGCGTCGGGGCTGAATACGGCTGCGATAAGCCGTCAATATGGATTTCATATTCCGACGATCTGCTTGAATGGGATAACTATAAGCTCTTATGCAAAGGAAAGGAAAAGTGGGAAGGCAAAAAGATAGGCGGGAGTACTCCGCCCATAAAAACCGATAAAGGCTGGTTATTTATATATCACGGTGTTGAGGATAAGGAGAGAGGCGAGTATTGCGTGGGCGCAATGCTGCTTGATCTTGAAAATCCCGAAAAAATTCTCGCGAGAACCAAGGAGCCGATAATGCGCCCCGAATGTGATTACGAAACCAAAGGCTTTTACAGCGGTTGCGTTTTTCCGACGGCGGCTTTTGATATAAACGGCAAATTGTATGTTTATTATGGCTCGGGGGATAAATACTGCTGCCTTGCCACCTGCGATACGCAAAAATTGCTTGACTACCTTGTGAACGAATGCAGAGAATAAGCGGAATACCGTAAAAATATTCTTGATTATCAGGTGATATTTATGTTTAAGCAAACGGTTTACGAAAGATACAGAGGCTTTAATTTAACAGATATGTATTGTTCGGAGAACTCTGAATATAGCTGCAGAAACCCGGTCAAGAAATTCTCGGAAGTAGATTTCAGGCTGATTTCCGAATGGGGATTTAATTTTGTAAGACTGCCCCTGTCCTACCGTATATGGTCGTCGGCGGACGATCCGTATAAGGTGGATGAGGAAAAAATAAAGCCACTCGATCAGGCGCTTGAATATGCTGACAAGTACAATCTGTTTGTCAGTATATGTTTACATAGAATACCGGGATTCTGCGTTAATGATGACGAGCCGATAAAAGAACCTTTTAATTTATGGAAGGACAGCGAGGCTTTGTCGGCAGCGAAATTTCAATGGAGCTTTTTATCCGAACGTTACAAGAATATTTCAAACGAACGCTTGAGTTTTAATTTAATTAATGAACCGCATTATTCGGTTTCCTCCGCGAAAATCGCCGATGTCACGGAGCATCTTGTCAGAACCGTCAGGAATATTTCTCCCTCAAGGTCTATTTTAATCGACGGAACCCATAACGGCAGCGTGCCGCCTATTGACATTATGATGATCGGTGGTGACAATATAGGCTATAGCTGCCGCGGTTATCAGCCTTCAAACTTAACGCATATCGGTGCGCCGTGGGTGAAGGCTGATGCTGTTCCGAAATGGCCTGACGGCGGAGTCAGAACTATGGGCTCTTTTGAGTATAAATACGGCTTGAAGGAAATGGAAGAGTATTTCGATATGTGGGCTGCATTGGGAAACATCTACAACGCGGGAATAATATGCGGCGAGCTGGGATGTATCTGTAACACGCCGCACGATAGAATGTTAAGCTGGATGAACGACATTATGCGAACCCTTAAAAGCCGAAATATCGGTTATGCGTTATGGAATTTCAAGAGTTCAAATTTCGGATTGGTGAATAATAGCAGAACCGACGCTGTAATGAAGAAATACGGCGATTATTATGTGGATGAAGAACTGCTGCGTATTCTTCAAAGATATTAAAAATGATATAATTTATCTTTTAGTAAAAAGTGTTGAAATAATAAAATGCGAAAGGAAGAATCTCAAATGATAATTTCATGTATAGGTGACAGTCTTACCGAGGGCGATTATGGAGTCTTCGGTAAATCGGGTATTGCAAATGTCAAGGAAAAGAATTATCCGTATTTTTTGGCGCAGATAATGAATTGCGAGGTTAGAAATTACGGAAAATGCGGGGCAAATTCTACTTCATATATAGAATATTACAGAAGTAAAAAGCCTGATATTACAAATTCTGATATAATAATTATTATGCTCGGAACTAACGGTGGTCTTGACCCGGAACACGATTCGCGAGCTAATACCGATTTTGATGAAATTGTCAAAGCCTGTAACGTTGATGAACCCAAAGCTGAAGTTTTACTTTGCACACCGCCGCGTGCTACCGAGAATCCCGAATATTCAAATTGCGGATATATGCCGATAATAATAAGAGCGGCAGAATTTATAAGAAATTATGCGTTCAATAATAAAATTCACTTGATTGATATTACAAAATACGATGGCTTTGGTACGGGTCATGAAACCGAAATGCAGCCAAATGACGGACTTCATTTCGGTGAAAACGGATACAAAAGGTTAGCGGAAATCATTGCCGAAGGAATTAGGGATTATCAGGCGGAAATGAAGATTAAACAAATTGAGTTTTATTCATCGTCTAAATATAAAAGACCGGTACGGTTGAGTGATAAAACGCGTCTTTTTGCATATGAGTCATTGAATCACAAATATGGCATTGATACAAACAAAACTCCAAATGTTGATGTAAATCATATCAGAAATTATACAAAGATTTCGCCGCTTGAAAGGTATAATCTCGGGATGTATGAAATTGTGACAAAAGCGCCGATACGAATTTGTGACGGAGAGCTGATAAGCGGAGCGGCAACTTTATCGGATGCAAAAGGTCATCTGTTTCCAGTTAAGCATAATGATATTCAGCCTGACTGGTTCACAGGGACAAGTCATTTTACTGCAGATTTTTTTGAGGTGCTTGAAATAGGCATGGATGGGGTGCGTCAAAAGGCAGAAAAAAGCCTTGCGGCTCATACAGAGCCGAAAAAGAAAGAATTTATCAAAAGCTGTCTGCACTGTATTGATTGTATGGAAATCTGGCATAAACGGTATTTAGAAGAGCTTTCAAAACGTCCAGGTTATGAAATTAATGCTGAAAACCTTAAGCAAGTACCATTTAAGCCGGCAAGAAATTTTTATGAAGCAGTGCAGAGCATTTGGTTCGTTTTTGCATTTATGCGTTTGACGGGCGTATGGCCGGGAATAGGCAGGATAGATGTTTTGTTAGGCAAATACCTGAAAAACGATTTAAAATCTGGAGTATTAACAATTGACGAGGCTCGTGAAATACTTGCGCATTTCTTTATAAAAGGCTGCGAATGGATTGATGGGAAAATAAATGGTAGTGGAGATGCACAGCATTATCAAAATATTGTATTGTCAGGAATCGATGAAAACGGAAACGATATTACAAATGAAGTAACAATGCTTGTGCTGGATATTGTTGAGGAAACAGGAATAGGCGATTATCCGATAACCGTAAGGATTAGCAAGAATACGGATGAAAAATTTATCAAACGGGTCGCTGAAGTGATACGTTTTGGTGGCGGTATCATTGCAATATACAATGAGGATTTAATATTAGAGTCGTTGGAACAAATGGGATATCCAAAAGATGAAGCAAGACGCTTTGCAAATGATGGTTGCTGGGAAATTCAGATCCCAGGGAAAACCAATTTTGGATATGTTCCGTTTGATGCATTAAAGTTGCTTCAAAGTGTAACCCTTAATGATTATGATAGTTCTGCAAACTTTAAAACATTTGACGAGCTGCTATGCAAGTATCAGTCTGATATAAAAAATCAGGTAACGGCAATTTTTGAAAAAAATGTCTTAGGCAGGCTTGAAGATGATAAAATTAGTTTCAAACCCCAAAATCCTTGCACAGTCGCTTCTTTGTTTGAACAGTCATGCATAGAAAAGGGACTCTCATATAAAGAGGGAGGAACAGTATATACAGTCATATCACCGCATATAGGAGGATTACCGGACGCTGTAAACAGTTTATACGCAATCAAAAAGGCAGTATTTGATGATAAATTGATTACATTTAAACGATTCATGGAAATATTAAAAAACAATTGGGAAGATGAAGAAGTACTTCGTAAGCGGATTTTGAGAAAATATAAATATTTTGGAAATGACAATGATGAAGTGGACGAAATTGCAGCAAAAGTTTTAAATGATTTTTCGGATTCTTGTATGGTGTATGATGGAAAAACACCCATAAGATTTGTTAGCGGCGTTAGCACATTCGGCAGACAAATTGAATGGGCGCCAAAGCGTTTGGCAACTCCTTTTGGTAGAAAAAAAGGCGAGGTGCTATCAGGAAATATGTCTCCGACACCAGGAACGGATTGCAGTGGTGCAACTGCTGCGATTAAGTCATATTGTAAAGCTGACTTGAGAAAACAATATACGGGTGCCGCCCTTGATATTGGATTTATACCGTCAAATATAGACTGCGAAAATGCGATTTTGGCATTATGTGGGCTAATAAAGGGTTTTGTAAAGCTTGGCGGAAGCTTTATGCAAATTGACACCATTAATGCTGATACACTTATAGAAGCACAAAAAAATCCTGGAAACTTTCAGAATCTTTCTGTCCGAGTATCAGGTTGGAATGCCAGATTTGTCACCTTGAATAAGCAGTGGCAGGATATGATAATCGACCGAACAAAATAAATGTGAAAGAGGTCAATGAAAATGGACTATATCCAATACAAAACCAGGGATAAATAAAGTGTTTTAAGCAACGGGGCATCGCTCGGAAAGACTTTCTCTAGCGGTTAAGCTTGCGGTATGTAGCGTTCAGGTTTCTAAAGACTCCTTTAGATATTGTGTAAACCTCCGAGGTAGTGTATAAAAAAAGAAACGCAAATTTTTCTTCTGCTGTGACGGTTTGCGGCTCTTTTAAAAGACCGCCGCGTGAATTATAGCGTGTGACCGTATCTGGCAGGGTAAATGATGATGTTTCGGGCATTTCATCCCCTGTATCAAGGAAAAATCTAATGAGGCTCGCGGCGTGATAATCGTGACAGCAGGAAAGCTGAACCTGAGTTATCTCGCCTAAAATACCGCTGTCAATAATCGCCTTTATTGCTTGATTTCTAGGTTGAAAATGAAACTGCTCGGCAACCTGAACCCGACAATCGGGTTTTATCTCACATAAAAAATCATCGATTTCTTTAAGAGAAGTACCGATAGGTGTTTCGGTAAGCAGGGGTATATTTTTGCCTGCAAGTTCCCTTATGGTATCGCAAATACCTCTCTTATTAACGCAGGAGACAATAAAATCATAATCGGTTTGGAGCAGTTTTTCAAGCGTATCGAATATCGGAGCATTGTAATTTTTGGAAAACTCCGCCGCCCTTTGCTTATTGCGGATATATATTCCGCTTACCTTAAAGGCGTCGGGCATTAAAGCGGCGATCCTTAAATAAAACTCACTGCGCCAGCCCGCGCCCAATATTCCGTATTTAATCATAATCCATCCACCTCGTCTTTAAGATAACGCTTTACAATGGAAATAAGCTCCGCTTTATCGGAAATTCTGCATTTTTCAAGTATTCTTTTAATGCGGTATTATACTCCGCTATCGGTTAAAAAAGCAGGCGGCGGCATTTTCTGTCACGGATTTTCCGCCGTATAAATAGGAGATCACGGTTTTGTCGGTGGCGGAGTCGATTTCTAAAATTCTTTCGGCGGTTATCATTTCGTTTAATTCCTTATCCGAGTAAATGCGGTCGGTGTTTTCCACGCTTTTAAGCCTGATTGGAGCGTGGGCGGAGCTTTGATTTGGATCGGTGTTCCAGCTCACATTCAAGGTCATTTGCGAAATATAAGGGTGCAATTTGAGCTTTTCGTAAATTAAACCGCGATCGCGCGCAAAATCGGCTGTGAATGTGCAAGACAGAGCGCAACCGTCGGCGTTAAGCGGACTGTTTTGCCAAGTCGTAATCTCCGGCATTATATTTCCACTGATTTTACCGAAAAATTCGGGTGTTCCGAATTGGCATAAAATTCAACTTTACAATACGGGTGAATTGTTGTATAATGAGAATAAAAGTTAAAAAAACAATACAATATAAAACAGTCAAGCCTCGAAATAAGTCGGGGGGGGGTACACCGTTTGTTATATATTAACAACGGTTAATATTGATGAACTTTTGCTTTTGAGGTGAATCGGAATATGAATTTAGTCGGAAGTTATGAGATGAGAAAGAATTCGATGGAATGCGCAAATGTTGAACATCTTACCTCAATACCGCATTTCCATGCCGAATGGGAGGCAATTATATGCCTATCGGGTTCAACGTTTGTTCATATGAACGATTCTTCTTTTGAGCTTAAGGCAAACGAAATGGTGTTGATTTCACCCTATTCTTTTCATTTTTACGAGGAAGGCCCCGGTGATTATATCGTAATGTGTTTCGATACCGATGTATTGTCAATCTTAAAAAAACAGCTTGTAAAGGAACGCCCGGGGAAAAATCTTATTGATTTTTCTGCCGATAAGGTATTACACGATACCGTAACACAGTTTAAAAAATTATTTTCCGCACCGTACATCACGGGTGAAGTAATTGACCCGACAATAAGTCTTGGATATATAAATCTGATCATGCTTTTTTCCAAGCAGTTCTTTGATTTTGCTCCTTTTGATTTTGAAAAGTCGAATCTTTCGCGTCGGGTCATGGAATATTGTATGGATAATTACAAACAGGGTATATCTCTTGATTCCTTGTCTGATATTTTAGGCTACAGTAAAAGCTATATTTCCCATGCTTTCAATCTTAATACGCAGATGAGTCTTACAACATTCGTTAATTGGCTGAGAATTTCCGAGGCGTGCGATTTGCTTGGAAACGGCACAAAAAGTATTACAGATATTGCCCATGAGGTAGGCTTCGGTTCGTTGCGCGCTTTTAACAGGACATTTTTTAAATATATGTCTCAATCACCGTCTGATTACCGTGAAAACGGTTTAAAGTACGATGATTAAGATAACTTTGTGTGAGAAGAATACCGATTTTTTGTAGCTGCCTAAGATCTGAAAAAACATTATAACAGTATAATGAGTAACTTTGAATTTAAGTTGTCGCCTTGTGCGTCAACTTTTTTTAGTTTGCGCGCCATGGGCGCGCTCTAACGGGTGAAAGTCCCGAACACGCCCAGACATGTTTGTAATAAAGGTGCTGTGAATGTTGCAATAAACAATAAAAGACTAGCCTCATTTGGACTAGTCTCAATGTTAGATTACTACACCGAAAGGTGTGTTACCTGTTAAGTTGATTGAACCGCCGTGTACGGAACCGTACGCACGGTGGTGTGAGAAGTCGGGGATTTAATCAAAATCCCCTCATACTCGATTTTGTATATATTGTTCAATCGATTTTCTGATTTCGACAAATTTTTATGTTTTTTTAAAAGTGAAATATTTGTCTCATATCTCTTAAACAAATTTCTTGCGCATATCTCGTATAATTCTTATAATATTTATATGATAATATTTGTATGTATTGTGCAATAGGGGGATTTACAATGTCTAAATTAAAAGTCGGAATAATCGGTTGCGGAGGAATAGCAAATTCAAAGCATTTTCCTGCGCTTGCATCACAAAGCGAAAAGGCAGAGATGGTTGCTTTTTGTGACATTATTGAGGAACGCGCGGTAAAGGCGGCAGAGAAATACGGTGTAGTAGGGGCTAAAACTTATACCGAGTACAGAGAATTACTTAATGACAAATCTATTGATGTTGTGCATATCTGTACCCCTAACCGTTCACACAGCGAAATTACCGTTGCCGCATTGGAGGCGGGTAAGCACGTTATGTGCGAAAAGCCTATGGCTATAAATTCTGTCGAGGCTCAGAAAATGCTGGACGCCGCGAAACGCACCGGTAAAAAGCTTACTATCGGCTATCAGAACCGTTTCCGTCCCGATACATCTCTTTTAAAGAAAATAATAGACGACGGCAAATTAGGCGATATTTATTATACTCAGGCGCACGCAATACGCCGCAGAGCGGTTCCTACATGGGGCGTATTTATGAATGAATATGAGCAGGGCGGCGGTCCGCTTATAGATATTGGAACGCACGCGCTTGATTTGGCACTCTATATGATGAACAACTATGAGCCTGAATCTGTTATCGGACAGACCTTTAAAAAACTTTCGGCACAGGACGTCGATACGGGTAACGTTTTCGGCGACTGGAAAAAAGAGGAGTTCACCGTGGAGGATTCGGCGTTCGGCTTCATCAAAATGAAAAACGGCGCGGTAATCAATCTGGAATCAAGCTGGGCTCTTAATATTGAAAATTCACGTGAAGCTTCTATAACCTTGTGCGGCACCCTTGCGGGAGCGGATCTTATTGAAGGAAACGTAAGGCTAAATAAGGTGGAGTTCGGAAAGCAGTGCGTAGAGGAGGTTTCTGTTTCGGGAAAGGGAGTTCCGTTTTATGATCCAAGTAATCAACCTTCCGATACGGTTATTGAATGCAGTCAATGGCTCGACGCAATAATTGAGGATAAACAGCCTGTGGTTTTGCCCGAGCAGGCGATAGTAGTAACTAAAATACTTGACGCAATATATAAATCGGCTAAAGAAAACACTGCAATATTTTTTTAAAAGGTAGGTTATCGGTATGATAAGAGTAACGGTATGGAATGAAAATTACCACGAAAAAACAATTCCCGAAATGAAGGCGGTTTATCCTAAAGGGCTTCACGGTACAATAGCGGAATTTCTTTCGGGGGAAGAGGATTTTGAGGTGCGTGTTGCGACTCAGGATCAGCCTGATTTCGGTCTTTCGGACGAGGTGCTTAATAATACCGATGTTTTAGTATGGTGGGGTCATGCCAAGCAGAACGACATCCCCGACGAGCTTTCTAAAAAGGTTGCGCTAAGGGTTCAAAGCGGAATGGGTTACATAGTTCTTCATTCGTCGCATTACGCAAAGCCGTTTATGGAGCTTATGGGAACGGGCTGCTGCACGTTAAGATGCCGTAATGATGATTTTGAGCGGCTTTGGTGTGTCTCCCCGGGTCATCCGATAGCAAAAGGAGTTCCGTCATATATCGACCTCGGCACCGAGGAGGTTTACTGCGAACACTTTAATATACCCGACCCTGATGAGCTTGTCTTTGTCGGCTGGTATCGCGGCGGAGAAATTTTCCGTTCGGGTTGTTGCTGGAAACGCGGTTTCGGTAAGATTTTCTACTTCCAGCCGGGTCACGAAACCTTTAAAAGCTATCACAATAAATATATACAGCGCATTTTGATAAATGCAGTCAGGTGGGCTTGTCCGCAAACCTGGAAATATCCCGACTTCGATGGTTGGTTTGAGAAAAAAAGTCCTGAGGAATGTTTAAAAGACGGTACAAGGTTTGAGCCGTATGTCAATGCTGATTTGGAGGAATAAGCTTATGAAAAAAATATTGTCCGTTTTCCTTGCAGCAGTTATGGTATCTTCTGTCGCATCTTTACGTTCGCTTGCCGATACAGCTTCGGCAGCTGACGAAGGGAGCAATACTGTTGCGTGGCAGGGCGATGAGGACGATTACGGTGAATATCTGAATGAAATCAGTCAGTTGCCATCGGCAGTTACCGATGTGACACTGAATAACGAAAATACGACAAGACTTGAAAGCGGCGAAAGGATTTCTTTTACGGCAGAAATCCCTGCGAGTAGTATATATAAAATAGAGCTTTATTACCGCCATTTCGGAGAGAGCAGCAATAGTATTAAGATAAACCTTTTAATCGACGGTTCATATCCCTTTGCTGCTTGCGAAGATTTGGCGCTTCGCCGTTTTTGGAAAAATAAATCAGACGAACCGCAGATTGATGATCAGGGCAACGAATATTCACCCGAGCAGGTAGCGGTTGAAGAATTTCGTTCTCAGTTTTTGACTGATGAAATGGGTGTTGTTACGGAGCCTTATGAATTTGCTTTAGAAGCAGGCACACATATTATAACACTTGAAATATCCGAGGGTGTTCTTGAGCTTGAAAAGGCAGTGCTTAAGGCACCCGCGGCGTTGCTTTCTTATAAAGAGACAAAGGCACAATATGATGCCGAGGGATATAAATGGTATGACGGTGAAGAGCCGATTGTAATTGAAGGTGAGGACGCCGCCGTAAAGAACAGCAAGTCGATTATAGCACAGTCTGAAAAATCCTCTTCAAATGTAACACCAAACAATCCTTATAAAAATGTACTCAATAATATCGGCGGGGATAATTGGGCGACCGCCGGCGATTCGGTTGTATGGAAAATCAATGTTAAGGAATCGGGGGTTTATAAGCTTAATTTCCGTTATCAGCAGCGCGGCGTTATAAACGGAGTCACCTACCGAAGGCTTCTTGTTGACGGCGAAGTTCCCTTTAGTGAGGCAAATGTGATAGCTTTTCCTTATACCACAGGCTGGGAAAGCAAATTGTTTGCTGATGACGACGGCAATCCTTATGGTATATATCTTGAAGAGGGCGAACATGAAATTGAGCTTGTTTGCACTCTCGGTCCTGTATCCGAGCTTTATAAAGAGCTTAAGGAAATAGTCTCAAGAATCGGCGACCGCTATATCCAAATAATTATGATAACGGGCGAGTCTCCCGATGTTAACCGCGACTATGAGCTTTTCAAGCAGATTCCCGATTTTACCGAGTCGCTTGAAACCGACAGAAAAGCACTTTTGGCGTTGGCTGAAAAGTCTGAGCAGTTGAACGGTAAGGATGGAAATCAGGCTGCGGCGTCTTACAGAAATATGGCGCGGGTCCTTGAAAATATGACCAACAACAAATATACCGCCCATAAATATGTAAGCGATTATTATTCAAACTACAATACAATAAGCGGATGGCTGAGCGATATGTGTTCAATGCCGCTCAGCCTTGACTCTGTCGAGCTGTGCTCCGAGGGATATGATTGCTCAAAGAAGGTCAGCGGAACTATAGAATCAATTATGTTTTCGGTAAAGAGATTTTTTGTTTCCTTTTTAGGTGATTACAGCAATTCTGAAACCGAAAAGAAGTATGATTTAAGGCTTTGGATTAACTGGGGCCGCGATCAGACGCAGGTGTTAAATTCCTTAATAGAAAACAGCTTTACTCCGAAAACGGGTATTAATGTAAAGCTTGAAATTGTTTCAACCAGTATTATTAACGGCATACTATCGGGCAACGCACCCGACCTTTTACTGCAACAATCGAGAAGCCAACCTGTTAATTTGGCGATGCGCGGCGCGCTTGTTGATTTGAGCGAATTTGGTGATTTTGAAGAGGTCTTGGGACGTTTCCAGGAGGGAGCGGCTGAGCCGTACTATTATAACGGAGGCTGTTATGCGATTCCTGATACACAATCCTTTATGATAATGTTTTATCGAAAGGATGTTCTTGCCTCATTAGAACTTGATGTTCCGGAAACATGGGATGAATTCACCGAAGCGGCAGTTAAAATATTACGCAACAATATGCAGGTTTCACTTCCCTACACTAAAATGAACGGTACAGCTGCGGCGGACGGCGGCGTGGGCTCATTATCGCTGTTCCCGACATTGCTTATTCAGAACGGTGTAAGCATCTACAATGACGAGAAAAACAAATGTCTTCTTGATTCGGCAGACTCTATTTCAGTCTTCGCCGATTGGACAAAGCTCTACACCGATTACAAGGTATTAAAGGAAGCCAATTTCTATAACCGATTCCGTTTGGGCACAATGCCGCTCGGCATCGCTCAATATAGCCTGTATACTCAAATTCTCACGGCGGCACCCGAAATATCGGATAAATGGGGAATAGCTTTGATTCCGGGAACCGAAAAATCAGACGGCACGGTTGATCACTCTATTTCAGGTGCGGGCTCAGGCGTCTCTATACTTAAGATTTCCGAAAATAAGGAATCAGCATGGGAATTTATTAAGTGGTGGACCGACGCAGATACACAGTATTCTTATTCCGAAAACCTTGAATGTGTTTTAGGCCCCACGGGCAGGGTGATGACTTCAAACATCGAGGCATTTTCTCAAATGTCATGGAGTAAGGCGGATAAGCAGATTTTGCTTAAGCAGTGGAGTGATGTCGTGGAAGTACCTGAAGTGCCGGGAAGCTATTACCTTGCGAGAAGTATTGACCAGGCATATTGGGAGGTTATGAACGACAAAAACACTCCGAAGGAGTCCCTTATAAAATGGACAAAGGTTGCAAACGCCGAAATTGAGCGTAAAATCAAGGAATACAGCTGAAAGGAGAAAGGTAGAATATGAAAAACAAATTAACCCAAAAGGTTTCAAGCGACACTGTGGCGCAGTATCTTATGCTTGCGCCTTTTATGATTATTTTCCTTGTGTATATTGTAATTCCTGTTTTTTCTTCAATATTATTCAGCTTTACTTCCTTTGATATGCTGTCATTTCCCAAATTCAACGGTCTTGACAACTATAAAAGAATGATATTGGACGATGAGATATTCGGCATAGTTCTGAAAAATACCTTGATTTTCTCCTGCATTGCAGGCCCTGCTTCTTTTTTACTGTCCTTTGTACTGGCGTGGTTTATAAATGAGCTGGGACCGAAAGCAAGAACCTTATTATCCTTCCTTTTCTATGCCCCTTCACTTGTGGGTAGCGGTTATTTTATCTGGCAGACCGCTTTTTCGGGCGACAGCTACGGCTACATTAACAGTCTGTTGCTTTCAATGGGAGTGATAACCGAGCCTATAACCTGGCTTAGCGATTCAAGCTATACAATGATTATTATTATTGTTGTTCAGCTGTGGCAGGGAATGGGCGTTTCCTTCCTCTCGGTAATATCGGGACTTCAGAACGTTAATACCGAGTTGTTTGAGGCGGGCGCTATCGACGGAATACATAACCGTTGGCAGGAGCTTTGGTATATAACTCTGCCGTCAATGTCACACATGCTGCTTTTCAGTGCGGTAATGCAGATTCAGGCGAGCTTTTCCGTAAGCGCGGTGCCTATAGCTATGTGCGGATACCCAAGCGTCGAGCATTCGGTTGATACGATTGTATCGTATATGGCCGATGTCGGTTCGACCAGATTTGAAATGGGTTATGCCAGCGCAATAACCGTTGTACTTTGTTTAATGATGTTTGCGTTCCGAATGCTTGTAGGTAAGCTGTTCGGGGGCAAGGAAGACTGAGGGGTGATAGAATGAAAAAGCTTTTCAAAAACAGATTGTCGCATATACCTCAGTACAGACGCTATACCCGCTCTAAGGTAGGAAATTTCTTTTACTTTTTCTTTCTTGTCGCATTCGGACTTTTCTCTGTGCTTCCGCTTTATTACAGCGTTATAACCTCATTTAAACCGCTTGATGAGTTGTTGGTTTTCCCGCCTAAGTTTTATGTTTCAAGACCAACTTTATCAAATTATCTTGAAATACCTCCGTTGCTTTCAAATTTGAACGTTCCTCTTTCCAGATACGTATTTAACAGCGTTTTCATTTGTATTTTGACGACGGTGCTGAATATTGTAATATCCGCAATGGCTGCCTTTGTGCTTTCAAAGGGAACGATAAAGGGCAGAGCGGTAATGTTCTGGATGATACAGTTTGCCCTTATGTTTAACGGATTTACACTTGCGATACCGCAGTTTATCATTTCAAATGCAATAGGAATTGTTGACACCTATCTAGCATACATACTTCCCGCGCTTTCTTCTACCATGGGAGTTTTTCTTATGAAGCAGTATATGGAGGGATATATTCCGTATGCGCTGATTGAGTCTGCAAGAATAGACGGTGCGGGCTATATGCGGCTTTTTTGGTCGATTATTATGCCGATCGTTAAACCCGCATGGCTGACGCTTACCTTGTTTTCCTTCACAAGCATTTGGTCAACTACATCAACTATGGTTTTTTCCGAGGAGCTTAAAACCCTGCCAACCATTATGAATCAGGTAGTTACAGGCGGAATAGCAAGAACGGGAAGCGGTATGGCGGTTTCGGTTATCCTGATGATACCGCCGATAGTAGTATATCTTATTTCTCAAAGCAATGTTATGCAGACAATGAGCAGTGCGGGAATTAAGGGTTAAGAAAGAGAGGAGCATATATGCGAAAAAAACTTAAATTTCTTACAGCACTTATTTCGGCTGCAATTATATGTTCATCATTTACCGTTTTTGCAGGTTCGTTCTCCACAACACAGGCTCCTTATGAGAATTATACCTATTGGGAAGGAGTCTCTGGTTCTCTCAAAAAGGCGGTATATTCAAAAGCTATGTACTATGCCGACAGAAAAATTAACGCACAGTCGCTGGGCATAAGTAAATTTTCCGAAATCAAGGATGTGTTTTGCACCGATTCGAACGAGACATATATACTTGATTCGAGAGGCTCTAAAATAATTGTATTGACCCCCGAGTACACTTTTTCAAGAGAAATAACCCGTATTGATGACAATGGAAATGACATTCTGTTTTCGGGAGCATCGGGAATTTTCGTGGGTAATGACGGCAGAATTTATATAGCCGACACAGAAAATGCAAGGGTTTTGATTGCAGATAAGGACGGCAAGCTTATAAAGGAGCTGGGTGTTCCGCAGTCGGCACTGATACCTGAGGGCTTTGAATACAGACCGACAAAAATCGCAGTCAGTGCAAATCACGAAATGTATGTGTTGAGCGACGGCTCCTTTTACGGTGCGCTTGTGTTTGACGAGCATTATAATTTTAAGGGCTTTTACGGTAGTAACACTGTCAAAAGCAGTATAACCGAGGGCATATCAAATTTATGGAATCAGCTTTTTATGACAGACAGTAAGCGTGAAAACTCCGAGAAGAGTCTGCCGTATCAGTTTACCGATTTGTGTATGGATAAGGACGGCTTTATTTATACGGTAACAGGTAAAACCGAGTCGGAGGGCAATGTTACAGGTCAAATTAAAAAGCTCAGCCCTTCGGGAATCAGCATACTCGGCGGCGACTCCTACAACTATGTGGACGAGGGCTACGCCGACGTTAAGGGAGATACTGTTTCCACAAGAGTTCAGGACCTTTTGGCTCTTGATGTTGACGATAACGGGTACATTTTTGCACTTGATTCAACCTATGGAAGAATTTTTGTTTATACTCCGGAAAGTCGTTTACTCACGGCTTTCGGCGGCGGTCTTACAAAGGGAAGGAGTCTCGGCACATTCTGCTCAGCCTGTGCGATTGCAGAGAACGGCGGTGATATACTTGTCTGCGATTCCTCGAATAACGATATTACCCTATTCAAACCGACCGAGTACGGTAAAAGCTGTATGGAGGCAAATATGCTTACAAGCGACGGCGACTATATTGCCGCAAAGCCGCTTTGGGAGGGGATACATAATCAAGACTCCAATAATCAGCTTGCCTACTCAGGACTTGCAAAGGCGTATATGGCAGAGGGAAATTATGAGCTTGCCCTCAAATACGCCGAGGAGGGCTATGATCGCGAGCTCTACGATGAAGCTTTTTCCTATCTGAGAAAGGAATTTATGAGCAATCACTTTACCGTACTGTTTTTGGGCGCGGTGGGTATCGTTGCTTTAATTGTGGCGGCGGTTGTTGTTATAAAGAAAAAGAAAATAGCCATTGTAAAGAATCAGCAGCTAAAGTTAATGTTAGGTACCGTAAATCATCCGTTTGCAACATTTGATACTGTTAAAGAGAAAAAAACAGGCTCCGTATTGCTTGCAACCCTGCTTTTGTTGCTTTACTATGCGGTGACTGTTGCAAAATCGTTGTTCAGCGGATTTTCCTTCAACAGCTTTGATTCGGGTTCATTTAACTCTATGTTTATCCTTGTCCGCTCAATAGGCATGGTTATCCTTTGGACATTGTGCAGCTGGGCGGTCGGCGCGTTGTTCAACGGTAAGGGAACAATACGTAATATTTACATTGTAACCTGTTACTGCTTGATTCCGCTGATATTCTCAGACGCAGTATATATTGTATTCTCAAATCTTCTCACCTCGGATGAGGGAGCTTTCCTTGGAATATTCTCAACGATTATGATTATGATTACCGCGTTTTATTTGATTGTCGGTATGATAAGAATACACGATTATTCCTTCGGTGAATTTATTATTACATCAATTCTTACGGTTATCGGAATGGTACTTATAATATTCTTCGTCTTTTTGGTCGGAGTGCTTGTTCAGCAGCTTTGGGGCTTTATCGTAACTTTGGTTTCCGAAGCAATACAGGTTATAGGAGGCAAGGCATAATGAAACTTAAAAGAATAGTGTCACTTATAATATGTCTTGCAACGGTTTTTGCGCTTTCCGCCTGTACTTCAAACGGAGCAAGAGAAGAAAAGCCTAAATTTGTTGCCTTGGAAGCAAGCGGCGCCGAATTGGCGGTCGAAAACAGCAGATATGTTCTGACTGTTGATGAAACAGGGAATAACATTACCCTTACCGATAAGACGACCGCCGTCTCAATGTCGACGATTGCAGAGGACGCCGACAGCGACAGCTTTAAAAATCAGCAGATACTGAAATCGGCTTTGCAGCTTGAGTATATGACACAGCTTCAAAATAGTTATGAAACTGCTTATTCGGCAGACACATCTGTCTGCACTGCAGCTTCCGAAAAGACAGAGGACGGTATAAAAGTAACCTATTGCTTTAACGAACTGCAGATCAGTATTCCTGTTGTCTACTCTCTTAATGAGAAGGGCTTTTCGGCAGAGGTGGATTTGAATTCTGTTGCCGAAGGCGGCGAATATATGATAGGCAAAATTTCGATTTTGCCCTTAGCGGCAAGGGCGGTTAACGGCGGCAGCGGCTATTTGTTTATCCCGTCGGGCTGCGGCGGAATTTCCTTGATGTCCAATACCGTGACAAGAACATATGATGAGGTTTATGAGAAAATCTACGGTGAAGACCGCAATAATTTGTGGACGTTGGAGAGAGTTTATCTGCCTGTTTACGGAAGTAAGGACGGCGACAAAGCAGTGTTCTGCATGATTGAAAGCGGAGCTGAAACCGCCCGAATAAATGCTTTGGTAAACGACACAAAATACGGAAGCTCTTTCGTATATCCGGCTTTTACCGTAAGAGATTATGAGTATGTTAAAAAAGGCACTACCAACGGAGGTATGGAAAGCAGAATTTACAACGAGGATATTGCGGATAATGTTCTCAAGGTAAACTATTGCCTTTTAGAAGGCGATAAGGCAGATTACACAGGTATGGCTGAAGTATACAGGGATTATCTCGATAATAAATACGGCAAGTCAGAGAAAAAATCTGCGCCCATGCTTGCACTGAAATTTTTAGGCGGAGTCGAAGAGAAAAAATTCGCTTTCGGTATCCCGTACTACTCTTTGTTTGAACTTACAACCGTGAGCGAGGCAAGGGAGATTACCGATGAAATTTCAAAGGCAACGGGAATACAGCCGCTTGTGCAGCTTGTGGGCTTCGGTAAGGACGGGCTTGAAAACGGAACGCTTGCGGGCGGTTATAAAATAGCTTCAAGCTTGGGCTCGTTTGAAGAAATTGCAGATTGGCAGAAAGAGGCAGCCGGGCAGGGAACTGCCGTTGCGCTTGATTTTGATATTGTGAATTATTCAAACAGCGGTTCAGGCTTTTCGGTGAAGGGCGACAGCGCTAAGAGTGCGGCGGATAACGATGTCGAATATTATTATACACAGGTTGCACTGCTTAGTGAGAATAAAATGCTTAAAAGCTATTACCGTCTTTCGCGTGCGTGTCTTAATAATGCGGGAGAAAAGCTTTTAAACCTCGCAACTAAGAAGAAGCTGGGCGCGGTTAGTCTCTCAACCCTCGGAACAACCGTTTATGCGGATTACGGAAACCGTAAATATTATTCGGGTTCCAATATGCCGCAGCAGGTTGAAGAAATATTGGGCGGCTTTAAAGAAAAAGAAATAACCTTGCTTTCCAACGCGGCGTTTGAATATGCGGCGGGGCTGTCGGACTATGTGCTTGACGCTCCGATACAGAGTTCCCGGAGCGATGTTATTGATGAGGAGATACCGTTTTATCAAATGGTTTTAGGTGCCGGAACCGCACTCTATAATATCCCCGTAAATCTTACGATTGATGATAACACGGCTATATTAAAGGCGGCGGAAGCGGGAACAGGACTCAGCTATACAATATGTAAGAATTATTCAACCAAGCTTCTTTCTTCGTCGCAGAAGAGCCTTTATGCAGCCGATTATGACGGCGTTAAGGAAAGGATAACAGAGCAGGCTGAGGAATACGCTGTTCTTTATAACAAGATAAGCGATGCTTCTATAGCACGGCATTCGGTGCTTGAAAACGGTATTAGAAAAACGGTGTTTACTAACGGAGTAACCGTTTATGTAAATTACGGTTACGAGCAAAAGGCAGTTAACGGCACGGTTGTGCCGCCGCGCAGTTATATTACAGAGGAGGCGTAAGGCATTGGCTAAAAAAAGAGGCATTGAAAAAATCAAAAGCCGATACGGCTATATGTTTGTACTCCCTTGGGGCGTGGGTATTTTACTCTTCTTTGTGATTCCGATTATTAAATCAATACTCTTTTCCTTCTCCCAGGTATCGGTTGAAAGCGGAAGTCTTATTCTTGATAATGTAAAGCTTGAAAATTATAGGTATATTCTTTATGATGACCCTGTTTATTCCGAGTACCTTATCGAGGCTTTAAAATCATTCTTTTCAACCTTTCCTATAATATTGGTTTTAAGTCTGGTTCTCGCATTGTTGCTCAACGGTAAATATCACGGCAGAACATTTTTCCGAGCTATTTACTTTTTACCTGTCATAATAGCGTCGGGCGTTGTGCTTGAGCTAATTCTCACCACGATGAACGGCGAAGATGTTGTAATGTCGGGAGTTTCCGAATCAATGGCGTCAAGTATGATAGATATTGACTCGCTGATTAAGCGAATAGGCTTACCTGACGGATTTGTTAATTTCCTTTCTCAGGCTATTTCCGATATTTTTGATACCATTTGGAAATGCGGAATCCCGATAGTACTTTTCATTGCGGGACTTCAGACAATACCTGATTCATTATATGAGGTTTCAAAGGTTGAGGGAGCCACAAAGTGGGAGGAATTCTGGTTTATCACAATTCCGATGCTTTCCCGCGTGCTCTTGCTTGTGTCCGTATATATAGCGGTTGATATTATGACGGATAAAAGCAATGTAATAATGTCGGAAGCATATAACCAGATGAATCTGCTTGAATACGGTTTGAGCGGCGCAATGCTTTGGTTGTACTTCGTATTGGTAGCCTTGGTAATAGGCTTGGTAATGCTGATTTACAGTAAGCTTTGCTTAAAACGTTGGGATTAAGGGGGCGGTATAATGAAAAAATCGGATAAATTAAGCGGCAAGCGCCTGCGCAACAGCGCCGCAAAATACGGCGGCTCGTTTTTCAGGATTTTGATGCTTTCGGCTGTGGGATATTTGGTAATTTTCCCGCTTGTATACATTATATCAAACTCCCTTAAAACACAAGAGGCATTCAGAAATCCGCTTATTGTATGGATTACATCCTCAATATCCTTTGACAGCTATAAGCTGGCGTTTGAAGCGCTTGACTATAAAAACAGCATAGTAGCAACGATTATTTATGAAATCGTAAGCGCCGTTCTTGAGGTTGGCTCCTGTGCGGTTGCGGCATACGGGCTTTCCCGTTTTGAATTTAAGGGTAAAAAAGTTTTTATGGCGTTTTTACTGCTTATGATAATCGTACCCGAGCAGATGATAGTTCTGCCGAATACCGTAACCTATTCCAATTTCAGCTTTTTCGGTATAACAACACTGATTAACAAGCTTTTCGGAACCGAAATCAGGCTGAATATCTTAGATACTGTGCTTCCTTTCTGGATGCCGTCGATTTTCGGAGTTGGGCTTAAAGCGGGTATACTTATTTATATTTATATGCAATTCTTCAAGGGATTGCCTAAGGAGCTTGAGGAGGCGGCGTGGATTGACGGCGCGGGTCCGTACAGAACATTTTTCAGTATAGCGATTCCGTCGTCAACCGTGGTTATCTTTACAGTCTTTATTTTCTCGATAATATGGCATTGGAACGATTATTCGTATGCGATAATGTATGTTAACGAGAATTACACGACGGCGGTAAAGCTGTCGGATATTGTAACAATCCTGCAGGGAATGGGATATTATAACTCTGATGTTGCAAGCAGTATAATACTTGCGGCATGCCTTATATTTATTCTACCTGTACTCGTGCTTTATATAGCGGTGCAGAAGAAATTTATAAAGAGCATTGACCGCGTCGGTATTACGGGCTGAAGCATATGGGTTTAATAAAATAATATTTTGGAGGTTATTTTTATGAAAAAACAGTTCTTATTGAGAGCGGGCTGTTCCGTTCTCGCCTTAGCGATGGCACTTTCATTTTCGGGGTGCAATAGCTCTAATACCGAAAGCGACGAAACAAGCGTAATAGAAATCTGGGAAGATGCAGATCTCACAGGCTCTTCAGGCGAAGGCGGCGGCAGCACAACAACGAGCGGCGAGATTATAAGCGGCACAACCTCAGGCTCGGGCAATAAAAATCAGGGCGGCAGCGGAAACTCAAGCACGGTTAAGGTTGACGGCAGCGAGGGTGAAAAGCTCCAGCCGATTGGCAACCCTTACGGCAGCATACCCGGCAGCGTCAAGGGTACAACCGTTAAGTTCGCTACCTGGATTACACATGACACCAATGTTGAAACAAAGGATGTTTTAAAGGGCTTTACCCAAAAAACAGGAATTAAAATCGAGATTGTTAAAATGCCAGAGGGTACCTATATGTCTAAAATGGTATCCTTAATAGCGGCGGGCAATTCTCCCGACGTATTTGTTGACAACTACGAGTTTCCGGTTTCGTTAAAGATTGCACAGCCTGTTAACAACTATGTTAATCTTAAGGATTCCGTATGGTCAAAGGCTCATCTTAAATACGGAACAATAAATAATAAAACCTATCTTGTTAACGGTGAAAAAGTATGCTGGAATTTTGTTCCGGGTATGTACTTCAATAAGAAGGTTGCCGAGGAAAACGGACTTAAGACTCCCTACGATTACCGTGACGAGGGTAACTGGAACTGGGATACCCTCACACAGTTTATGAAGGACTATTCGGCAATTCCGGGCGGACATTACGGCGGTTACCTTGCTGTTAATGATCTTGCAAAATATGCAGGCACCTCAATGGTTAAATACAATAACGGAAGCTTCTCCTCGGGAATAGGCGACGCTAACCTTACCAAGTCATTCCAGGTTTACGCCGACATAAAGAAGAACAACTATATGATGGATTCTGTTCACCACGTTTATCTTAAGGACGGTTCACAGGGAATTTGGTTCGGTTCTTCTTGGAATATGATGCGTTCAGCCATCAACTGGAGAGACACAGGCGAGGATGAGGTTGACTTTAATTTAGACGATTTCGGCTTTATTGAGTGCCCCGGTCCTAAGGGCGGCAAGACCTATGCGGAGCAGAATACACGTGCTTACGGTATCTGCAAGGGCGCTAAGAACCCGATAGGCGGCGGTTATTTCCTGCGTTACTTCCTTGATGACGCTAACTACGATTTCAATACCGTTTACAAAAAGCCCTCTGTTTCCAAGGAAATGATTAAGCGGGTTAAGAAGGCAAACGACAAGAACGGTTATTACTTAGACCCGACCCAGCAGGCGATGAATCTTGTCAATGAAAAGCTTTACAGCAACACTATGCAAGAGCTTAAGGAAATCGATACCGCACAGATGTCTGCGGCGCTTTCAAAGAAGTCGGGTGTTGCGGGCAACGCCGCTAAAAAGGCAAACAGTCAGATAAATGATGTAAAATAATTTCTTATCTTCATTGAGCTTTTTGAAAGGAGATAAAAATGTTAAAGAAGACTTGTTTAAAAATTGCCGGCATTTTATTGGCGGTTGCAGTCTTGGCTTCGACTATTACGGTAATATTGCCGACCTCGGCTCAGGCTACGAAATCCCCGCCCACCGATTGGTTTACAGACGATTTTGAACACGGCAATAACCTTAAAGCACTTTATGACCAATCTTATACCAATAACGCCGATGTAATAACAACCGAAATTTCTGCCGAGTCGGAGGAGTCGGATAATAAGGTATTAAGATTCGCTAAAACCGCCGCAGCCACAGGGGATGTCAATGTGACGTTTTTCCCCCAGACGGCAGAGGGCGAATACGCGTTGGTCGGCGACGAAACCGAGCAAGGGATAAAGCCTGCGTCAGGTAAGACATACAGATATATCGTTGAGTATAAATACAGAATGGTCTCGATTTCGGGATACGGTATTTATTCAGAGGTAGGCGTATCGGAAAGGGATTTAAAAAATTTTAAAAACTCCTATATGTCTTATCATCAGTCGACTTCTCCCAACACCACCAATGTGGGAACCTGGGGCGAATTTCAAACGCTGTGCCCCTTAGGGGAATGGCAGACGATATCCATGCCTGCAACCTATAAACCGGGAGACGGTCTTTCTGTTCCCACGGTAGCGATTAACTTCAAGCTTGCCGGAAACTTTGTCGGCGAGTTTCAGATAGACAATATCTGCATTAAATGGGTGGCTGAGGGCGATACAACCTCTACCGTAATATTCAATACCAATTGCACAAGTCCCGAGCAAAAATACAACCCCGTTACATATGTTACGGGCGCAGAGTACACACTGCCCGTTCCTACCCGCAGGGGATATGAATTTATCGGTTGGTATTCCGACGGTAATTTCACAGAGCTTTGCGACAATTATCTGCCCGAAAACAATGTTAATGGCAAATACTCAAGGCTCTTTGCCCGTTGGTCGAACACTGCAATGACGGATGATTTCGACCAGACAATGATTTCCGAGTCTGACCGTCAATTAAAGGGCGGCTTCTCGATTGAAAACGGAGCGGGCATTAACGGTACCGCCGCTTTGAAGCTTTCAAGAAGCGGTGCGGGTGAGGCGTTTACCGTTCCGCGCGATCTTAAGGGCAAGCTCTACACTCTTGAAACCGAGAAGGATAAAACCTATAACTACACCGCCGAAATTACCTATAAAACAAGTTCGGAGGAGGCTGTTTCGATTCTTTTCGACCTTGTTGAAAACGGAACCGAGAAGAGCGTTGCTTCGGCTCAGGGCGAAATTGAAATTTCCGACGTGCTCGGCAATAACGACGGCGAATGGCACACAGCAACGGTTGCCTTAAGATTTAAAGCGACCGACGTTAATACCGCCACTGTTGCAGTCAGGGCAAAAACCGTCGGCGCGGCTGATGTTATTATAGATAACCTGAATCTTATCGAGATTAAAAAGTCGTTCGGCTCCTACAAATTTGTGGGCGACGAGTATACAGGCTATTGTGCTCCCATTGCGGGAGTTAAGGGGAATCGGACGTATATTTCCACTCCCGATAGAGACGGACATATTTTTGTCGGCTGGGCAGACGCGGACGGCAATGTTATAAACACAGACGCGTTCGGCGATACCGACTACGTTCTTTACCCTAAGTGGGAGAAAACCTCTGCCCCTGAGGGTACAACTGCGGTATCCTCTGATAATTTTGATAACAGCAGTGACGACAGAGGAGCAAACGCTTCTTCTTCAGTTTCGGGCCCCGATAACTCGACCTGGGCTGTGGACGACTTTGAGCGTTATGCAAATGTCGGATTTAATACCGCCGACTACACCAATTGGAACTTTGCGTCTGACGAGAATTTCTCTCTGACGGTCGATACCGAGGAAAACGGCAACAAATACCTCCACATAGTAAACAAGGGGGGTAATATGAGCGACGTCAGAGCCAATATCTGGTTCAGGGATGGGGACGGCAATGTTGTCGGAGCTTATAAACCTACCAAATTCTTGGGTAAATATCTGATAACCTATAAGTTCCGCTATAAAATCAATAAAGCGAACACAGAGGGCAGCTACGGCTGTTATATGAAGGCGACAAGCGTTAATACGAATACAGGCGCAGCCTCGCAGTCACTGGTTTTCGCTCTCACGGGCGGCAATAATCCCGGAAATATACAATATAACAATGTATTCTACGGCAATAATGACGGAAACTGGCATACCGCAAGCCTGACCGTTGAGATGAATTTAACCAGAAATGTTACATTCTATCCGGGTTGGTTCCTTGATATTTGTAAGCGTAAGGTTGATGTCTGCCTTGACGATGTAAGCATCAGCGCTAAGTATATGGCTAATACATATTTCAATGAAACAAATGCTGATTACGGCAAGACCTATGTCAACTTTAAATTCAAAACCTCATATACAAACGACCAAAATCAGACCGTGGCAGGTCCCTTGTTTGATTCGGTAACGGCATTTTACGGCGAAAATCCGAATCTCCCGACTCCCCTGGCTGCGGGTAAGTATTTTGAAGGCTGGTACTATAACGGCATCGAAATCAGCAATGATGAGCCGTTGACGCTTCTTAATTCGGGTCAGCAATACGGAACATATATCCTTGAGGCGCGGTACAGAGACCGCACCGCTGATGATCCGATTATTAACACCTTTGACATAAAACTGCAGGAGGGTGCAGGAACAGGCAAAACTACCGCCCTTGCGGTAAGCTCCTCATCGTCCGGTAACGGACTTATAAACCTTTACAACGCAGATTTGACACCTGTTTCTTTGGGAGATTTAAACGAAAATGACAAGGTTAATCTTATAGTGAGATTCCGCTACAAGGCATCAGCGCTTCCGTCGGAAGGTATATCGGTTGACTTCGATTTGGCTGAGCCTAAAACAGTTAAGTCACTTTCTAAGGAAAGAGGAACAAGCTTAGGCGTTACCCTGAACGGCGGAGACGGCAACTGGCATACGGTTTCTTTCCCTGTAACCCTAACAAGAAGCGCAGAAAATCCCGAGAGTGAGGTTACGCTCCTTATTAATTTTTCTGCTTCTTCGGCGCTCGGTACGGTATACTTTGATGAATTCGAGTTATTTGACGCGGGCGATAAGGAGCTTTCGCTGATAAGCTTTAGCGGTAAGGTGAATGTTGACCCGATAGCGGGCGTAAAGGGAACAAAGATTACGTTGCCGGAGTCCCCCGACTCGGCTTATTCGATAGGCGGATGGTACACTGATGAAAAGATGACTGAGCTTTTCGGAAAAGCAGGGGAGAGTGTAGCATTCGGTGAATCGCTTAAACTTTTCGGCGACTTTTTGAATCCCTATGGCTATTATGCGACCGAAACCTTTGATAACACGATTGATATTTGGACAAATCAGATGACAAGCCGCGGCAGCGCTTTTGAGGCTGTCTGGAATCAATGGGGCGGTCCTGCAGGAAAAATGCTTGATTTCGAGATAACTGATGAAGACTCATATGACGAAGGCGGAAAATCCATCAAGTACGACAGTGAGAAATCTGAAAATAAATACTCAACAGTACTTCTGACAGACAGCATAAATGATCAGATATATCTCGGCAGCAAGCTTGACGAAGATCCCGCAACCTATATTGTAAGCTTTTGGTACAAGTTAGAGCGCGCGGATTCAGATTTAACCGTTTCAATCGCAGGTTATAACTATAACTGTTACTGGGAAGGCAACAGCCGTTCCTGCGACCCCATTAAATTCACCGCGGGCACAAAAACCGACGGCTGGCAGCAGATGACCCTTTATTATCAGGTTGACTGGTCTCTCGGCTCGGCTGGTGAAAACGCCAATAATGTTTATGCAGGCTTGACTGTCAGCGGCGAAGGTGTTATCTACTTTGATGAGGTAAACTACACCAAGGTCAACAGCGGTCTTGCGGAGGCAATCTATTTTGATACCGACGGCGGCAGCCTGTGCCTTCCTGTTGTAGGACAGCAGGGGGATACTATTTCCGCACTGCCTACGCCTGTCAAGGAAGGATATACCTTTGAGGGTTGGTATACCGATTATGCCTATGAAAACAAGTTTACCCGCACAACCTTCGGCGGCGACGGAATAAACTATCTCTTTGCAAACTTTACAAAGAACGAGGATAAAAAGCCCGCCAATGATGCCGAGGATGAGTCGGATATAACCGATACCGAGAATACCGATATTTCGGATTATAACAACAACAGCAGCGGCGGCGGAGATATAAGCTGGGAGAAGAGACCGATTTACGAGGATATTACCGAGGAGTTTACAACCACAAACTACCGCACTAAAACCGTAATTACGAAAACTAAAATTTCGGACGGTTCGGGTCTTTCAACCCTATGGATAGTTCTTATCATAGTAGCTGTGGTTGTGGTTTTGGCAGGAGTTGCGGTGACTGTTATACTTCTGGTAAAACGCAAAAGAAGCAGGAGATAGATGAAAGGAGCAGCATTATGAAGACTTTAAAACGGATTACACTCTTTGCGCTTATCGCTGCTATATTAGCATGCACCTGCGCCTGCGGCGAAACCAAGGCAAGATACAAAACCACCACAAAGAAGATTCATGTTCCCGAAACGGTCACCGAAACAAGGGTTACGGGTCAGCGGATAGTCGGCTATGAGACAATTTATCTTTCAGACGGCTCCACGGTCGATTATGACGAGATTAAGGACGCGGATAATTTTGAGGATTTGCCCCAGAACGGCACCGCGACCGACAACACGCCGGTTGCTCCTGATGAGGACAATACTGTTTCTGAAGAGCCGGTAAAGCCGATGACGGATAACTTTATTGAGGACGGATACTTCAATTACAGGTTAATTCGCTCTGCCGAGTCGAGCGATGACATTACGAACGTTACAAGAATTTTAAATAGCAGTATTAAGGAAAAGCTTAACTGCAAAACCAACTATAAAACAGATGTTACAGCGCCTAACGCGAATACCCGCGAGTTGCTTATCGGCAGTACCAACCGCGCCGCTTCCATTGTGGCGGAAAACAAGCTTAAGGCAAAGCACGGCCTTTGCTATTACGACGCGGTAGTATGCACCGTGGGTAACGATATCTGTATCTTCGGCTACGAAAGATACGCTCTTACCAATGCCGTTAACTGGTTTCTTGATACCTATTGCGACGGCAGCACCGTAAAGGTTCCGAGCAATATCGAGAAGTATTTCATCAATGAGGATAAGAACCCCGTTGAGGTAAAAATCGGCGATACTCCGATAAGCGAATATACGATAGTCATTCCGTCAAACGCGAGCAATATTATAAAGGGCGCGGCGGGCTATCTGCAAAGAAATCTTGAGCTTTACGCAAGCGCGGCGCTTAACATTGTTTATGACAGCGTGGCAAAATCGGATAAGGAAATTAACATAGGACCGACAAACCGTAATATCGCCGCCCCCGAAAATGCGGACAACGGCATAAGACGCGTTTCAAACGGCAGTCTGTATTATTCCTCCAAAAATGAGGACCTCGTTTATATGATGGTAAGAGATTTAGCCGAGACCCTTCCGGTTAAAGACGGTGAAACCTATACCGTAAACGGCGCGCTTAATGAAACCGTAACCTATGACTCCCTGCGCAAGAGCTTCGGCAACGGCTATAACCTTGTATGGTACGATGAGTTTGACGGGGATACCCTTAACTCGGGCTTTTGGCATGATAATAAGTCCACAAGCTTTGCCGCAACAACGGGTTCGCGAACCAATTACGACAATAAAAACGCAATTCTTAAAGACGGAATCTTGAATCTGGTTGAAACCCGTGTAAAGCAAAAGGTATTCACTAACGCAGAAATTATGACCGCAAATAAGGTTTATTTCCTTTACGGCTATATGGAGTTAAAGGTAAAAATAACCGAGGGTAATTCCTATGCGGCATGGTGGCTTAATTCGGCTTTAAGAGGTGACTACCGCCCCGAAATAGATATGTATGAAACCTTCAATAATCCTAAGACCCTTGTTACCAACCTCCACACCTGGGATGATTCCGCTATCGCCGGAGGTCATATAGACCATTCTGCAGACGCGGATAATTCCGAATGGCCTATAAACCGCCGTTATAACGCCCCGGGCAGTGAAATGCTTGCGGATAAATGGCGTATTATAGGGCTTGAATGGACTCCTGATATGATTACCGTATACTGCGACGGCGAGGCATACTGCTCCTGGGATATAAGCGAGGCTAATACAGGCGACCGCTATAAGGCGTTCAGGGGTATTCCCTGTCAGATGATTATAGGCTGCTCAACCGCCAACAGCAACGAATTTGAAATCGGCGAAAGCCGCTCTCATATGATTGACTATGTTCGGGTATGGCAGAGAGCAGAAAGCCAGACAGGCTACGAAAGCTATGTTTCAAACGGTAAATCAGGTTCAGGATTTGTTGATATGTCAATTCCAAATAATTAGGAGGGTTTAAAATGATAGTAAATAATTTAAAGCTTGTCTGGTCGGATGAATTTGACAAACCGATAGACAAAACCTTATGGGGAGTTTACACAAGGGAATACGGTGAGGAATCCCCCTATAATAATGTTTTTTTAAAGGATAACAAGCTTTATATAGGCAGAAAACGTTACGACCCCGATAACGACTTGTGGGACAGCGAATTCAACACAAAGCGCAGCATTTATTTCAAATACGGCTATCTTGAAATTAAGGCAAAGCTTGCAAGATGCCCGGGTTCCTTCTCTGCATTCTGGCTTAATTCGGCAGGTCTTCCCTTTGACCGTCTGCCGGAGATTGATATTTACGAAAATTTCGGCAATAACGACCGCTTAGCCCACAATCTTCACCGCTGGTGGTATGATAAGGACGAAAACGGCAACAAGATTTATACCGCGGAGCATTGTCATCACGACCAGTTCGCAATGCAGACCGAATGGCAGTTAAGAAACACCTGGCTGCCCGAGGGGGAGACCTTCTGTGATAAATTTCACCGTATAGGACTTCATTGGACTCCTGAAAGAATGGACTTTTATGTAGACGGTCACTGTGACGTTTCCATTGACATAACAGGCGAGTATTTTAAGGATTTCCACCAGCCGATGTATATAATTTTAAGTCATCGCGTTGATAAGACCACTCCCGACGGCATTACCCCCACAGATGACCCCTCCTACGATATTTTCGAGTATATAAGGCTGTATCAGGACGAAAACGGCGTTTTGCAGGATAAACGCAAGGGCGAGATTGTTCTATAATCTTCAAAATGAATTCGTTATTGATTTCAGTATTCGGTTTAAATTCAATTACGAATTTTAAATTAAAAGCCTGCCCGCGTTTCATTTGCTCGGGCAGGCAAAAAGGAAAGGGGAGATAGAAAAACAATAGCTTTCCCAAGGCATTTTTTCACGGCATAAAAATAAAAGAAAGGTGAGAATTTATGCAAAACAAAAAAGCAAGTAAAATCTTAAGCATCTTCAGCGCGGCGGCATTGCTTGTTACACAGCTTGCAGTCACATTGCCCGCGTCGGCTGCCGAAGAAGACACTTCTTCCGCAGTCACATTTACCGACGATTTTGAAAGCAGAGACACTCTTATTACCAACGGAACTTCGGGGATAAGCATTGTTGAAGGCGCAGGCAAGAACGGCGGCAAGGCAATGGTTATCGATCTTGCTAATAAATCCGGTACAAGTATTAATTATGTTCCTCAGGCTGCTGACGGCTCTCGTTTACTTATAGAGGCTAATACTTCCTATAAGTTTATTGTAACTATGACCTACAAGATGACAGCAGGAAATAACAAGTATTCTCCTCTCTGGATGAAGACACAGCTTGTAAACTCAAGCAACGGTTGGCTAGGTGTTTTTGCTTCTAACTTCCATTTAGGTGATGTTATTTGGTCAAGCAGAGTGCCCTACAGCTCACAGTTAGGCGGCTATTGCGGACCGACTTCCGACGGCGATTGGCACACAGTAAGCTTCCCGATTTCGGGAACAGGCAATGCGAACTCAAACGGCTATATTGTTCATTATTTTGACAATTTGGGCAGCACAGGCGAGTTTGTTATTGATGAGATCAGTTACACCTGCGTTGATACCGGGGCTGAGCTTTCCACCGTTAAATTCAACTCCAAGGGTGACGATTACTGTGACTATATGACTGTAGTTACAGGCACAAACACCTCCGAGCTTCCCGTACCCACTAAGGAAGGCTATAAATTTGCCGGCTGGTATACCGATGAGAATTGCACCGTTAAGTGTGACACAGTTCCCTCTAACGACCAAAGCCAGACAGAAAGCGGCACAACAACAGAAAATGTGTATGTAAATCTTTACGCACGTTGGTCCTTCGACCCCTATGTAGCGGTTTACGACGATTTTGAGCGTGACGATGTTGAGGGCAGGGTTGTTCAGATTCTTAACGACACATATGACGGAACATCTAATCCGATTTATCAGGATGAGGAAAATTTAGGCGTTAACGATTCTAAAGCACTTATTTACGCAAAAGATTTCAGCGGATCCATTAACACCAATGTAATACTTAAGAACAAAGACGGCTCTACCTTTGATGTAAAGAGCGGCGATGTGCTTAATCTTATAGTAAAATTCAGCTATAACTCTACTGATGATGATTTTCTATGGAATACTCCTTATTTAATTCCAACCGTTATCAGCGGTTCTGAGGGTTCATATCAGTTTACCAAGCTTACCTCCTTAACTATAGCTCACAGTTGGGCAAGTTTTGATACATCGAAGTATCAAGCACACAAATCTGCTAATGGCGGTTGGCACACAGTAAGCTACCCTGTTAAGGGCACTGTCGGTAACGACGGCGTGCTTTCCTTAGGAATTGAGACCAATCAGCAGGGAACATTATTTATTGATAATGTTGAGATTACCGTACTCCCGAGCGATATGAGCGCCACCGCATTGGTGATGACCGATTCGATGACCTCGACTGTAAATAGGGATTTTGTAACCGCAGTTGCAGGCAGCGATATTTCGGTTCTGGCTACCCCTGTTAAGGAAGGTTATAACTTCACAGGCTGGTATTCCGACGCGGAATGCACACAAAAGCTTACAACCGTTCCCGAGCTTGCTGACGGTGCTAAGTATGCCACAATTTACTCGGGTTGGGAGCGCGTCACCGTATTTACGGATGATTTCGAATCAAGAGACAGCCTTATTACAAACGCAACCGCGGGCGTAAGCATTGTTGAAGGCGCAGGCAAGAACGGCGGCAAGGCAATGGTTATCGATCT